>Ga0154020_10002125_pt1 | contig 24116 bp, 25 predicted proteins | sample Klosneuvirus_201_FD_109709 | JGI IMG/M metagenome (GOLD analysis project Ga0154020, IMG submission 109709) | Active sludge microbial communities from wastewater, Klosterneuburg, Austria - Klosneuvirus_20160825_MG | ecosystem: Engineered > WWTP > Aerobic digester > Activated sludge | place...
CGGAGTCGGAGTCGGAGTCGGAGTCGGAGTCGGAGTCGGTGAATGTTGCGCCGGTCTGATTCCGGTCCTCTCGGCGCCACATGGCCACCATCCGGCCCGCTCTCGCAGCCTATGTGCTCGGGCAGGCGCGCTGCCTCTCGCCTTTGTTTTCAAGCGCTTAGGGGCGATCCGCCCTGCGCCCCGGCCGTCTGCGCGTAGGACTGTCAATCCGTAGGTCCCTGGTTCGAGCCCAGGTCGGGGAGCCAAAAATCCAAGCAAAACAACGGCTTGGACGCGCAGGCGTCCAGGCCGTTCTTGCTTCTGGTCCCTTTCCGGCCTGCGGAGCGGGCCAATCACGTGGTGCTGGTGCAGCTTGCACCGTCACTTCGTTGACGCCCCCAGACGGTCGGCGGCGTTGGCCGCCTCTCCACCATCGCGTTCCACCACCTTGACAACCACCTCTCAACCCGCAATCATCTAGTCCTATAGAGGACTAGAGATGCCATCCCTTCGCCCCATCGACACCGAACCCGGTCAGAGCCGCTATGCCGCGTTGGCGGCTGCCATGCGGGAGCGCATCGTGGCGGGGGAGTGGCCACCGGGCAGTGCGATTCCGGCGGAGCAGATGTTGGCGGCGGAGCATGGGGTGGCGTTGGGCACCATGCGGCGGGCGTTGGACCTGCTGGCGGAGCAGGGGTTGATCGAGCGGGTGCATGGGCGGGGCACGTTTGTGCGGCAGGGGCTGAGCGGGGCGCCGATGCTGCGGTTCTTCCGCTTTGGCGCGGTGGGCAATGCGGCGCCGGGATCGCGCATCCTGGCGCGCGAGCGCCTGCCGCTGCCGGCCGAGGTGGCGCGGGCGCTGGGCTGCGGGCCGGGGGAGATGGGGTTGCGGCTGCTGCGGCTGCGCTCGGTGGGGGAGCAGCCGGTGCTGCATGAGGAGATCTGGCTGCCGCTGCCGCTGTTCGAGCCGCTGGCCGAGGGGGACCCGGCCGAGTGGGGCGACCTGCTCTACCCCGCCTTTGCGCAGCGCTGCGGGGTGTTTGTGCACCGCGCGGTGGACAGCATCGGCTTCGGCAACCTGGGCGCGGCGCAGGCGCGGGCGCTGGAGCTGCCGGCCGGGCACCCCTGTGCGAGGGTGCAGCGGCAGGCCTATGACCTGGCGGGCCGCTGCGTGGAGTGGCGCAGCACGCTGGGCGATGCCAACGCCTTTCATTACACGGTCTCGATCACCTGAGGAGCCTTCACCGATGAGCCATCCCTTCCCCTTCACCTCCCGCCGCGGCCTGCTGGCGGCCGGCGCGTCGTCCCTGCTGGCGGCGCCCTTCGGCCGGGCCTGGGCCGCGGGCGACATCGCCGGCGGCAAGACCATTTCGCTGGTGGTGAGCTACCCCGCCGGCGGCGGCGCGGATGCGATGGCGCGGCTGATCGCGCCGCGCCTGGCCGAGGCGCTGGGCCAGCCGGTGATCGTGGACAACAAGCCCGGCGCCAGCGGCACGGTGGCCGCCGGGCAGGTGGCGCGCGCGGCACCGGACGGCGCCACGCTGCTGCTGGACGCATCGTCCTTTGCCGTCAACCCGGCCCTGTTCGACAAGCTGCCCTACGACAGCGCCACGGCCTTTGCGCCGCTGGGGGTGCTGGCGCTGTTCCCCAACGTGCTGGTCTGCACCGCGAGCTTCGAGGCCCGCGCGCTGGCCGATGTGCTGCGCCTGGCGCGGGCCAGGCCGGGCGCGCTGGCCTATGCATCGTCGGGCAACGGCTCGGCCCAGCACCTGGCCGGCGCGCTGTTCGAAGGCATGGCCAAGGTGGACATGACGCACATCCCCTACCGCGGCGGTGGCCCGGCGCTCAACGACGTGATGGGTGGGCAGGTGCCGCTGTTCTTTGCCAACGTGGCATCTTCGCTGGGGCACATCCAGTCCGGCCGGCTGCGCGCGCTGGCAGTGACATCCAAACTGCGCTCGCGGGTGCTGCCGGAGGTGCCGTCAATGGAAGAAGCCGGCCTCAAGGGCTACGAGGTGCTGGAGTGGAACCCGGTGCTCGCCCCGGCCGGCGTGCCGGCGCCCGTGCGCGCGAAGCTGGCCGCGGCCATCCGCAAGGCGATGGCGGATGCGGAGGTGCTGGGCCGGGTGCGGGCGCTGGGCGGCGAGGTGTTCGGCGGCGGGGAGGCGCAGGCCGCCCGCTTCCTGACCGCACAGCAGGCTCTCTGGGCCCAGGTGGTGCGCGAACGGCGGATCACCCGTGAGTGAGCCGAACCTCACCGTGCGGGCGGACCCGACGGGATCGGTCGCATCGGTTGCATCGGTCGCGTCGGCCGACCCGGCGGGAGTGGTTGAGGCGGCGAGTGTGGCCACCGGCTGGGACTGCCATGTGCATGTGTTCGACGCTGCAGCCCCCGTGCGGCCGGGGCACTACCGGCCCGACCACCACCCGCTGGAGGAGATCGAGGCGCTGGCGCTGGCCCACGGCATCGGCCACCTGGTGCTGGTGCAGCCCAGCGTCTACGGCAGCGACAACACGGTGATGCTGCGCGCGCTGCAGGCGGCCGGCGGGCGGCACCGCGGCATCGCGGTGGTGGAGCCGACGGTGAGCGACGCGGAGCTGGACCACATGCACGCGCTGGGCGTGCGCGGGGTGCGCTTCAACCTCGTCTCGCCCGCGGGGCACCGGGGCGATGTGGAGGCCGACCTGCGGCAGCTGGCGCCCCGCCTGCGTGAGCGGGGCTGGCAGGTGCAGTGGTACGTCCGCCCAGGCGACCTGCCCCGGCTGCTGCGCTGGCAGGCGGCCACCGGCCTGTGCTTCGTGCTCGACCACCTGGCCGGGCTGGACGCCACGCTGCCGCCCACCGACCCGGCCTGGGCCACTGCCCGCGCGCTGGCCGAGGGCGGCGCCTGGATCAAGCTCTCCGGCTGGTACCGGCTGGCCGCCACCGAACCCTATGACGCACTGCAGCCCCAGCTCCAGCACGCGGTCGAGCTGTTCGGCCCCCGCTGCGTGTGGGGCTCCGACTGGCCGCACACCAGCTTTGCCGCCGACCAACGGCCGCGCTACGCCTCCCTGCTGGCGCCGGCCGCCCAGGCGCTCGACACCCCCGTGCTGGACGCCCTGCTGCAGCGGCAGGCGCAGGCGCTGTACCTCTGACACCCCCACGCAGACCCGCCCGGCGGGCCCCTTCTCACCGACCCCTCCCACCCGGACGCCCGAACCATGTCCCTCCCCAACCTGACCCAACCCCACCACCGCCGCGGCTGGCTCGCCCTCACCTCCGGCCTGCTGGCCGGTGCCGCCGGGGCCAGTCGGTCTACGTCGACAACAAGCCGGGCGGCGCCGGCAACGTGGCGATGCAGGAGGTGGCGCGGGCCGATGACCAGCACACGCTGATCCTGGGCCACATCGGCACGCTGGCGGTCAACCCCTGCATCTGCGACAAACTGCCCTACGACGCGAACCGGGACTTCAGGCCCATCTCCTTGCTCGCCAAGGTGCCCAGCCTGTACCTGGTGCGGCCGGACCTGCCGGTGAACAACCTGAAGGAGTTCATCGCCTACGCGAAGAAGAACCCCGGCAAACTGAACTACGGCTCCGCCGGCAACGGCAGCGCCGGGCACCTGGCCATGGAATACCTGAAGATGGCCATCGAGACCTTCATCCTGCACGTGCCCAACCGCGGCACCGGCCCGCAGCTGACGGACCTGCTGGCCGGCCGGCTGGATGCAGCCTCCGTCGGCGGTGCGGCAGCCGGCCTCGATCGAGAAGCTCAGCGCCGACGCCGCCATCGCCATCGGCGGCACACCGGAGGAGTTCCGCAAGTTCATCGCCGTCGAACAGCGGCGCTGGAAGGCGGTGATCGCACGGGCGAAGATCAAGCCGGATTGAGCCGCTGGTGCGGGGCGGAGTGGCGCGTTCCGGTGAGTGGCCACGGGCGTGCGACCATCCCCGCGTGAACCTGCCCTCGTCCCATCCTCCTCGCCGCGCCACCTGCCCGCACTGCCTGCGCCCGCAGGCCACCTGCCTGTGTGCGCTTGCCACGCACACGGCGCACCGCACGCAGGTGCTGGTGCTGCAGCACCCGCAGGAGCAGCGCCAGGCCAAGAACAGCGTGGCGCTGCTGCGGCTGTCGCTGGCGCATTGCGAGGTGGTGGTGGGCGAGCGCTTCACGCCCGCGGCGCTGCAGGCCCTGCTGTGGCGCCCCGGTCGGCAGACGCGGCTGCTCTACCCGGACGTGCCCGCGGCGCCCGCCCCCGCTGCAGCGGCGTTGCAAGCCGGAACGCCGCTGCGCCTGGTGGTGATCGACGCGACCTGGCGCAAGAGCCTGCGCCTGCTGCTGGAACACCCGCTGCTGGCCGCCCTGCCCCGCCTGTCGCTGGAGGCACCCGAGCCCACCCGCTACCGCGCGATCCGAGCCGCCCGGCGGCCCGACCAGGTCTCGACGCTGGAGGCCACCGTGCAGGCGCTGGCCATGCTGGAGGGGCCGGGCTTCGAGGGGGGGCCGCTGCTCGACGCCTTCGGCCGGTTCGTCACCCGCGTGGCGCAGCGGCGAAGCCCGTCCCGGCCGTGACCGATGCCGTGACCGAGGCCGCCCCGCAACGTCCCGCCCGCCGCAGCGTCGCGCGCGCCTGCAGCACCACCGGCAGGTCGACCATGCGGCCATCGAGTTGCACGGCCGCGCCCTGGGCCGCCTGATCGGCCTGGATCACGCGTCGCGCCCAGGCCATTTCCCCTTCGGTAGGAGCCAACGCGGCGTGGATGCCGGCCACCTGGCGGGGGTGGATGCACAGCTTGGCAGCGAAGCCGAAATGCAGCGCGCGACGGGTGTCGCGCTGCAGGCGCGCCTCGTCGTCGAGCGCCACCGTCACGCCGTCGATCGCCGGGGCCAGGCGGTTCAGCCGTGTCTGGATGGCCACTGCAAACCGCAGCGAATCGAGCTCGCGCTCATCCTCGCCGCAGCGGATGCCGGTGTCGGCCATGAAGTCGAGGTGACCCACCACCAGGCGGCACACCCCGGGCGCTGCGGCGATTTCCGCCAGCGCCTGGTAGCCGGCCGCACTTTCGATCAGCGGCAGCAGGGGCGTCGCGGGCAGGCGCCGGTGGACAGACGCGATCTGCGCAGCGGACTCGGCCTTGGCCAGCATGATGCCGCCCAAGGCCACGGTGGACTGCTCGGCCAAGCAGGCGAGGTCCAGCGCGCCGGCCTCGCTGGCCAGGCTGTGGATGCGCACCACCACTGGCACGCCCGCGTTGGCCAACGCCGGCAGGGCCTGGGCGATGGCGGCACGGGCGTGGGCCTTGTCGTTGGGCGGCACGGCGTCCTCCAGGTCGAGCACGACCGCATCCGCGCCGCTGGCCAGGGCCTTGGCAAAGCGCTGCGGGCGGTGACCGGGCACAAAGAGAAAGCTGCGCGCCTCGGCCAGCGCAGCCAGGGGATCGGCAGGTGCCATGGGATCGTGGCCTTCCAGGGAGGCTGGCCGCCGGCTCATACCGCCCCATCGGCACGCAGCCGCTGAACCGCCGCGGCGCTCCAGCCCAGCTCGGCCAGGATGGCGTCGCTGTGTTCACCCAGCGCCGGCACCGGGTCCATGCGCGGGACCCAGGCGTCCACCCGCCCGGGCGGCAGCAGTGCAGGCACCGCGCCGGCGGGGCTGCCGACTTCCGTCCAGCGTCCGCGGGCCTGCAACTGCGGGTGCGCCCAGACGTCGTGCATGTCGTTCATGTGCGCGTTGGCGATCTGGGCTTCGTCCAGTCGGGCGATCACCTGCTCGGCGCTCAGCGCGCCGAACACCTCGGCGATCACCGTGCGCAGCTCGCTGCGGTGCGCCACGCGGCGGGAGTTGGAGGCAAAGCGCTCGTCGGTCGCCAGCTCCGGGCGCTGCAGCACCGCGCGGCAAAACGCCAGCCACTCGCGCTCGTTCTGCAGGCCGAGCATGACGCTCTTGCCATCCCCGGCCGCAAAGGGCCCGTAAGGGAAGATCGTCGCGTGCGCCGCACCGGCGCGCGGCGGCGGCGCAGCGCCGTCGAAGGCGTAGTACAGCGGATAGTTCATCCACTCGACCATGCTCTCCAGCATCGACACGTCAATGTGGCTGCCCAGGCCGGTCTTGCCGCGCTGGATCAGCGCGGCCAGGATGTTGGAGTAAGCGTACATGCCCGCGGCGATGTCGGCGATCGAGCAGCCGGCCTTGGCCGGGTCATCGGGCGTGCCGGTGATGGACAGGAAGCCGGACTCGCTCTGGATCAGCAGGTCGTAGGCCTTCTTGTCGCGGTGAGGGCCAGGGTTGGCCGGGTCGTCGCCATAGCCCGAGATGTCGCAGACGATCAGCCGCGGGTGCTTCGCATGCAGCGCCTCGAAGGACAGGCCCAGCCGCGCCGCAGCCCCCGGCGCCAGGTTCTGCACCAGCACGTCGGCGCGCTCCAGCAGCTGGGCGAGCACGTCCTGCGACTGCGCTTGCTTGACGTCCAGCGTCAGACTCTCCTTGGAACGGTTGGTCCAGACGAAGTGTGACGCCAGGCCCTTGACCCGCTCGTCGTAGGCCCGGGCGAAGTCGCCGCTGCCCGGGCGCTCGATCTTGATGACCCGCGCCCCCAGGTCGGCCAGCTGGCGGGTGCAGAACGGCGCGGCGATCGCGTGTTCCAGCGTGACGACGGTGATCCCATCCAGTGGGCGAGTCATTGGAGCCCCTCGTCCGACGGGTACGTCGGTCGATCCCCCAAGGGGATGCGGGCCGGCTTGGGAGCGGCCCGGCGCTCGGCCCTTGTGGCGTTGATCAAGGCAAAGCACTTCATGGCCGCTCCTCAATACGATTTGGGCAAGCCCAGCACGTGCTCGGCCACGTAGCTGAAGATCATGTTGGTCGAGATCGGCGCCACCTGGTAGAGCCGCGTCTCGCGGAACTTGCGCTCGATGTCGTATTCGCAGGCGAAGCCGAAGCCGCCGTGCGTCTGCAGGCAGACGTTGGCCGCCTCCCAGCTGGCCTTGGCGGCCAGGTGCTTGGCCATGTTGGCCTGGGCACCGGCGTTCTGGTGGGCGTCGATCTTGCGGCAGGCCTCCCAGCGCATCAGATTGGCGGCCTCCAGCTCGACATACGCTTCGGCGATCGGGAACTGCACGCCCTGGTTCTGGCCGATCTTGCGGTTGAAGACCACGCGCTCGTTGGCGTACTTCACCGCCCGGTCGATGAACCAGTAGCCATCACCGATGCATTCGGCCGCGATCAGCGTGCGCTCGGCATTCAGGCCGTCCAGCAGCGTCTTGAAGCCCCGGCCCTCGGGGCCGAGCAGGTTCTCCTCCGGGATCTCCAGGTTGTCGAAAAACAGCTCGTTGGTCTCGTGGTTGACCATGTTGAGAATCGGCCGCACCGTCAGGCCATTCCCCACCGCCTGCTTCAGGTCGATCAGGAAGCAGCTCAGCCCCTCGGACTTCTTCTGCACCTCGGCCAGCGGTGTGGTGCGTGCCAGCAGGATCATCATGTCGCTGTGCTGCACGCGGGAGATCCAGACCTTCTGGCCGTTGATCACCCAGCGCCCGTCGCGCCGGACCGCCTGGGTCTTGAGCCGGGTGGTGTCGCTGCCGGTGGTCGGCTCGGTCACGCCCATGGCCTGGATGCGCAGCTCGCCCGCGGCGATCTTCGGCAGGTAGCGCTGCTTCTGTGCCTCGGAGCCGCTGCGCACGATGGCGTTCATCACGTACATCTGCCCATGGCAGGCGCCGGAGTTGCCGCCTGAGCGGTTGATCTCCTCCATGATCACCGAGGCCTCGGCCATCGACAGGCCCGAGCCGCCGTAGGCCTGCGGGATCAGCGCGGCCATCCAGCCCGCCTGGGTCAGCGCATCGACAAAAGCCTCCGGGTAGCCGCGCTGCTCGTCGATCCGGCGGAAGTACTCGTCCGGATACTGGGCGCAGAGGGCGCGCACCGCGTCGCGGATCTCCTGAAAGGGATCGGGTTCGTGCTGCATCGGGTTGTCCAGGTGACTTTTTGGATGTTTGGATGGGGTCAGGTCTTGTGTTTTGACAAGGCAAGCTCAGCCACTCAGGCCAGCGTCGCCGTGGCCTGCATGGCCAGCTGGCCGTCGGGCGTGCGGGCCCACAGCGACACGCCGTGCGCGTCATCCTGCCGGCCGCAGACCTCGAAGGGCGCGATGTCGAAGACCGGCTGCATCGCCTTGAAGGCGAAGTGGGTGACACGCGCATCCGGCCGCTCGCGGCGCAGCAGGTCCAGCAGCAGGGTGGCGATCAGCGGGCCGTGCACGATCAGGCCGGGGTAGCCCTCGACCTCGGTCACGTAGCGGCGGTCGTAGTGGATGCGGTGGCCGTTGAAGGTCAGCGCCGAGTAGCGGAACAGCAGCACGTCGTCGGGCACGATGCGGCGCGTCCATGGCGCATCGGCCGGCGCAGGCACGCCGGGCGGCGGGGCCTCGCCCGGCGCGGCCAGGTCGCGGTAGACGATGTCGTGGAACTCCACGATCGCCGGGGTGCCGTCGGCGCTGACGTCGTGGCGCACCTTGACGAACACCAGCGGCCCGCTGCGGCCCTCCTTCAGCCGCACGTCGGCAATGGTCGAGCTGCGCGTGATCGGCTGGCCGGCATGGATCGGCGCCAGGAACTCCAGCTGGCTGCCGGCCCACATGCGCCGCGGCAGCGGCACGGGGGGCAGGAAGCCGCCGCGCTTCGGGTGGCCGTCCGGTCCGATCTCGGACTGCCGGTGCAGCGGCAGGAAGTAAAGCCAGTGCCAGCAGGACGGCAGCGCCTCGGTCGGGCCGATGGGCGCGTCGTCGCGGTCCAGCGTGGCGGTCAGCGCCTGAATTGGCACGGTGGTGACGAGGTCATCCACCGTGGTCGAGCGGCCGATCCAGCTGCGCAGGTGGGCGATGTCGAGGGGGACGCGGTCGATGGACATGGGGTTCTCCTGGCGGGATTGTGGAAAGTCCAGTGCTAGCTGTGAAATACTTGTTCAAGCTACTTTGTATACCTATTCCATATAGTCAAACCACATAGCCGAACCATGGAACTGCGACAGCTGCGCTACTTCATCGGCGTCTGCGAGGCCGGCAGCCTGCTGAAGGCCTCGACACGGTTGCATGTGGCGCAGCCGGCACTGGGCCAGCAGATCGCAGCGCTGGAGGCGGACGTGGGCGCGGCGCTGTTCGAGCGCTCCAGCCGCGGCATGGCGCTGACCGAGGCGGGGCGCAGTTTTCTCGATCACGCACGGGTGGTGCTGGCCGATGTGGAGCGCGCCCGCCAGGCCGTGCGCCCCACCCGCGCCGTGCCCAGCGGGGAGGTGGTGATCGGCCTGCCCACCACCACAGCGCTGGCGGCCACGGTGCCGATCGTGCGGGCCTGCCGCGAGCGGCTGCCGCAGGTGCGGCTGAAGGTGATCGAGGCCTACAGCGGCTTCCTGCGCGAGTGGCTGCAGGCCGGCCGTCTGGACTGGGCCATCCTGTTCGGCAGTCAGCCGGACGCCACGCTGCACAAGCGCCCGCTGCTGGAAGAGCGGCTGGCGCTGATCCACCCGCCGGGCGGCACGCCGCTGCCGGCCACCCTGCCGCTGGCGCGTGTGGTCGACTGGCCGCTGGTGCTGCCGGGGCAGGAGCACGGCCTGCGCCGCATCATCGACGCGGCCTGTGCCGCCGCAGGCGTGCAGCCGCAGCTGGTGGCCGAGATCGACTCGCTGTCCAGCGTCAAGAAGGCCGTGGAATGCGGCATCGGCAGCACCATCCTGCCGGCGGTGTCGGTGGCCGAGGAGGTGGCCGCCGGGCGGCTGCAGGCGGTGCAGATCGACGACGCCGGCATGCTGCGCCAGGTGATGCTGGCCACCAGCGTCACCCGCCCGATGACGCTGGCCTGCCGCGCCGTGATGGAACTGGCCACCGAGCTGATCCGCCAGCGGGTGGCGTCCGGGGACTGGCCGGGGCGCTGGATCGGGCAGGATGGCGGGGTCTGACCTCCCCCCGCCGCTCGAGCCCGGTCAGCACGGCTCATGCCGGCAGCCGTACCAGCCAACGCTCCACCCGAGGCGCATCGGCCAGCGCCCAGATGCGCTCGATCACCTCGTCCATCTCCGCCGCGCTCGCGCCCTCGCCATAGGCCGCCAGTGCGCGGGCCTTGGCCTCCAGCTCGGGGCGGCTGAGGGTGTTGCCCGGGTCGCCCTTGGGCTCGTCCACCCGGGCGCTGAGGCCGCGGCCGTCGCGGGTGGTGACCTCGACCTTGCCGATCCAGCGCGCCGGGTAGGCGCCGTCCACCTCCGCGTCCAACTCCATGTGCACCCGCTGGCGGAAGGCGGCCAGGTCGGCGTCGGCAAAGTGGCGGTCGAACTCGCTCAGCCCGGCGCGCCCGTGCAGCGCGATCAGGCCCAGCACCGTGCCCATCGAGAACTTGGACTGGTGCACCGTATGCGGCGCCACCACCGGGCCCAGCACGTCGATCGCGCCCTGGTGCACCCGGGCGGTGACGGACTCGATCTCGCCGGCGCTGATGCCCTGCTCGCGCATCAGCCGCTGCAGCGCATCGGCCGCTGGGTGGGTGTGGCGGCAGGAGGCGTGGAACTTGAACGAGGTTTCCGCCAGCGTCCAGCGGCTGCCCAGGCCGTCGGTGAGTCGGCGGGCATCGGCATCGCTGGACATGCCCGCCGCCAGCCCCTGCGGGCCCTCCAGGATGCGCTGCGCGCCGGTGAAGCCCTCGGCCGCCAGCCAGGCCGCCAGCAGGCCGTTGCTGGCGGCGTGGGCGGTGTGCAGCTGCTTGGAGTCGGCCGCGTCACGCAGGAACTCCCACAGCCCCGCGGTGGTGCTGCCGGCCGAGCCCAGCGCGTGGGTCATCTCCACCGCATCCAGCCGCAGCAGCCGGCCCACCGCCGCGGCGGCGGCCAGCGTGCCCGCCGTGCCGGTGGTGTGGAAGATGCGGTAGTGCGAGCGCCCCAGGAACTCGCCGATGCGGATGCCCGCCTCATAGCCCGCCACGCAGGCGGTGAGCAGCTCCGCACCGCTGCGCCCCAGCGCCTGCGCCGCCGCCAGCGCGGCCGGGAAGACCACCGCCGCCGGGTGGAACACCGAGCCGTTGTGCACGTCGTCCTGCTCGGCCACGTGCGAAGCAGCGGCGTTGATCGCGGCGGCCACCATCGGGCTGCTGCTGCGGCGGCTGGTGAGGACCTCGCTGGGCCCCTGCGCAGGCCCCATGGCGAACATCACGCGTTCCAGCGCCTGCACCGCCCGTGCCGGGCGCCCGGCCAGCACCGAGCCGAACCAGTCGAGGAAGAGGTCCTCGCAGCGGCGCTGCACCGCAGCGGGCACGTCGGACCATTGCAGCGCGGCGGCGAAAGCGGCCAGCTCGGCGGTCGGGCGGGCAGGGTCGGTCGTGGCGGAGGTTGAAGGATTCGGCATGGGGTCTCGATGCAGTGAAGTCCGGGTTGCGGGGCAGCATGCGGCCGCTGCGCAGGCTTCAACACCGCGGTTTCCCCAGGGTCGGCCGCCCCCGTCATCAGGCGGCAACAGTCGGGCGAATCCGCCAACGCGCCCGATCGGCCCTGCCATTGCCGGACCCGGTGGCCGACCCTAGATTCGCGGCCCATGACCGCATCACCCACACCGGCCTCGACCCCTGCCGATCCATCCGCTGGCCCCACACGAACCGCACCGCAGGGCGCCCCGCTGGCGGGCGTGCGGGTGCTGGACCTCACCCGCCTGCTGCCCGGCCCGGTGGCCGGTCAGATGCTGGGCGACCTGGGTGCGGACGTCATCAAGATCGAGGACCTGGGCGCCGGAGACTACGCCCACGCCAGCGTGCGCACCCTGGTCAACCGCAACAAGCGCGGCCTGCGGCTGGACCTCAAGCAGAGCGCCGGGCGTGAGCTGCTGCTGCGGCTTGTGCAGGGTGCGGACGTGCTGCTGGAGGGCTTTCGCCCCGGCGTGATGGACCGACTCGGCCTGGGCTGGGCCGTGCTGCACACCGCCAACCCGAAGCTGGTGCTCTGCAGCCTGAGCGGCTGGGGCCAGACCGGCCCGCTGCGCGACGCGCCCGGCCACGACCTGAACTACGCCGCGGTGTCCGGCGTGACCGACCAGGTCGGCAACGCCGCCGGCGCAGCGCTGTCCAACCTGCCGATGGCCGACCTGCTCGGCGGCGCGATGGGCGCGGTCACCGGCGTGCTGGCCGCGCTGTTCGATGCGGCACGCACCGGCCAGGGCCGCCATGTGGACATCGCCATGGCCGACGGCGTGCTCGCCCACGCCGTGCTGCCCATGGCCGCGCTGCAGCAGCACGGCCGCGTGCAGCGCCCGGGCGAAGGCACCCTCACCGGCGGCCTGGCCTGCTACGGCCTGTACGACACCGCCGACGGCCGCCAGCTGGCGGTGGGGGCGCTGGAGCCCAAGTTCTGGGCGGCGCTGTGCCAGGTCGTCGACCGCCCGGACTGGCTGGCGCGCCACCGCAGCGGCGGCTCCGCGGGTCAGGCCGCACTGCGTGCCGACCTGGCCGCAGTGTTCGCCGCCCAGCCGCTGGCGCACTGGGTGGCGCGCTTCGAGGGCAGCGACGCCTGCGTCAGCCCCGTGCTGCGGCTGGACGAAACGCTGGCGCACCCGCAGTTCCGCGCCCGCGGCATGCTGCTGGAAGGTGTAGACGGCGCCTCACCGGGCCTGGGCTGCCCGATCAAGATGAGCGGCTTCGAACCTGGCCGGCCCCGCCCGGCCCCCCGGCCCGGCGAACACAGCGACGAGCTGCTGGCCGAAGCGGGGCTCGACGTCGACGCCATCGCAGCCCTGCGCACCGCCGGGGTGGTCGGCTGACCTGGCAAGCGGTATCGTCCGCCGCGTTTCCGACCCCGTCGCCATGCCCCAGCCCCAGCACACCATCGCCATCCAGCAGGTCCACGGCATCCTCCAGGGCGCGCAGCACCGCGGCCTGCCGGTGGAGCCCCTGCTGCTGCAGGCCGGCATCGCCCCGGCCCTGCTCGACTCGCCGCTCGCGCGCATCTCTCAGGGCCAGTACGCCGCGCTGATCCGCACGCTGCGCCGCGGCCTGCGCGACGAGCTCTGGGGCCTGCTCGACCGCCCGCTCAAGCCCGGCAGCTTCGGCCGCTGCATGGGCCGGATGGTGCACTGCGCCACGCTGGGCGAGGCGCTGCGCGAGGGCTTGGCGCAGTACCACCTGCTGATCGACGACTTCGTGCCCCGCCTGTCGGTGCAGGGCGGCCAGGCGCAGCTGCGCTTCGTGCCGCGGCGCGCACCCGACGGCCGGCTGGACTACGCCATCAAGGCCTTCATGCTGCTGAGCTTCGGCGCCGCCTCCTGGCTGGTGGCCCGGCGCATCCCGCTGCAGGGGGTGGACTACACCAGCGGCCACGGCACCGGCGACAGCTCACGTGTCTACCAGGTGCCGGTGCGTGGCGCCCAGCCCTGCGTGGGCCTCACCTTCGAGGCGCACTGGCTGGACCTGCCGGTGGTGCAGTCCCCGCAGAGCCTGCGCGAGTTCCTGGCCGGCGCCCCCGCCAATCTGATCGTCAAGTACCGCGACAGCAGCAACCTTACCGACCGCATCCGCCGCCTGCTGCGCAAGAGCCTGGGCGGCGAGATGCCGTCCCTCGAGGACGTCAGCACCAGTCTGGCCGTCACCCCCCAGACCCTGCGCCGCCGCCTGCGCGAAGAGGGCCGCGGCTTCCAGCAACTCAAGGACGAAACCCGCCGCGACGCTGCCATCGACCACCTGCTGCACACCCACTGGCCCCTGCCCGACATCGCCGAACGCGTCGGCTTCTCCGAGGCCAGCACCTTCCACCGCGCGTTCAAGCAGTGGACCGGCGTGGCGCCGGGGGAGTATCGGTTGGAGCATCGGGCGGGGTGATTGACCGAAAATTGACCGAAGAGTGGATTGGTCAGCCGGGGAACTCATAGACCGTCTTGACGGGGTTGGACCCGATGAGCGGTATTTGCAGGCGAGGCGTCGATGCGGTCCATGCCACTCGGGCCTCCAAAGCATGCGGTACCAGCAGGCAGCTGGTACCAAGCGGCTTTGTCGCTGACGAAGTATTGAGCGCTGGGTTCGGGGATCTGCGCTTCGTCGAAGATGCCAGCAGGAAAGCCGTAGTACCTTGGCAATCGGCCGTCTTCCGAGTAGACGTGTGACCCGCAAGTGCTGCAGAACCAGCGTTGAACGTTCTCCGTGGGCCGAAAACTGGAGAGCAGTTCGATGCCTTCGATGCTCGCCGCCGTGCGCTCCACTGTCAGCCAAGTGGTGAACGCGGCGCCGCTCAGCCGCCGACACTGCCCGCAGTGGCAGTTGATTGTTCGCTGCGGCAAGGCCTGTATCGCTACTGCGACTTTGCCGCAGTAGCAGGAGCCATGAACTCGGTTGTCTTGATTCGGCATTGGTGGTCTCGACGCCTGACAGATTTCGCCGAAAGCCCGTCAGCCTGTCACAACCACGCCGGCGACTGTCCGGACTTCAGGACGCCCCATCCTGCCACCGATCACCGATCCCCGACATTGAACATACGCGCAACCGGCTGGTGGCACCACAACCTGTGGGCGTGGGTCTGCCGCATTCCACCGGATCACGCCCGTTCGCCATGAAATGCGGGCTGAACATCGACAGCAGCTCCCCCAGATCCGCCAGCGTGCGCGGCTGTGAGGGCCGCAGGACCAGCGTGCTGCCAACGCGGTCGATCTCGACTTCGATCACATCGTCGGCAAAGGCCAGCTCGCGCGGGATGCACACGGCCTGCGAGTGGCCGGTCTGGAAGATGCGGGTACGCATGGGTGACTCCACGGTTCAACGCCTGAACAGGCCATACTTTCTCGCATCATGGCCCCTGACGCATCCTCTTCTCCCACCTTCAGCCCCGCCACCGCCCGCCCTCTGCGCGTCGGCCTGGTGGGTTGGGGTTCGGCCAGCCAGGTCTTCCACGCCCCGTTGATCAGCTCGACGCCGGGGCTGGAGCTGGTGGGCGTGGTGTGCCGACGCCTGGAGGTGGGGCAAGCGGCCCGGGCAGCGCTTGGCGAGGCGGTGCAGGTGCACGCCGAACCGCAGGCGCTGTTCGAGCGGGGTGACATCGACCTGGTCGTGATCCCGACGCCCAACGACAGCCACCATCCGCTGGCGCTGGCGGCGCTGCGCGCGGGCAAGGCGGTGGTGGTGGACAAGCCCTTTGCGCTGGAAGCCGCGCAGGCGCGGGAACTGGTCGACGAGGCCGCCCGGCGCCATCTGCTGCTGAGCGTGTTCCACAACCGCCGCTGGGACGGCGACCTGCTGACCGCCCGCGCGCTGCTGCGCAGCGGCCGGCTGGGGCGCATCGTGCACGCCAGCCTGCACTTTGACCGCTACCGGCCGGTGGTGCCCTCACGCTGGCGCGAGGCGGGCGGGCCCGGCGGCGGCCTGTGGATGGACCTGGGGCCGCACCTGCTGGACCAGGCGCTGCAGCTCTTCGGTGCGCCGGTGGCGATCGCCGCCGACCTGGTTTGTGCCCGCGACGGCGCCCGGGCCGACGACCTCTTCCACGCCCGCCTGCGTTGGGCCGACGGCCTGCGGGTGGACCTGCACGCGAGCACGCTGGCCGCCGCACCCGGGCCCCGGTTCGCCCTGCACGGCACGCTGGGCAGCTGGGTGAAGCACGGCCTGGACCGGCAGGAGGACGACCTGAAGGCCGGGCGGCACCCCGACCCGGCGCGGCCGGAGGACTGGGGCCAGGACCCCAGCGCCGGGCGGCTGGTGACGGCGGCCGACCCCCAGGCGCCCAGCCCGGCCACGGTGGAACAGCCCTGGCCCAACGAGCCGGGCAACTACCCGGCGTACTACGCCGGCATCCGCGATGCCCTGCTCGGCCGCAGCCCCAACCCGGTGCCCGCCACCGAGGCACTGGCGGTGATGGCGCTGCTGGACCTCGGCCGCCAGAGTGCACTGGAGCGGCGGGAGCTGCCTTGCGACGGGATCAACCTGCTGGGCTGCCCCTGATGACCTGCCGGCCGCTGTGCTGAGCGGCGCGCTCGGACGGCCACCACCGCTTCACCGCACGGCCCGGCTCGCCAGCAGCGCTTCGATCTGTGCCTCGTTGCGCCCCAGTTCACGCAGCACGGCGCGGCTGTGCTCGCCCTGGTGCGGCGCGCAGGGTAGTGGCTGCTCTGAAGCCGCTCCCTCAACCGATTCCACACCAAAGCGCGCGGCCATGCGCGGGCTGCGCAGCCGGCCCAGGCCGGGGTGCTCGGTGTCCACCAGCAGGCGGTTGTGGCGCACCTGCGGGTCGTCGCTCAGGCCGGCCTTGGTGTTGACGCGCCCGGCCGGCGCGCCCTCCTCGGCCAGGCGGCGCAGCCAGTGGTCCACGCCCTGGGCGGCCACCACCGGCTCGAGCATCGCGCGCAGGGCGTCCTGGTGCAGGCGCCGCACGGGGATGGAGACGAAGCGCGGGTCGACGATCAGCTCGGTGCAGTCGAAGGCGCGGCACATGGCGGCGAACTCGCCGTCCTGCGGCGTGACCAGGGAAAACCAGCCGTCGCTGGCGCGCCAGAGCCTGAGCGTGGCGCCGTACTCGGGCACCGGCGCGGGCGGCTGGTCCAGGAAGCCGTGGTTGTAGAAGGCCTCGGGCCAGAGAAAGGCCACGGTGGCGTCCAGCATGGCCAGCTGCACCAGCTGGCCGCGGCCGCTGCCGCCGCGCTCGGCGGCCCGGTCACGCTCGTACAGCGCGGCCGTCACCGCCTGGGCCGCCGTCAGCGCGGTCACCTTGTCGCAGACCAGCGTGCGCTGCAGCAGCGGCTCGCCGGTCTCGGGGTGGGGGTGGGCGTCGGCCACGCCGGCCACGGCCTGGATCACGGTGTCGTACACGCGCTGGCCGGCGTAGGGGCCGCTGGGGCCGTAGCCGCTGATCGACAGGTAGACCAGCCGCGGGTTGAGCGCCGCCACCGCGTCAAAGCCGAAGCCCAGCCGCGCCAGCGCGCCGGGGCGGAAGTTCTCGATCAGCACGTCGGCCTGCTCCAGCAGCCCGCGCAGCACGGCCTGGGCCTCGGCCTGCTTGAGGTCCAGCACGATGGAGCGCTTGCCACGGTTGAGGCTGGCAAACAGCGAGGTGATGTCGCCCTTGGCCGGGCCGATCACGCGGGTCAGGTCGCCCTGCGGCGTCTCGACCTTGATGACATCCGCGCCCTGGTCGGCCAGCAGGCCGGCGCACATCGGCCCGGAGACGACGGCCGACAGGTCAATGACCTTCACGCCGGCGAGCGGGCCCGATGTCAGCGCCGGCCCCGGCCCTGTCACGGCTGGTCCACCTTGATGTTGGAGGCCTTGATGGCCCGGTCAAAGGTCTCCGCATCGTTGCGGATGCCGGCGGCCAGCTGCTCGGGCGGGCCGCCCACCGGGTCCTGGCCGAACTCGCGCAGCTTGGCGCTCAGGTCGTCGCTCCTGACGGCGCGGGCAATGCCGTCCGACAGCTTGCGCACGATGTCCTTGGGCGTGCCGGCCGGCGCCAGCACCATGAAGAAGCCCACCGGCTCGAAGCCCTTCCAGCCCAGCTCCAGGAAGGTCGGCACGTTGGGCATGACGCCCACGCGCTGCGTGCCGGAGACCGCCAGCACCTTGATCTTGCCGCCCTGCAGCAGCGGGCGCAGCGTGGCGCTGTCGATGAAGGCCGAGCTGACCTGCCCGCCCAGCAGGTCGTTGACGATCGGCGCGGCGCCCTTGTAGGGCACGTGCGCCAGGTCGAGCTTGCCGTGCAGGTTCAGCGCCTCGCCGAAGATGTGCGCCGAGGTGCCCTGGCCGAAGGAGCCGTAGCTGTACTTGCCCGGGTTTTTGCGCACCAGCGCGACGAACTCCTCCAGCGTGTTGGCCGGCGAGTGAGCCGCCACCGCCAGGCCGATGGCCGAGCGCGACAGCATCGACACCGGCTCGAAGTCGCGCTGCATGTCGAAGGGCAGCTTCGCGTACAGCGAGTGCGCGTAAATGATGTTGGAGATGGTCAGCCCGATCGTGTAGCCGTCCGCCGGCGCCTTGGCCACCTGGGTGATGCCCAGCCAGCCCGCGGCGCCGGGCTTGTTCTCCACCACCACCGGCTGGCCCCAGGACTCGGTGAGCTTCTGGCCGATGGCGCGTGCCATGGCGTCGGTGGTGCCACCAGGGGTGAAGGGCACGATGACCTTGATCGGCCGGTCCGGGTAGGTCGAGGCCGGGGCCTGTGCCTGAGCCTGGGCCTGAGCGATCGCGGACCAGGCACCGCAGGCCATGCCGAGCGCGGCCGTGGCGGCGGCGCTCAGGAAGCGGCGCCGGGTGTCCGGCGAATGGCGGGGAAGGGGTTGCGTCACGCTCGTCTCCTCATGGGGCGGGCGACCGGTCACGGCCGCCCTGTCTGGATGCCGCGGTCATTCTTCTGGCGCGTCACCGGCAGCCGCAATGGCGGATGGATTCAGCCGGCATTGACCGATTCACTCACCCTGGTCGCCCGGGCGTGCCGGCCCGGGAAAGCCCGGCCCCGGGCTATCCCTGAGACGGCAGCGGGCCCAAGTCGGCAGCGGACGCGGTGAACGGTTTCGCCACCCGGGCCTGGTGCTTCTGGCCATTGGAAGGCGCCACCCTCTTGCCGACACTGCGGCGCCATGTACCTGACTCAAGGCTTGCACCGCGCGCTGCAGCGGCATCCGGACAAGACCGCGCTGGTCCACGTCGGCGAGGTCGACGGCCGCAGCGCCGTCCGGCATCAGACCTTCCGCGACCTGCTCGACGCGGTGGCCCGCCAGGCCGGCGCGCTGGCTGCGCGGGGCGTCGGCCCGGGCGATCGCGTGGCGATGCTGGCGCCCAACGACGATCGGCTGGTGCGCGCCATCCTGGCCTGCTGGTGGCTGGGTGCGGTGGCCTGCCCGCTCAACACCCGCTGGAGCCGCGCCGAACTGGCCGATGCGTTGACCGACAGCGAACCGGCGCTGCTGCTGACCGACGCCGCGCTGGCCGAGCGCCTGCCGGCCAGCGGCGTGGCAGCGCTGGACCTGGAGGCCCTGGCCACTGCGGCAGCCGGCCACGCGCCCCGCGAAGACCGCCGTGCAGGGGGCGACGCCCTGGCCGCGCTGCTCTACACCGGCGGCACCACCGGCCGCGCCAAGGGCGTGATGCTCACGCACGCCAACTTCTGGACTGCCTGCATGGCCCGCGGCGCGGAGCTGAACAACGCGCCGGAATCCGTGTCGCTGCTGGTGGCGCCGTTGTTCCATGTGGCGGGGCTGAGCCGGCTGATCGGCCAGAGCCTGGTGGGCGGCACCTGCCTGACGATGGCGCAGTTCCGGCCGCAGGCCGTGCTCGCGGCCATCGAAGCGCAGCAGATCACCGACACGATCCTGGTGCCCACCATGCTGCAGGCGCTGCTGGACGAACCGGGCTTCCGCCCCGAGCGGGTGCAGAGCCTGAACCGCATCGCCTTCGGCGCCGCGCCGATGCCGCCGGACCTGCTGGACCGCGCTCTGGCCGCCTGGCCGCAGGCCGAGTTCTTCCAGGCCTATGGGCTCACCGAAACCGCCGGCGCGGTGTGCATCAACCTGCCGATCAACCACCGCAGTGCCGAGGCCCGCGCCAGCGGCAAGCTCAACGCGGTGGGGCGCGCCGGCCTGGGCGCCGAGATCATCGTCGCCGGGCCGGACGGGCGCGAGCTGCCGCGCTGCGAGGTGGGCGAGGTGCTCTGCCGCGGCCCGATGGTCACCCCCGGCTACTGGCGCAACCCCGAGGCCAGCGCGGCCGCCCTGCGCGACGGCTGGTTCCACAGCGGGGACGCCGGCTGCATGGCCGCGGACGGCACGCTGCGCATCGTCGACCGCCTCAAGGACATGATCATCAGCGGCGGCGAGAACATCTACTGCGCCGAGGTGGAAGCCGCTCTGCGCGCCCACCCGGCCGTGGCGCAGGCTGCGGTGGTGGGCGCACCGGATGCGCGCTGGGGCGAGGTGGTACACGCCTTCGTGGTGCTGAAGACGGACTGCAGCGCCCTGGCCGAAGCACCCGCCGACAGCCCCGACGCCCCCCCGGTGGATGAGCAGCTGCGCGCCTGGTGCCGCGAGCGCCTGGCCGGCTACAAGTGCCCGCGCCGCCTGACGGTGACCGAGGAGCTGCCGCTGTCGGCCGCCGGCAAGGTGCTCAAGAACCGGCTGCGCGAACGCGCACGCAACCCCTGAAGGGTCAGGCCATGAAGCCCATCGTCACCGACGACCCGCGCGACGTCTTCAACCGCGTGCCCTTCATGCAGCTGCTGGGCGTTCAGCGCGCCTTCTCGGAGGGCGGACGCGCGCGCCTGCTGCTGCCGCCACGGCCGGAGCTGGGCAACGTGATCGGCGGCGTGCACGGCGGCGCGGTGACCACCCTGCTCGATGTGGTGATGGCCAGCGCCGCGGTATCGGCCTGCGACTTCCGCCTCACCGCCGTCACGCTGTCGATGGAAACCCAGTTCCTGGAGCCCGGGCGCGGCCAACTCACCGCCGATGGCGAGCTGCTGCACGAGGCCGACGGCATCGCCTTCTGCCGCGCCCAGGTCACCGACGAGGCCGGCCGCAGCGTCGCCCACGCCCAGGGCAGCTTCCGCTACCTGCCGCGGCCCACGGCGCCCGAGCCCATCCCCATCCCCTTCCCCATCCCGGAAAAACAGCCATGACCGGATCCACCGGCCTGCAAGCCCCGACCGCTCCAGGAAAAGCCTCCCCATGAACCTCGACACCACCCAGTTTCAAGGCCGCCACGTCTTCGTGGCCGGCGGCTCCTCCGGCATCAACTTCGGCATCGCGCAGGCCTTTGCCCGCACGGGGGCGAAGCTCTCCCTCATCAGCCGCTCGGCCGACAAGGTGGCCGGCGCGGTGGCCGCGCTGCGCGAGCTCGGCGCCGAGGCGCAGGGCCAGTCCGCCGACGTGCGCCAGCCCGAGGCGGTGCAGGCGGCGCTGGACGCAGCGGCGGCCCGCTTCGGCCCGATCGACGTGCTGGTCTCCGGTGCAGCCGGCAACTTCCTGGCCCGCGTGCTGGACATGTCGCCCAACGCCTTCAAGACCGTGGTGGACATCGACCTGCTGGGCAGCTTCAACGTGGCCCGGCTGGCCCACCCGCACCTGCGCCAGCCGGGCGCCTGCGTGATCCAGATCTCCGCCAGCCAGGCCTTCACGCCCACACCCTTCCAGGCGCACGTCTGCGCCGCCAAGGCGGGCGTGGACATGCTGACCCAGGTGCTGGCGCTGGAGTGGGGGCCGCTGGGCATCCGAGTCAACTCCATCGTGCCCGGGCCGATCGCCGACACCGAAGGCCTCGCCCGCCTGGCCCCGGGCGAAGACGCGCTGGCCGCGATGGCCCGCCGCGTGCCGCTGCAGCGCCTGGGCCGCGTCGACGACATCGCCCGTATGGCGATGCTGCTGGCCAGCGACTGGGGCAGCTACATCACCGGCACGGTGATCCCGGTGGACGGCGGGCTCTCGCTCACCGGGCCGCGGGATTTCAGCGCGGCAGCAGCCACGGCAGCCAAGGGACGGTCATGACCCCTCGCAAGCCCCTCAGCGGCCGCGACCGCCACGTTCCCTTCATCGAGCACCTGGGCATCGTGCGCGAACACGCTGCCGAAGGCGTCGCCCGCGTGGCGATGGAGCTGCGCCCCGAGCTGCTCAACAACCACGCCGGCGGCCACGGCGGCGTGGTGATGACGCTGCTGGACTGCGCGATGGCGCACGCCGCACTCTCGCGCATCGACTACAGCCGCGAGGTGGTGACGGTGGACATGCACGTCGCCTTCATGCGCCCGGCCAGCGGCCGGCTGGTGGCCGAGGGCCGCGCCACCGGCGGCGGCAAATCGGTGTGCTTCTGCGAGGCGCGCATCACCGACGCCAACGGCGACCTCGCCGCCCAGGCGATGGGCACCTTCCGCTACCGGGTGGCAAGCGGAACGTGAGCGTCCACCCGGTTCCACTCGATGACACGCCTGCGCCAATGGGTGTCGATGGACTGAGTGAAGTCAGCTCGAACCAGCTTGGCCCTGGTCTCGCACCATTCCGAGGACTCCCGACGAACCACCACCCCCTCCATCGGCCCTTGACGATAGTGGCTGACGCAGGTGGTCACCAGCTCCTTCAGCGCCGCAATGCTGCATCTCCCTCGAGCAACCAAGGGCACTGTGGCCAACCCTGCCGACAGGGCCAGTGCATTGCGGCGTGAACTGCTCCAGAACCGCCTGGAGGTCCGGTCGTACACATCGAACACCAGGAACCAGTCTGGCAATGCCGCATAGTCCAGAGAATGGCGGGCGGCGCACCACTCGCCAAACACAACAAGGTCAGGCATCAGGACACTGCGCAACGCCTCGCCGTGCTGTGCCCACCAGGCCGGCAACCGCGCAAACTGCCCGGCGTGAGGTTCGCCCAAGTACTGGCCCCGGTTCTGCGCGCGCAGGCCCCCTTCGCGTGCGAGCGAAAGGCCGAGGTTGGAACCGTCCAGCTTCTCCTCCACCACCACATCGCCGGCCAGCAATGCCTGCACCTCAGCGGTCGAAAGCACCTTGTCGTCGCGCGGTGTATCCCGGCCGAGCCAAGCCAGATGCGGGGTGTGGGGAAACCGAAAGAAGTCTCCATCCATGGCGTTCAGTCCGGCAACTGGGGCACTGGCTTCTCCGGGAACTTCTTGCCATAGAACGTGCAGGCGTCGGCGGGACAAAGGAATTCGACCTTGATCCCCTTGGCCCGCAGGGCCGGCCACCAGTCCAGCCATTTGCAGTCCGCTGCCTGCCAGATCGCCGGACTGTCCGGGTGTGCATGAGCCACGGCAGCGAATTTTCGATCGGGTGCGTCGAACCGGGGCTCCAACTCTGAATCAGGGAACTCGGCAAAGCAGTCGTCTGCCGTTTCGTTCAGCGAGACCTGCTCCATCCGTGTGCTGCCGGCTTGCCGCAGAAGCCATTTCAAGAAGACATCCCCTACGCCTTTGGGCGGGTTCAGGCTGGTCTTGCGCTGATACTCCCGCAGGATGCGCAACCCATCGTCGATGACGACGATGCCCTTGCCCTGCATCGCACGGAGCCGCTGGATGCATTCGACCACGCAATCTTCCGAAACATCATCGTGCAGACCGTTGGCGACCAGAAGCACGTTGGTATCGATGACCGCCTTCACTGCGCTCCACCTTGCTGCTTGATGATCTTCTTGCGTTGCATGGCAGCCAGGGTACGTCCCGCAATGTCGGCCATCTCGTCACCGAAAAAGTGCTCCGGCCAGTTCTCGATCTCACCGAACATGTTCAGCCTCAGAGGCTCCAATTCGGTCGCTGAACCTGTACGCCGACAGAAGAAGACCGCCACGTCCTCGGGCTTGACCACCCCTTCGGCAACACGGCGCTGCAGTCGATTCAGGAAATGCTCGGAGTGACTCTCCACAATCAACTGCACATCACGCGGCTTGCCACCTTCACGGGCCTGGGTCGCAGAAATGAAGACGTCTGCCAGTTCAGCCTGAACTTGCGGATGCAGGTGGATCTCCGGCTGTTCCATCCAGACAGTGGAATGCGGTGGGCAGTAGAAGGCCTGTACCAGAGCCGGCAGCACCTGGGAAATACCGAAGCCCACGTCCGTGATCTTCACCTCGGGCGCTTTGGCATGGGTCTTCACCAGCACTTCGTATTCCTTTCGACCCTGCGCCACCGGCCTCACAGCGAAGTCATGAATCACGCCCAAGTCTTTGAGCCACGCCGCTATGAACTCGGCAAAGCCCTTGGTGTGCCCCCCGACTTGCCGGTTGAGTCTGCGCCCCTCACCTTGCGCCGCCAGGATGGCTGCCACAGCGTACTCACCCATCTGCCCGACGCTGGCGGGTGTGTCGCCTGACCATTGGTAGATGCGCTGAGGGTGACTGCGCAGCGGCCCCAGGTAGGAGATGCGCTCCAGCATCCCCTCGGTGGCCAGCGCGAAGTCCGCCAGGAAGCCAGCGTTCTTGTACCGAGCCATGCTGGTATCCGACAGGCGATAAAACTTCTCGGGCTCTTCCAACGGCCACTTTCGCCCATCGGCCATCTTGAAACCATAGTGGATCGACTTCAGGTGGAGCTTGCGCTTCTCATCACGATCCAGTGCCACATCGAGCACTTCCTTGTCACCTGAGGCCATGGCGTAGCGCAGCGCCTGGACCTCAGGTTGCTGAGCCTTGTTGGCGGACAACGTCACATTCAGGCGCATGTGATCGCCCTGATA
>Ga0154020_10002126_pt1 | contig 24109 bp, 15 predicted proteins | sample Klosneuvirus_201_FD_109709 | JGI IMG/M metagenome (GOLD analysis project Ga0154020, IMG submission 109709) | Active sludge microbial communities from wastewater, Klosterneuburg, Austria - Klosneuvirus_20160825_MG | ecosystem: Engineered > WWTP > Aerobic digester > Activated sludge | place...
CTTGGAGTATTTCGACGTCGTCTTCGCCGGGCTGCCTTACCACTCGAGTGCCTCGATCTGGTCCGGCGCAATCCCGTTGATGTCATACGGTTCCGTCGGCGACGACGGGTTCATCAACTGATTGTCGATCCACACCTGCGCGTAGCAACCGGCTCGCATGCCGCGCATGCGTTCGGCGTTGGATGGAAACCAGGTCGAGCCATCGCCGCCGCGTGATCCCGTGGCGGAGCCGAGCGAGACGATATGACGCTTCGCCAGGACCCAGGACGCGTTGGCCGCCTGTACCACGCCAGCCCCGTTCAACTCCTGAATGATATTCCCGAGCTTGCGCCCGTTGTTCTTCGCCAGATCGTCGCGCGTCAGGAACTCGCCGAGGCCGACGCGGCGATTCTCCTCGAAGCTCTTGAGCCCGATATCGGTGCGGTCGGCGGTCACTTCCACCGAGTCGAGCACATTGAGTGGCCGCAGCACCAACCGCCGCTCCTCTTCGTCGTTGGCGGCAAAGGTCATCGGCGCCGTGATCGCGCCATAACCCACGCGGCGCACAAAGATCTCGTGCGTACCGGCCGGCACCTCGCCCAACCGAAACTCGCCGCGTGCATTGCTGCGGGTGGTGAGCGACAGCGCGGGAATCGAGACCTCGGCATCGGCCAGCACACGTTGCGTTGAATCGGCCACCACGGTGCCCGTAAACGTGGCCACCGCCCCCTTGGCGCGGTCGACGCGCAGCGTACGCGAGGCAAATCGCTCGTCGGCGCTCAGCCTGACGGTCATCACCTCCGACCGCCCGCGCTCGGGGAGTGCACGCAGTGTGAGCGTGGCCTCGGTGGGCACGCCGCACAAACGGAACGCGCCCGACGCATCCGTCTTGGTTTCCAGCCGTTTGCTCTGGCGATCGACCCCAGCGGCCGAGCTGGCCCGGACCATCACCTCCGTCCAGTCGGCGGCCACGCGCACACCGGCCAACGTGGTCGTGTCGTTGGGATCAGACACCGAACCGAGGATGGCACCCTTGCTGCGCGCAGACGACCCGGCCAGCGCGCTGCCGCACAGCGACGACGCCAGTTGCGTGGCCGTCGGCACACGCAGGCGCAGAGGGGCCATGCCGTCGGTCACGATCAACATCGAACTGCTCGACGTACGCACCGAATCAAGCGACGGGGTACGAACGGAGAGCGTGTACTCCCCGGGCAACACGTCGGGAATGACAAAACGGCCGTCGTCGGTGGCGCGGGCATTCATGGTGGTGCCGACAAACGACACCATCGCACGTGGAATGGGAGCACCCGACACGGAGTCCTGCACGCCGCCGCTCACCGCGAGTGCGGGTCGTTTGTACAGCGTATCGTTTGCGCGGCGCAACACCACCAGCTGTCCGCCGGTGGAGAGCACATTCGCCACGCGCACCCGCGTGGCGCGCGGTGAGTCCTTCACCAGCTCCGGCATGCGAATTTCCCACGACGAAATCACCACACCACCGTCGGGGAGACGCGTGAATGCCATCGAACCGCCGGACGGGTAGTCGGTGTTGGCCGTCGGGCCACCGGTAAAGACATACTCCAGCCGCCGCAGATCGGCCGAGCTCCGCGAGAGCCAGAGTGTCCCGCGAATTTCGGACAACGCACGTCGTGCGGGGACGGGTTCGAAGGCGAGCCCAATCTCCGCGCTGTCCTTGGCCGCGACCAACTTCACGCAGTGGTCTTCGAGAAACTGCGCCGACACCAGCACGTCGAGGCCCGGGGCATAGTAGGTCGTCCAGTCGCCGGAATCCGTGATGGTATAGCCACGTTTGCGCAGCGTGTCGGCCGGCAACGAACGCCACGGCTGGGTGACATAGTCGGTGCGCACCGAGAGGTACTGGTCGAACACCCGTCGCCCCGCGCCATCGAGTTTTCGTTCGATCTGCATCGTCGTCGCCGTGAGGCCGCGACCAGACGAGGCCAGCGCCGTGGAGGCGATGGACGTCATCGCCTGGTCCCACGCTGAAAGGATCGTGCCGGTTTCCGTGCTGTTCTGCCGGCCGCAGGCACTGCGCTCAACGATGCGCACGGCTTCCAGCGAGACGCGCACACCATCGAGCACCAGTCGCTCAACGGCGATGGTGCCGGCCTCGAGCGTGATGCTCCGGGATTCGGTAGGCTGGAAACCAATGCGCAGCGTGCGCAATCGGTAGCGTCCCGCCCGCTGCGCGGCCACCCGATACTCACCACGGTCGTTGGTGAGCCCCCGGGCGACCACGGTTTGCGTCGAATCGACGAGCGCCACCACAACCCCGGACACGGCGCGGTCGGTGGCATCGACCACCGTGCCGCGAACAACCTGGGCCGCGAGCGGCGTCGACAGACAGAGGGCGGCGGAGAGCAGCCCGCAGAGAAGACCGTGGGGGCGCGTCATCATGCCCGAGTATTCGCCTCGCTGCAGAGCGCCGCAAGACGGTTAACCAAAACGTCATCGGGGCCTGTCAATCCGATTCCCTTCCGTCCCAACCGCGGCGTCGGGCGTTCCCCGACGCAGCGGTGGAATGCGCCATCCGATACCAGATCAGGAAGGCCCTCACGGGGGAGAGGCGCGAAGCCGCGCCGCCACGTCGCGTGATCGCCTGCGTCTCGTGCCATCCTCTTCCATGCAGTGGTTTCTCAATCGCCGCGTCGGCACCAAGCTGATGCTGGCCTTTCTGCTTGTTGCCGCTGGGGCCGCTGTCGCGGGCATTGAAGCCATTGTGACGCTCCGCCGCATGGCGGCCGCCGACAAGGTGTTGTACGAACGCATGACCGTCCCACTCTCGGCGATCGCGCAAGCGGGCAAGCAATTCCAACGGGTGCGCGTGTACACACGCGATGTCGTGTTCAATTCTCCGACACCCGAGGATCTCGCTGAGCATGAGCGGATTCTCTCGGAACTGACACTCGATCTCGACAATACGCTACTGGCCTTTCAGCAGACCATCGTCGATGCCAGCATGCAGCGGCGCTACGAAGCCGTGCAGGCGGCGCGTCGCACCTTTGTGCCACTGCGCGACAGCGTGGTGAAGCTCAGCAAGTCCGGGCAGCAGGCGCAGGCGGTCGCGCTGCTCAATGGGGACATGCTCAAAGCCTCCAATGCCGTAGAGATGGCGTTTGAGTACGCCGCCGGCGAAAAGGTCTCGGATGCCGGTAATCTGGCCGCTGCCAACCGCGCCGTTGCGACGCGGTCAACGATCTTCCTTGCGGTCCTGATGGTGGTGACGGTCGCCTTGGCCATCGGCATCGGCATGCTGCTGACACGACTGATCGGCGCGCCCTTGCGCGAGATGTCGGCCACGGCGGAGCGACTCGCGATCGGCGATCTGACACCGATCGTGCCGCTGCAGCGCGCCGACGAAGCGGGTGTGCTGTCGCATGCCTTCGTGCACATGATCGACGCGCAGCGCGCACTCGCTGCTGGCGCGGAACGGCTGGCCGCCGGTGATCTGAGCGCTCGGGTGATCGCCCGCAGCGAGGCGGACAGTGTGGGGCAGGCCTTTGGCACGCTGCACGACACGCTCGCCGAGTTGATTGCGGAGACCGACCGGTTGGCGACCGCGAGCACGGCCGGGCAACTGTCCACGCGCGGCGATGTGGATGCCTACTGCGGCGCATTCCGGCAGTTGCTGGTGGGGTTCAACGCCACGCTGGACGCCGTGATTTTGCCCGTGCAAGAAGCCTCGACCGTCCTGCAGCGTCTGGCGCAGCGCGATTTGAGCGTCACGGTGCACGGTGCATACCGCGGCGATCACGCCCGTATCGCGGACGCCGTCAACGAGGCCATCGGCGCGCTCCGTGAGGCACTGGAGGGCGTGGCGATGTCCACGTCGCAGATCGCGGGTGCCGCCGGACAGATTGCCACGACCAGTGAAACGCTGGCGCAGTCGTCCAGTGAACAGGCGGCGTCGATCGAGGAGACGTCGGCGAGTGTGCTGGAGTTGGGAGGGGCGGCCGGCTCAAACGCCGAGCACACGGTGGAAGCACGGGAATTGGCGGAGAAGGCCCGTGCCGCGACCACCACTGGAGTGCAGGATATGCGCCTGCTCGACTCAGCCGTCGACGAGATCAGCGCGTCGGCCAAGGAAACGGCGCAGATCATGAAGACGATCGACATGATCTCCTTCCAGACCAACTTGCTGGCGCTCAACGCGGCCGTCGAAGCGGCGCGTGCGGGTGACGCAGGGAAGGGATTTGCCGTGGTGGCCGAAGAGGTGCGCGCACTCGCGCGGCGATCGGCCGAAGCCTCGCAGCAGACGGCGCGGCTCATCGAACATTCCGTCACGAGCGCGCGACGGGGCAGCGAGATCGCGCAGCGGGTCGGCGAACGGCTGGCCGAGATCGATCGGTATGTCGAAGACGTGTACGAGGTCGTGGGCCGCATTGCCGCGGCATCGGCGGGACAACGCGAGGGGGTCGCACAGGTCAACCTCGCCATGCAGCAGATGAGCGCGGTCACACAGTCGGTGGCGGCGAGCGCGGAAGAAGCCTCAAGTGCGTCCGAGGAGCTCGCGGGTCAGGCGGAAACGCTGGCGGCGCTCGTCGGTGAATTCCGACTCGACGCCGAGGAGCTCTCCGGCGTCGCATCGCGCCCCACTTCGCCGCTGCCGCACGCACGCGGACAACGCACAACGCCGGTCAGGCGCCAACAAGCGGCCTGACCGGCGTGGTGTGGGTTGTCGTGCCGCGGGGCCGGCGCACCCCGCGTGGCGCTCAATACTGCATGAGCTCCACGTAGGCGTTCCGGAACGTGTCCACCTGCGGCAGGATGGCGTCTTCCAGCTGCGGCGCATACCCAACGAACGTGTCGCTGCTGGCGACGCGTTTGACGGGCGCATCCAGCCACGCGAAACAGTCGTCGGCGATGCGGGCGGCGATTTCCGCGCCGTAGCCCCACGACAGGCTGTCTTCGTAGGCCACCATGACGCGACCGGTTTTTTTCACGCTGGCGTACACCGCTTCCTTGTCCCACGGCGACAGCGTGCGCAGGTCGATGACTTCGACACTCGGTCCGCCTTCTTCGGCAATCTGATTGGCGGCCACCAGTGCACGTTGCACCGTGGCGCCGTACGTGATCACCGTGACATCGCTCCCTTCACGCACCGTGCGGGCCTTGCCGAACGGAATCATGAAGTTGGCGCCCGGATTGCGTCCCTTGTTGTACGTCTGGCGATAAAGATGCTTGTGCTCGAGGAAGATCACGGGATCCTCGCAGCGAATGGCGGTGCGCAGGAGGCCGGCCGCATCGAGGGCGTTGCTGGGGCACACGACGCGAAGCCCCGGCGTGTGCGTGAACAACGACGCACCCGTTTGCGAGTGGTAGATGCCGCCGCGAATGTACCCGCCGTAGGTGGTGCGAATCACCACCGGTGCGCTGAAGGCGTTGTTGGAGCGCCAACGCATGGTGGCCAGTTCGTCGCGAATCTGCATGTACGCCGGCCAGATGTAGTCGAAGAACTGAATTTCGACGACCGGCTTGAATCCGCGCTGCGCCAGACCAATGGCGCGCCCCACGATGTTGGCTTCGGCGAGCGGCGAGTTGTACACGCGCGTGCCGCCGAACTTGGACTGGAGGCCGTGCGTGACTTTGAAGACGCCGCCCTTGCCCTTCACCTTGCCCAGGTGCTCTTCGCGTGACACGTCGGCCACATCTTCGCCAAAGACGAGGATGCGATCGTTGCGCGTCATTTCGTCCTTCATGCACGCGTTGAGCAGATCCACCATGGTGGTCGGCTCGCCCGTGAACTGCGGATCGTCCTCGGTGTCGAACTGCTCGCCGGTGGGATCGACGTCGGGCGCGTACACACCGAAATATACCGTGCTCGCATCCGGCTGCGGCTGCGCGAGCGCGTCATCGGTGGCGAGCAGCAGCTCGGCGTCCACCGCTTCACGCATGAGCGCCAGCTCGTCTTCGGTGGCGACGCCCTCGCGCACCAGCATGGCCGGGAACGTCGTGAGCGGATCACGCGCGGCATCGGCCTCACGCTCGGCGGCCGGACGATAGAACACTTCGTCGTCGGAGAGCGAGTGCGAATACGGACGGATCACCTTGGCATGTACGAACGCCGGTCCCTTGCGCTCGCGCGCATAGGCCACGGCGCGCTCCATCACTTCGAGCGATGCGAACAGATCGCAGCCGTCCACTTCCTGGATGTAGAGCCCAGGCATCGACGCAACCAACTTGGAAATGGACCCGCCCGCCGTGTTCACCTCGACTGGCACCGAAATCGCGTACCCGTTGTCTTCGACGAGATAGACCACCGGCAACTTGAGATTGCAGGCGGTGTTGAGCGATTCCCAGAACTCGCCTTCGCTGGTGGTGCCGTCGCCCGTGGTGACGAGCACGACTTCGTCGCTGGCAAACCCGTCAGTGATGCCCAGCTTGTCGGCGCGCATGGTGGCCTCGGCGGCGCCGACGGCTTGCAGGAACTGCGTGCCAGTGGGCGAGGACGCCGACACCACATTGGAAATCTTGTGGCCCCAGTGACTGGGCATCTGCCGCCCGCCCGAATTGGGATCGATGGCGGCGCCGACGGCGCTGTAGAGCATCTCGTTCGGCGTCATGCCGAGCATCAGCATCAGCGCGCGATCGCGATAGTAGGTGTAAAACCAGTCATGGCCGGAACGCAGCACCATGCCGGCGGCAATGAGGATGGCTTCGTGGCCGGCCCCGGAGATCTGGAAGAAGATCCGGTTCTGGCGCTTGAGCTGGATCTCCTTGTCATCGATGCGTCGCGACAGGTACATCGTGCGGTACGCATGCAGCAGCTGCTCGCGGGTGAGCGGCAGTGCGTCGCGGAGATCGGCGGCCTGCCCCTTGCGGGCGCGGGTCGGGCGGGTCGAGGTAGCCATCGGCAGGTCGTTCAGGGGAAACGGTGACAAGCACTGGAAAATAGCGAATCGGCGGGCAAAGCGGAGCGTTCTTGCCTCTCCCGCCTCCGGCGCGCAGGTTGCACAGATGCACGCACCCACCGCCCCCATGACGCCGTCCAGCGGTCACTGCACGTTTTGTGACCTGATCCGCGGCGCGGCCGAGGTCTCGATTGTCTACGAAGACGCGACGGCCATCGCTTTTCTGGATATCCAACCGGTCAACCCCGGCCACGTACTGGTGGTCCCGCGCGAGCACTACGAGGTGCTGCAGGACATCCCACGACGAGTCGGGGCTCACCTGTACGATGTGGCCACGAAGCTCATCCCGATGGTCCAGGCGGCATCGGGCGCGACGGACATGAATATCGTCGTCAACTCGGGGTTGGCTGCGGGGCAGAATGTGATGCACTACCACATTCACCTGATTCCGCGGCGCGAGGGCGACGGGTTCGACGTGCCGCTGCCGTTTCCAGGCTCGATGATGCCCAATCGCCAACAGCTCGACGCGATGGCGGCGCGCATCGGCAGCATGTTGCGCGATCCGCTGCGGAACAGCGGCATGAAGGAGTAGAAGGAGTAACAGTCTCCGCATGGGCTCTTGACGTGCCGGTTGTCACACTCGTATCCTCGCTGCGTCGTGTGCTCGTGCAGGTTGCTGCGCCCTCTCCACCCGGTTTTCCAGGAGGATGATGCGCTCCACTCGCGGTACATCCCGTATGCGCTGCGTGGCCACGTCGGCCTCGCGTCTCCGTCGCCGTCCGCGGCGGAGCCACCCCCGTCCCCCGGTGCGCGTGCGAAGGGGACACGTGCCGGCGCGACTGACGCGCCGCTACCACATCGACCACCGCCCCGACGTGAGGATCGCCTCCTCCGTCGGGGCGTCGTCGTTTGTGGCGAGGGGCGGTTGATGGCGCGTCGACATCTCAAACTGTCCCGCGGCGGCAAGGACACCCGCAGCGCCTCGTCGAGAGGCGAGCGACCGTCCAAACGCGGCGCGGTGCGCAACCGTGTCGCCGCGTCCGGCAAACGTGGCTCGCGCGCCGGTGTGGATACGCGCGGCGGGCGCATCCTGCATGTCGCGATGAAACGCGCGATGCGCAAAGTCGCCTTGCGCGACTGCGGCCAGCGCTGTGTGTACTGCGCCACCCATCTCGACCAGCATTGCGCCACACTCGACCATGTGGTGCCGCTGGCCCGTGGCGGGGCGCACGATCCGGGCAACGTGGTGGTGGCGTGTGCGCCGTGCAATCGACTAAAAGGGGATCTCTTGCCGTACGAGTTCTTCGCGCGCCACGCGTGGGCGGGTGCGAACTTCGTGCGCTACGCGCGGTCGGTGCACCGGGCGCTCAAGCGGGGAGCGAGACGGGCGGTGAGTCTGGCGTACGCGGCGTGAAGGGGAGGCGGCGGCGGGGGGCGTGGCGCTGAAATGGCAGTTGTCAGTTTCGAAGTGGTCGGACAATCGCTAAGTCTTGGGTAGTCAGTTTGAGTGATCGGTTGTCAGTTTCCAAAACGACTGAAGACCCGCGACTCGGACTGAAGACCCACGACTTAGCTGTTGTCTGACCACTGAAAAACTGACAACTCGCAGTCATCAGTCATCAGCCATCAGTCATCAGTCATCAGCCCTCTCTCCCTCGTTCGGACCTCTCATCCATGCGTTGGACCCCCGGCGGTCGTAGCAAGAATCTTGAGGACATGCGCGGCGCCTCGTCTGGTGGCGGGGGCGGCGGCGGATTTGGCGGCGGCGGTGGCGGCGGTCGACGCCTCGGGTTGGGCGGCCTCGTCGTGCTCATCGTGCTCAGTGTGATCTTCAAGCAAGACCTGATCACGGGCTCCGGCGGACTCTCCGACGCGCTGCCGGCATCGAGCGGCGGACGTCCCGCCGCGCCGCTCCAGGATTCGCTCGAGGAAAACGCGGTGCAGTTCATGTCGAGCGTGCTCGACAGTGCGCAAATCGGCTGGAGCCGCACCATCGATGGCTATCGTGATGCAAAGCTGGTGCTTTTTCGAGACGCGATCGAATCGGCGTGCGGCTTTGCCGAATCGGCGACGGGGCCGTTTTACTGCCCGGGTGATCAGAAGGTGTACATCGATCTGGCCTTTTTTGATCAGCTCGACCGGCAGTTCGGTGCACCCGGCGATTTTGCGCAGGCATACGTGCTGGCGCATGAGATCGGCCATCACGTGCAGAACCTGATGGGCACCGAACGACAGTTGCGTGCGGCCCAGCAGCAGAATCCGTCGGCGAAAAACCGCCTGTCCGTCGCCATGGAACTGCAGGCCGACTGCTACGCCGGCGTATGGGCCTACAGCGCCGCCCGCAACGGACAGCTCGAGCGCGGCGATCTGGAGGAGGGGTTGTCGGCCGCGTCGGCGGTTGGCGACGACCGACTGCAGAAGATGGGATCGGGGCGCGTGAATCCCGAGTCGTTCACGCATGGGTCATCGGCCGAACGCATGCGCTGGTTCAAGCGCGGATTCGACGCAGGCGATCCGCGGCAGTGCGACACGTTTGCCAATGTCCGATGAGTGAGGCCGACAACGCTGCGGTGACGCACGCGCCGCGCGCGGGCGTGCTCGACGAGCTGACCTGGCCCGTCGTGCGCGCCGCAGCCTGGCCAGTTGCGGTGATGCCGTGGGGCGCCACCGAACCGCACAACACGCACCTGCCGTACGGCACTGATACCCTGCTGGGGCGCGAGGTGGCGGCCCGGGTGGCCGAACGATGCGCGACACGCGGTGTGCACGTGATCGCGCTCCCGGCGATGCCGTTTGGCGTCAACACCACGCAGTTGGACTTACCGCTCACGCTCAACGTCATGCCGACCACGCAGCTGGCGGTGTTGCGGGACATCGTGCGCAGTATCGAACCGCACGGTGTGGGCGCGCTGATGCTGCTCAATGCGCACGGTGGCAACGAACTGCGCGCGCTCGTGCGCGAGCTGCAACCGGAAACGGACGTGCTGCTGGTGATCGCCAACTGGTGGCAAGCGGGAGATCATGGCGTGTTTGCGGAGCCCGGCGACCACGCCGGCGCGCTGGAGACCGCTGCCGTGCTGCACGTGGCGCCGCACCTGGTCGCACCGCGAGAGACGTGGGGCGATGGGCAGATCAAACAGAGTGTGCTCACGGGCGTGCGCGCCGGCTGGGCCTGGACCCCTCGACGCTGGACGCAGGTGACGGCCGATACCGGGGTGGGCAATCCGCGCGAGGCGACGGCGGAGCAGGGGGCGCGATTTGTCGCGCAGGCCGTCGAACAGATCGCGCAGCTCTGTGAAGAGCTGGCCGTGGTTGATGCGGGCGCGATGTACCGCTGATATACCGCTGATGTAGCGCGGATACACCGCTCGTGCCAACTACTTGAGTTGCACCGTCTGCGCCTTGGTATCACCGTCGGCAAAGTACATCGAACGGCGCAGTTCACCGGGCATCGCGAGTACCAGTACGATATTGGCCTGATTGCCAAAGATTTCGGCGAGCAACGTGTTGGTCACCGTCAATGACGTCGGCTGCTTTTTCGCGTCGAACTGCAGCAGATACCAATGCACGGTGCCGCCCACCGGATCGCGATCGGTTCCGGTCTGCACCAAAGTTGCTGGCACCGGCCGACCGTCGGCGCGCAGCGACACGCGTGCGTTGAAGTAGGCGGTAAAGACCGAGTCGGCGGCTGGGTCTTTCTCGAGTGAGAACTGCGCGCGTTTGGTGTACGCGCGCAATCCCTTTTCGAGGTCATCCGTAAACAGTCGCACCTTCCACAGCACCGCGCCGTTTTCAACCACGGCGCGGGTGTGTGTCGTGTGGATATCGTGACGCGCGGCACGGGCGCCCGACAGCACCGTCACGCCCGTTGCCAGTGCGCACACGAACGTGAGCGCACGTTTGGCGTGAAGCACTGCGAGTGACGTGCCGCGCGTCATGGACATCACGAAATCGGGCGCGGGGTCACCGGCTTCCGAAACGTGTTGTTCGTGCGATCCACATCCGCGTAGCCCTGATCGGGATCGGCCGTCACGGTAAGAATCTCCTTGTCCGAGAAGAACCCGTACGTGTGCGACTTCTCATTCCGGCGCCACACTTCGGCGGGCATGTTCACGCGCTGCTTCGAGCCGTCGGCAAACTCGACCTCGAGTTCCAGCGGCATCACCAGTCCGCCCTTGTTCTCGACCGTCACGCGATGGTAGTACTTCCCGCGTTTCGTGCTGCCCACGAGTGAGTCGGCACTCTGTGTCTCGACCTTGGTGATCGCCTGATCGTTGGCGTACGTCGAGTAGAACCAGCCGCGCCAGTAGTAATCGAGTTTCTCACCAGAGCCGCTCGCCAGGGTACGGAAGAAGTCGGCCGGCTGCGGATGTTTGAACATCCACTTCTTGCTGTACTCCTGGAACGCGAGATCGAACCGTTCGGGGCCCAGGATCTTCTCGCGCAGCATCACGAGGCCAGCCGCCGGCTTGCTGTAGCCGTTATTGCCGAACTGGCGGTGGATGTAGTCCGACTCGGTCATGAGCGGTACCTGATCCTGATCCTTCATGTAGTTCACGATGTTCGGCGCCGGGCCGCGGAGCCGCGCGGCTGGCCACTTGGGATCGTACTCGAGCGAGCCGTAGTACTCGAGGAACGAGTTGAGTCCCTCGTCCATCCACGTCCACTTCCGCTCGTCGGTGGCGACGATCATCGGAAACCAGTTGTGGCCCACCTCGTGAATGGTGACCGCGGCCAGCGCGTATTCCTGGTTCTTGCTGTACTTGCCATCCACGCCGGGCCGTCCGCCGCAGAAGGCAATCATGGGATACTCCATGCCGCCCACCGACCCGTTCACGTTGGACGCCTGCGGGTACGGATACTCGAAGGCCAGACGGCCGTACGTCTTCATCGTCTGCGCAATGGCTTTCGTGGAGACCTCATTCCACAGCGGCATCGCCTGACGGGGATACACCGAGTGCAGTTCGATGGTGCGGCCACCCGGCTTGTAGCGGAAACCAGCGGCGTCCCACACAAACGTCTTGGATGTGGCAAACGCGAAATCGCGCACGTTTTCGGCGGTGTAGCGCCACGTCAGCGGCGCCGTGCCGGCGGGACGAGCGCCCGGTGTCTGGACTTCGTCGGGGCGAACGATGAATACCGACGTATCGCCGGCCATCGCCGTGGTGAGACGCGCGCGCTGCGTGGCCGTGAGCACGTCGAGCGGATTGCGCAGCGTGCCCGTGGAGCGCACGATGTGGTCGTGCGGCACGGTGATGCTCACATCGTAGTTGCCGAAGTTGAGATAGAACTCGCCTTGGCCAAGGAACTGATCGTTCTGCCAGCCGGACACGTCGTCGTAGACGGCGGCGCGCGGAAACCACTGCGCCACTTCGTAGATCCACCCGTCCTTCACCAGTTCGCGGACACCGCGACTGTTGTTGCCGCCCTCGGGGACAATGAACGACCAGTCGATATCGATGCGCGCCGTGCCGCCCGTCAGAATCGGCGCGTCGAGATTGACGCGCATCTGCGTGCCGTTGATGATGAAGCGCGCCGGTTTGGTGGTGCCGGTGGCCGACACGATCGACACCTTCTTGATCTCATAGCCGCCTGTTTCGTCCTGCTCGGGCAGCAGGAAGCGGCGTGCCTGCGGCGAGATCGTCATGGGCAGCGGATCCTTCGTCATGTTGGCGCGGCTGTTGCCGGCCTCGATGTTCTGATCCAGCTGAAACCACACGTACGACAACGGCTGCGGCGAATTGTTGTGGTAGGTGACCCGCTCCGATCCGGCCAGCGCGTGTCTGGTGGTGTCGATGGACGCCTTGATGACGTAGTCGACCCGCTGCTGCCAATAGCGCGTCCCCGGCGACCCGGATGCGTCGCGGAAATCGTTCGGCGACGGCCATTCATCGAGTGCACGAAAGATCGACTTGTTGGTCTTCGGATTCGGCTCGGCGTTGAGCCATTGCTGCGCGTGCAGCGACACGGGCATCAGCGCTGCGACGAGGAAACAACGAGTGAGAGTGCGCATAGTGAGTGTGGGGTGATGCGAGCGACCCGGGACAGCATTCCCGCCACGGGGGTCCCGTCTGGGCCATCCTGAAAGCTACAAACGCTGAAGCAGCAACACGACGGCCAACCCGGCCGTCACACTGGCCAGAAGCCACTCCCACCGCCGGCGCGTGAGCAGTACGCGCGTCACCGCCCATCCCAGGGCGAGAACAACGGACAAGATCATGAGTTGTCCAACTTCCAACCCGACGTTGAACGCCAGCAGCGGCATCACGATCGACTCCTCCTCGCCAAGCAGGGAGCGCAGATACGTGGAGAAGCCGAGGCCGTGAATAAGGCCAAAGACCGCCGCTAGCAGATAGTGCGACGGTGGCACGTGGGTGAGTGCGCCGTCTGTGTCGTGGGCCTTGGCTCGCGAGACGAAGGTCAGCAGCGCGGTCACCAGAATCGTCGCCGGAATCAGTGCTTCGACCACCGCGCCGGGCACGGCCACCACCCGCAGGGTGGCCAGCGCGAGTGTGAGGCTGTGGCCGAGCGTGAAGGCGGTGACAAGCACCGCGAGGCGTCGCCAGTCGCGCAGCGCGTACGGGATGGAGAGCGCCGTGACAAACAGAATGTGATCGTAGCCCGACAAGTCAGCGATGTGATGCACGCCGAGCCGCAGATAGAGTGCGACTTCATCGCCCATCAGCGGTCACTCGCGCGCGTCGGCGGGACCCGGTGCGGCATGCGCTTCAGTAATCGACCGGTCGCAGGTACGACTCTCCGATGCCGCTGTGGCTGACAAGGGCCGTGGCGGGCGGGCGACGTTTCCAGTGGGTCGTGGCCAGACGTCGCTCCACCAGCGCCAACTCCTCGACGGAAAAGCCGCGCGCGCGCAGCGCCTCATGCGTGAATCCGTGCAGCAGGCCGTTGAGAATGTCATCGGCGCGCGCGTAGCTGATGCCAAGATCTGCCTCGTCTGTCTGGCCCACCACGAGATCGGCCGTCGCGGGTTTGGCGACGATGGCGTCGGGCACTCCGAGGTGGCGCGCCAGTGCCCACACCTGCGTTTTGTACAGATCACCGATCGGATTGACCGGCGGTGAATCGTCCGCGTGCCAGGTGAAGTATCCGAACAGCCGTTCGGTCTTGTTGCCGGTGCCGAGCGGCAACGCACGAAAACGCGCCGACAGGTCAAACAGCGTGATCATGCGTGTGCGCGCCATCACGTTGCCGCGCCGCGCGGCGTCCGCCTCCGAATCGTGCTCGAAGTACGCGTCGACCGGCCCGCTGATATCGACCGTCCGCGAATCGATGCCCAGCGCGTCGATCACGAGCTGGGCATGAAGCAGCGAGTCGCCGCTGGACGTGCGGTACGGCATGCGAATCGCGATGACATTCGACGGACCGAGTGCGCGGGCCGCCAGATAGGCGGTGACTGCCGAATCGACGCCGCCAGAGAGCCCGATGACGGCGCGTTGAAACCCACGCCGCGTCATCTCCTCCCGGAGAAACCCGGTGAGCCACTCCTCGGCCATGGCCGGATCGATCGTCAACGGTGGCGGGCCACCGTGATCACGCATGGACTGCCGAATGACCGGCAGTGCTTCCCGGCCGATACGCCCCACGACCTCGGCATCCGAGACCGCCGCGGGTGCCGGGTGACCCGGAATGGGGAACTCGCCGGTTGTGAAGCCGCGCGCACCGCGCAGCAGATCGGCGGCGGCGGGCTCCGGCCCGTCGTACGAAAGCACGACGGGAGCGTTCTCCTGCACCCGGCGCACCGTGTCGAGGACGTGCGGCAAGGCCACGCGGAGATCACTCAACAGCGGCGCGTCGGAGCGGGCACGCACGAGATCATCGAGATCGAGGGTGACGACCAGCATGCTCTCGTCCCACACCGGTGCGCGGGACCGGACATCGCCGCCGGGACCTACCAGCAGCGAGGTGCCGAAGAATCGTTTGCCACCTTCGGTGCCGACGAGATTGGCGAAGCTGGTGTAGACGCCATGCTCTTCGGCGATGTCGCGAATCAGACGTTCCCACCGGGCGGCGCTGTACGGGCCCGGGATCCCGTCGTCACGCGGCCACAGTCCACGGGCCGGCGCCGCCGACGACACAAATACCATCTGCGCGCCATCCAGCGCGGCGATCATGCCGGACATCGAGTGCCAGGCGTCTTCGCAGACGAGAATGGCGGCGCGTCCCCACGGCGTTTCGAAGGCGCGGATATCCGTGCCCCGCTCCACGAACCGCTCCTCGTCAAAGAGGCCGTACGTGGGGAGAAAATTCTTGCGATGGACGTGCCGCAGCACGGGCGGTCCGTCGTCGAGTCCGATGGTCAGGTACGCCGCGCTGTTGTGCAGCGTGTCGCGCCACCGTTCGTAAAAGCCGACCACGATATCGATCGCGACCGTTGGCACACCGGCCAGTACACACGCCGTGCGGTAGGCGTCGTCGAGGTCGTTCGCCAGCGCACCCGCCGTCACGGCGACTTCGCGTACGCCTCCTTCGACGAAATAGCCCGACAAGACCGTTTCGGGGAAGTGCACCACCTGTGGGCGCGGATCGAGCGAGGCGGCCTGGGCGCAGAGGGCACCAAGTCGCTGGATGTTGGCGGCCGTATCGCCCTTGCGGGGGGCGAACTGGCAGATGGCGAGCGTCAGCGGACGAATCGGTTCACTGGACATGCGTGGAAGCTGCCGCGCGGGCGTCGTGCGATCAACTGACCGGATCAAGTGTATTTTGCACCGTGATGTCACCATCGACCCCGATTCACCACTCATCGTCCCGGTCTTCGCGCAGATCAGCGCGTGGGACGCGCCTCGTCGCCCTGGTGGCCGCGAGTGTCCTCTCCGGTACGCCGGGCGCATTCGCCCAGTCGACCGGCGCTGCCCGACCACCGGCCACGGTCCAGCCGGGGACGGCCCAGACGGGTACCGGCGAAGCGTGGCAGATCATTCAACCGGCACAGGTCTCCGTGGTGCTCGGGCGCGACGGATCGGTGATCGGCATCATCGGACGCGAACGACGTCTGAGCGTGCCACTGCGTACGCTGCCCAAGTTCGTCAGTCAGGCCTTCGTGGCGGTCGAAGACAAGCGGTTCTATCAGCACAACGGTGTGGATCTGGTCGGCATTGCGGGGGCGCTCAAGGACGCGGTGACGGGTGATCTCCGCGGCGCCAGCACGATCACGCAGCTGCTGGTCGGCAACATGCACCCCGATCTCATCGATCGCCGCGACAAGTCGCCCGTGCGCAAGCTGCGCGAACAGCAGGCGGCGATCGAGATGGAGAAGCACTACAACAAGGAACAGATCCTCGAGGCGTTCCTCAATCAGATCTCATTCGGGCGTGGCTCATTCGGCATCGAGATGGGCGCCCGTCAGTACTTTGGCAAGTCGGCGTCGGAGCTGACGCTCGAGGAGGCGGCATCGCTCGCCTCGATGCCCAAGAGCCCGGTGCTGTACGATCCGGCACGGTACCCCGACCGTAACCGGCAGCGTCGCAACACGGTGCTGGCCCTGATGGCGGAGCAAGGCTACATCACGGCAGCACAGCGAGATGCGGCGCAGCGGCTGCCGATTAAAACCGTGAACTCGCTGACGCCGTCGGCGCCGTGGGTGGTGGACGTGGTGCGAGTACAGGCGGAGCGCGCCGGTATTCCGGTGACGCAGGGTGGCTATCGCATTCACACCACCATCGATCCGCAGATGCAGGCGGCCGCGCAGCGCGCCGTGTCGAGTGGCCTTGATGATATCGAAACGCGGCCCGGTTTTCGCGGCGTACCGTGCGCTGCGGCGACGCCGATCGACAGCGCCCGAAACAGACGGGCCAAAGTCCAGGCGTGCCTTGAAGGCGCCGCGGTTGTGCTCGATCCGGCAACCGGTGATGTGCGTGCGCTCGTCGGCGGGCGGAACTACGCGCGCTCGTCGTTCAATCGCGCCGTCGACGGCAACCGACAGCCCGGCTCGTCGTTCAAGGCGTTTGTCTACGCGCAGGCGCTGACGCAGGGGCTGACCGCCAGCAGTCTCGTGGCCGATACCGCGCTGCACATTCGTCTGCAGAATGGCCAGATGTACAGTCCGGACAATGCGGACAACGTTTTCCTTGGTGCACTCACTCTGCGCGAAGCGCTCACCCGTTCGCGCAATCCGGTCGCGGTGCAGTTGGCGCTCGGCGTCGGCATGGACTCGGTCATCGCGTTGGCGCGACGGGCGGGGCTTCGGGCGCCGATTGCACCGTACCCGTCGAGTGCGCTCGGCGCCTCGGTTGTGCAGCCGCTCGACTTCGTGGCGGCGTACGCCACCTTTGACAACGGCGGCGTGTCGGTCACCCCGCGGTTTCTCACCCGCATCGACGATCGCACCGGCCGCACCGTCCTGGCGCCGCAGATTGCGGCCCCGCAGGCGGCCATGGACCCACGTATTGCGTTCATCATGCGCGACATGATGCAGGACGTGGTGACGCGCGGCACGGCGACGGCGCTGCGAAAGATCGTGCCGGCGCGCATTCCGGTGGCGGGCAAGACGGGCACCACGAATGACAACACCGATGTCTGGTTTGTCGGCATGACGCCGGAATTGGTGACCGGCGTATGGATCGGCTTCGACAAGCCGTCGATGATCTCGCCCGGCGCGGTGGGCGGCACACTGGCGGCGCCGATCGCCGGTCAGATCATTGCCAGCGTCTACGGGTCGCGCGGCAGCGCGCCATGGACGCCGCCGCCGGGAGTTGTCGGCGTCGAGCTTGACCGCAGCAGTGGCAAACCGGCCGACAACAAAACGCCCACCGACCGTCGGTACACCGAGTGGTTTCTCGAGGGCACCGAGCCTGGTGCGGCGGTGTGGCCGTGGAGTCTCTTCCGGTTTGGTCCAATCGGATACTGATCCGCGCGCTTCTACTCGTGTCGGATCGCGTCGATCGGACTCAGGCGCGCCGCCCGACGCGCGGGATACGTGCCGAAGATGAGCCCGACCACGATCGGCGCGATAGCGGCCACCATCAGGGTGGAGGGTGAGAAACTCGCCGACAGGAAGTTCGCGTTGGCCTGCGCACGAATGAGCGCAGTCAGCCCGAAGGCACCGGCCAGTCCGATGACTATGCCCACCGCGCTGCCGGTACCGGCGATCGCCACGGATTCGGCCAGAAACTGCAACAGGATGTCGCGGCGCCGCGCGCCCATCGCTTTCCGAATGCCGATCTCCCGCGTGCGTTCACTCACCGATGCGAGGAGGACATTCATGATGCCGATGCCGCCCACAATGAGCGAGATGCCGGTGATCGCACCCAGAAACAGTTTGAAGAGCAGGATGCCCTGCATGGCCTGAGCGATGCGCGCCTCGGAGGTCTGCACCAGCACCGCGTTGGCGCGCTGACCAAATCGCTCCGCAATCCAGCCCTTCACTTCCGCTTCCAACGCGTGCACCTGTTCGACACTGGTGGCCCGCAGCAAAATCGACGTGGCCCGTGGCGATGCGGTGGCGGGGAGCAATACGGTTGCCGCCTCAAATGGAATCCACGCGGACTGCGTGCCGTCACGTTCGCCTTCGAAGGGCTCCAGCACGCCGATCACCTCACACGGTTGCCCGTTGACGCGCACCGTGCGGCCCACGATGCGGACGGCATCACGACCTGCCATCAGGTCGGCGGCGAGTCGATAGGACAGGACCACCACGCGACTGCCGCGCCCCACCTCGGCATCAGTGAAAAAACGGCCATCGGCAAACTTCATGTGTTGAAAGACATCGGCGCGCGACAACGTGCCGGTGACCATCGTCTGTCGCCGCTTGCCCGTCTCGGGCAGGTCCACGACCGTGTTCCCCTGCACGCGGAGCGTCACATCCGACGCGAACGGGATGGCACGGGCTGCCGCTGCGTCGGCGCGGGAGAAAATGGGATAGTCGCGAATGGCGAAGGTCTGCCCGTCCACACGCTCGGAGGTCTTGGCATCGATGCTGACCGTTTGCACGTCAGTGACCTGTTCGATCTGCAACCGGGCGGCACGCTCCATACCGTCCCCGAGACAGAGCACCGCCACCAGCGACCCGACGCCGATGACCACGCCAAGGGTGGAGAGCAGGGTACGGAGCGGATTGACGCGCATGGCGTCGAGTCCGATGAGCGCGCCGTTGAGGAGGCCGGAGAGTGTCTGCATGGCGCGCCGTACGCGCCGGACCCGTCGCCGGTTGCAGCAAAACGACGAACGGGGCGAAGGAGGTGACGAACCGCGCGTCACGTCCTTCGCCCCGCATGCAGCCTGCGTTCGCAGGCCGTGCCCTCAGTCCGCCGTTACACGCCGATCAGTTCTTCGATCGCCGCATCGCTGTGCCGACCGCTGTCCACCAGTGCGATGGCCAGCACTTCGCGCAGCGTCTCCACCGGGTGGAACTTGAGCTGCTCGCGCACCTCGTCCGGCACGTCCTCGAGATCCGCCTCGTTGGCCTTCGGGATGATGATTTCTCGAATACCAGCGCGGTACGCCCCGAGCACCTTTTCCTTCACGCCGCCGATGGGCAGCACCCGCCCACGCAGCGTGATCTCGCCCGTCATCGAGACATCGCGCCGCACTTTGCGGTTGGACATCTCGCTCACCAGCGCCAGCGCGATGGCGATACCGGCGCTTGGTCCGTCTTTGGGAATCGCGCCCGCCGGTACGTGAATGTGTGCCTCGCTGGCCGACGCCACACGATCGGCCGGGATGCCCAGCGCGTCGGCGTTGTTGGTCGCGTAGGTGAGTGCCGCCCGCGCGCTCTCCTTCATCACGTCACCTAACTGACCGGTGAGAATGAGTGAGATGGGCCCAACCCGCACCGTCTCTGCATCGTCATCCTTGCGCGGACGCGACGAGCCACGCCGAATGCTGGCTTCGACGAACATGATGTCACCACCCATCGGCGTGTAGTACATGCCGGTGGAGATACCGACTTCGTCGTGTTCCGCCGCGCGTTCCGGGTGCACCTTGGGACGCCCGAGCAGTTCACGCACTTCATCGGCGCTGATGATCTTGTCGTCGATGGCCGCCGTGTCACCCATTGCCACACGTCGTGCCACCTTGCGCGCCACCGCACCCAACTGGCGCTCCAACTGACGCACGCCGCTTTCGCGCGTGTATTCGCTGATCACCTTCATGACCGCGTCATCGGTGAACGTGAGTTCACGACCGGCCAATCCCGACTCCTCGAGCTGACGCGGGATGAGATACGTCTTGGCGATCTCCGCCTTTTCGCGTTCGGTGTACCCGCTGAAGTCCACCACTTCCATGCGGTCCAGCAACGGACCGGGGATGTTCTGGATGAAGTTGGACGTCGCGATGAAGAGCACTTCGCTCAGGTCGAACGGCACGCCGAGGTAGTGATCGGTGAACGAATCGTTCTGGGCCGGGTCGAGCACTTCCAGCAGCGCGCTCGACGGATCGCCCTGATACGACTGGCCGAGTTTGTCGACTTCGTCCAGCAGGAAGACCGGGTTCTTGGTGCCCGCCTGCTTCATGCCCTGAATGATGCGGCCCGGCATGGCGCCCACGTACGTACGACGGTGGCCGCGGATATCGGCCTCGTCGCGTGCGCCGCCGAGGGCCACACGCACGTATTCGCGACCAAGCGCCCGCGCCACCGACTTGGCGATGGACGTCTTGCCCACGCCCGGTGGTCCGTTGAACAGCAGGATCGGGCCACGCGCCATCGCCCGCGCCTTGGCTTCGCGGGTGTCGGTGATTTGCCGCTCCGAATCGCCGTTGCCCAGCGACGGTGTGGCGTCGGACAGGTCGCCCTTGAGCTTGGAGGCCGGGAATTCACCCGTCGTCGCCATCTCTTCGGCCACCTGCTGCGCACGCAGCTGCCGCACGGCCAGGAACTCCAGCACCCGGTCCTTGACGTCCTTGAGACCGTAGTGGTCTTCCTCAAGGATTTCGCCCGCCCGTGCCAGATTCAGATGGTCGTCCGACCGCTTGCTCCACGGCAGCTCGGCGATCCACTCGAGATAGGTGCGGATGACCTGCGCTTCCATCGACTCACGGCCGGCGCGCTCGAGGCGACCGATTTCCCGCTCCACCTCGGCGCGGGCTTCCTTGGGCAGCTCGAGCTTGGTCAGCTTCTCGCGGAGTTCGGTGATTTCCTTGGACTGGTCGTCGTCGCCCAGCTCCTTCTGAATCGCCTTGAGCTGCTCGCGCAGGAACATCTCACGCTGCCGCTCGCCCAGCTCTTCCTGGACCTGCGATTTGATGTCTTCCTGCGCTTCCAGCAGGCCGATCTGGCGCTGGACGTGCACCAGCACCCGGCGGAGCCGCTCTTCAACCGAGAGCGTCTCCAGCAGCCCCTGCTTTTCCGGCACGGTCAGCTCGATGTAGCCGGCGACCAGGTCAGAGAACTTTCCGGCGTCGTCGACCGAATCGAGCACCTGGTGAACCACTTCTTCCGGGAGGCCTCGCTTTTCACCAAGCTCAGCCGCACGCTCGCGCGCTTCCTTGTGGAGCGCCTCGAAGGCCGGATCCTTGAGGTCCAGCGGCATCATCTCTTCGGCGGGCACAATGACCGCCACGAGATGACCGTCCTGTTCGGTGTACTGGAGCGCCGTGGCGCGCTGCTCGCCCTGGAGCAGCAGCTGCACACCGCCCAGCCCGCGCTGGATCTGACCGATCCGGGCGATCACGCCGGTCGTGAACAGAATGTCCGCCGTGGGCTCTTCAGTGTTGTCGCGTTGGGCGACGGCAAACACCAGCCGGTCGCCCTTCACCGCGTTTTCGATGGCACGCAGGGTGCCGGGTCGGCCCGCCGCGATCGGTGCGGTGATGCCGGGGAACATGACCGTTCCGCGAAGTGGCAGAACGGGGAGAGTTTGGCGCTGGCCCATGTCGAACGTTCCTGTCGAAGGAGGATTGGCGCCATAGAGCTGGCACGTTCCGCACCGTTGGGTTTACGCCATCTCGGCAGGCTTTGCAACTTTTCCCTGACCGGCTGACGTATGGACTGCCAGTCCCTGCCGGGACGGCCGGACTCCTCCCGGTCGTCATCTGTCCCGTCAGGGAATGCTGTTGCCACTCGTACCCGTGTGCTACACTACGGTTTCTGGAGTGGACCCCTTCGATCCCCAGCGAGTGCCCGATTCTGTAGCCCAGTCTGCCGAGGACGACGAACTCCGCGCGCACGTCGAAAATGCGCTGAGTGCCACCTATGAGGTGGATCAGGAGATCGGACGTGGCGGCATGGGTATCGTCTACCGGGCGCGTGACAAGCGCCTGAAACGCTTCGTAGCGATCAAGCTACTGCCGCCGGAGCTGTCGTTCCGGCGTGACGTGCGCTCGCGCTTTCTCCGGGAAGCGGAAACGGCCGCGCAGCTCAGCCATCCCAACATCGTCCCGATCTATTCGGTCGATGAAGTCGGGAACCTGGTGTTCTTCGTCATGGCCTGCATCGACGGAGACAACCTGGCGACGCAGCTCAAGAAGCGCGGTCCGCTGCCCATCGACGATGTCCGCCGCTGGCTCACGGAAGTCGGCGATGCATTGGCGTACGCGCATTCGCGCGGCGTGATCCATCGCGACATCAAGCCGGACAACATCCTCATCGATGACATCGATGGGCGTGCGCTCGTGACCGATTTCGGCATTGCGCGCGCCGTCACCGAGGGTGGTGGTGACACGGCACGCCTGACGGCCACAGGCATGGCCATCGGAACGCCCGCGTACATGTCGCCTGAGCAGGCATCGGGTGATCGCGACCTCGATGCGCGCAGCGATCTCTACTCGCTGGGCGTGGTGGCGTACCAGATGCTGGTCGGCGAGCCGCCGTTCATCGGCAACACGACACCCGCGCTGCTGGTCAAACATCTGGCTGAAATGCCCGTGCCGGTCGATCAGCGTCGACAGGACGTGCCGCCGGATTTGACGCGCATCGTGATGCGTCTGTTGGAGAAAGCGCCTGAACAGCGATTCCAGACGGCCGGCGAAATGGTGCAGGCGATGAAGAGCGGCATCGTGCCGCAAACGCCGATCCCCGCGCACACGTCGCCGTCCGGCACGCCGATCATGTTCAACGGTGCGCCGATTGGCGGCATGCGACTGCCGTCATCGCCGCCGCCGACGCAGGCGCGGGGCTATCAGGCCCCGACGTACTCACCTCGTACGGGCGTGGCACCGTCGATTCCTGCGCCGCTCGCGGGGCTACCGGGCGCCTCCTATCCGGTACCGACGGACGACTACGTCCCGGGACTCGAAGAGCAGTCGCGGTGGAACGCGCCACAGGTGCGTGGATTCCGGAAAAAGCTTGGGCCGTACGTGTTCGTGAACGGCGTGATCGTGTTTCTCAGCGTGATCGGTGACAGCAGCTTCTTCGGCATCACGACGGTGTGGACCGTCTACATGGCGTGGAAGTATGCCAAGTTGTGGAGCGACGGATACGACTGGCATGATGTGCTGCGCCAGCCGCGCGATCGCATGTTTGGCGAAGTGATCTCCGATATGGTCGATTCGGTGCACGCCACGTTCAGTCGCAAAAAGCGCGACGAACTGCGCGCGCAGGGACGTCTCGACAAGAACACGCTGCGTGGTGTCCTGTCCCCGTCGGCGCCAACGCCGGCTGGCGGCTCGATGGCGGTCCAATCGCGCAAAGACGCGCGCGCCGCGCGTCGGGCTGAACGCTCGGCGCCGCTGCCGGTCGCGCCTGTCAGCGAGGCAGCGGTGGGGCCGTATCTGGCAGTGGTGCGGCAGGCGCGCGCCGATCGCGAAGAAATCGGGCGGTTGCTGGCGACCATTCCGCCGGCGGAGCGTGGCCGGATTCCCGATGTCGCGTCGACGGCGGTCGAGCTGGTGAGCCGGATCGAAGCCATGGCCGTCGAACTCGCCAGCACGGCGGCCAGCTTTGGCGCCGATCGCGCGCGGGCCATCGACAGCGAGATCGCCACGCTCGAAGCCGATGCCAACCCGCTCGATACCACCAAGAGCGAAGCGCGCGTGCGCCGGCTTGCACAGTTGCGCCGTGATCGGCGCGCCGTGGTAGAGGTCGAGCGCAAGCGGCAGGCGCGCGAGGCGCAGATCGAGAGCTGCCGGATTGCGCTCGAGAACATGCGACTCGATCTGGTGCGTCTGCGCACCGGCAACAGTTCGGTGCAGAGCGTGACGCTGATCGCCGAACAGGCGATGGCACTGGCGCGCGAGGTCGACATCGCTGTTGGTGCAGCGGGGGAGGTGCGCGATGCCACGCGCAACCGCGCGCCGTCGCCGGCCTGACGAGCCATGCGCATGTGTACGTCTCACGCGCGCGAGCGGCGCGCAGGCCGCTCGTGAGC
>Ga0154020_10002127_pt1 | contig 24103 bp, 18 predicted proteins | sample Klosneuvirus_201_FD_109709 | JGI IMG/M metagenome (GOLD analysis project Ga0154020, IMG submission 109709) | Active sludge microbial communities from wastewater, Klosterneuburg, Austria - Klosneuvirus_20160825_MG | ecosystem: Engineered > WWTP > Aerobic digester > Activated sludge | place...
CGGCAGTTGGGACCTGGACAGGAACACTGGCAAATTCCAACGGTACCACCCGAATGGAAAGCTTGCGCAGGATTTTGTCTTCAATGAGAGCGGGGTGCGCAATGGCGAACAGAAATACTATCATGAGAACGGGCAACTCGCCGTCTCCGTTAATGTAGCGGAAGGCAAGGAAGATGGCACCTTGAAGCGTTACACCACAGGTGGCGAGCTCCAGCAAGTGGCGGTCTTCGACGATGGTGAATTGAACGAAGCGAAGAGCAAGTACATCAAGTCCGTGCCAAAGGCGGAGCAGGTTGTCGTGGATGTGAAGGCGCCTGCAGCACCTGTGGTCACAAAAGAGGAGACCACCAATGCGATCACGTTCCGCGAGAATGGGTACAACACCCTTTATGATCGCCAATTGCGCATCTCGCAGCAAGGTGAATTCCGACAGGGCCGATTGTCCGATGGCAAGCGATATTCCTATGACCACAACGGGATCCTTGTCCGCATTCAGGTATTCAAGGGCGGCCGGTACGCTGGCGATGCGGTGATCACCGACGAGGACCAACAGTGAAGGGCTTTTCAACCTACTGCCTTTTCAAGCTCTATGCAGAAAGCAGCTAGCGGGAAAGGACTGTCGCCATCTGCTAAGACATTTCGGCATCGCTGGACTCTATCCAGTGTTCGTGCAAGGCTGGATTAACTTCGCCCGCGCATTTACTGATACATATGTCAGCATCGATCAAAGGCCCTTTGTTCCTAACGAATACCCTCACCCGAAAGAAAGAGGAATTCGTCCCCTTGCGACCACCCCATGTTGGCTTGTACGTCTGTGGCCCCACGGTTTATAGTGATGCCCATTTGGGCAATGTGCGCACCTTCCTCACCTTCGATATCCTCTTTCGTTGGCTGAAGCACATTGGCTACACGGTGCGCTACGTGCGGAACATTACGGACGTTGGGCACTTGGTGGATGATGTGGACCACGGCGAGGACAAGATCGCCAAGCGCGCTAGACTGGAACAGTTGGAACCCATGGAGATCGTGCAGAAGTACACGAACGGCTTCCATGACGTGATGCGCTTGTTCAACATACTTCCTCCGAGCATTGAGCCGACCGCCACAGGCCACTTGATCGAACAGATCGAGATGGTGAAAAGGATCCTTGCTTCTGGTTTGGCTTACGAAGTGAACGGATCGGTCTATTTCGACGTGCTGAAGTATTCCGCAACGAATAAATACGGCGAATTGAGCGGACGTAAGACCGAGGACCTGATCTCCAACACACGTGATACGGAGGGCCAAGAGGAGAAAAGAAGCCCGCTGGATTTTGCGATCTGGAAAAAGGCTGATGCCACGCATTTGATGAAATGGCCCAGCCCGTGGGGAGAAGGATTCCCCGGATGGCATTTGGAATGCAGTGCGATGAGCACGAAATACTTGGGCCTCACCTTCGACATACACGGGGGTGGCATGGACCTGAAATTCCCGCATCACGAGTGCGAGATCGCTCAAAGCGTGGCGGCCGACGGTCATGTTCCTGTACGCTACTGGATGCACGGCAACATGCTTACGGTGAATGGCCGCAAAATGGCGAAGAGCGAAGGCAATGGCTTCACGCCTGAAGAACTGGTTACCGGAAACCACAAATTGCTGGAGCAAGGGTACAGCCCTATGACCGTTCGTTTCTTCATGCTTCAAAGCCACTATGCCGGAACTTTGGATTTCAGCAATTCGGCGATGCAGGCATCCGAAAAAGGATTGGCCCGTTTAATGGCCGCAATGGACACCCTTGGGAATTTGAAATCTACGGGCACGGGATCAGCAGAAGTGATCGCCTTGGAGCAACGTTGCTACGCGGCGATGAATGACGACCTGAATACCCCGGTCATGATCGCAGAACTGTTCGAAGGGGTGCGGTTGATCAACAGCGTAAACGACGGCAAACTAGCCATCGATGCGGAAGGGATCCAACGCTTACGTGCGCTGTTCAACACCATGGTCCTTGAAGTACTTGGCTTGAAGAACGAAGTCGAAAGCAAGAATGATGATGGCGTCCTCGACGGTCTTGTGAAGGAATTCATTCGCATGCGGGCCGAGGCCAAAGCCAAAAAGGACTTTGCAACAAGCGATCGGATCCGCGACCAGTTGAAAGTGCTCGGAATTGAATTGATGGACACCAAGGAAGGAACGACATGGGAACGCATTTGAGGATGACAGGAGGCAAGAGCAGGAGCAGTTACGAGCGGCAGTTGGCAAGAGCAAGAGCAAAAGCAAAGACCAATGAAAAGGCAGGTTGAGCCAAAGGCGAAATCCCACGCAGCGAGGAGGCAACAGCAATTGTGGCTACCCTTGATCTACGCCTTCCTTCTTTTCCTTGGAAGTTGTACCACGGATACTCCGGAACAAACCGACACAACAACACATGTTCCAGCACTTCCCGAACTACCGGCCACACCACTGTTCGATCCGGACAGTTCGTATTCGTTCGTTCAGGCACAGGTCGATTTCGGTCCTCGCATACCGGGAACAGCATCCCACAAAGCCTGTGGAGATTGGATGGTGTCCCGGCTCAAGGGGTCAGGAGCAACCGTGATCGAGCAAACGGGCACGGTCGTATCCTTCAATGGAGAACATTTACCGTTGCGGAACATCATCGGTTCGTGGAACTCGGATCAGAAGGAACGCATTCTACTTTTCGCCCACTGGGATACGCGTCCTTTCGCAGATCGTGATACCGAACGTAAGAATGAGCCCATCGACGGTGCGAATGATGGTGGTTCCGGGGTCGGGATCCTTCTGGAAATAGCGCGCCATCTGGCTGCCAAGGAACATGGCCCTGGAGTGGACATTCTCTTTACCGATGTGGAGGACCACGGTGAGCCAAGCGGTGCCATGAGCATTGATGAGAACAGCATGGACACGTGGTGCCTTGGGTCACGTTATTGGGCGAAGAACCCGCACGTGCCGGGCTATAACGCTAGGTTCGGGATCTTGCTGGACATGGCAGGTGCGCGTGATGCCAAGTTCTACCAAGAGGCCTTAAGCATGCAATATGCGCCAGGGATCGTGCGAAAAGTATGGAAGACCGCGGCTGCCTTGGGCTATGGCGATAGGTTCATTCAGGAAACGAAATATTTCGTGGGGATAGACGATCACATACCCGTGAACCAGACCCTTCGGATCCCCAGTATCGACATCATTGAATACGACCCATCCACCCAAGCATTCGGTCCCTATTGGCATACCCACAAGGACAACATGGAGGTGATCGATCCAGCCACTCTGAAAGCGGTGGGTCAAACCGTTTTGGAGGTGGTCTGGAAGGAACGATAAGGAGGCGGAACGATCGATCATCGTAGGGGGCAGTGCGCCATAGCCCTCCAACGATCCGCCGTATGGGGAACAGAAGCCGGGCTGCCAGAAGAGTATCTTCACGGCCTTCAAAACAACTGTTCATGCTACGATCACTTACCCTGCTCACCTTGTTGCCGACTTTCGTTTTCGGCCAATCACTTGTTTCCCACGCACCTGAGAACAGATCGGCGTTGCTCGAGGATTTCACCGGGATCCACTGTGTATTTTGTCCTGAAGGGCACGTTATCATGGCCTCGCTGGAAACCATCTACGGATCCCGGTTCTCCACTGTGGGCATACATGCGGGTTCATTCGCAACGCCCGGAGCTGGAGAACCTGACTTCCGCACCGCTGCAGGTACTGCCATCAATGACTACTTCAATGTTAGTTCATACCCTGCCGGCGTGATCAACCGCCATATCTTCAATGGAGAGGATAATCTCGGAAGAGGTTCATGGGCCGGAGCCGTTGCTGATATGCTCGCCTTGCCCAGCCCTGTCAACTTGGGTGTGGAAAGCACATTCAACACCAGCACCAACGAACTCACTGTGGACGTGGAACTGTACTACACCGCCGACAGCCCAACAGGGGACGACTACATCAGCGTGTTGGTGAAGGAAAACCACATTGTAGGCCCACAAACGGGTGGTTCGCCCAGCTACGATCACATGCATGTGTTCCGTGCTTTTGCCACGGATACTTGGGGCGACCAAGTGCCGAACCCTACATCTGGAAGCACCGTCACTCGCACCTATACCCTTGCAGTGCCCGCCACCTGGAACATTGCCAACTGCGAAGTACTCGCCTTTGTAAGTGAGGACCATAGTGAGGTTTACCAAGCACGGACGGTCCTCGCGGACGGAGGCAGCACCCTGTTCATTGGCGGCCTCGACAACAGTACACCTCAGTTCGTTCATGGTACGAATGGAACACCTTCCTCCTTCTCCAGCACCTTCAACAACGAGCTCGGCATGGATGATGATTTCGTGGTTTCGTTGACCAACAATGGCGCACCTGCCTCTTGGGGCACAACTTTGTCCGTGAATGGATCTGCGATCGGAAATCCCGGTAACGTTGCTGTAAGCGCCGGTGGGAACGCTGATGTGGACGTGAGCATAATCCCGGACGCAGCACCCGGTGTCGGATCCTACACCCTTACGATCACATCCGTAACGCACCCCGGTGCTCCGGCGGTTATTCGCGAGTTCAATGTGATCAGTGGCATCACCGACCTGGTGGTTACCCATGCGGGTGCTGAACAATGGCAAGCGCTCTATATGGCCGGATTGGCCCAAGCGGGTAACACGACATATGCCGCAGTTGCAAAGGACAAGTACATTTCTTTTGGCCAAGCCAACGCATTGGGCGATGTCAACAATTTATATGTGAACGTAAGCTGGACCTTCCCTTCCCTGACGGATGACGAAGTGGCACTGCTGTCCGCGCACATGGATGCGGATGGTGATGTGTTCATCGCAGGTCAGGACATTGGTTGGGACCAAAGCGGTGCAACAGGATCCTATGGCACACCAGCGACCCAAGCATTCTACACGGATCGGATGCAGGCCACTTATGTTGCAGATGGTAGTCCGTCTTCCAACATTGTGAACTTCCTCGACGCGGACGGAATATTCGGATCTGTTCCAACCACCTCATTGAGTGCTGTATTCGGTACCGCCAATACGTACCCGGACCAGATCACCCCGACCGGCAGTGCGTTAGGGATCCTGCACTACAACACGAATACTGCCATGATCGGTGGACTGCGTGCGGAGAATGGTGCTTCAAAGGTGGTCTACTTGGCTGTTGGACCGGAACAGTTCGCCAATGCCGATGTTGGACGCGCAGTGATCGAGATCAGTCACGATTGGTTCTATGGGCTGATCTCCGTTGGGATCGATGGGTTCGACGGGCAACTTGCCAATGCTTTGGGCCAAGCCTATCCAGTACCTGCAAACGACCGTATCACTATACCGTTGACCGGACTGGAGGAAGCTGCTACCTTGGAGGTATTCGATGCCACGGGTCGCAGTGTCATGCAACGTAACGTGACCAAGGGTACCAACCAACTGAGCATGGACGTGAGTGCATTGCAAACGGGTCTTTATCATTACGCGATCCGCACAGCTTCGGGTCTTGGCCGAGCGAAAGCCTTCCAAGTGGTGCATTGATCCAAAGCAAATTTCGAATGAAGGGGCTCCGTTCAACAGCGGAGGCGCTTTTCTTTTGGACCTTGGGGCTCATTGATCATCCTACTTTCGGCCACACAATGTGGATCCGCCGACGCCGTTCATTCCGGGTTGTAGTAGTGGAAATGATGATCGATCGAACAATTCAGTGCTGCTTGATCGGGATCCTTCTATTGTCGAATGCAACTGCCCAGGAATTACTGCGCAACGGAAGTTTTGAGGACCACCGTTCATGCCCTAGGGGTTTCGGAAAACGGTCCTTCAAAGGTGTTGCAGATGCACAAGCATACGTGGGAGACCCAACTTACTTCCATTCGTGCGCCAACGTGGTCGGTGTTCCTGAGAACTGGGCTGGAACACAGGCTGCGAAAGAGGGTTCTGCATATGTGGGTCTAGTGCTCACTTCCCGCACCGGGGACCGAACCGATCGACAATTCATTCAACTACGACTCGCAGAGCCGTTGGTCAATGGCCATCGGTATCGGCTCTCTTTTTGGGTAAACGCCGCAGAAGGATCGGGCTATTCCACGGATCGCATCGGCGCGCGTTTCCTAGTGGATGGAAAGCGAGGTAATGGACCAAGCTTGGTGGGCAAATTCGACGTTGAAAATCCGTTGGACCGTTTCTTGGCCGATACGGCGGCTTGGATGAAAGTGGAAGGGATCTATCACGCCAAAGGCGGAGAACGTTCGGTGGTGATCGGAAATTTCCAACCGTACGGATACTCAAGTCGCAAAGCGCTATCCAGCAATACCGGTGGCGACGTTCTGCGGAACATAAAGCGGAAATCCACCATGATGAACGATCCTGATCCGGGACGTGGCGCTTTCCAACGAACACTTTCGCAAACGGCATACGTGTTTGTGGATGCCGTTTCATTGGAGCCACTTACGACGAACGATGACGTTGGGGTATTGACGCAGGAATTGGCTTGCGCCAACATCGGTATTCCGGTGAACGGAAAGGAAATGGTGCCGGATGTCGGTTTTGAAATGAACGAAACCCAAGGAGCCGTTCGTTGGTCCAATGCCAGTGGTGGCACCCCGGACTTTCCTGATGGAGTCGCAGGCATCTATCTGTTCTCCGCTGTGAACAAGAACAACCGGGAGTTCATTCGGATCACCCTGGCGGAACGCACCGACCCATGTGCAACATACCGGTTCAGTATGCGCGTGTTGCGCGACCCCTCGTATGGTTATGCTGTTGACCAGATAGGGGTCGCACTCGTAGACAACTTCCAAAAGGGACAGGATCGTGGACCTCTACCCTTCCCCACCGCGTGGTCTTCACCACCTGGGTTGGTCATGGTTAACACAGCGGAATGGATCACCTTTTGTGGCGAGTTGAACAATGTCGGTTGTGCAACGGACCTTGTTGTTGGAAACTTCAGCACGGATACTTCCACAACGGTGCGCACCATGGACGGCAATGGAGGACCCTTTGCCTATTACTTCGTGGATGACATTTCGCTGCTACGGACCGGTACCATGGAAGGCTGCACCTTGGAGTGCGCACCCTTGTCATCAGTAGCGGATCCGTTGAACGCAGTGGACGTTGTACAGGTTGCTGATCCGGTGTTAATGCTTCCTATCCAATTCGAGATCGCCAGCACCTTGGCCGATACGATCGACCCTGCCTTGGTCGATCGCATCCATCAAACACTTCTAACTGACCCACTTGCCGTGATCAAGATCCAAGGCCATACGGACGACACGGGCACTGAAGTAGAGAACAAGAAATTGAGCCTGGAACGTGCGCGGGTAGTGGAACACCACTTCGTAACGAACGGCATTCCACAGGACCGGCTTGTCGTAGAATATTTCGGGAGCGAACGACCACGCGCATCCAACAGCAACCCCGAAGGCCGAGCCTTGAACCGTCGTGTGGAGGTGGTGGTACCACTTACGAAAACGATACACTGACCAGCCGAAGAGGTGCGGGGGTAGCTGGTCGCCTGTTGACCGGTCCTTTACAGCTTCGTGAACTTCTGGTGATGCAAAGTTCCATCCTGCTCCAGTTCGATCATGTACACTCCGCTCTTCAAGCCGGAGATATCCAACCGGTTGTTCATGAGCGTGGGTGAAGCGACCCGGTGGCCAGCAACATCATGGATGGTGACCGACCGTTGTGTGGAAGCCGGCATTTCCAAGAAAAGTTCATTCGTGGCCGGATTCGGGAAAACGCGCAAGGTCTCATTCCTGGTTGCCAAGGCCGTTCCAGTTGTTACGCCTTCGACCACGTCCACGGTAGTGTTCACGGGTACGTCCACTACATCCTGTACAATTCCGGATGGCCAATGGATCCGAATGAGTTCGATGACATCATCATCTCCCAGACCGAAGTGGGTGATCAAGCTGCTCATGTAACGGAACCCATCACCACTCTTAACATCGCGCAATTGTGTTCCCAGTGCACTGACCACTTCCACCCGGGCCCCGATCCCGTTGTTGTTGGAGATCGTGCCGATCGTATTGATCTTCACCCAATTGTTGGTGTTCCCATCATTGATGCGAATGCTCGATGTTCCCAGGATGTCCAAGAATCCATCATTGTTGAGGTCGCCAATGGCTTGGTTGCCCACGGAAGCGGCGTTCTCGAAGGTAAAGTCACCTGTGGCCAAGTGTAGTGCCCCACCACCAAGTATGTCCAAACGGCCATCGTTATTGAAATCGTGGGTGGTCCATTCCGTGGATGTACCTGTGAAGAGATCCAGACCGGAGCCAATGGTCACTTCGGTGAAGACGTCACCATCATTCCGCATCACCTTATGCCCACCTTCGGTCAATGAGCTTGCACCGATCACCACGTCCAGGTCGCCATCGCGGTCAAAATCGCCCCAAGCAGAAGACCAGCTTTGGTGGAACGCGCCTGCGAGGTTCATTTGCTCGGCGATCTCAGTGAAGGTGCCGTCGCCGTTGTTCCGATGCAGTTGATCGATCGCCGCCAAATTCTGTCCGCCGCGACACTTCGCGATGAAAAGGTCCATATCGTGGTCATTGTCGAAGTCGATCCAGATGGAACCGTAGTTACCGCCATTCGGTGTATCACCCAAGCCGCCTTGCATGTAGGTCAAGCCACCTGCGCCATCGTTCAAATAGAACACATTGGGTTGCACATCGTGACATACGAATGCATCAAGCAAGCCATCGTTGTTGATATCGATCATGTTGCTCCGTTGGCAGAAAACATACTGCGGCCCGCTGACCTGTGTAAAGCCGGTACCTGTGCTGTTCGCCATCATGAAAGTGACTCCTTGGCCTCCGCCGTACAGGATGTCGTTGTGTCCATTCCCGCTAAGGTCACCAACGCAAAGGCTCCAGCTGGGGTCATTGGCCGCCTCGGTGGTCAAATACGTCACCACATCGAAGCCACCGGTGGTCTCTTGGTAGTGAATGATGATGCGGGTGCTGTCGATGGTCACGATATCGTCCATCCCATCATTGTTCATGTCCACAGCGGCCAAGACCCTTCCTTCTGTAGTAATGGGCATGTTCGTGAACGCGAACGGAGTGAGGAACTCGGGGATCTCGCTCACTTCAAAGGTGAAACCCAATGCATTCCAACGATCGTCGAAAGCGATGGTGTAGGTCACCCCTGCCGTAACATTAAGGCTGTCGAGCGAGAGGTAACCGTTCCCGATCACCCCGCCATCATCATCACCCCCGACGCAAACGAGCGCACCACACGCACCTGTATAGATATGGAATCGTGTGTCACGCCCGGAGTTCACCTCCAGTTCCGTGCTCACCTTGAGGCCCGTATCGAATGTGGGTGTGTAGGTGTACCACATGCCATGCGCCGTACTACCGGGATTATTGAAGCAATCCAGCGGTACCTCGGTGCCCACAACGCCATCCACCACATAGCTGCCGGCCTGTATGGCCAATGCTGAGTTGCAGGTGTTCTGTGCCCAGCCGAAAAGGGCTGTTGAAAGGAAAATTACGGTGAGGAGCAAGTTCTTCATGATCGATCGTTGTGCACGTTAAGATCGGCAAATTAAGGCTTTGTCGACCGGGTATGGGAAATAGGACGAGGGCGGATCATGCACCGCATCTTGTTCGCATTCCAACAATGGTGTTCGACGACCGACGGACAGAAGCTCTTCAGACGGCAAGCACTCGTCCATTACCTTGGCACCACGAACACCTCTTCCGTGCAAAATGCATGCGCGCAAGACCAAGGATCCGAATTTATGGCAACCGAACCCACCACCGAACTCACCCTTACTGATCGGATCGACCCCACGACGGACAAGCGCTTGTTCCTACTCGATGCTTTCGCATTGATCTACCGGGCCTACTTTAGTTTCATTCGCGCTCCACGTGTGAACAGCAAGGGCTTCAACACAAGTGCTGCATTCGGCTTCACCCTTACGCTCCTTGATCTGATCAAGCGCGAAAAGCCGACACATATAGCCGTGGTATTCGATACCGCAGCTCCCACGGAGCGTCATGAAGTATTGCTGGATTACAAGGCGAATCGCGAGGAAATGCCGGATGACATCCGCAGCAATCTGGTTTATATACGGCGCATCATCGAAGCCATGAACATCCCGATCCTGGAGAGCGATGGTTACGAAGCCGATGATGTGATCGGGACGTTGGCCAAGAAGGCGGAGATCGAAGGCTTCACCACGTTCATGGTAACGCCCGACAAGGACTTCGGCCAATTGGTCACCGATAAGATCATCATGTACAAGCCAGGTCGCGGCGGTGATCCCCCGGAAAAGCTTGGACCGAAGGAGATCTGCGCGCGCTGGGGCTTGGAGACCACCGATCAAGTGAAGGACATCCTAGGATTGATGGGCGATGCAGTGGACAACATTCCTGGCATTCCCGGTATCGGTGAGAAAACAGCGATGAAGCTTGTGCAAGAGTTCGGCAGTCTCGAAGGCGTGCTGGAAAACGTGGACAAACTGAAAGGAAAGCAGAAAGAGAACGTGATCGCGTTTGCCGAACAGGGTCGCATGAGCAAGATGCTGGCGACCATTCTCATCGACGCACCGGTGGAATTGGACCACACTGCTTTGCACCTGGATCCGCCCGACAAGGACAAGGTGTTGGAAGTGTTCAGTGAGCTCGAATTCAAGAACCTTACAGGTCGCATCCTGGGCAACGAAACCAATGGCGCGGCGGATGTTAAACCGGAGAAGGGAGTGAAGAAGACCGCACGTGCATCCACCGGGCAGGTCGACTTGTTCGGCAGTTCCGTAGATGAGGAAGGCAACTTGGAGCTCAAGGAATTCGCGAACATCGACACAGTGCCACACCGCTACTTCTTGGTTGAAGGGAACGAGTCCATGTACATGCTGGCTGCGCAGTTGAAGAAGCAGCCACGCTTTTGCTTCGATACCGAAACCACTGGAACCGAAGAGCGAACTGCCGAACTGGTCGGCTTGTCCTTCAGTTGGAAAGCACACGAAGGCCACTATGTACCCGTGCCCGAAGATCCTCTGGAAGCGCAACGCATCGTGGACATCTTTAAGCCACTGTTGGAGAACGACATTATCGGTAAGGTTGCGCAGAACGCCAAGTACGACATCCGCGTACTTGCCAAATACGGAGTGGAGGTCAAGGGTCCACTCTTCGATACAATGGTGGCCCATTACCTGTTGAAACCCGATCAGCAGAAGCATGGCATGGACTACCTCAGCGAGTCCTACCTCAACTATCGGCCGGTGAGCATTGAAACCTTGATCGGTCCAAAAGTGCGCGGGAAAACGCAGAGGACCATGCGGGATGCGGACATCAACGCCGTTAAGGAATATGCGGCGGAGGATGCGGACATCACCTGGCAGCTTTTCGAGAAATTTGCGCCCTTGCTGGAGCACGACGAAGTGACCTCTCTCTTCAATGATGTAGAGATGCCGTTGGTAAGTGTGTTGGCCGACATGGAGACCGAAGGCATCCGGATCGATATCCCCGGTTTGGCACAATTCAGTGAAGAACTCGGGGCGGACATTCTCACCTTGCAGGAGAAGATCCATGCGGCGTGTGGTGTCCACTTCAACATCGACAGCCCTAAACAGCTCGGCGATGTACTCTTCGAAACCCTGAAGCTCGGTGGCGAGAAGGTGAAGAAGACGGCCAAAACAGGCCAGTACCAGACGAGTGAGGACATCCTCCAAGAACTGAGCAACGCGCATCCCTCGGTGCCGTTGATCTTGGATTACCGCAGCTTGCGCAAACTAAAAGGCACATATGTGGACACACTTCCCGAGGCTGCCGACCCTGTAACGCACCGCGTACACACGAGCTATCTGCAAACGGTTGCGGCCACAGGCCGGTTGGCCAGCAACGACCCCAACCTGCAGAACATACCGATCCGCACCGAAAAAGGTCGGGAGATACGGAAAGCGTTCGTGCCACGTGACAAGGACTTCCAATTGCTTAGCGCGGATTATTCGCAGATCGAACTACGCATCATCGCGCACATGAGCGGCGATGCCAACATGCAGGCCGCATTCCGGGCGGGATTGGACATCCATGCTGCCACGGCTGCCAAGGTGTTCAATGTGGACATCGCCGAGGTATCGCGCGAGCAGCGTAGCAAAGCGAAAGCTGTGAATTTCGGCATCGCGTATGGCCAAGGTGCTTTCGGCTTGGCACAGAACCTGGGCATCCCAAGGGCGGAAGCAAAAGCGATCATCGACGATTACTTCGCGCAGTTCCCGGGTGTCCTTGGATACATGGACGAGATGATCGGCTTCTGCCGCACCAACGGCTACGTCAAGACGCTCATGGGCCGTCGACGCTACCTGCCCGATATCACTAGCGGTAACAATACGGTAAGGGCCCAAGCAGAACGGATCGCGATCAATGCGCCCATGCAGGGGTCGGCAGCAGACATCATCAAAGTGGCCATGATCGACATCCATTCCCGCATGAGGGCAAAAGGCTTGAAGAGCAGGCTGCTCTTGCAGGTCCACGATGAATTGGTGTTCGACGCCCATATCGACGAAGCCGAAGAATTGAAAGGCATGGTGAAGGAACGCATGGAAAGCGCCTATCCCTTGGACGTGCCGCTCGTTGTTGACATCTCCTTGGGGAAAAACTGGCTGGAAGCACATTGATCCGGCGTTGCACCGTTGCACCTTTACGCCCTGCTCTCCCTGCTCACGAATGATCACACACCAAATGAAGAACCTGTCCCTGTCCTTGGTTTTGGCCGCTTGCTTGGCCGCATGTGGGAGCGAACCGCCGCCACAGGACAAGCTCACGCTGGAGAACGGTGTCGATAGTGCCGTCCAAGCTGAACGGATGAAGAAGACAAAGAGCATCTTCTACAACATCCCATCGCCCATGGAGACCGCGGGTCTACTGAAAAAGGCCGGGGCCAAGTACAACAAGAACATCCTCAACGATGTTAAGAACGTGGACAAGTACACTTCGGCCGGCCAACAGGCGCTGAACTTGGGCATCTACGGTGCTGACCTCAGCTACACCAGTGTTTTCAACCACACCCAAGAGAGCATGTTCTACACCTCTTGCTCACGCAAACTTGCCGATCGGCTGGGCGTTATCAGCGCTTTCAATGACAGCACATTGGAGCTGATGCAATCCAAGCTCAACGACCGCGATGCACTGCTGGACATCGTAAGTGAGACGTACTGGAATGTGGATGCTTACCTGAAAGAGAACGGCCGCGACAACATCAGTGCGCTCATGATCGCAGGGGGTTGGGTCGAGGGTTTATACATCGCCACACAAGTCTCCAAGATCAACGACACCCCTGAGCTTCGGCAACGGATCGCCGAACAGCGGATCTCCTTGAACGACTTGTCCAACTTGCTTAATTCCTACGAAATGGAAGACCCTCGATTGACCAGCGTTAAGGCAGATATCGCTTCCCTCCAAGCACTGTTCGCCGAAGTGGCAGCAGGGACACCCGGCACCGCAACGAGCGAGGAGAATGGAGTTGCCGTGATCGGAACGGGCGGCACCGCTGCAACATTGACCGACGCCCAGCTATCCGCGATCAGGGACAAGACCGCTGAGATCCGAACAACCTATATCAATTGAAACCTGCCATGTACATCGCCCGAACCAACCTAGCGAAGACCTTACTGGCATCCGCATTTCTGTTGATCACCTTTTCGGTAAATGCACAATGCCGGAGTTTCGCAAAGAACAAATGCGTACCGGACCTCGCTCCGTACAAATTCAATGAATCGTTCAATGCCGCACAATTGGCACCGGGCGAAGAAGCCGAAGTGAATTTGACCTTTTACAGTGGCCAAGAGTACCGTGTTATGGTATGCTCACATCCCATTCTGGGTGAGGTGAACTGGAAGTTGGTGGATGACAACAACAAGATCCTGTTCGAAAGCTTGGCAGATGACCCCAAGCATTCGTTCGACCTGAAAGCAGGCAGCACCTCCGCCATGAAAGTGGTGGTCTGGGTACCGACCCGTGGGAACACCAGCATGGTACACGTTGGTTGTGTGGCCATTTTGGTGGGCTTCAAGGAGTAGGCGCCAAGCCATTCAAATTGGACCAAGCACCTTTGGACCGGCTCGCTATGAAGCCACATGCGGTGCGAGTCCGCTGAAACGTTCTTCTCGTTCGGTCGCGTAGAGCACCTGCAAATGAAAAGCGGCCCGTTCAATTCTAGGGAATTGAACGGGCCGCTTTTCGCGTGGAGCTTTATCACTCCACTACGAAACGCACAGTCTGGTTTTGGCCCTCTTGTTGCATGCGGATGAAGTATAGACCAGCCGGGAGTTCGCTCACCTGAAGGTCCATCCGATGTACACCTTGGGGAAGGGGGGCATTGTGCAAGCCCAAGACCGTTCGCCCCAAGACATCCAAAAGATCGACCTGCACCCTACTTGCTGATCTCACGTTGAGTACGACCTGTGCGTTGTCCTTGGCGGGGTTCGGCATCACGATGAGGCCGGCACCATTGCCGCTTGTTACCTCTTCGAGACCCACAGCGGCACCATTGATGTTCACATCATCGATGTACAAATTGTTCCCGCCTTCGCTTTGGAATTCGAACCTGAGTCGGAAGTCAGCAACATTGTAGGTGGAGTTGATGTTCGTGAGCACGGTCTGCGACCATTGGGAGGGCCCGTTCGGCACGAAATTGCCGGCGACCACACCCGTCGTGGGCAAGGTTGAAAGTCCCTGCAACTGGGTGCGTAAACTCCATGTCGTACCACAATCGTTGCTCACGTATACACGCAGCCGGTCGTTGTTGCCTGTTGAACGTTGGGCGTAAGCATAACGGAAACTCAATGTGATGGCTGAAGCATTGCTCATATCCACCGTTGGGGCGTACAAGTGATAAACTCCACCGGCATTGTTTGCAGTATTGGTCACTTTGGCGCTTTTGGCGCCGGTGTAGGAGGCAGTACCGGTGATCGTAAAATTGGAGGTTGAAGGAACTCCGGTACTCCAGCCCAAAGCGGAAAAGGTCGTTGCACTTTCGAAGCCTTCCACCAACGGGTTGGTTTGACCAGGCACTTCGAAAACACGTACCAACTCACTTACGGTGGTACTCACGTTGTTCGTGCCATCGCTCGCGGTCAATGTCACGTCGTGGAGTCCAGGGGTGTTGTACGTCACGGTCGGATTGGTTTCCGTTGAGGTTGAAGGGGTACCACCTGGAAAGCTCCATGTGCGTGAGGTCACGTTGTGGAAACTTTCGTCATTGAAGGTTACGGTACCTCCGGCACAAACCACGGGCAATGAATTGGTGAAGCGGGCAGCACACAAAGCTGCATTGCCGTTCGTTCCAGTGCTGTTCAAATTGCTCGTTTGCCAAAGTGAACTACGTTGTGCAGTAGTAGAGTTCATCGCGGCGATCATGCGTGTCCCCTGCCCCGTGGTGAACATTTTTGAACAGTACGAATAGTCCATGTAATTCTCCACGTTGTCCAATGAACCGCAGCTGGTACCGGACAACGTACAAGTGGTCCAACCCACCGTGTTCGGAGTGTCGGTAACATCATCATCTTGGTTACAATTGGCTGCGAGAACAGGATCGTTCCCATCGCCCCAAGTGTGTTTCAAATTGAAAAAGTGGCCCATTTCGTGTGTCAATGTCCTTGACCGTCCCACTGTACTTGTACCGATGGAGCCGGTGTAGGTATGATCGAGCACAATACCATCTTCTGCTGGATAGAACTGCGCCGAACCAGGTCTGAACGTGTAACCTGCTGCATCGCCTGCACTGGCAGCGATCCATACGTTCACGTACTTGTTCCTTGGCCATTGGATCAATGCCTTCATTTGTGAGCCTCCTTCGTTGGTGAGTGCCGAAACGGTCCGTGTGATCCCGTTGGTACAATTCCCACTTGGATCGATGGTGGCCAAGCGGAATTCTACACCGATATCGCCAACACGATCCAGAAAGGACAATACCACATTGTCCCAGTCAGAATTTTCTTTGTTGAAATCCTCATTGAGCACCCGCATCACATCGTAGATCTGATCATCAGCGATGTTCTCGGGGCCATTGTTGTGAATGATGTGGAACACAACAGGGATGACGTACAAGCTGCCTCCGCCGCGTTCATCAGTCCGTTGGAAATTTTGTGTGAACGACTGCAATTCAGCCTCGGCATTGGCGATCCGAGCCATCATCAGCGGATCGTTCTGAGGGTCGACACTGAGCCGATGTAGTTCGTTGTGACCGCAATGGAATGGAGCTGCACCTTGCGCAAAAACACCAGAAACCAAAGTGAAACTGGAAAACAGGAACAAAAGCGAACGTTGGATCATGTATGAAGGGGTCGACCTATTGGTCAATGAGGGCACAATTTACAAAGGTTGAAGTCCAGTTACCGATTAACGGCTTCTCCTTTCTATACGATGGGTTTGTTATCCTAGATCAGCCCCGCAATAGGAAGAAGACGATCAAATACGTCTGTTCGTTTCGACAAAGCAGCAATGTTCCCCGTTAAACACCGGAAAATCCACTAGCGTTGATGAGATCCTACACTGGTGAACTGGCTAATGGCACTCGACCGAGCCCGGCTTTGAAGGTTACATCGAACCGGGAAATGACGATCCAGTGACCGATCGGGCACCAACATCCAAACCACGGTTGGAGGTTTACCCTGCTACCCCAGCGCTTGATCGAGGTCCTCGACCAGATCTTCGGCATCCTCCAAGCCCACGCTCAGACGAATGAGCGTATCGGCCAATCCATTCTTCAGTCGTTCTTCACGCGGAATGCTCGCATGTGTCATGCTGGCGGGGTGCCCGCTCAATGATTCCACGCCACCCAACGATTCTGCCAAGGTGAAGACCTTGGTGGTGGAAAGGAACTTGGTGGCATCGGCCATATTATCACTCTTCAAGGTGAAGCTCATCATTCCGCCGAAATCCCGCATCTGCTTCTTCGCAATAGCATGGTTAGGGTGCGAAGGGAAACCAGGCCAGTACACCTTGTCCACCTTTGGGTGTTTCACCAACCATTCCGCAATGACCTTTCCATTCTCGCTATGGCGTTGCATCCGCAAGTGGAGCGTCTTCAACCCACGCAGGACCAGAAAACAATCCTGTGGACCGGGAGTGGCACCGCAACTATTCTGTATAAAAGACAGGCGCTCGTGCAAAGCATCATCCTTCACCACAAGTGCACCCATCACCACATCGCTGTGGCCCCCGAGGTATTTGGTCACGCTGTGCATTACGATATCAGCACCCAGGTCCATTGGGTTCTGCAAGTACGGACTCGCGAACGTGTTATCTACACCCAAGAGGCACTTGTGCTTTTGGGCCAACTCTGCCAACGCGGCTATGTCGATGATCTTGAGCAGCGGGTTGGTGGGTGTTTCTGCCCAGATCAACTTGGTCTTGGCGTTGATCGCTGCGGAAACATTGGCCATATCGCCCATGTCCACGAAACGGAAGACGATGCCAAAATCGGCGAACACTTTAGTGAAGAGCCGGTAGGTTCCACCGTATAGGTCGTTGGTGCTCAACACTTCGTCGCCGGGTTTGAGCAGTTTCACGACCGCATCGATGCTGGCCATACCGCTGCTGAAACACAACCCGTGGTTTCCATTTTCCAAAGCTGCAAGCGCATTCTGCAAGGCGGTGCGTGTTGGATTGTGCGTGCGGCTGTATTCGTAGCCCTTATGTACACCGGGGGCGGTTTGCGCGTAAGTACTTGTCTGGTAGATCGGGGTCATAATGGCCCCTGTTGCTGGATCCGCCTCCACACCCGCGTGGATGGCCTTGGTACCGAATTTCATGGCTCGTTCGCACTTTTGATGGTGCAGTCACGAAGGTAGCCCTGATTCGATCAGGATAAGATCTAGATCGAGCAGGTTACCAACCGAATTCCTGATCCATCCTTTGCTACACGCAGCCCACCGAATTAGAGTGTTTGATCAGGTACCCCTTCAAGTAGCAGTGAACCAGAGTTCGAAGCCTAGGTCCTCTCACTACTTCCCTGCCGTATTCCTCAACCACCGTGGCAACACGATCGTGCCTATAAAGAGGTAGAGGTAATAGCTGAGGATGCGCCAGATCACGGCCAACGCACCTATATAACCCACGGCGGGCAAAAGGTCGCGGAAGAAGCCGCTGAAGGCGACCTCGGCAACGCCGCTGCTGCCGGGTGTGGGACTTATGAGCAGGATCACCCACATGATCAATTGCCGTGCATAGAGCAAGAGATGGTCGCTCACATTGAAGAAGGCAGCGCAAATGAAATTGATCACCAAAAAGCGGGAGCCCCAGGAGATACAGGTTGCACCGAATGCCTTGGCCCAAAAGCTCCTCGGCTTGCCACGCAGTTCTATCGAGGTGGTCACGATATCATCGCCCACGCGGATCACTGCCGGGCGCCAACGAACAAGGAAAGGCAGTTTGAAGATCCATAGCAAAGCGAACTTGAATGCTCGTGGCCGGAAGAAAACGGAATAGATAACTGTGAATACCATGGCGAGGATAAAGGCATAACCGATCCAAAAGATCACCATGATCGGAAGGCCCCAAAAGGCGTGGTCCAATTGAGCAGGGAACAGATCGTCTATTCCAACGAAAACAAAGACCAAGGGTACCATGATCACATAGAACAGTTCGTCCATAAGTGCAGTGACCAGTACGATCGCTGTTGCCCTGCCGAGCAAAAGTCCTTCGCGCCCAATAATGAACATGGCTATACCAGAGCCGCCCACAACAGATGGCGTAAGTGCAGATGCGAATTCCCACAAGAAGGTCACGTTAAAGGATTGCCGCCAACTCAGGTGTCCGTCGGAAAGCACGCGCATACGATAGATGTAACCCAGGTCGCGTAGTGCGGTGGCAACAATGGCCATCAAGATCCAGAAGCTGCTGATCCAAGTCCAATTGATAGAGCTCAACACCTCGACCGCGGTCATTTTCCGGTATGTACCGGTTCCGGCTGCCACTTCGGTGAATTCAGCCGCGTTGGAAACATCGGGAATTCCATTCTTGTTGGCGTCCACCCACGTGTATTCACCACGGCCGTCCGGAGCCCGTTCATAACGCACTTTGCTCAGGTCATGCCACAACAACCAACCTGCCGCCAACAGGCCTATCACCACCGGTATCATAACACGCCGCAAGCTGAACTTCTTGCGAAAGTCCTGCTCGTCTTCGGTGCTGGTCGGTGTGCTCTCCATCTACCTTCGCGCCCTTTGATCCACGGCAATGGGTCCGGGCTAAAGGTATCCGTTCGTTGATAGTATTTTCATGTCCCTTCGCGTACTAGCACATTTGGCCTTGTTCACGGTGAACTTCATTTATGGGGTGAACTATGTGGTGGCCAAGGGCCTCATGCCCGGAGTGATCGGGCCTTCCGGTTTCATTTTGCTACGCGTGGCGGGGGCTGGTGTTTTGTTTTGGATCATGCGTGCTTTCCGTCCCCAACGGATAGACCTCTCCGATGCGTTCCGCCTATTCCTGTGCGGATTGTTCGGCGTGGCGGTGAACCAGCTCATGTTCTTCCACGGGTTGATGCGCACCACACCGATCAATGCCAGCATCATCATGGTGGCCACGCCGATCCTGGTCTTGGTGTTGGCCGGGATCCTCTTGAAGGAGCGCATCACTTACCTCAAATCGTTCGGTGTGTTCCTGGGTGCAGCCGGAGCGCTCGCGCTGATCGTGCTAAAGCCGAACGCTGCAGTGACCGGAGCCACTCGGTCGGGTGACCTGTTCATTCTCATCAACGCCATCAGCTATGGGGTGTACTTGGTACTGGTCAAGCCATTGATGCGGAAATACACCGCCGTAACAGTGATGTCGTGGTCGTTCTTCGTGGGCCTAGTGCTTGTTCTACCTTTTGGTTGGAATGAATTGAATGCGGTGGAATGGCAGACCTTGACAAGGCCGATCCTGGTCGCGATCATTTTTGTTGTGGTGATGGTGACCTTCGTTGCGTACTTGCTGAACACTTGGGCATTGCGGCTGATCAGTCCAACGGTGGTAGGCACCTACATCTACATGCAGCCCTTCATGGCCGCGGTATCCACGTGGTTGTTCGTGCGGATCGGACCTGAACGCTTGGGCATACCTGGCGACCATGTAGCTCAACTTGGGCTACCGCAGTTGTTGTGCGCCGCTGCTATTTTCATGGGTGTTTACTTGGTAGGAAGGCCGGAGAAAGGTGGAACATGATGTACACCGGGCGATCAATATTTTGATCCGATCATTCCCGTTCGTTGGTGATCACCATCCGTGCATCGGTCTACCTTTGGCCACAACAGAAAAAGAGCATGCTTCGTTCCATGACAGGCTTCGGCCGCGCCGAAGGGGTTGCCAACGACAGGAATGTGACCGTTGAGGTCCGCTCCCTGAACGGAAAACAGTTGGACCTGTTCCTGAAAGTTCCCGGAGCTTACAAAGAACACGAGGTACAACTGCGGCAAATGGCCGGAGATGTGATCGTGCGGGGCAAGAGCGAAGTGTGCATTTCCGGCGACCGTTTTCTTTCCAACAAGCGCATTTCCTTCGATACGGAATTGGTACGTGCCTATTACGAAGAGCTGAAGGCCATTCGAAAGACCGTGGCACCGGAAGCCCACACGGACCTGCTGGCGCACGTGTTACGCATGCCCGATGTGGTGACCACGGCTACGGAAGCTGCCAGTGAAGAAGAAATGGCCAACACGTTGGAACTTGTGCGCAACGCCTTGGTCGGCTTCGATTCGTTCCGGAAGAGCGAAGGCAAACGATTGCACGAGGTATTGGCCGCGCATGTGGACCGGATCAGTGAACTACTTGCGGAGACCGAAAGCTTGGACTCTGGACGGGCGGAGCGCACACGTGAAAAGCTGCGCTCGAAGTTGGCTGAACTGGAAACGAAAGTGGACCAGGACCGCTTCGAGCAAGAACTGGTTTTCTATCTGGAGAAGATGGACGTGACCGAGGAAAAGGTCCGGTTGCGGTCCCACTGCACCTACTTCAACGAGACCATGGCCCAGGACGAGCCGCAAGGCCGTAAGCTCGGCTTCATAGCACAGGAAATGGGCCGAGAGATCAACACCCTCGGGTCCAAAGCGAACGACGCGGTTATCCAGCAAGTGGTAGTGCGCATGAAGGATGAGTTGGAAAAGATCAAGGAACAGGTGTTGAACGTACTGTGAAGTAGCCCATGGAGACGAGTGGAAAGTGCGTGATCATATCGGCCCCGTCGGGCGCTGGAAAAACCACGATCGTGCGCAGCCTATTGGCGCAAGGTCTGCGACTGGCCTTCTCCGTAAGCGCCACCAGCCGGGCGAAACGGTCTTATGAAGTGGACGGTCAGGATTACTTCTTCATCACGGCCGAAGACTTTCGCACGCGTATATCGACAGACTCGTTCGTGGAGTGGGAAGAGGTCTATCCCGGCCAATTCTATGGCACCTTACGTAGCGAGATCGATCGGATCTGGGGCCATGGGAACAGCGCGATCTTCGATGTGGATGTTGTGGGCGGCCTTCATTTGAAGAAGGTATTTGGTGATCGTGCGTTGGCCATCTTCGTTAGCCCCCCCTCTATTGAGGTTTTGGAACAACGTTTGCTTGCTCGTGGAACTGAAACGCCGGACAGTTTGAAGAAACGCGTTGATAAGGCCGCCCACGAAATGACCTTTGCTTCTCAATTCGATGTCGTTGTGGTGAACGACACCTTGGAACATGCATGCGCCCAAGCGCATCAATTGGTATCCAAATTCCTGGAAGCATGAAAGTAGGTTGTCTTTTCGGTTCATTCGACCCGCCACACAAAGGGCATATCGCCATCGCAGAACATATGCTGAAGGCGTGCCATCTGGACCAAGTATGGCTGGTGGTCACACCCCAAAACCCGTTCAAACAGGACCGTGAGCTAAGCCCGGACCAACATCGACTGGCCATGGTGCGTTTGGCGGTGCAGGGCAAGGAAGGGTTGGCGGCCAGTGGCTTCGAGATAGATCTGCCACGCCCCAGTTACACTGCGGACAGCTTCCGGTTCATGCGCCGTCGCTGGCCGGACCACGAATTCTCCCTGATCATAGGGAGTGACAATCTGGCTACACTACATACCTGGAAGGACCCGGAAGAGATCTTGGAACACCATAAGCTGTACGTGTACCCGCGCGAAGGCATGAAGGAGCACTTGGCCGCCACCATTTACCATGGACATCCGGGTATACGTATCGTAGCGGACGCTCCCATGCTCAATGTATCGAGCACTAGCATTCGTGCAGATCTAAAAGCCTGGCGCACCGTTGAAGGCAAGGTTCGACCCCGTGTGTTGCATTACATCCGCGAGCACCGGTTGTACCAGAGTTGAACTTCGTAAGAGCTACAACTTATCGATATCGATCGGCTCCACGGTGCCGGCCATTTGCATCAAATGATCGCGCAACACCTTCACGCCTCGATCGAACCCTGATTCGTTCACCACGTGGAGATCACAGAGGTGCCTGTGGGGCAGTAAGTAATTACGGTAGGCCGGCAGTACATGGTTGGTCCATTGGTAAAGGATATCTTCTGTACCATAGCCACGTTCCATGCTATCGCGTTTCAACCGGCGGTCCAACTGTGCCCCTTCACTGGCATCAATAAAGATGCGCAGATCGAACAATTCCCGGATCGGTTCGTGGTGCAGCACGAACAACCCTTCAACGAGGATCACCGGTGCGGGGCGTAGCTCGATCAACTTCGGCTCCTTCGCGTCATTATTGAAGGTGTATTCCTTCTTGAAAATGGAGTCTCCGGAAACAAGGGTCCGTAGGTCGCGCGCCAAACCATCCAAGTCCACAGCTGTTGGCAGGTCAAAATTGACCTTCCCGTTGGGATCGATGAATTGGTCCGCCTTGGGATAGTAATAATCGTCTTGGGAAACCCGGCAGACCATTCCGGCAGGAAGCGCTGCACATAGAGAGCGCACCAAGGTTGTCTTTCCGGAGCCGCTTCCACCTGCGACCCCGACCACATAGGCACCTTGATGCATGGCCGCTAAAGTAGCGATTAGGAGTATCCATCGTGTACGAAGAGTTCCACAGTTCACGTTAAGAAGGCGGACGACCATTCTACAACCACTGTCCACAGGGCTTTTGGCAAGTTTGGCACAGCATTCGTAAATATGGCTACAACGAACACTTAAAACGAACCAACATGCTTACCCCAATGGACCAATACCGGAAATTGAAGCGCCAAGCCACGCGGTTGATGCTGGTAGGTGATGTGCAACGCTACTTGTTCATGTTACGCAAGCTGAATGAACTACGCATGTTGCAGAGCGGGCGCTTCGCTTGAACGAACGACAAAACTCTAATTGAAGCGACAAGTTCCGAAGGGAGCTTGTCGCTTCTTCATTCGGTGCGATCGCCAATTCCATCAGCATTCACACGGATCATCTTTCTTTACGGACGGAATGGATCAGGACAAGCAATTCATACGCGAAGCCATCGCCATGGCACGCGCGGGCATGGACAGGGGAGATGGCGGACCTTTCGGTTGTGTTATCGTAAAGGACGGAGCGGTGGTCGGGCGTGGCAACAATCGTGTAACCAGCAGTAATGACCCGACCGCACATGCCGAAGTGGTCGCGATCCGGGAAGCGTGCACAGCCCTGGGCGATTTCCAATTGACCGGATGCGTGCTCTACACCAGTTGCGAACCTTGTCCGATGTGCTTGGGAGCCATCTACTGGGCGCGGCCAGATCGCATTGTCTTCGCGTGTTCTAGAGAAGATGCCGCCGATGCCGGTTTCGACGATCAATTGATCTACGACGAGCTGCCACTTCCCTATGCGGAGCGCCGGATCCTTACGGAAACCCTGTTGCGGGAAGAAGCACAAGTGGTTTTCGACGCGTGGAAGGATAAAGGGGATAAGGTGGCTTACTGAGCTGCACCGCCGGGTCGGGAGGAACCTCTCGCCCTTATCCATTAACAACGAAAAACACCGCCAAAAGCGGGGTTCCATTTCGTTGACCGACCAGGGCTTCCCGCATTGCACTGTGGTGCCTGCGGGATAAACCTCTCGCCCTGCTCCATCAACACAAAACCCCGCTTTCGCGGGGTTTGTTGTTGACCGACCAGGGCTCGAACCTGGACTCTCCTGAATCAAAATCAGACGTGTTGCCAGTTACACCATCGGTCAATTCACAGCTCTACTGGCGTA
>Ga0154020_10002129_pt1 | contig 24083 bp, 8 predicted proteins | sample Klosneuvirus_201_FD_109709 | JGI IMG/M metagenome (GOLD analysis project Ga0154020, IMG submission 109709) | Active sludge microbial communities from wastewater, Klosterneuburg, Austria - Klosneuvirus_20160825_MG | ecosystem: Engineered > WWTP > Aerobic digester > Activated sludge | place...
AGTGGCGCCACCAACTTCAACATCAGCGGCTCAGGCCATTGCTTCGTTTACCGTGAACTTTGCCGCCAATTCGCACAACATAGTTGTGGCGGATGGAATTGTTAGTCCAACCGGGTATACACCCTCCTCCATGACTCGTCCGTTCACGCTTAATACGTATACCTTGGGTTTAAGTGCTGCTCCAAACGCAAGCACCACGAGCATACTTGTGCACCATGGCAGTACCGATGCTCCAACTGTGGATGTGGTCGCACCGTTTTCAGGAAGCGTAGCGGTAATTCCGAATGCTCTGGTGAACGACGCAGCTTATGGCGCTTTTGCCGGATATTTGAATCTTCCAACAGCCAACTACAACATACAAATCAGGGATCAGAATTCTGAAAATGTGGTTGCAGAATACCTTGCTCCACTTTCTTCTCTTAATCTTGGTGGCACGGCTTTAAGTGTGATTGCCTCAGGATTTTTGAATCCCGCAAACAACAGCAATGGCCCGGCTTTCGGACTTTATGTAGCCAGTGCTGCGGGTGGTTCATTATTGCCTCTTCCTTCTACAACCATCACGTCCACCCGCTTGCAGGCCATCCACAATTGCGCAGATTTAGCGGCGGCATCGGTGGATGTTTATCTTAAGTCAGCGGCCACAGGTAGCGCAGCAATTAAAATTATCGACGATTTTGGATTCAGAACAGCATCACCATACATTGATGTACCAACTGCACAATCTGTGTCACTATTCATTGCTGCACCAAACAGCACAAGCGAAGTTGGTTCCATTGCCACTTTTACTTACAATCTTTCAGCCGCTTCCAAATATCAACTTATTGCCAGTGGTATTGTAAGTGCAAGCGGTTATGCCCCTGCATCTACAATGGCTCCATTCAACCTGACAGCTTACGCCTCTGCCCGTGAACGCTCATTAAACAATACCAATACCGACGTTTTGGTATACCACGGCGCCACCGATGCCCCCGCAGTTAACGTAGTGGCTGAAGGCAGCGGCACAGTTGTGAGTAACATGGCTTATGGCACCTTCAACGCGAGCGGTTACCTTCAATTGCCCTCCAACACCGCTGCGGGTAATTACATTTTGCATGTTACCGATGTTGCGGGAACAACCACAGTGGCAAGCTTTTCAGCACCACTCAATACACTTGGCACCTCCGGTTTGGCCCTCAGTGTTGTGGCTTCCGGCTTTCTTGATCCCTCTGTAAACAGCAACGGTCCAGCCTTTGGACTTTGGGCGGCACTTCCAACAGGTGGAAATCTTGTACAACTGCCTCCCATTGTTATTACCGGCATTAAGAATGAAAACTTAATCCTGAGTAAGGTAAATGTATTCCCTAACCCATTCACCAATCAATTGAACTTAACAAACACTTCAGGAAATCTCTTAAACGTGACTTTAAGCGATATTAGCGGAAAGGAGATTCTGAACAGAGAAGTTAATTCGGAGTTGTTTTCTCTCGACACGGATCAAATTCCTGCAGGTGTGTATGTTCTAAAAATAAACTCGAATAAAGAAAGCAAGTTTTACAAGCTGATTAAATAACCCGCTTCCAAAAACTTAAAGCCCGTGTACAGTTAACACGGGCTTTTTTTTTAACCATCGTTAATTTTTGTTCGTATTGAACATCCATCCCTGTTAAACTTTATCTTTGATAGTATGTATCACTTCCCAAACCGCCATGTATTAACTCTCAGTTTTTGTGCAGCTATCACTGTTGTTTCCTGTCAAACACCGGTAATAACAAACACCACAACGACCACACAAGAAAAACAAAAAACCATGAGCAACACAGTTCAAAAAACCGATGAAGAATGGAAAAAAATTCTAAGCCCCGAACAATATTACATTTTGCGTGAAAAAGGAACTGAGCGGCCGGGTACAGGCGAGTATAATCAACACACTGAAGCCGGAACCTATGCCTGCGCCGGATGCGGAACCGAGCTATTTTCAAGCGATCAGAAGTTCGACAGCCATTGTGGCTGGCCAAGTTTCGACAACAATATCGCCGGAGGGGATCGTGTAAAACAAATTCCGGATTTTTCTCACGGAATGATAAGAACAGAAATTGTGTGTGCAAAATGCGGAGGCCATCTGGGACACATTTTTGATGACGGACCTACTGCAACAGGCCAACGGTACTGCGTGAACAGTTTGAGTTTGAAATTTATACCAAAAGAGTAGATCTGCTTGTAATTAAAAAGCCGGCAGCACTGGTTTATTGTTTAAAATTCCATCGATTTTATCCATCACCTCCGGAGTAAGCAAAGGAAGTAGTTCCAAAGCACTCAGGTTTTCAACCAATTGGGGCGCCTTACTGGCACCAAGAATAGCTGTGCTCACATTAGGGTTTTTTATACACCAGGCCACAGCCAGTTTAGGCAAAGAAGTGCCTAGTTCTTTAGCAAACGCATCCAGTAATTTTGTTTTTTCAAGGCGAGAAACATCACCCAGAGTTCGTTCCTTCAGCCAGTCCATACCTTCTATGTTAAGGCGGGTATCCTCAGGCGTCCCATTGTTGTATTTTCCACTGAGCAAACCACTTGACAGCGGACTCCAGATGGTGGTACCCAAACCAAAGTCGCGAAAGAGCAAGAGATACTCTTTTTCCAGTTTAGTTCTTTCGAACATGTTGTATTGAGGCTGTTCCATGCTTGGTCCAATCAGATTGTTTTTTTGAGCAAACACAAAAGCGGCCATAATCTCGTCGTTGGCCCACTCACTTGTTCCCCAATACAAGATCTTACCTTGTTGAATAAGGGTGTTCATCGCCCATACAGTTTCTTCAATCGGCGTGTTTTTATCAGGGCGGTGGCAAAAAAACAAATCAAGATAATCCACCTGCAAACGTTTTAATGCCGCATGGCAACCTTCGATGATGTGTTTACGGGATAACCCGGTTTGATTTGGTTTACCATCCTCGTAGCCGAAGTATACTTTACTGCTAAGGCAAAATGAACTTCTCGCCCATTTTTTTTTGCGAAGCACCTCTCCCATTACCGTTTCTGACTTCCCTCTTGCGTATATTTCGGCATTATCAAAAAAATTGACACCACTATCATAGGCTATACTCATGAGTTCTTCGGCTGTAGTGTCGTGTATTTGTTTACCAAATGTGACCCATGAACCAAAGGAAAGTACACTCACCTGTAATCCTGATTTACCCAAACGTCTGTATTCCATATTCAATGTATTTAACCGTGAAACAAGCGTGAATTTAAGAAATGAATTGCAATTCCTATTGAAGAAGTAGTTTGAAATTTTTTTCCCTGGAACCAGATAGAACATTTAAAATGTAAAAGCCCTTGGCCTTGTCCCTTATATCTATTTGAACCTCCGAGAAATTGCTTTGTTCATTTAATATCTGAAGTCCCTCAGTAGTATATAACCGTATGGTTCTACTTTCTTCAGATCCAAAGTCAAGTATAAAAATTCCCGATGAAGGGTTAGGGTATACTATAAAGCTTAAGTCTTCCGCTTCTTCCTGATGTATACCAACGCAGGGATCTACATTCGTTTGAACCAAAACACTGCTTTTACACTGATTAGCTCCCTGTCCAATCAAAGTATACGTGGCGCTGATTTGAGGAAACAATGTAATGTTAGCCGAACTTAGGTTAACAGGCAACCAGGTATACGAAGTAGCACCCGAGGCCGTAAACTCAACGGTTTCACCCGGACAAACCGTTACTGACGGGGGATTTACCTGAACAAGAGGAACTGAATTGGAAATAATGGAAATAAATTGCTGCGCAGAACAACCAGGACCATTTGACCCATAAACCGTATAGCTTGTATTTACAATCGGGCTAACAGTAGTAGTTGATGTAGTGGCTCCGTTTGACCAGGTATAAGTGTTCGCTCCATTTGCATACAATGTGCTGGTTTGGCCGGCACAGATGACAGGAGAAGAAGAAACAGCGCTGATCAGAATAGCGGGTGCAACTGAAATCTGAATGGCTGCTGAAACTGCAGGGCATGGTTGATTAAACCCTGTTGCAATGTAAGTAGCATTCCCCGCCGGTGAAATAGTTATCATAGAACTGGTAGCACCGGTGTTCCAGGTAAATGAATTAGCGCCAGAAGCGGTGAGGGTGGCCACATTGCCCACACACAACAGTGTGGTAGTTGATGCTATGCTCACCGTTGGGTGCTGCGCTACCTGAACCAATACAGTATTGGTTTCAGAACAATAACCATTTGCCAACACAGTAGTATAGAGTTGAGTTGATAAAGGAGATGCATGCGTTGAATGAGAATTGTTTGCAGCCAGCCCTAAAGCAGGTGTCCAGGTATAGTTCCCAACAGATGAACCGTTCAGCTTAAAATCAGGACGTGCATTGCCAACATTCACATTCGAGAAAGAAGCCGAGGCGATGTTTGCAAAACTTTGATTATCGGCCCTGTACACTACAGTACTTTGGTAACCGGTTGGGCTATTGTACTGCACAACTGACGATGCTGCATTACCAAAAATGGCATTAGAGAACAGGGTTTCAATAATCAAATTACTTTGACCATCCCAGATAAACGGGTTGGCGAAAACATGTGTGTTAAAGCTACCGGCCACCGGCGTAAAATTGTATGAGGGTAACACCACATTTAGAGGTCCTTGAAAGGATGTGATTGAAGTCAAAGAAGAGTGCCCAACACTGATCTGAAAGTTTTCGCAATGGTTAATGGTGTTGCCCCATGAGGCGCCCAAAGACACTACAGGAAACTCAATGCTATTGATTGGACTCCCTGTAACAAAGCCGGATGCAGAGAGTTCTGATGCCTGCACAATAAATTGCATTTTTTGACCTCCATAATACATGGAGTATGGCGCCGGGTAACCATTAGCCGGATTCTGTGTAATTTGAGGATTAAAGACCAGTGTCGGGGTAGAAATTGGTATGGTTGTTGAAACCAAAACCGAATCGCCAAAACAAATGGATGGGTTAGGTGGCGTAAAACTATACACCGGAACCGAAGGATAAACTTGCAGGCTATAACTTGTCCCAGTGGTACACCCATTAGCTGCGCTAACAACTACCGAGTACACACCACCTGCAAAAGTTGATAAATTGCTTAAAGAAGGGCTTTGGATACTGGAGGTATAATTGGATGGACCTGACCAGTTAAATGAAGTGCCTATATCCGTATTCAAGCTGAGTTGAATGCCATTTCCTGAACAAAGGGACGAGGTTGAAGCGCTTATGCTTGCGCTGGGTGCAGGAAGTATGGTAACTGTCGCCTGGTTGGAAACTGAGGTTTGGGCATTATTGGTACATGTGCTTGTAAGAACAAAATACAAGGTGCCGCCACTTAGAGAACCAGAAGTGTATTCTGTTTTATTAGATGCACTTCCACCTATTACCATAGTAAATGGTCCCGCCGAAGAATTGGATGATTGCCATTGGTGAACCACACCACCGGCAGCCGTGTATGTGAAACCTGTGGACAAAAGTGTGATGTTCTGTCCGGCACAAATGGTTGAAGATGCCGGCGAAATTGTTCCTGAGCTAACCGAAGAACATGGAGGTAGTGCCTGATTGTATTCGTCAGAACCAATATCCGGAGCGCTACCTGTTCCGGTGTAGCCAGGATTACCTTGACGGATCTGAGCATCAAAATCCTCCGGTATTCCCGAAATATTCTGAGCACCACTTTCAGTAGCTGATGGAAAAGCAGGATCAGTCATCAGGAAAAAATTGGAATTACCAAGAGTACTTATAAAGGTGGTGTTCTCCTTATGTGAATTATTCTCTCTGGGGCTAAGTAAATTCTGTAAGGCAAAAAATGTTGAAATGCTGTTTGATGGATCGTAATAGATAAGATTGTTTGGTGACGTTGGTCCCGCGTAGAATACATTTCGGTTTGAGTTTGATGCATAAGTTAATAATGTGCCCGTGCTTCTACGGTATGCGGCGTTGATGCCGGTACCCGTTGCTGTAGAAAGGTTTACAAAAATATTGTTTCGCAAACTTACAGTAGGGCTTGTAATAGAATACAATGCATTTGAATTAAAATTAGGAGCTGTGCTGATGGCATTCAAATAAACTGTGTTGTAAATTAAATTCACAGTTGAGCCTCCGGCAATAGAGATGCCATTAACCGGGTTTAAAAGTGTAGAATTAGGTGCAAACACCCTGCCTACCCTATTGTTTATAATCTCCGTGGTTCCTGCATTACTCACATAGATGCCATGCGCAGCCCCCGAACTGCCATTTGCCTGAATGTTATAGATTTTATTTTTATAGAACTTCAGGTCTTTCGTCGTATAATTTAAACACGCCGGATAAACAACAGAGTTTACCCCATTGCTATTTAAATTATTTAACTCATTCTCATACACCAAAAGGCTTTGATTAGGCGAATTTTGTATGCCATGGTAAATACCAAATATATGTCCTGACCAGGTGATGCTTGTAATCGTATTATTATTTATTGACGAACTTTGAGCTGTGCCACCATCGCCCAGATAATTGGCGTAATACCCAATAAAATCACCACTGCTGTTATAAGTAACGTTGCTAATAGTATTGTGATGAATGTTCTTTAAGGGAAATGTACCCAGTCCACCATCAATGCTATAGATACCATAGAACGAACCCACTCCACTAACCGTTGAGCTAATGTTGGAAATAAGGTTGGACGAAAAACTTTGAACACATGCAGCCGGAACAGCCGGAGCAGACCCAAAATAAAAATATAAATCGGCTGAGCCGGCGAATTGCCGCTCGTATACGTTCAACGAATTGTTGTTCACCGCAAGCATTGACTGAACATTGCCTGTGTTATGTATAAAATAATGTGCTCCCGCATTCCTGATCTGAAGATTGTTCCATACAGTATTGAGAATGCTAAGTTGATCGGCATCGCTGCTGTTTCTGATAAAATACAAAGGCCCCAATCCTGCAACTGAACTAAACGTAAGCGTTGAAAAAGTGTTTCCACTTATGCTGATTTGTGTGTTTGTTCCGGATTGGCTTGTCCAAATACCGGAAAATACACCGGTATAAGCCTGAGACGGGTTATCAAAGATGTGGCCAATGGTATTATTGTTTAAGCTGATAGCAGAACTTATGAAGCCCGCATTATGTATAAGTTGCGTGTTGCCGGAAACATGACTGGATTTATTGGCACTGACTGTATTGCCACTTATGCTAAGTGCCTGCACTCCATTGGCCAGATTAAATATCCCGTGTACATCACCGCTTGCGTTTGAGGTAGTTGTATTTTGCGTCAGAAGATTCCCGTTTGCGGTAAGCGAATTTGAAACAGGGCCTTCATTAAAAACCATATGAAGTGGACCAAGCGGCATTATCACAGCATTTGTTGAGATAACATTTGAATTCATTTCTACTTCAGACACGATTCCGCCATTCTGATGGATCATATACAAAGGTTTGTTTTGACCAACACTAAAGGTATTCGCCGTAATGCTGTTGGTATTCATTTCAACCAAAGTAGTTGTGCTGCCGGTAAGAGCAGCATTGTGTATCAGATGCAAACTTGCTGACTTTGTAGAAACGGTTGTGTTGCTGTAGGTGTTTCCATTCATTTGCAATTGTCCGTTAAACACTCCCCCATTTGAGATTCCATAAAAGGCAGTTGAAAGGGAATCGCTGTAATTGCAACCATTAAACTGATTTCCGTTAAGACTGGTAAGTGAACTTGAAGTTGCAGTGTTATACACCAAATAGCGAGGCCCCTTCTGAACATCAACCGTATGATTAATAAACCTATTGCCATTGATGCTGGTAAACAGGGAATTTACAGTGTTGTTAAACACGGCATAAAATGGCACTAGACTATCTGTTCTTTGCAAGCCTCCGTTTATTTCGTTGTTGTTAATCTGTATGGTGTTTACAGTTGTAGCTGCCAAACCGGTGTTGTGTAGTAAATAAATTGAAACAGAACGCGTATAAACAGTTAGGTTGTTAAGTGTGTTAGAGTTTATGCTCAGGTATTGGGAGGAACTGCTTCTGTTATAAATACCGTAGTAGGTACCGGAACCACTTGAAAAGGAAGAAAAGTTGGAAATTCTATTATTACTAATCGACCGACCCACTGCTACGTTTCCATTGTTATAAATGCCATAACTATTACCTGTACTGGCATTCAGTTGCACTTGATCAAAACTATTGGCATCAATCTCAAGCGAACCTCCGCAGGCTGCACTGTTATTTATCCCATAAAACAGACCAGTGGTATTGTTGCTGTATGTAATACCGCTCAGGGAATTTTGTGTGATACTCAGCAAACTTCCATTATCACCACTGTTGTAAAACATATATCGGTTGCTGGTACTCAGGGGTGAGTGATGATTGGAAATGAGATTGGAAAGCAGTGATAGGGTGTTGCTAAAAACTGTGTGGTTGCTAATCCCAAAAAACGGGCCATTCAGCGAGGCACTGTGTATGTTCGCTGAAAGAATGTTGTTGCTAACGCTGATTTGATTTACAGTAGTTGTACTTAGTCCCGTGTTAAAAATCAAACCCATTGTACCATTTCCCGTACTCAATGAGTTACTGATTATAGTATTTGCATTAACAAAGTGCAGATTGGAGTTGCTCGGTGTATTGTGAATAGCAAATAATGAAGTATTCGTGTTCGAAAGCTGACTGCAATTTGATAGTGTATTCGATGAAATGGACACAGAATTTGAGATGCTGCCGGAATTGATAAGCAGATATTTCCTGCCAGATGTGCTTTGAGATTGAATCTGGTCAATCAAGTTGCCATCAAGGTTCAAAGCTGTTGAATTCGGCGAATTATTATAAATGGCGTAAAGGTGCCCCGTAGTATTTATGGATGAAGTATGATTTTGGATGATATTGTCCACCAAACTAATGCCAAGACTACTTGTAGATGTATTGTATATCAAATACCTGTCAGAGGTGGTTGTTTGCCAGATGAAATTGCTGATGGTATTCGAACTAACGTTTAAGGATGCATTGCGCACACCATTGTTGTAGATCGCATAGTTCAGGTTCGGTAATGCTGTGCCGGTTATTACCGAACAAACATCAAGAAGATTGTCGTCCACCGTTACAACATCAAACGTGGTGGTGAGCGTTCCGCGATTAAACAAAAAATGCACAGCTCCATTTACCGCGGTATGTTGTATGTTTGTTATCGTGTTTGAAGATAAGCTTAAAGCCGAACTACTCGCGGCATTGTTGTAGATCACAAATTTCGCCCCACCCCCTAGCGCGGCACTTGTTTGATTAGTAATCTTGTTTTGCCGGATCAGAATAGAATTTGTTGCCGGAGCAGAATTGTACACATCACAAAGTGAGCCTGTGGAATGAGCCAGAACAGCATCGCTAAGCGTGTTGGAACTCACGCTTATCAGCGAAGTGCTTGAACTCGCATTGCTTATTCCAATTATGTCACCGCTTCCACTTGAGTTAACAGTATAATTTCGTATGGCATTTGAGCTAATGTTTACCCCTGCCGATTGCGTGCCGGAACTTGAGAGCAACTGAACAGGACCACTGCTGCTCCTCAGATCCAGATTCTGGATGGTGTTTCCTGAAACATCCAACTGAGCAGGAGAGGCAGCCACTGCATTATAGATGCCATAAAATCCGGCCGTAGTGTTCAGGGTGGATGAAACACCACTCAAAAAATTGTACTGAATGTTTGTAATGTTACTCACAAGAGCCGTGTTGGCTATCAAAAACCTGTTGGCATTAACCGAGGACCACTCTATTGACCCGATGGTATTTGTGGTCATGCTCAATTCGTTTAAAACGCCGCCTCCACTGAAGATCATGTATTGGGCTCCATTTCCAAGAACCGTGTGTTGAAGGTTTTGTAAGCTGTTTAAACTTAGCTCAGATGTATTGATAACCGTTGTACCTGTACCTCTCGCATAAATCCAATGGCTGGCACCGTTTGCACTTTGTCGGGCGCAGGTTGCGATTGAATTTCCTCTGATGGAAAGTGTGGAACAGGAGGCCGCATCATTGTAAAGGCCATAGAAAATACCGGCAGCTGAATGTTGTGTGTTGAGATTCTGAACTAAATTATCACGTATTAAAACAGAGGCCAGGGAGGTCCCCCCGTTGCGAATCCCATACATGTCTCCGGTAGTACTATTTAATTGTGAATTTAAGATCCGGTTTGTGTTGAGTTCTGTTCCAAGTGCAGAACTTGCGGTGTTGTTTATAAAGTAAAATGTACCGCTTGTATTGGCAGTGCCGGTTATACTACTGAATTCATTTAAATTCACTTGAACACTTCCGCTAGCAGCCCCACTGTTAAAAATCATGTACCTCGCACTTAATGAGCTTGCAAAATAGAATGCAGAAAGCGTGTTGGAAGTAATGATAAGATTACCAGCGCTCACACCGTTATTGTACAAACCAAAAAAACTTCCGTTGCCATTGGCGTTAAAGGTGTAATTGGCAACACTGTTGTTTAGAAACGACACCGCAGCAAAAGTGTTGGTGAGAGTCCCGCGATTATATACCAAATGGTTGGCACCTGTTGAAACCGTGTTCACAGAATTAACAAATGTGTTGGTGCTTATATTTAGTACCTGGGCGGAAACGCCGTTATTGTATAAAGCAAAAAAGGAACCACTCGACAAAAAATTACCGCTGTAGCCCGACACCAGATTTCCCAGAATATTAACCGTTCCTATCGTGGTGGCTGCCGGTCCGGTATTTTGAATAAGGTAAGCGGCACCGGTTAATCTTTGAACGGATAAATTTGAAAAAGTATTTACGGATAGGTCAAGACGTGTGCCATTGTTGCCTGAATTGTAAATCCCATTAAACTCACCTGTTCCACTGGCGCTGAACTGACAGTTTGCAAGAACATTGTTTGTAAAACTTCTGATTCCGTTAACAGAAGATGCATTGTAAATCACACCCGTAGCTCCGCTACTGGCATTACCTTGTAGGGCGCTAAATTGATTATTGTGTATACTAATGTCCCCATTACTTAATCCGGTATTATAAATGCCGTAGAAACTTCCTGTGGTATTCCCAGTATTTGTACAGGCAGAAATCACATTGTTATCAATTTCAAGTGCGCTTCCAATGACTCCGTTATTGATGATCAGGTACTTTGTGGCACTCGCGGAATTCCAGGTAGTATTGGTCAGGGTATTGTGGCTTATACTCAATACTCCGGAAGTGAGTAAACTATTGTAGATGCCCAAAAAAGGGGAATTGGATGCAGAATTAAAAGTGCAGGAATTGATGCTGTTGTAACCAATACTGTTCAGAGCAAATGTTGTGGTTGCCGGTCCCCTGTTATAAATGAGGTGAACAGAGCCTGTAAAGGTACTGAATTGTAAGCCCTGAAATTGGTTGTTACCTAGTATTATCGAAGAAGCAGACGCAGCATTATTATATATGCCATAATACGAGCCACTGGTGCTTAGGGAAGCAGTTTCGGAACTGAACAGGTTGTTGCTCATTTCAGTGTAACCAGAAGTTGTTCCAGTGTTATAGATAGAAAATACGGCCCCGCTGGAGCTACTTATCGTGTTGTTGGAATAGGTGTTGTTGCTCAGTTCAATGTTTCCGTTAGACGCACCGGCATTTTGTATTCCAAATAAATTACCGGTGGATGTGGTGTAAGTGTTACCTGAGAACAGATTGTTGGTAAACGTAATGTTACCAGCCGTTGGCAACGCATTGTAAATAAAATAAGTTGGACCTGAATTGCTGTGGTTAAGGTTATTGGCATAGATATTGGAACAGGCCTCAAACGAAGCCGTTGTATTGGCGTTATTATATACTATATAGGTGAGCCCGCTTGTGCTTGCCGAGTTGGAACAGCCCCCAATTACATTTGAATTAAACCGAATGGTAGTGGCAATGGCCGCGTTGTTGTATACAAAAAATGCACTTCCGTTTGCTGATGTGAGGATGTTGTTAGTGAATGTATTTCCGGAAATACTCAGATAGGACGACGAAGCGCCGTTGTTATAAATGGAGTAAAAAGCACCGTTGATATTATTGGAATTACTGCAATTAGCAAGCAGGTTATTTTCGATGATTATCGAGTTGCTGGCAGCTGTTGCCCCGGATAGATTTTCAATTACAGAAATTTGTGCGTTTGTGCCTCCACCCCGTATTGTTAGGGTATTCTGCAGTATACTCACATTTGCACTCTGAGCAGTGTTCAAATAAATTCCCCTTAATGTAGTCGTGTGGTTTAGTCCTGATCCATTGTTATTATTGATGGTATTGTAGGAAACGTTAATGTTGTATTGGGCAAGGGTACGAATGGCTGCAGCAGGACTTATAGCCGCACCTCCCCCGTAATTTAATATGGTATTCCCGGTGACTACAGAATTACCTCCCACATCATTATTTACATCAGCAAGAGAAAATGGAGAAGGCGCAGCGTATCCAATTAAGGCGATACCAATATTACAATTCTGAATGGTGTTTCCATAGAATCGGTTATTCGAATGACTTCCTGAACTCGCCGTAACCGTTAATACAGTAGTCTGACTTCCAATCAAACTATTTACCACATTTATTCCTCTTGATCCGTCAACAGAAGGTCCAGCCCCTGCTGCATTGTTTATCCGGTTCAGTGTAATGTTGCAATTCAGGATGCTGTTGTTTTGACACCCGTCAGCTGAGTTACCCTTAAAAAAACCAAACCCATATTCCATTGTGGCGGGATTGGCCGGATTCAAATCCTGTAGATCAATGCCATCAATTGTAACGTAATCGCAACCAATAAAGTGCCAGATTCCGTCTTGCACAGCAGTGCCAGGGGTTCGTGTGCCACCGGAATAAGCAGTAATCAGTGGATTGCTACCAACTCCTGTTCGCTGAAACGTGATGGTATTCACTGAAGTACCACTTATACTGAGTGTGTAACCACCCACCGGGGCTGTTTCTGTATGTCCTGCGTTAATTGTAATCAGAACAGGTCCGTTCACGCCCTGAAGATTTAAATCAGCAATTGCTGCAGCAACACTAGGATAATTCGCGGGAACATTAAAGGTTCCGCTTAACTGAGAGTAAATCCGATTCAGTGAAAGAAGTGTCAGTAAAACAAATACTAAGGGTATGCGACAAGTTCCTTTCATAGTAAGTTGCGGACAACAATCAAATATAGTACTTCTACGGCTATTTTAGACATAAGTTTCCTCCTAAGCGATGAGTGCCGCCCTTATGTCGACCAGAATCCGGTTTCCGGGTCTAATAGCAATAAAAAAGCCACCCGATTGGGTGGCTCATTAGACCTATAAGGCTATTTACTATTTCAATTTAAACGCCGCCTTCACCTTGGTAACATAATCCAGCTTTTCCCAGGTGAATAATTCAACCTTCATGGTTTTGCTTTTGCCATCAGGGCTGCTAAACGTTTTTGTAATAGTTTCGTTTTTGCGACCCATGTGACCATATGCTGCTGTTTCGCTATACATTGGGGTACGCAATTTTAAACGTTGTTCAATGAAGTAAGGGCGCATGTCGAATACACTTTCAACAATTTTTGCAATTTGTCCATCCGTCATTTTAACTTTTGCAGTGCCATAGGTATTGATGTAAATTCCCATTGGCTGAGCAACGCCAATGGCGTAAGACACCTGAACCAATACTTCAGAACATACACCGGCAGCCACTAAGTTCTTTGCAATATGACGGGTAGCATAGGCTGCGGAGCGGTCAACTTTACTTGGGTCTTTTCCTGAGAAAGCACCGCCACCATGTGCACCTTTTCCTCCATACGTGTCCACAATAATTTTACGGCCAGTTAATCCTGTATCGCCATGCGGACCACCAATCACAAACTTTCCGGTTGGATTAATGTGGTAGCTGATTTTGTTATTGAACAGGTGAGCGTATTTCGGATAATTTTTCTTCACGCGTGGGATCAATATCTCAATGATGTCCTTTTTGATCTTCGCCAGCATTTTTGGCTCTGAATCAAAATCATCGTGTTGGGTTGAAACTACAATGGCATCAATGCGCACAGGTTTATTGTTGTCATCGTATTCTAAGGTTACCTGTGATTTAGCATCCGGGCGCAAGTATTTGATTTGTTTGTTCTCGCGGCGCAAAGCCGCAAGTTCAATCAGTATGCCATGGGCTAAATCCAAAGCCAGTGGCATGTAATTGTCTGTTTCGTTAGTCGCGTAACCAAACATCATGCCCTGATCACCTGCACCTTGTTCCTCTTTTTTCTGGCGTTCAACACCCTGGTTGATGTCTTGAGATTGTTCATGAATGGCAGAAAGCACACCGCAGGAGTTGGCCTCAAACATATATTCCGCTTTAGTATAGCCGATTTTGCGGATAACCTGACGTGCGATTTCCTGAACGTCTAAATAGGTTTTGGATTTTACTTCCCCAGCCAGAATTACCTGTCCGGTTGTTACCAGAGTTTCGCAAGCTACTTTAGAGCTAGGATCAAATGCTAAAAAATTGTCAATTAATGCATCAGAGATCTGATCGGCAACTTTGTCCGGGTGACCTTCTGAAACAGATTCTGAGGTGAATAAATAACCCATTGTGTTTGGTTTGTTTGTTTTAAGTTAAGTTCGGATTTGAATTTTAAGCGACAAAAATAGAATTAATGCTCTGCTTTGAAAAATATATTATTCACAAGACTAAAAAGGATATAACAAAGAATTAACAAGGGAAGCGCCTGCACTTTCAGAATCACCAATAGCAGGGCAGAAAAGCCCAGAAACACATAACGCATGGCGTTGGACTTCCAGGTAAAATCCTTGAATTTTAAAGCCAGAAGCGGCAGTTCAGCCACTAAAGCATAAGAAGAAAGTACAGTGAAAACCAAAATCACCCTATAATCGCTGAAAACGCCATAAATGGCAGAAGGTTGCTGTAAATTCAATACAAGGGCGGCAATCAAAATGGCATTGGCCGGAGTCGGTAAACCAATAAAGGTGTTGGACTGCCTGCTGTCATTGTTAAATTTTGCCAGTCGAATGGCTGAAAACACCGTAATCAGAAAAGCAAAATAAGGCAGGTAACTATAATAACCACTAAGGTATTGGGCGTTTGACAGGTCGATGGAACTAATGTTTTTTTGGATAGCAATCCAAAACAGGCTCTTCTCCCCAATGCCAATCAAACTGAATTGCAAAAGCCGGTACACCATTAAACCGGGCACCACACCAAAGGTCACTACATCCGCTAAACTGTCAAGATCTTTTCCGATTGGGGAATTCACTTTTAAAAGGCGTGCCGCAAAGCCATCAAAAAAGTCAAGTACTGCGGCTAAAAAAACGAAAAAAGAAGCCAGCACCAAATCGCCTGAAAAGATCTGTATAATGGCCAAACATCCGCATAGCAGGTTACCGCTGGTTATGGCATTAGGAATGTGTTTTAATACCTTCATCTCCTACTAAGCTTTTAAATTTGAACTCAGGTTTTCCCACTTGCTCATCTCCACTTCCAGCTCCGTTTTTAAGCGGTTATAATTATCAAAAAAATGTTTGTCCTGAACCAGTTTTTCATACTCTGCAGAATCTGAAAGTTTGTGGTCCATGTTTTTAAGTTCAGTTTCAATGGCCGTAATTTTCTCTTCTACTTTTTTCAATTGACTCAATACGTTCTTTTGAATTTTGTCGTCCTGTACCGGAGTCGCTTTCTCCACTTTCTTTTCTAAAGGTTTGGCTACAACTTGTTTTACTCCTGATTTATCCAGATCCAATTCGTTCAAACGCTCTACCTTACGCAATTGCATAAATTCTTCAATGCCGCACAAATGCTCTTTTACTTTCCCATCTCTGAATTCAAACAAACGGTCGCAAATGCCTTTCATAAAGTCACGGTCGTGACTCACCATAATCACCGTACCTTCATAATCAATAAGAGCCTTTTTTAATATGTCTTTAGAGCGAATGTCCAGGTGATTCGTAGGCTCATCCATCAACAGCAAATTGTAAGGCTCAAGCAATAATTTACAAAGCGCCAATCGCCCGCGCTCTCCCCCGCTCAATACTTGCACTTTTTTATCAATATCGTCTCCTCTGAATAAAAAGGAACCCAGCAAACCTCTCACCTGTTTCCTTACATCACCCACGGCCAGTTCATCAATGGTTTCAAACACTGTTTTTTTGGGGTCGAGTTTCTCCTCCTGATCCTGCTCAAAATAGCCCATTAGCACACTGTGACCTAATTTTATGGTTCCTTCGTGTTGCAACTTCCCGGCCACCATTTTCATCATGGTGCTTTTGCCTTCACCGTTTCGCCCAACCAGACCAATTTTTTCACCTTTTGTAATAATAAAACCGGCATCGCTGAAAATACGTTTTTCGCCAAAGGCTTTACCGGCATGTTCCACTGTAAGTACAATTTTACCGCTGTGTGCCGGAGGTGGAAAACGAAAATACATGGCTTGATTGTCATCCTCATCTACTTCTACACGCTCCATACGGTCGAGTTTTTTAATGAGGGATTGCGCAAAGGAAGCTTTACTGGCCTTGGCCCTGTATTTATCAATTAACACTTCAGTTTGATCGATTATTTTTTGCTGATTCTTAGCCGCGTTCTCCTGCTGTTCTTTTCTCTCCTGGCGCAGCACCAAATACCTTGAGTAATTGGTTTTATAATCGTAAATTTTTTGATTGGAAATTTCAATGGTACGCGTGGTTACGTTATCCAAAAAGGTTTTATCGTGTGAAATAAGAATTACAGAACCCGGAAAGGTCTCCATAAATTCTTCCAGCCAGATGATGGCTTCAATGTCGAGGTGGTTGGTGGGCTCATCGAGCAACAGCACATCCGGATTTTGCAAAAGCAACTTCGCCAGCTCAATGCGCATACGCCAGCCTCCACTGAATTCAGCGGTCTGACGGTCAAAATCTTTGCGCTCAAAACCAAGTCCTTTTAAGATCTTTTCAATTTCTTCATTTCTGTTGGCAGCACCCAACACGTCAAGTCTGGAGTAAACCAGAGATTGTTCTTCAATTAAATTCGCATAAGCCGCGCTTTCATAATCCGTGCGTGTTTCCAATTGATGGTTGATCTCATCGATGCGTGTTTCAAGAATTTTAATTTCCTGGTACGCCGTTTCCGTTTCTTCAAACACCGTGCGCCCATGCTGGTGAATCATGTCCTGAGGCAAATACCCGATTTTGCAGGATTTAGGCATGGAGATGTCTCCACTGGTTGGATTCTGATTACCGGAAAGGATTTTAAGTAGCGTACTTTTCCCCGCTCCGTTTTTCCCGGCAAGACCAATTCGGTCCTTAGGATTAATTAAAAAGGATATGTTTTCGAAAAGGTTGTATCCCCCGAAAGAAACTGTGACTGAATTAACTGAGATCATGCTTGTGCCTTACTAAGGCGGCAAAGATAAGGTAAAATAACGTTCTAAACCCTGTTCAGAAAAGCCAAAAATTTACAAGCAAGTTAAGCCACAGGTAGTACTACTCTTCTGCACCTTTCCTGAGAAGATACAAATAATAATTCTCTCCTCGTAAGATTGCACCGTCAAATACATCAAGTTTACTAAGCACGTGCTTTTTTTGAAAGACTTGAATGACTGAATCTCCAGCGGAATGTTGCAAGGCGACAACGCAAGTGTCAATGTCCATGAGGTCCATGTCTGAAGCGCATTCTTTTATAAAATCCATTAGAACATACTCTTTCAGTTTTATCCAATAAGAATAGGTTTCAAAGGTTTTACTCGACGGATAATACACCGCTTTTCCACTGTAGGCGCTTAGAGGCGGTCCGAGTGCAAGCTTTTCACAAAATACCGGATAGGTTTCTAATCCTACAGCTCTCAGATACCTTGCAGCATTTTTGGATTGGGAAAATGGCAGTTGATACTCTTTTAAAAGAGTAGGCAATGATACCAAAAACTGTAAACCGATAATGCTCATAAAAAAACCATTCATTACACCTTTCAATGGACGTTTACGCGTGTAAAGCCATGTACATAAAACAAATAATACGTAATAGCAGCCCCAGTACCTTACGCCTACTGTAAGTGGAGTGAAATAGAGAAATCCCATAATACTCAGTATGGGAATTACAAACAATATTAATATGGTCTTTTCTTTTTTGAAGTAGCCATAAAACAGAAGAAGTAAAAGTGGCGAAAGCCAATAAAACAAAGATTTACTAAGGTTTTGAATCAGATTACTGTTCCAGAAATTCAGCTGCCTGAAATCAGGTACATTGATCAAACCCTTAACCAGCGAAGACAAGGCGCGATTGGCCCGCGTAAGCGACCAAAAGGAAGGCTCGTCGTAGCCCATGTATTGATGAATAATCTCAGCGGGAGGGATAATTTGAATTACACTGCTCAATAAAAAAGAAACAAATAAAAGAACCAAAAACAGTTTTGGTTTTAAAAAATAAGGGGCGTAGTGGCTTTTGTAAAGGTAGATCATCAGGGGAACCGAAATGAATAAACAAAACAAATGAGTGTTGGCAGCTAAACCCAATAAGGTCACTATGATCCAAAGAGGTTTCCGCTTTTCAGAAAGCACAAGAGCAATAAATATTAAGCTAAACCCAAGAATATAATTTTTTGAAATAACATTGTATTCGTAAACAAAAAAATAACCAAAAGCCAACATCACCTTAGCGGCCCGACTAAATGGTGAAAAACAGGCGATAACAAATACACAAGTTGTTGCAATCAGAACATGAAACACCTGCATGGAATAAATGCCCGGTGCAAAAAACTTGAGTAAATACAATAATAGATTCCAGAGAACAGGATGGCCTGAGCGTCCACCGTTAGCAAAAATATCAAAAACGGAGGGAGAGTTATTAGAAAGCAGATAATGATAGGCTTCGTCTACCCAAAGTTCATGGTTCCAGGCCATAAAACAAGCCAAAGCCAAATAAATAGCAGTTAAATACGTTGCAAAAACCTTATCGGCTTTAATCATTGGCCTGTGCCTTCTATCGAGTTATAACACGTTCAATTTATTCCTTCATCAGAGACTTGACTTTATGGAAGCTGTCGGTCAAATCTAAATTGTATTCGCGCCTGCCATTGACCTCAATCTGCTTTTCAACATTTTCTATTCTTGCTTCTGTGTCGGGATGTGTGCTCAGGTACTTCATCAACTGAGGCATTTCTTCGTTTTCACGTTTAAGTATGTGTAATAATTTTAACATGCCTTCAGGATCCACTTTATTTTTCACCATTATTGCCAATCCGTTTTTGTCAGCTTCTGTCTCGAGTTCTCTTGAATAGTCCAATTGTTTAAACTGGTCGGCTTGTGAAGCCAGACCTGAGGCATCTCCCAATAAAACAGCAAACAATAAACTAGAAGCCACTGAGCGAAGAATGCTCTTTAAGGAATGCCTTTCGGTTACATGGGTTACTTCATGGCCGATAAGCGCCACCAATTCCTCAGGACTTTCCATTTTTTCGAGTAATCCCGAATAAATAAAAATATTCCCGCCAGGTATCGCGAAGGCATTGATTTCTTCAGACACAATCACTTTTACTTTTATGGGGTAGGTTTTGTCCAAATCCAGACGGCCTACAAACTTCTCGAGATAATAATTGACAGAGTCGTTTGTTATCGACTCTCCGGTTAGGTTCTCGGTAATACTTTCTCCAAGAGAAATTTCAGTTTCCACCGGAACCAAAACAGTGGCTTTTTCCGCGGCCCAGGGTAAAACATAAACATACAACATAGCAGCCAAAGCAATTACAGAGAAGGTTATTCCGATAATAAAATAAATGCTGCCGGCACTGAGTATGCCTTGACGTTCACGCTTTTTTATTAAGTTAGCCTGAAACCGTTCGTTCATGTCCTTTGCAAGAGGGCCGGTTCCCATGAGAGAAGAAAGATTTTTGTGAGTAAACAAAAAAGAACTCGCACTGGGTTCTGCCGAACTAATGTCATTGAGTGTCCAACTGATCTCCTTTTCGTCCAAACCATTCAGATGAATATAAATACTAGTTTCATCCAGGGTATAAGAACACGGGAGGGGCATACTTGATTTCCCGTCGTTATAAAAGCCTTTTTCGCTTTGTGTGTAAAGCATACTTAGTTCAGTTCGTATTTCACTGCATTAAATTTATCTATGGCCATTAGAAATTCCGAATTAATGGCCACCTTACTTTTCCGTGAGAATAATTTTACACTTTGTTTTAATTCTTCATCTTCCACAAAAAACTCTATACTGCTTTTACCCTGGTGTTCATTCATCACCTGATCCAATTTTTGTACAACATCTTCATTCAGTTCTTTGAGTTTAATCTTAAGGCGTATGGAATTAAAACTGTTCTCTTTCATGGTTTCCAACAATTCAATGGACTTAATCTTGAGTTCAAGACTTCCGGGTTGATTGTAGCGTTCCTGTACTCGTGCTTTCACAAAAACAAATAAACCCTGCACCATGTATTTGTTGTATTCCACAAAATCTTTTCCAAATAACATAAGCTCCACACTGCCCTGGTAATCTTCAATGATGAGTTTACCAAAAGCATTCCCCGTTTTGCTGGTGCGGTTCTCAAAGCCGGTGATGATGCCCCCAAAACTGAGTTCTTTGTTTTTAAATTGCTCAAGACCTGCCTTAAGTGCTGCGCAGCTGGTATTGCAACGGTGATCGATGATGAATTTGTAGGGGTCAAGCGGATGACCACTGATAAAACACCCCAGCACTTCCTTTTCACGGTTCAATTGTTCAATGTCAGTCCATGCTCTTGTTTTTGTGAGTTGAGGTTCTGAAACTTCCACTTCATTGCCTTCTCCAAACAAACTGGATTGAGATGTATCGTTGCCGGATTGTTTTTGATTGGCGTATTTAATCAGGCGATCGGTTAGGGTTGTTCCGTCACCCATATCGGGCTCAAAAAACATGGCCCTTGTCACATTTTTAAAACTGTCCATGGCTCCGGCCAAGGCCAAACCTTCTATACTTTTCTTATTAATGGTTTTGGATTCGAGTCTTGCGGCAAAATCAAACACGGAAACAAATTTCCCGTTCTTACTGCGTTCCTCTACGATGGAATTCACCACATTCTCTCCTACGCCTTTAATACTGGCCATTCCAAAACGTATGCTGTTATCCGGCATAACACTGAATTGTGCAAACCCCTCGTTCACATCAGGCCCCAGCACCTTTATGCCCATGCGTTTGCACTCGTCCATAAAAAACGTGATCTTCTCAATGTTGCCGCTGTGGTTTAACACAGAAGCCATAAACTCACTTGGGTAATGGGCTTTCAGATACCCCGTTTGCATGGCCAAATAAGCGTAGCAGGTGCTGTGCGATTTATTAAAAGCATAACTGGCAAAGGCTTCCCAATCCTTCCACACCTTTTCGGCAATGGTGGTATCATGCCCATTGTTTTTGCAACCTTCCAGGAATTTGCTTTTCATTTTATCCAGCACATCCTTTTGTTTTTTACCCATGGCCTTACGCAAGGTATCGGCGTCGCCTTTGGTAAAGTTGGCCAGCTTTTGCGAGAGCCGCATCACCTGCTCCTGATACACCGTAATCCCATACGTTTCTTTAAGGAATTCGTCCATGCCTTCAAGGTCATAGGTGATTGCTTCCCGGCCGTGTTTACGCGCAATGTAATTTGGAATATAAGCTATGGGTCCCGGACGATACAAGGCATTCATCGCGATGAGGTCGGTAAAACTATCCGGCTTAAGGTCCTTCAGGTGCTTTTGCATACCCGGACTTTCAAACTGAAAAATGCCATTGGTTTCTCCGCGCTGAAACAATTCCAAACTCAGAGGGTCGTTAAGATCTATGGTATCAATATCCAGTTCAACGCCTTTGCTTTGTTTGATAAAACGTATGGCGTCTTTGATGATGGTAAGCGTTCTTAAACCAAGAAAATCCATCTTCAACAAACCTGCACTTTCTGCAACAGAGTTATCAAATTGCGTAAGCAGCATGTCGCTGTCCTTGGCTTTTGTAACCGGCACAAATTTGGTGAGTTCATCGGGTGTAATAATCACACCACAGGCATGAACTCCTGTGTTGCGCACACAGCCTTCGAGTTCATAAGCCTGTTTTAATACCGTGGCTTCAAGCGAATTTTGTTCGGCCAGTTTTCTGAATTGGTGGGATTGGTCCACCACCTCGCGGCGGTCCTTTATTTTCTCGAGGTATTTTTCATCTATGCCTCCCGGTTTAAGCAAAGATTTAAGTTCCGCTTCTAAACTATCAGGAAAGGATTTGGCAAGTTTATCGGCGTCAGCTAAGGGTAAGCTTAGTACCCGGGCCGTATCACGAATGGCACTTTTTCCACCCATGGTGCCGTAAGTAATAATTTGTGCTACCTGGTTAGCGCCGTATTTATTAATTACATAGTCAATTACCTTATCACGACCTTCATCGTCAAAATCAATATCAATATCGGGCATACTGATCCGATCGGGATTTAAAAATCTCTCGAAGAGCAGATCGTACTTAATTGGATCCACATTGGTGATCCCAAGACAATAGGCCACCGCGCTTCCGGCGGCACTTCCTCGTCCGGGACCAACACTCACACCCATTTCACGGGCCTTGGTTGTAAAATCAGAAACAATTAAAAAGTAGCCCGGAAAACCCATACGCTCCATAACGGAGAGTTCAAAATCAATGCGTTCCCTGATTTCGTCACTCATGTTCGGGTATTTCTTTTTTGCGCCTTCGTAAGTGAGGTATTTTAGATAGGCATTCTCTCCCCGATTGCCTTTGCCCTCATCATTTGGGTCATTGTCTCTGTAGTCTTTAAATTCATCAGGAATCTGAAACTTAGGCAAGAGCACATCGCGTCCGAGTTTATAGGCCTCAACCTTTGCGGCAATTTCTGAGGTGCAAGCCAGCGCTTCCGGCAGATCGCTAAATGCCGCATGCATTTCAGCAATAGGTTTAAAATAGAATTCATCGTTCGGTAAAAATAACTTTCCGAATCGCGCACCATTCTTAAGTTCTTGTAACTCCGACGGACTTGAGAAATTTAAACCTTCTTTTACACTGATCAGAATATCGCGGGAATAGGCGCTTTTCTTTTCAAGGTAATAATTGGAATTGGCGGCGAAGTATTTTACACCATGTTTTTTTGCAAAACCAAGCAACACGGTATTTACATGGTCTTCCTCAGGCAAGCCGTGCCGATTTAGTTCAATATAAAAGTCCTCACCGAATTGTTCTTTGTACCATAAAAAAGCCTCTTCGGCCTGGGCCTCTCCGGCATTTAAAATTAACCAGGGAATTTCAGCATGTAATCCACCTGTGAAACAGATGAGGTCGTTTTTATAGGTCAACAATACCTCTTTGTCAATGCGTGGCACATAATACATGCCTTCAGTAAAACCAATGGAGCTAAGTTTAGACAGGTTTTCATACCCCCTTTTGTTTTTTGCTATAAACGGCACACTAAACCCATTGTCCTGCTTGGTTTTGTTGTTTCTATCTTTAGTTATGTTCAATTCACAACCAATCAAACATTTAAGTTCTTTTTTTGGCTCACCGCTCTTCTCCCCTTTTTCAATGGCCTCGTTGTGTGACTTAACGGACTTGTTGTGTTTATCAACTGACTGCCAGAATAAAAATGTGGCATACATGTTTCCATGATCGGTAAGGGCAACGGCTTCCATGTTCTGTTCGGCTGCTTTTTTCACCAGCGCAGCAACTTCAGTTACACTTTGCAGAACAGAATATTGTGAATGGTTGTGCAACTGAGAAAATGGAATATCCAATTTCAAATCAGCTGCAGAAGTAGGTGCTTGTGTGCCTGAAGTAAGTTCTTGTATTTGCCTTTTCGATTTAATTTCCTTCTCTCTCTGAAGCACCGAAGAAAGATCAACATCTTCAAACGCAATTTTTTTGACATCTTCCGCGCTAATTTCACTCACGCCTATGATGCGTCGTTTTAATAATTCAAACAACACACGCGAAGTGGCTTGTACGTCGAATGCAGCATTGTGTGCTTCTTCAAATCGGCTTTCAAATACTTTGAAATAGAGTTCACTTAAGGTTGGCCATTTAAATTTTCCGCCTCTGCCACCCGGTAAAGCGCAGTATTGTGTGGTGGCGTCGTTTTTTGTATCGAGTTGCTTTTTACCGGTAAATGGATCCTCAATACCGCATCGCAAAAATTCCGCACCAACGATGTTGAGGTCAAACTCAATGTTGTGTCCGCAAAGGTAGTCTGC
>Ga0154020_10002131_pt1 | contig 24059 bp, 18 predicted proteins | sample Klosneuvirus_201_FD_109709 | JGI IMG/M metagenome (GOLD analysis project Ga0154020, IMG submission 109709) | Active sludge microbial communities from wastewater, Klosterneuburg, Austria - Klosneuvirus_20160825_MG | ecosystem: Engineered > WWTP > Aerobic digester > Activated sludge | place...
GCGCTGTATCCCGTGTTCGGCCTGCTGCTCAGCCCGATGATCGCCAGCGCCGCGATGAGCCTCAGCTCGGTGTCGGTGATCGGGAACGCCCTGCGCCTGCGCAGGGTGGCGCTGGATGTGCGCCCCGGGTAAAGATGGCCCCCGTGAAGCAGCTGCTGCTGATGTTGGTGAGCGTCGTGGCCATCGCTGGGTGCAAGAAGGCGGCGGAGAAGCCGAGCCCGAGGCAGGGCATGGCGCACACCGATCACACCGGCAAGCATGGCGGGCTGGTGCAGATGTTCGGTGACCTGCACACCGAGACGGTGTTCGGCGCCAGCGGCGAGCACGAGCTGCACCTGAGCGGGCCGACGCGCGAGCCGTGGCCGGCGTCGACCATCATGACGCCGGTGTTCATCGTCAAGCGGCCTGGCGCCGAGCCCGAGCGGCTGCAGCTCAGCGCAGCGGCCGATGACTCCCACTGGAGCGCGCACGGCAAGCCGCTGGCCGAGCCGCGAACCATGGTGCGTCTCGAGTTCGTATGGAAGGGTACGCCCCAGTTCATCGACGTTCCGGCCATGCTGGCCGACCACGCCAAGCACCAACACTAGGCCAAACCGGGGTATCGTTGCGGCATGGCTGCCGACCCCCCGAAGTCGCCGCCTCCCGCCCCCAGGCGGTCGAGCGGTGGTCGCATCTTCAAGGTCGTCCTCACCATCATGCTGCTGAGCGGCGCGCTGGTCGCCCTGGCCTGGTACACCTGGGGCCTGCGCAAGCGTCACGAGAAGACCTCGGGCGAGCTCGGCAAGACCGCCACGGCGCAGAAGGAGTGCACCACCAAGCTCGACGCCGAGAAGCGCCACAGCGGCGACCTCGACAAGCTGCTGGCCGCGTGCACCACCGAGACCAACAGCGTCAAGACCAAGGGCGCCGCCGACGAGAAGGTCAACGCCGCCCTGTCGGAGAATCTCAAGGCCTCGCGCACCGAGCTCGACGAGCTGCGCAAGCAGCGCGTCGAGGCCGACAAGCGCCTGGCCGCGTTCACTGCGCTGACCGAGAAGTTCCGCAAGATGATCGACGCCGGCAACGTCCAGGTCGTGGTGCGCGACGGCCGCATGGTGATGAAGCTGCCGGCCGGGATCCTGTTCGACTCCGGCAGCGCCGAGCTGTCCAAGCCCGGTCAGATGGCCCTGATGGAGGTCGCCGTCATCCTCAAGGGCTTCAACGATCGCCACTTCATGATCGCCGGCCACACCGACAACGTGCCGCCCGCCAAGGGCGCCAAGTACAGCTCCAACTGGGCGCTGTCCACGCTGCGCGCGGTCACCGTGACCGAGTTCCTGATCGGCGCCGGCATGAAGCCCGAGAGCCTGGTCGCCGCCGGCTACGGCGAGTTCGATCCGGTCTCGAAGAGCAACAAGCAGGAGAACCGCCGCATCGAGATCGTGCTGCTGCCCAACATCGAGGAGCTGCCGCAGATGCCCGACCCCGGCGCGACCAAGCCGGCGACGCCCGACAAGTAGGGCGTCAGCGATAGCGGTAGTGCTGCGGCTGGTACGACAGGTAGCTGTCGCCGGGCTCCAGGCCGACCGTGATGATGATGACCTCGAGCGTGCGCAGCTCGGGCAGGCGCGCGAGCACCAGGCGGCCGATGGCGTCGGGGCGGGCCAGATCGCCCCACAGGCGGCGGCGCGCCACGAAGCTGTCGATGCGGGAGGCGCCGTCCTTGCCCAGCGCGGCGCGCAGGCGCTGCGGCGTCAGCGGGCCGTCGGGCAGCGTGCCGGCGAAGGTCAGGTAGGGCACGTAGGCCGGCCGCGCATACATGGCGAAGCCGGCGAAGCGCCAGTGGTTGATGCGGTAGATCCGCGACAGGCCGTAGTGCACCAGCGGCCACAGCACAAGCAGCGCGAGCATGGCCAGAAACAGCCGCTTCTTGAGGCGCGTGGTCACCATACGAAGCTCACGTGCACGACGTCGAGGCCGCCGAGCAGGTAATAGGCGTAGGCCGCCAGCGACAGCGGCAACAGCTTGCGGTTGAGATCGCTGCGCGCGAACAGCAGCAGCAGGTTGATGAACAGGGTGTCGAAGAACAGCTCGCGCGAGGACGCCAGGATGCCGGCCATCACGACCATCACGAGCACCAGCGCGACCGGGCGCACGCGCCGCCAGAGCAGGCCCAGCGCCAGCACGATCTCGCTGATCCAGACCAGGTTGGCGATCAGCACGAACAGCGTCGAGTGCACCCGGTAGGGACCGGGCAGCGCAGAGGCCAGCTGGTCGCCGCGGAACTTCAGCGCCTGCATGGCGCCCTCCAGCGACTTCAGGTGGCCGAGGTCGGCGTGGCTGAGGATGGGCGCGAAGAAGTCGCGGTAGCGCTCGGTGTTGGCCACCATGTAGGCCAGGTACTGGCCGTGAATGTAGGCGCCGTGCAGGAGCTTCTGCAGGCCCGACATGAAGAGGACGACGACGGCCAGCCAGGACAGCATGCGCAGGCACAGGTCGCGCTCCTCGTCGCGCGCGAGGTCGACCACCGCGAAGATGACGACCGCGAGGCACTCGACCAGGTAGTGGTTGGACACGTCGGGGTAGGTCAGGCCAAAGCGAATGCACTGGGTGACCGCGAGGACGATGGCGGCCGGGCGCATGGCGCGGCGCCACTGGCCGGCGATGAAGACCAGGCCGGGCAGCGGCAGCAGCCACCGGTGCTGGCCCGAGAACCACACCGCCAGGGTCAGGCGCACGCACACGTGCAGCGAGATGGCGATCCAGGCCGCGCGCAGCTTGGGCCAGCGCATCGGCTCGGGCTCGCTGCCGGCCCAGGCGAGGACACGGCTGGCCAGGACATCGAACGGACTCGTGCTGGTGCTCGTGGGCGGTGGCGTGGTCGTCATCGCTTGTCCGCGCTCTGTTGCAAGCGTGCGCGCACGTCGTCGAGGTGCAGCTGCTGGCGCTCGTGCGGGACGACGATGCGGCCGAGCAGATCGATGAGGGCCAGCGCCTCGCCGAGCTCGCCGCGCTTGTGGCGCAGCGTGACGAGGTGCTGCAGGCCCTGCACCGGCGGGTTCTGGTGTGCCAGCACGTCGGCCAGCTGGCGCTCGAAGGCGGCGGGCGTCAGCGTGGCCGGGTCCTTGATCTGCGAGAAGGCCTCCATGCGTACGAACGGGTGCGCGTCGCCGAGGCCGGCGTCGAGCCAGCGCTGGCGGCCGGCGGGATCATGGCTGGCCAGCGCGCGCAGCGCGGCGGCGCGCAGCTCGGGCGCGCTGTGCTGGGTCAAGGCCTGCAGCGCGGGCGGCACCCGCGGGTCGGGCGGCTGGATGACCAGCAGATCGAGCGCCGACAGCAAGAGGTAGCGCGGCGTCTTGTCAGCGGCGACCAGCTCGAGCAGGCGCGCGGTGGCGTCGGGGTCACGCTTGCGGGCGAGCGCGATGGTCTCGACCCAGCGCCGCACGCCGAGCGCGCGAGTGGCGCCCCACTTCGTCAGCGCGCCGAGCGCCCAGCTGGCGTCGCGGTCCTGGTGACAGGTGGTGCAGGCGTTGGGCGTGCCCAGCGTCAGCGACTCCTGGGGGCGCGGAATCGAGATCGAGTGGTCGGAGGTGCGCTGCTTGCGCTTGTCGTCATCGCCGATCCACGAGAAGGCCATGTGGCAGTTGACGCAGGTGATGTCGGCGCGGTGGTGCGAGTGCTGGGTCAGCCCGGCGGGCGCCCTGCGTGTGGTGTGACAGATGGTGCACTGCTGGTTCGTCGCGGCGCCCTCGGCCGACACGCCGGCGAAGTTGCGCGCGCGCAGGCTGTGCGGCTGGTGGCAGCTGTTGCAGGTCAGGGTGCCCTGCTGGAAGCACTCGCTGAGGACATGGCCGGGATACTGGTAGCTGGTGCCGCTCTGCGTGCCGTCGGGGCGCAGGCTCTGGTTGACGAGCGAGGTCACGAAGATCTCGGGCAGCGCGTTGACCGGCCGCGCGAACACGTAGGGCTTGAGCTGGAAGCCGTGGCACTGGCCGCACACGCGCGACTCCTCGACCTTGGACAGCGCGTGCAGGTCGCGATAGACGTCGGGCTTGCCAGCGCGCCGGGCCTGCACATGGGCGCGGCCGGGACCGTGGCAGCTCTCGCAGTTGATCGCGAGGTCGACCCACGCGGTCGCGGGCGCGGCGCCGGTCTTGCGGTGGGCCTGGCTGAGGTGACAGCTGAAGCAGCCCTGGGTCAGGTCGAGGTCGCCCTGCTGGTACAGCGAGGTCGGCAGCCACTCCTTGGTCCAGGTGCTCCAGATCAGAGGCAAAGGTGTGTACACCCCGTCAACAGTCCGGGTCACATAGACCTGGTGCTGGCGGCCCGAGGCGAGCACCAGGTCGACCTGGCGGCGCTGCCCGGCGACCTCCATGGTGAAGCCGTCGCCCTCGCGAACCGGCCGCACGCCCTCCAGGCCAGCCGCCGCAAAATCGCCCAGCACCGTCGCGCTGGACGCCGGCGCCATGGCTCTGCCGTGCGGCGACTTCAGCCAGGCGTCGTACTCGGCCTGGTGACACTCCGCGCACGCCGCGGCCCCCACCAGCTCCGGGATGCCTGCGGCGGTGGGCAGGATCTCGGGCAGCGTGCTCGGGCTCGGGCTGGGGCTCGGGCTCGGGCTCGGCTTCCCGCTCCTCCTCCGACACGCACCTGCACCCACCAACACGACGACAGCCAGCAGCCATCTCAGGCGTCGTCGCAAGATCATCCCGCCCCATGATACCCTCGCCGAGGCACGGAGGGGTGTGATGGTCAGCCGTGGCTGAACCCGCAGCGGTCGCGCTCGACGAACTCACCCGCCTCGATGATCTCGAGCAGGCCGTGCGCGCCGTCGCCAGCGCGTACGACTTCGCGCGTCATCCCTACTTCACCTGGCTGGCCAGCCCGCGCGCCGACCAGGCCCGCTTCCTGCGCAGCCAGCTGCCCTTCCGCTTCGCGGTCGAGGCCTTCTCGCAGGCGCTGGCCGCCGTGCTCGCGCGCGCCCCCCGCCTCGAGATCCGCATGGGGCTGGCCGAAAATGTCGCCGAGGAGCACGGCCACGGCGACCCCTCGCGCTCGCACAAGCACACCTTCGAGGGCTTCCTGCGCGCCCTGGGCGCCGACCCCGCCCTGCTGCACGCGCCCTGCCCGGTCGCCGTGCACGCCTTCAACCGCAGCCTGCTCGATCACTGTCTGGTCGAGCGCCACGAGGTCGGCGCCGTCCTGCTCGGCATCATCGAGTACCTCTACGTCGCCATCAGCCACGCCATCGCCCAGACCATCGACGAGCGGGGCTGGGTCAGCGATGGCGCCCAGGGCCACTACCGCCTGCACGAGGCGCTCGACCCGGTGCACGCGCGCGATCTGTTCGCGCTGGCGCGCCCGGCCTGGGAGTCACGCTGGCTGCGCGGCGACATCGCGCAGGCCCTGGTGCTGGGCGCGCACCACTTCTGGAGACTGTATGACGAGCTCCACCGCGTGGAGTGACCTCATGTTCGCGCAGGTCCGCGAGGACCCGCGCCTGGACCTGGAGGTCGCCCGCGCCGTCGCCGCCCGCGCAGAGCGCCCGCTGCGCGTGCTGCTGGTCGCGTCGGGCGGCTGCAGCGCCCTCAGCCTGCTGGCCGAGGGTGGCGACACCATCGCCGAGGTCCACGCCGTCGACCTGAACCCCGCGCAGCTGCACCTGACCGCGCTGCGTCGCGCCGCCGTCACCACGCTGCCCGAGCCGGCCGCGCGCCAGCTGGTCGGCGCCGCCCCGGCGACCGCCCCCGAGCGCCTGGCCCTGTACCAGCGCGTGCGCGCCGGGCTGCCCCCTGCCGCGCGGGCGCACTGGGACGCGCGACCGCACGAGGTCGGCGCCGGCGTCAACGGCGTGGGCCGCTTCGAGGCGCTGTTCCGCGACCTCGCCCGCGCGCTGGCCGGCGCCGGCATCGACCCGGTGGCCAGCCCGCACGAGGCCGCCAGCCATCCCGCCTGGCGCCCCACCTTCCAGCGCGTGTTCGAGCGCAGCCACCTCGCCGCCCTGTTCGGCGAGGCCGCGGTGGCCTACTCGATGGATCGCTCGTTCGCCGACCACTTCGAGGCCGTCTTCGCCAGTGCCCTGGCGCGCTACCGCGTCGCCGACAACTACTTCCTCAGCCAGGTCCTGACCGACGGCTACCCGGCCGACCCCGCGCTGGGCCCGCCCTACCTCGGGCCCGGTGCCGGCGCCGCGCTGGCCGGGCGCCCCGCCAGCGCGCTGCAGCTGCACCAGGGCGCGCTGGCCGACTGGCTGGCCGGCCCCGCCGCCGCGCACGCGCCGTTCGATCTCATCCAGACCTCGAACGTGTCGGACTGGATGCCGCTCGAGGCGCTCGACGCGCTGCTGACCAGCGCGCGCCGCGTGCTGGCGCCCCACGGCGCGGTGCTGGCGCGCCGCCTCAACGGCGACCACCTGCTGGCCGACCGCGTGGCGCGCCACTTCACGGTCGACGCCGCGCTGTCGGCGCGCCTGCTGGCCGCCGATCGCTCGTTCTTCTATCGCGAGGTGGTCGCCGCCTTCGCTGGAGGCGCCCCATGAAGGTCATCCGCATCGAACGCAGCGAGCTGCCGAAGTGGCAGGCCGAGCTGTCCGCGCTGGAGAAGCTGGCCAGCTACCCCATCGGCAACGATCGCTTCCAGATCGACCACGGCCCCGACTACTTCAAGTTCTTCGAGCGCATCGGCACGCTCTACTACTACGCCACCCTGGAGGACGGGAAGATCGTCGCCGTCGGCGCCGGCATGCTGCGCCAGGCGCCGATGCGCGCGGGCGACAAGCCGAAGCGCTTCTGGTACGGCGGCGATCTCAAGGTGCACCCCGAGTATCGCGGCAAGCGCTTCCCGCTGACCATGGCGACCCGCGTCTTCCTGCCCAACTTCCTCAGGTGCCGGCGCGGCTATGCCATCTCGATGAACCCGGGTGACGGCAGCGAGAACCGCGTGGTCACCAACCTCACGCGCTTCAAGTGGGCGCCGGTGCACGCCGGCCTCACCCTCGAGCTGTACAGCCTGGACGCCGACGCCATGCGCGAGGCCGCCCCGGTGGTGACCGAGCAGCGCGGCCCGCTGTCCTACCTGTCGCTGCGCGGCATCAAGGACATCGTGCTCGAGAGCACCGGCGCGCCGATGCCGCTCTTGCACGTGCAGTTCGGGCCGTTCGCCGCGGCCGGCGTGCCCAGCCCGGTGCAGGGCCACACCCACATGCTGTGTGCGCTGCGTGACGACGAGCTGTCGAAGGCGCTGCGCGGCCTGGGTCACCAGCCGTCGGCGACCGCGACCATCCTGCACAGCGGCATGTCGAGCAGCGACTTCCGCTTCGTGCTCAGCAGCGACATCTGACCCGCGCCGCGACCAGCAGCGCGAGCCCCAGCAGCAGCAGCAGCGACCGGGGCGCGACCGTCCGCGCAGGGCGGCCGCCCGCGCTGACGGCGCAGCCATCGTCGTGGTCCGGCGGCACCACCACGCCAGCGTCGACCGGCGGCGAACGCGGCCCGGCGGCCAGCGCATCGCGGATGAAGCCCAGCTGGGCGTCGACACGCACCTCGCGCGACGTCGTCACACAGCTGGAGTCGCCCCGGCTGGTGATCCCGGCCAGCAGCTCCACGCCGGCCACGGTGACGAAGGCCGGCCCGCCCGAGTCATAGCTGCACGGCTGTGACGGCGCCGGCGCCAGCGTGACCTCGGCCTCGGTGACCTCGCTGATGAGGGCGCTGCCCTGCCTGCGCGTACCCTGATCGGCCGCGCCCGCCGCGCTGACGCCATAGCCGACCACGCGCACGACGGCGCCGACCTCGAGCGCCAGCGTCGCCTCGGGCAGCGCCACCGGCACCACCGGCACGCTGTCGCGCAGCCACAGCAGCGCCACATCGCTGGCGAACGTCGCCGCCACGAAGCCCGGGTGCACCCGCACGTCGACCACGTCGACCCCGGTGCCCACGCCACCCACGACCTCGCCGACGAAGACCTGGAAGTCACCGGCGTTGTCCACCGTGACGCCGCAGTGCGCCGCGGTCAGCACCGCGCGCGGCGCGATCAGCGTCCCGGTGCAGCGCAGGTCGCCGCCCCGCTGCACCACGGCGACCACGGCGCGATCACCCAGCGCCGGCGTCGCGCTGGTCACCGCGGCCTGCCGCACACCCGCGCCTGCGCCGGCCCCCGCCCCCGCCCCTGCCCCCGCGCCAGCGCTCGAGTCAGCCCCACCCGCGCAGCTCGCGAGCGCGAGCGCACCGAGACAGAGCAGGCTGAAACGACGCGGCAGCATGGCACCCGCGGCGCGGGCACCGTCAGTCTACGCTATGCTGGATCACCGTGCCCCCCGCCGAGCGGCCCCGGCTCGACCGCGTGCAGCGCAGCGTGCTGGCCGCGATCCTGGCCCTCGCCCTCGGCCTGCGCCTGGCCTACCTCGGCGAGCTGTCGCGCGACATCCTGTTCCAGCACCCGGTGGTCGACGAGGATGCCTATGTCGAGCAGGCCCGCGCGCTGGTGCGCGGCACCCCGGTGCGGCCCGAGGCCTACTGGCAGCCGCCCGGGGTGGCCTACGGCCTGGCCGCGGTGTTCCGCGTCGCCGGTCCGGGCCTGACCGCGCCACGCGTGCTCAACGCCCTGCTGTCGACGCTGTGCTGCCTGCTGCTGCTGGCCATCGCGCGCCGCTTCCTGCCGCCGCGCTGGGCCCTGGCCGCGACCGCGGCGACCGCGCTGCACGGCGTCCTGGTCTTCTCGGCCGCCGAGCTGATGCCACCGACCTACGCCATGACGCTGGATCTGGCCGCGATCTGGCTGCTGCTGCTGGCCACCGAGCGGCGCAAGCTCGCGCTGGCGGCGCTGGCCGGCCTGGCGCTGGGCGCCTCGGTGGTGTGCATCCCGGTGGTGCTGGTGTTCGCGCCGGTCGCGCTGCTGTGGCTGTGGCGCGGCTTCCAGGCGCCCGGCCAGCGCCGCGCCCAGGCGCTGGCGCTGACCGCCTTCGCCGCCTCGCTGGCGGCCCCCATCGCCGCCGTCACCCTGCGCAACCAGCGCGTCGGTCATGAGCTTGTCATGGTGTCAACAAACGGCGGCGTGAATCTGCACCTTGGCAACCACGCCGACTATCCGGCCCGGCTCGAGGTGCGGCCCGGGAGGCGCTGGAACCAGCTGGTCGACGAGCCGCTGCGCGCCGGCCTCACGCGCCCGGGCGCGAAGTCCGCCTTCTTCACCCGCAAGGCGCTGACCTGGATGGCCGAGCACCCTGGTCACGCCGCGCTGCTGCTCGGCCGCAAGCTCTACCTCTACTTCCACGGCGCCGAGATCCCGCGCGACTCCGACATCTACCAGGCACGCCGCGACTCGCTCCTGATGACGCTGCTGGTGTGGCCGGCGCCGCTGGCCTTCCCCGACGGCGTGCTGATGCCGCTGGCGCTGCTCGGCCTGGTCGCGCTGTGGCCGCGCCGCCGCGAGGCGCTGCTGGTGTGGGGCTTCGTGCTGACCCAGGCCGCGGTGGTGGCGCTGTTCTTCGTGACCTCGCGCTACCGGGTGCCGGCGTTGCCGCTGCTCTGCCTGTGCGCCGCGCTGGGCGCGCGCTGGCTGGCCGACGCCGTGCGCGCCCAGGGCCGCCGCGCCGCCGTGGCGCTGGTCGCCGCGGCCACGCTGCTGCTGCTGGTCCGCCTGCCCACCCGCGAGACGCGCTGGTCGTTCGCCGCCGAGCTCGACTTCTATCGCGGCCTGGCCTACCTGCGCCACCTGCACCAGCCGGTGCGCGCCGAGCGTGCCTTCCTGGCCGCCGCGCGCGCCGCCCCCGACGACGCCCGCTTCTGGTTCGAGCTCGGCAACACCCGCGAGACGCTGCACAACCTGCCCGATGCCATCGCGGCCTGGCGCGTCGCCGCCATGGCCGACCCCTGGGATGTGCGCCCGCTGCGACGCGCAGCCTTCGCGCTGTCCGCCAGCGGTGACCTCGACGGCGCCATCCGCGCGCTGCTGACCAACGTCGCCAGCCGCCAGCGCCCCGCCGCCGACTATGCCCACGAGCACTTCAACCTCGGCCACCTGTACAGCCAGCAGGGCGACTTCGCGCGCGCGCTGGCCTCCTTCCGCGCCGCCGCCGCGGCCGACCCGGCCTTCTTCGCGAGCAACATGCGCGGCTGGGGCCCCGCCGCGCTCGACAACCCCGCCCTGGTCGACCGCCCGTTCTGGACCGGCCTGGCCGATCTACTGCGCGAGCAAGGCTTGACCGGCCCCGCCGACGAGGTCACGCGCCGCAAGCTGACGCCCCCTTCGCCACCACCTCCCCCGCAACCAGGGCCGGTGCAGCCATGAAGCGCCGCTGGCTGCTGTGGGGCGTCGCCCTCGCCCTGGGCGCCCTCTTCATCTTCGTCCAGCTGGCGCGCTCGCTGGAGCCGCTGGCCCTCGATCAAGGGCTGTTCGCCTGCTTCGGCCGCTGGGTCCCGCGCGGCGCCCTGCCCTACCGCGACCTCTATGACACCAAGCCGCCGCTGCACCTCTATACCTGGGCGCTCGGCTTCGGCCTCGGCGGCTCCGCCACCTCGATGTGGTGCTTCGAGGCGCTCTGGCTGGCGGCCACCCTGGCCCTCGCCTTCCTGCTCGCGCGCAAGCTGTGGGGCGCCTGGGCCGGCGTCGCCGCCGCGACCCTGATGATGCTCGGCCTGTGGGCGCCCGGCTTCGGCGGCTGGTGGTCGCGCGCGCAGGCCGAGGAGCTGATGGTGCTGCCCATGCTGGGCGCGGCCTGGTTCGCGCTGGCCGCCATCACCGCGCCGCGCCGCGCCGCGCTCGCCGGCGTCCTCACCGGCGTGGTCGGCCTGTACAAGCTGCCCGGCATGGCGGTGGCGGCGGCCTGGCTGGCGCTGTGGCTGGGCGCCCTCGGCCTGGCGCGCTGGCGCGACAGCGCGCGCCGCCTGGGCTGGTTCGCCGCCGGCCTGGCCGCCCCGTGGCTCGTCACCATCGCCTGGTTCGCGGCCCACGGCGCCGCCGGCGATCTCTACGACGCCATCATCGTGCACCAGCGTCACTACGCCGCGGTGATCGCGCCGCCCTGGAGCTGGGTCGCGCGCGAATTGCCCCGCGTCCTCGCCCGTCAGCTCGGCCTGCTCCTCCTGCCCGGCGCCATCGGCCTGTTGCTGCTCTGGTTCCGCGACCGCCCGCGCGCCCTCTGGCTGACGACCTGGATCGCCATCTCCATCATCACCGTCGCCGTGCAGCGCCAGCTCGCCGGCTATCACTACCTGCTGATCGTGCCCGGCCTCGCGCTCGCCGCCGGCTACGGCCTCGCGCTGCTGCCGCTCGAGCTGTCGCGCGGCCGCGCCGCCCACCGCGTCCTGGCCGCCGGCGCCGCCTTCGCCATCCTCATCCTCGCCGCGCGCACCACCCTCGACTGGCGGGACGCCTACGGCCCCGGCGCGCGCCACCGCTTCGGCGCGCTGTCCCGCGCCGACTACCTGGCCAGCTTCCCGCGCGGCCTGCTGTCCCCCGCCGTCGAGGAGGACGCCGGCCGCTACCTGGCCGCCCACACCCGCCCCGGCGACGGCATCCTCGTCTGGGGCCTGTCGCCCGGGATCTATGCCCTCGCCGACCGCCACCCGGTGACGCGCTACCCGTTCCACAAGCTGCTGCTCACCGACGCCCCGCTGTCACGCCTGATCCCCGGCCTGGCCGCGCGCCGCGCCGACCTCCTGCGCCGCCTGCACGCCGATGCCCCGGCCTACATCCTCATCGGCACCCAGGATCGCAATCCCTTCGAGCCGCAGGACTCGGTGCAGGGCCTGCGCGCATTCGCCGACCTCGCTGCCTTCATCAAGCCCAGCTACCGCGAGGAGACCCGCATCGGCCGCTTCGTCGTGCTGCGCCGCATCTCCGCCATGTGACCGCGCGCCAGCGCATCGGCTACCATGCGCTCCAGGGGGGCCACGTGAGACGACTGATACTGCTCGGCTTCATCCTGCTGACCGCGACCGCGGCGCAGGGCTGCAAGGACAAGAAGAAGAAGGGCGAACACGAGGGCCATCGCATGGCCCGCGGGGACCGCGGCGCGCCCAGCGGCCCCAGCGGCTCACCCTCCTTCAAACCCGAGCCGCCCAAGGAGCTGCCGCCGCCCGACACCTTCGTGGGCGAGGTCCGCATCATCAACATCTACGCCGAACCCGGCGGCAAGACCCAGAAGGTCGACGTCTGGGCCCGGCGCTCGTTCACGAACGGGCCCGCGAAGCTGGTGGACGGCCTCGACTTCGGCCAGGCCTCACCCTGGTTCAAGGCGCCCAAGAGCCAGAGCATCGTCATCGTCGCCGCCGGCGACGGCGCCGACGGCAAGGAGCTCGGCGGCGTCTTCGGCCCCAAGGACGGCGACAAGATCACCGGCATCTTCATGCGCGATGCCAGCGGCCCATCCACGCCGTCGTACTGGGAGGCCTCGGCCGACCCGGCCACCACCAAGGACATCCCGCCGCCGCCCGCCGCCGGCAAGGGCTTCGTGCTGCTGCGCGCCAACGCCCTCATGGGCCACGAGCCGACGCTCACCGAGAGCGTCGGCGGCCGCTCATTTTACGTGGGCGACGGCTCCGGCCAGTGTCTGCACCAGCGCGTCGAGGACCGCGGCTTCTCGTCGTCGATTCTCGGCGGGACCCAGCCGGTCGAGCTCGAGCTGCCGCCCGGCGCCGCCAAGATCACCTTGCACAAGTGGCCCTCCAACGACGGCTGCAAGAGCCCCGCGGTGTTCGAGTTCAGCGTCGACGTCGCCGCCGACAAGTCCACCGAGGTCCTGATCTACACCCAGGACGGCAAGGCCCTGCTGACCCTGGCCGTCCCGCACGGCGTCTGAGCCCTGGCTCACCCGCGCGCCTACGGACTCACCAGCACCATGCTGGAGCGCGCCGGGATCGACACCGGCGTCATCACCATCTGGTTCGTCAAGAGATCACGATAGCTGCCCGCCGGCAGGCTGGGCGCCGTGGTGGCGCCGTCGCCGCGATTCACCGCGACATACACGGTGTCCCCGGAGGTTGACATCTTGTAAACCATCGCGTCCTGCGAGACCCCCACCGCGCTGCGCGTCCCGCGCCGCAGCGCGACGTGCTGGGTGCGCAGCTTGGCCAGCGCCGCGATGCGGCCCTTGAGCCAGCTCTGGTTGGCGTCGTAATTGTCCCACTGCATGAAGCGGCGGTTGTCGGGGTCGCCGCCGCCGGGCATGCCGATCTCGTCGCCGTAGTAGATCAGCGGCACCCCGGGCGTGGTCATCAGCACGGTGTAGGCCACCGCGACACGCTCGAACGGGCTGCGCGAGGCCGGGATGGGCGGCGGGTTGTTCCAGGCCCGCGACTTGCCATCGTCCCAGTCGGAGAACAGCGGGGTGTCCTCGGCGAAGTGGATCGACCGCGGCACGTCATGGTTGCCGATGAAGGTGCTCATGATGGCGCCGCTGCCGTAGTAGCTGGCGTTGGAGTCCATGAAGCCGGCCAGGTCGGACATGTTGCCCTGCCGGCGCAGCAGCTTCTCGAGCAGCTGCGCGCGCAGCGGGAAGTCGAACTGGCCGTCCAGCATGGCCGGGTTGACGTAGTACTTGATGAGCGGGCGATCGCCCGTGTAGGTCTCGCCGACCAGGTAGAAGACCTGGTTGTCGCGCACCTCGGCCTCCAGGCGCGCGCGCAGATCGGTCAGCCAGTCGTCCTCGATGTGCTTGACCGCGTCGAGCCGGAAGCCGTCGACACCGGCCTCCTTGGCCCACTTGATGGCGTTCGACACCGACCAGCGCCGGGCGTCGCCGTTCCTGAAGTCGAAGTCGGGCAGGTACGACGTGAACCAGCAGCGCTTGCGATCGAAGGCGTCGTCCCAGTTGCAGCCGCCGCCGCACACACAGTCGCCGCCGCGCCCGTTCTCGTTGGGCCAGAACCAGTCGCGGTGCTGCGCATACACCGGGCTCTCGCTGTGCACGTGGTTCATCACGTAGTCGATCACCACCTGCAGCCCGTGCGCGTGCGCCGCGGCCACCATCTCCTTCAGATCGGCCATGGTCCCGACGTGCGACTCGACCGCCTCGAGGTCGCGCGGCCAGTAGCCGTGATAGCCCGAGTAGTCGTGGCCGTCGCTGCCGCGGCCCGCCATGTTGGCGTTGTCGAACGGCGACGTGATCCACAGCGCGTTGACGCCCAGGCTCTCGAAGTAGCCCTCCTCGATCTTCTGCGTCAGGCCCTTGAGGTCGCCGCCCTGGTAGTCGGCCGGGCGCTCGAGGCCCAGCGACATGTTGTTCGAGGTGTCGCCGTCCTTGAAGCGGTCGAGCATGACGAAGTAGAGGATGGCGTCACGCCAGTCGATCGGGGCCCGCCCGGGGCAGCGATCGCAATCGACGCGCAGCACCGAGTTCATCTGGCCGAAGCCGTCGGGTGACCCCTTGGGGTTGCCCGGGTCGGCCATCCAGGTGCCGTCGACCACCAGCTTGTAGAGCACGGTCTGGCCGTCGCGCACCGGGATGGTGGCCTCCCACGCGGCGCCGTTCTTCGTCATCGGGATGCCCACGGTCCAGCCGTCGGCCTCGAAGTCGCCGCGCAGGACGACGACGTTGCCAGCGCCGGTGTAGCGGATGGTCGCGCTGCAGGTCGGCACCGCGGTGCACATGCCACCGCCGTCGACGCCTCCACCACCATCACCGTCGCCGCCACCATCACCGGTGCCGCCATCACTGGTCGGGCCAGCGTCTGGCTTGGGCCCCTCCTGGCTGCTCGGACAACCAGACAGCAGCGCGGCGAGCACGACGACCGAGGTCAGCAGCAAGGTAGAGCGCACGGGCTGACGCATCTTCAATGAGCATGCCAGAGCCGGCCCCCGCGCGCAGGCGGGGTTGGCCGCGTGCGCAGGCGCCACTGTTGCCGGACACGACGGCTCGCGGTTGCGAAAGGCAACACCGGGCGGGCGAAGCTGGCGCAACCGTCAGACGTCGCAGGGGCCCCACGTCGGGCATGTTTCGTGCTTTGTTTCAGGCAAATGTCCTTGCTGCGAACAAGCGCGCTGGCGCTGCTGGGGGTGCTGGCGCTGGAAGTCTCGGCGCTCGCGCAGGACGATGTCGATGACACCGCCGCCGAGACCGAACCTTCGGTCGACCCCGAAGCACCGCCGGAGCCCGAGGCGTCGCCCGACCCCGACAAGATGGATGTCGAGCAGCCCCCGCCGGCCCCGGTCATCCCGGGCGCGACCCCCGAGACCCCACCCGACGCCACCGTGACCGCCACGGCCGCCGCCACCGACGCGCCCGAGCTGGGCTTCGCGTTCGGCTCCTACGGCCGCGTCAGCATGGGCTCCGACCTGCGCGGCGGCGCCCCCGAGCGCATCTCCGTCGTCGCGCACCCGCCGCGCATCATCGAGCCGTCGTACGTCGAGACCGACCTCTATTACAGGTGGCTGACCAAGAAGGGCGTCAAGCTGCGCACCGTCACCACGCTGGCGTTCGACGACACCCTGTTCCACTACACCGGCGAGTTCGACGCCCAGCCCGCGCTGCGCAACCTCTTCCTGGAGGCGCGCCTGCCCTCGGGGCTGACGCTGTGGGCCGGCTCGCGCATGTACCGCGGCGACGACATCTACCTGTTCGACTACTGGCCGCTCGACGACGTCAACACGCTGGGCGCCGGGGCCAGCTTCGAGAAGAAGCGCTGGAACGCCGCCGTCCACGTCGGCACCAACCGGCTGCTCGATCCCTTCCAGTACCAGACCGATGACGTCGCCGCGCCCGACACCGGCGCCACCACCATCGAGGTGCTCGACCGCCAGCGCGTGATCGCCACCGCGATGGCCACCGCGTTCTTCGACGTCGCCGGCCTGCACACCAAGGCCAAGCTGTACGCCGAGCTGCAGGAGCTGGCCTCGGGCCAGCGCCACCGCGCCGACGACACCATCGAGGAGCTGTCCGCCGACCATGGCGTGTCGCTGGGCGCGCAGCTCGGCGCCTGGGGTTTCGGCGGCGGCGCGTCGCACGCCAACCTGTTCGTGCGCTATGCCAAGGGGCTGTCGGCGTTCGACGAGCTGGCGGCGCCGCGCGGCCTCGACCAGAAGTTCTCCAGCTGGCCGGGCGCCAGCGAGCTCGTGGTCGGCACCGGCGCCGCCCTCGAGCACCGCCTGTTCAACGTGGCCGGCGCCGCCTATGCGCGGCGCTTCGTCGACGCCGACGCCTCCACCCGCGACCGCGACGACGGCTGGGAGTACGCCGCCGATGTGCGCCCCCAGGTCGCCGTCGCCGGTGACGTGATGGCCGGCATCGACCTGTCGTACCAGGCCCGCTTCCCGCGCGGCGTGTCACCGACCACGCTGCTGGCGGCCGACCCCGCGGTGTTCCAGATCGCTCCCATGGTCGTCTATGCGCCGATGGGGCGCGGCGCTCATGACCGTCCGCAGCTGCGCCTGGTCTGGCGCGCGGCCCACCTCAACGATGCGGCGCTCGATCTGTATGCCGTGTCCGACCCCCGCCGTGCGCACGCCTGGGTACATTTCCTGGGTGTGCAGGCCGAGTGGTGGTTCAACTCGTCGACCAGGTGATGATGTCCATGCGCAAGCTCGGCAAGCTCGCTACTGCAATGCTGTCGCTGACGCTGGCCTCGTGTGGCGGCGCCAGTGACGTCGACCCACCGTGGAACATGCCGCACCAGGCCAACGTCGGCCTCGACTGGCGTGACCAGGTCATCTACCAGATCGTGATCGACCGCTTCGCCGACGGCGACGTCGACAACGACCAGGGTGTCGAGCCGTCGGTGCCCGGGCGCTACCACGGTGGCGACTGGCAGGGCGTCATCGACAAGCTCGACTATCTGCAGACGCTGGGCGTCACCGCGCTGTGGATCAGCCCGGTGGTCAAGAACACCGAGGAAGACGCCGGTTTCAGCAGCTATCACGGCTACTGGACGCAGGACTTCGTGCGCACCAACCCGCACTTCGGCGACATGTACAAGCTGCGCGAGCTGGTCGACAAGGCGCACGCGCGCGGCATGCTGGTCATCCTCGACGTGGTCACCAACCACACCGGGCAGCTGTTCTTCTACGACATCAATGGCAACGGCCGCCCCGACGACTGGTTGTCGGGCGGCGGCACCAGCCACACCTGCGTGCAGGTCTGCAACAACCCCGAGCGCGCCGCCGAGTGCAGCGCCGACGAGAAGTCGTACTGCGCAAAGGGCGCCAGCTACCTCGAGCGCATCATCGAGTGGGACCCCGAGTACGACCCGCGCAAGATCCAGGGCTGGTCGTCGCTGGGCTTCTCGGGCAACGCCGACATCCGCTTCACCGACTGGCCGGCGCAGAACCGCACCCCGCCCGCGCGCCCACCGGAGTGGTTCGGCTGGCCCAAGGACAAGCCCTGGTTCGACGATCCCAGCTGGTACAACCGCCGCGGCCGCGTCTACACCTGGTGGCACGAGGGTGACTACTCCAAGGAGTTCGTGCGCGAGCAGGAGACCAAGGGCGACTTCCCGGGTGGCCTGAAGGATCTCGACACCGACAACCCCGACGTCGCCGAGGCGCTGACGCGGTCGTTCGAGTTCTGGATCGAGGTCGCCGACTTCGACGGCTTCCGCATCGACACCGTCAAGCACATCGACCGCCCCGAGCTGGATCTCAACGTGCGCGGCTTCTGGGGCAAGTTCACCGACCGCATGCGCGCCAAGGCCAAGGCGCTGGGCAAGCAGAACTTCTTCATCTTCGGCGAGGCCTTCGACGGCAACGACGAGCTCATCGGGTCGTACACCTTCGGGGGCACCGACGCCGACGGCAAGTTCGGCCGCTTCGACTCGGTGTTCTACTTCAGCCAGTACTACCGGGGCGTGGTGCCGGTGTTCAAGAAGGGCGCCCCGACCAAGAACCTGGAGTGCCTGCTGAACTCGCGCATGGGCATCAAGCAGAGCGACGCCTTCTGCGACACGAACGGCTATGCCAATGGCCCGACCTACCCGGGGACGCCGCACGCCGCGCCGGCCGAGGGCGGCATTGGCCTGGCGCCGCAGCAGGTGCTGGTCAACTTCCTCGACAACCACGACCTGCCGCGCTTCCTGTTCGAGGGCAACGTGGGCCAGCTCGAGAGCGCGCTCGGCTTCCTGTACACCTGGGACGGGGTGCCGTGCCTGTACTACGGCACCGAGCAGCTGCTGGCCGGCGGCGTCGATCCCAAGAACCGCGAGGACATGAACCTGGGCAACCCGGCGCCCATCGACGGCCGCGCCGCCATCGCGCCGTTCGACGTCGACCACCCCTTCTTCAAGAAGGTGCAGGCCCTGATCGCGATGCGCAAGAAGCACGAGCCGCTGCGCCGCGGCACCGTCGATGTGCGCTGGTCGACGTCGCAGCCGGGCGCGCGCCGTGACGCCGGCATCTTCGCCTTCGAGCGCGAGGCCGCCGGCGAGAAGGTGCTGGTCATCATCAATGCGTCGGACCAGGAGAGCGAGACCTGCGCCCCGCAGGCCGACGGCGGCGCCTGCATGGCGACGACGATCGCGGCCGGCACCACGCTGGTCGACGACGCCCCGGGCGCGGCGGGCCAGAGCTTCACGGTGGGCGCCGGCAACACGCTGTCGGTCAAGGTCCCGGCGCGCGGCCTGCGCGTGCTGGTCCCGCGCTGAGGCCCCCGCGGCGCAACTGCGACGAGGTTCTTGCGGTAGGTTACCGCCATGGTGACGAGATCGAGGCGCTGGGGCGGGCTGCTGGTCGTGGTCATGGTCATGGCCGCATGCAGCCACAAGAAGGCGGCGCGGCCGCTGCAAGCGACGGTCGATGCCGGGTCGGTGGTGGCGCAGACGGTGGTTGACGCCAGCGCGCCCGCGCTGCCGGCCGACTGGACGCTCTCGGTGACCGAGACCGAGTTCGGTGTCGCCCTGGTCGAGAAGGGCACCATCACGGTGCACGCCGATGGAGAAGTCTCGCTGCAGCCCCCGGGCGGCGCCCCCGCCACGCAGCTCGAGGCCCCAGCCGACGCCCTGGCCACGCTGCAGCAGCTGCTCAGCCTGCCCGAGATCGCCACCCTGCAGTCGCGGCGGGGCCCCAGCGAGGGCGTGGTCTACTTCCTCGACCTCAGCGGTCGCAAGCTCGAGTTCTTGAAGCCTGTGCCCGAGCTGGTGCAGCGCCTGCTGGCCGCGGTGCACGCCATCGCACGCAGCGCCCCCGGCGCCCCGGCGCCGCTGTTCACGGTCATCGCTGGACAGACCGACTTTGGCGTCGCGCTGGTCAAGCACGACACCGTGACGGTGCGCTCGACCGGCGCGGTCGAGGTCAAGACGCCGGCCGGCCAGACCACGCTCTTGCAGGTGCCCGCGAGCGAGCTGCCCACGCTGGCAGCGCTGCTCAGCGGCCCCGGCATCCTCGCGACCGCCTCGACCGATCTGCAAGGTGAGGGCGTGCAACGCACGCTCGAGATCTTCACCGACCTCGGCACCATCAAGCGCAGCTTCGCGGGCGGTGAGCCCGAGGTCGCGGGCCGCATCTTCGCGGAGATCGCGCGCTTGCGCGGCCTGGCCAGGCCCGCGCCGACCCGCTGAGCCCCTGGGCAGGAGCCGGTGGCGGCTGCGCGCGCGGCCTCCTATAGTCCCCGGGTGACGACCATCCACCGGATCTGTCCGCTGTGCGAGGCCACCTGCGGCATCTCGGTCACCGTCGAGGACGGGGTGGTGACCGACCTCAGGGGCGATGACGCCGACGCCTTCTCGCGGGGTTACATCTGCCCCAAGGCGTACGGGCTGAAGGGCCTCGAGGAGGATCCCGACCGGCTGCGGCGGCCGCTGCTGCGGCGGGACGGCAGGCTCGTCGAGGTCGGCTGGGACGAGGCCTTCGCGGCGGCCATCGACGGCCTGACGCGGGTGCGCGCGGCGCATGGGCCGAACGCCATCGGGACCTATCTCGGCAATCCGACCGCGCACAGCCTGCACGCCATGGTGTACGGCCCCGTGCTGCTGCGCGCGCTGGGCACCCGGCAGCGCTACAGCGCCAGCTCGGCCGACCAGCTGCCCAAGATGGTCAGCGCCGGGCTGATGTTCGGCGCCGGGCTGACCATCCCGGTGCCCGATCTGGATCGCACCGACTACCTGCTGGTGCTGGGCGGCAACCCGCGGGTGTCGAACGGCAGCCTGATGACGGCGCCCGACGTCGGCGTGCGCCTGGACGCCATCATCGCGCGCGGCGGCAAGGTCGTCGTGGTCGATCCACGGCGCAGCGAGACCGCGGCACGCGCCAGCGAGCACGTGGCGATCCGCCCTGGCATGGACGCGGCCTTCCTGCTGGCGATCGTGCACGTGTGGAACGCCGAAGGCGCGCTGCGGCTGGGCCGCGCCGAGGGCCACGTCCATGGCGTCGAGCGCATCCCCTCGCTGGTGGCGCCGTTCTCGCCCGAGGCCGTCGCCGCCGCGACCGGCATCGACGCCGTGACCACGCGGCGCATCGCGCACGCCTTCGCGGCCGCCGAGCGCGCCGCCTGCTACGGCCGCATCGGGACGACGTGCCAGCGCTTCGGCACCCTGGCCAGCTGGGCCGTGGACCTCGTCAACATCCTGTCGGGCAACCTCGACCGCGAGGGCGGCGCCATGTTCACCACGCCGGCGGCCAACCGGGGGGGTTCGCGCCCGGCCACTGCGCTGGGCGGACGCGGTGTGCGCCCGGGCAAGCCGACCCGCGTGCGTGGGCTGCCGACCTGGTTCGGCGAGGCACCGGTGGCGACGCTGGCCGACGAGATCACGACGCCGGGCACCGACCAGGTGCGCGCCATGGTGACGCTGGCCGGCAACCCGGTGTCGAGCGCCCCCGGCGTGGCCCAGCTCGTTCGCGCCTTCGCGTCGCTCGACTTCATGGTCGCGGTCGACTTCTACCTCAACGAGACCACACGTCACGCCCACGTCATCCTGCCGCCGCCAGCGCCGCTCGAGCGCGACACCTATGATCTGGCGCTGTACCAGCTGGCCATCCGCAACGTGGCGCGCTACTCGCGCGCGGCGCTGCCGCGGCCCGCGGAGCAGCCCGACGAGTGGGAGATCCTGGCCACGCTGGCCAAGGGCATGGTCGGCGCGGCGGCGATCCCCCTGGCGGCGGCCGACGACGTCGTGCTGGGCGAGCTGCTGAAGGAAGAGATCGGCGAGGACGGCAAGCGCTGGCCTGGGCTGACCATGGACGAGGCGCGCGCGGCGCTGGGTGCGGTGCCCGGGCCGCGACGCGTGCTGGATCTGCTGCTGCGCACGGGCCCCTGGGGTGACGGCTTCGGTCGCGCGCCGGGCGGGCTGTCACTGGCCGCGCTGGAGGCGGCGCCACACGGGGTCGACCTGGGGCCGCTCGTGCCCCAGCTGCCCCAGGTGCTGCGCACGCCGGATGCCAGGATCGACCTGGCACCGGCGCTGATCGTGGCCGACCTGCCGCGGCTCGAGCGCGAGCTTGGCCAGCCGCCGCCCGAGCTGGTGCTGATCGGACGCCGGCAGCTGCGCAGCAACAACTCGTGGATGCACAACCTGCCGGCGCTGATGCGCGGCCCGGCGCGCTGCACCCTGCTGATGCACCCCAGCGACGCCGCCAGCCGCAACCTGGTGGCCGGCGCGCGGGCGCGGGTCGCCAGCGGCGCGGGCAGCTTCGAGGCCACCGTCGAGCTCAGCGACGAGGTCATGCCCGGCGTCATCTCGCTGCCGCACGGCTGGGGCCACGGCGGCGAGGGTGTGCGCCAGTCGATCGCCAGCGCGGCACCCGGCGCCAACGTCAACCTGGCCTCCGACCCCGGCTTCCTGGATCCTCCCAGCGGCAACGCGGCGTTCAACGGCGTCCCGGTCACCGTCCAGGCGGTGTGACGCTACGGCGGACCGGGCGGGCGTTCGAGGACGATGGTCTCGCCCTCGCGGGTGCGGATGGTGAGGGTGCTGGCGCTGCGGGCGACGAAGCAGGGATCGATCGCGGTCGGGGCTGGGTCGAGGCACAGCTTGCCGTCGCGTTCGACCAGGGTGGCGTGGTGGGTGACGACCTCGGCGGGCGGCAGGTGTTCGGTGATGACGACACGCAGGATGGGGCGGCGCGGGTCGCGGGCGTCAACCTGGTAGAAGCCGATGAAGGCCGTGGTGTCACCCGAGTAGCGCCCGGCCTCGAGGGGGCCCGCGGCAGGGGCGGCCCGCGTCCCACCACAGCCCAGAAGGCACAGCGCAGCGAGGCCCAGAAGACGCATGGTTTCCAGGCTAGCACGAGCGAAGCAAAGTCATGGAATGACAGCTGATCCTGGGTCGTGGTTTGGGAGGGGGGTGAGCCCGTGGGCTGACGTACAATGAGGGCCGTTTTCCGCCCCTGATGTTCGACGAACTCGACATGGAAGTCCTGGCCATCCGGCCAGGCGTGATGCTGCGAAGCCGCGCCAGCGGCCCGGTGGGGACCGAGCATGTCGCCCCGGTGACCGAGGATGTGCCGCGCAAGCGGGACCTCGAGATCGGTCCGCCCACGCCGGCGGCGATGGCCGAGCGTGCGCAGGTGATGGCGTCGTTCGCCGAGGGCCACGGCCCGGCGCCGGCGGCGGGCGCGGCTGGTGGTGGGACCGCGGGTGCGGGCGCAAGTGCAGCCGCGACGGTCGCGGAGGCGACGCCCCAGCTGTTCGGCCACATGACCGACCGGGCGGCGCCAGGCGTCGGCGGGCCGGCGGGTGGGGCGATGGCGCAGCTGGCGCAGCAGCCCGTGCTGCAGCACTTCGCCGAGCACGCGACGCCTGCTCTGGGCCAGCTGAGCGCGGCGGGGTCAGCGGGGACGGCGGCGGCGACGGCGACGGCGCAGTCGCCGGCCCTGTTCGAGCACCTCACGGATGCGGCCGCGCCAGCCACAGGTGGCATGCCGGCGGCGGCGCAGCCGGTGCTCGCGCACTGGGCCGAGCCGGCCAACGACAACCAGCAGCGGCTGGCTGCGCTGCCGAGCACGCCCGCCCTCGACGACGGCACCGTCGACACCCAGGTGCGGCGCGGCCCGGCGGCGGATGACGGCACCGTCGACACGCGCGTCGATGACGGCACCGTGGACAGCGCGCCCGCGGCGCCGGCGAGCGCGCAGCCGACCTCGGGTGCAGCAGCGACAGCGGCGAGCGGTGCGACGGCGGGCGCGGCGGCAGCGAGCACGGCCACGGCGGGCGCGACCTCGGCGGCGGCGGGTGCACTGGCCGACGATGGCACCGTCGACACCATGGTGCGGCGCGCGCCTGCGACCCCCGCGGCCGATGACGGCACCGTCGACACCGTGGCGCAGCGGGCGCCTGCAGCGCCCGCGGTCGACGACGGCACGGTCGACACCCAGGTCCGGCGCGCACCTGCGGCCGACGACGGCACGGTCGATACCCAGGTCGATGACGGCACCGTCGACAGCGCTCCTGCGGTGGCGCGGCAGAAGACGCCGAAGGGGCGCGCCAGCGGGATCGACAAGCAGAAGCTGCGCAAGCTCGGCCACGGCCAGCGCGCTGCGCAACCGCCGCAGAAGTTCGCTGCGGCTGGCCAGCGGCTGGCGCAGAGCAGCGCAGCCGCGGCCGGCGCCGCTGCCGCCAGCGCAGCGCAGACGCCCACGCTGGTCCCCGCGGCCGGCACCTCGCCGGCGGCGCAGCAGATCATCGCCGGCGCGAGCCAGGGCGCGACCGCCGTCCAGGGCGCGCTGCGCGGTGCCCTGCAGACCGGCGCCGCCTCGGGTGCCTCCGCCGCCAGCGCAGCTGCGCAGCCGAGCGCCGCGACCCCCACGCCAGGCCAGGCCGCCGCGCAGGGCGTCGTCGACGGCGCGGCCCAGACCATCAGCCAGACCCTGCGGCCCATCCCCGGCCTGCCCCCCGCCGCGACCGCCGTGCAGGCAGCTGGCGCCGCGACGCTGACCACGGCCGCGACCGCCGCCGCCCAGACTGCCAACCGCAGCCTCGCCGGCGCAACCGCCGCGACCTCCGCGGGCGCCGCCGCCACCACCCGCGCCGCGAGTGCGGCCCCGACCGGGTCGGCCGCTGCGGGCGCTGCTGCCACCGGCGCTGCCGCAGCCGCTGCTGCCGCACCCGCGACTCCCGCCGCCGCGGGCGCTGCTGCCGCTGGCGCTGCCGCTGGCGCTGGCGCTGGCGCTGGCGCTGCCGCCGCCGCACCCGCTGCGACTCCGGCCGCCGCGGGCGCTGCCGC
>Ga0154020_10002132_pt1 | contig 24055 bp, 21 predicted proteins | sample Klosneuvirus_201_FD_109709 | JGI IMG/M metagenome (GOLD analysis project Ga0154020, IMG submission 109709) | Active sludge microbial communities from wastewater, Klosterneuburg, Austria - Klosneuvirus_20160825_MG | ecosystem: Engineered > WWTP > Aerobic digester > Activated sludge | place...
CTTGGACAACCGCTCCAGTTCCGCTGCCACCTGCTCGTGGGACTTCAACTCCATCAGCCTCTGCTTCAAGACGGCGTAGATGGAGGACTTGGCCACCTCATCGCCGGCCATCATGAGGTACTGGCGCATGAACTCCGTCAGGTGGTCCCCAAGAAGTTCCTGCATGGGCAGCCATGCGTTGTCATACGCGGCCTGTTGCGGGGCGCCTTGTGGGAACCGCAGCAACAGGTAGTTGCGGATGAGGTCTGCCTGCGTAAGTGGCGCGCCCTTGGCGTTGAGGCTTTCAAAGATGAGGTAGGGGTCATCGGCCTCACCCAGGTTGATCATGACGACGGTCAACCGGCCCTGGAGCACCGTGGTCATCCGGTCCAGGTCAATGGTCTCGCCCTCAGAATCCGGCCCGGTGAGGCGTTTGCGGAAGAACTCAAACGCTTGGGTGAACCTTGTCCCCACAAGCGGCGCCTGCCTCACCAACGCCTGAAACGCCGGGCGGTCTGGCTGGGTGGGCAGCAGCTTGTAGTAGTCCAACCCCTCGTCATGCTCGTTCACCAGTAGGGTGGTGAGCTTCTTGAACTTGGGGGTGTCCACCTCCCGCAAGGAGCGGATGGCGCAGATGAGAATGGCCACCGTGGTGAGCCGCTGTTGTCCATCAATCACCAGGAACTTGGACACGCCCACCGGCACCGACCGCGCTGGCGCGGTCACAATGGCGCCGGTGAAATGGGTGGCGCCGCCCGTGTCCTCTGGTGGGCGCTCGTACTGCTCCAGGAGGTCAATCCACAGCGTCTCCCACTCCTTGGGCCCCCACTCATAAGGACGCTGAAACAGAGGCACCAGCATCTGCTTGGCGCCATCGAAGAACTTCGTGATTTGTCCCGGACTGGCTTCCACAGGGCCCCCAAGGTGGCACGCGGGTTCGCGCGGGATGTCATAGGCGCCGCGGCCGACCACTGACCATGGACTGCGCGGTTGGTTTTGGGGCCCGACGCTTGGTAGCTGGACTCTGCGCCATCCTTGGCGGCCGGCGCGTTCCATTGAACATCCAGACATTCAGACGCTCAACACAGGGTGTCCGGAATTCGGTCAGGTGACCGGATTTCATACAGGCTCCCACGACGTGCGCCGCGCCATTTCAAGGTTCCGCGTAGGCACTCAATTCGCAACGTGCCCAAGCCGCAGGTTTGCCTGCGGGCCCAGGGGTGCGCGTATTGGATCGGTCCCGCAGGGCTTGGGCCGGCTGAGCAATGGCGCTCACCGGATGCTGCGGGGTGGGTCATGCGTGAGATTCGCCATGTGCTCGTTGTGGAAGATGACAAGCACCTCTTGAAGCTGCTGGAAATCTGGCTGACTGGCATGAACTGCCGCGTGTTCCCCGCAGCGTCGGTGGAAGCGGCCCGCACCGTGATGGCAGAGCACCAGGTGGACTTGGTGCTCACGGACTACGCCCTGCCGGATGGCACTGGGGCGGACGTGTTGGCCATCGTGACGGAGTTGACCCCCATGCCTCTCCTCATGGTCATGAGCGGCTTGGCATCCGCAACCGTTGCCTTCCGCATGGGCAAGGCTGGCGTGGCCGCGTACCTGGAAAAGCCCTTCACCCAGGAAGTCCTGCGCCGGGCCATGGAGGAGGCCCGGCACTACAGGTTTCAGGTTCCACTGATGGCCGCGTCCTGCGTGGGGAACGAATCCGTCCGCAAGCTGGCCGGAGACATCCGGGACACCATGACCGCGCAGGCGTGGGCATTGGCCGCCGGCAACCGGACGCGTGCTGCGCGCTACCTCAAGATTCAGCGGCAAAGCCTGGCGGACAAGAACCTGGACGACAAATGAAGCGCACGCCGGCGGGCACCACCGCGCGGAAGCCGTTCACGTTCTGGATACGTGAGCTGCCTGGAGTGGGTCTCACCATCCAGCGGCGCCAGTGGGTTGCCCACGTGCTGGAGCCCTACCCCATGGCACCCGGGCGCTTGAGAGAACGCCGGGTCAACGTAGGTGGGACCGCCGACGGCGAACCGGACCCCGCGCTTGTCGCACTTCTGGCCCACCAGCTCTTCACCGCCGAACATGACGCGTGCCACGTGTGCGCCTCCCAGCAGAAGGCGCGGCGGGAAAGTCACGAAGCGCACCTTCCGCCAGACATGCCAGACCTTCCGGCAAAGGCGGCACCGCTGCCGGCGCCAAACGTCACCCTCCCGCTGCCCACGGCGCCGGCGCGCTTGGAAGCGGCGGGGCCACCCCGTGACGTGGCGGTGACTGATGAACAATCAGACATTCAGACATCCAAACACTCAGACGCGAGGGCCCGCAGGGTAAAGCCAAAGGGCCAACAGAAGCGGGTGCCCTCCAAGCTGGCGGCCAAGAACGTCCGCCAACCACCTCCGGCGCCTACCACCACCCCGCCGCACACGCCTGAAGGCCTCCAGGAGGCCACCAGAGCCACGGAGGGCGATGGACCCACCTCCCCGGTCCTTTCCTGCCCTCCGGGGGACCCGGCGTGCTCCCTGGGGGTCATGGGCGGGGTATGCGCCATCCCGGCACCGCTGTTTGTTCCAGCTGCGTCCGGACCTCCCCAGAAGCAGGTGGCCCGGTACTGCCTGGTGGACGCCAACAATCTGGTGCCCTCCCACGTCCCGTGGAAGCAGTTCCAGCCCCACCCGCGCTATCCGGAAGGTGTCCAGGAACGCCGATATGACCGGGACAAGGCGGAACAGCTCAAGGTCATTGGCGTAGCCCAGCAGCTCAACCCGGAGCTGGTGTTCACCCCCGCGGTGGACGCCATCCAGGGTCCGCCGGTCATCACGGAGGATGGGCTGGTGCTGGGAGGCAATGGACGCAGCATGGCCCTCCAGCTCCACTACCTGGCCAGCAAAGACGCGGAGGCCAAGGCGCGGCAGTACCTCCTACAGAACGCGGCACAGTTCGGGTTCTCTGATGCGGACATAAAGCGCGTCCAGCGGCCGGTCCTGGTGCGTGTGGTGAAGGTGCCGGACACGCAGCCCAAGACGCTGGCCACCCTGGTCCGCAGGTACAATGAGAGCGCCAGTCAGGGGATGGACGCCCGGGCCGCCGCGGCAGGTGAAGCCCGGCGCATGGATGACGCGTCCATGGCCATCCTCGGTGACACCATGCCGGAGGACGCCACCCTCACGGAGTACCTGGCTTCACGCGTGTCTCTGCCGTTTGTGGACTCACTCCGCGGCGCGGGCATCCTCAACCAGCGCAACGCCTCCGCCATGCTCACCACGGACGGCCTGCTCAACGACGATGGCCGGCAGATGGTGGAGCGCGTCCTCACCGCCGCGCTCATCCCGGACCCGAACCTATTGGAAGATGTGGGGCCCCAGCTCAGGGGCACCTTGGCGCGGTCCGCGCCTTACATCCTGGCCGTTGCCGCGGCCGCGGAACCGGACTGGGACCTCCGCCCGGCCATCCAAGCCGCTGCCCGGGACCTTGTGCGCGCCCGCGCGCAAGGTGTCACCGCGGTGGACGACTACCTGAACCAAGGCGCCCTCCTCATGGAGGTGAACAAGGCCGTGGACGGCGTGCCTATGGGTGTAGAGCTGCTGCGGATGCTCTGGGACCTGGGCGGGAAGCCGCTGGTGTTCTCACGGGTCATGCGCGGGTACTTGGCCAGCGCCAGGCAGAATCCCCGGGGACAGGAGGTGCTCTTTGCTACCGAGCGCCTCTCCCCCGACCACGCCATTGCCGCAGCAGCGACATCAGCGACGCGCCTCCATTGGGCGGCGCATGCTTGATGTTGGCCATATTGCCCAAGGAAGCGGCCGCTACGTCGGGGCTGAAAACTTCTGCCGCGCTGGCGATTTCCTTAAGGTGACAGTGAAGCAAGCGCTTCCCGCTGCCACAAGGGCACAGCATGCGCTTGTTGGCCTTCTTCATGGCCATGACCTCCATGACCCGTCTACCAACACCAACATCAGTACTCTCGACTACTTCCGCGTAGGCATGGAGAACGCCGGCGTATCCATGCGGCCGCTCCCCAAAGGGCCAACTTCTTGTGCGCTCAAAATACGTCTGACTCAGAAAAAAGCTGTGAACTGGTCCACGCAAGAGATCCAGCATGGTGGAACCTTCTGGCAACCACTTGGCCAGCTCGTCCGGCACAAAGAGGCACGCTGTTCCGTCGGAATTGATGTGCCTGTCCATGCTTCGCGGGATTCTGTTTCCAGTTTCTCGAAGCACAGGCATGCACCGGGGGTACTCCCTGGGGACAGACATGAACATCTTGTACCGGTCAAGAACGACGTCCTCGTGCACAACGGGAAACGTTCCCTTGACCGTCAGGTCACCGCGGCTGTCGTCTGAGAAGTTCAGGTCTGGGTAAACCTCATAGACTTGCTCAATCTCGCGGCCCAGCAGGTCCGTCATGCGCGGGGCTTCGGCCATGGCCCTGTACCCCTTTGACATGCCCATGGCTTCGCGGGCGCTGGTGCCGAGGACACCGCCCGCGGGAGCACCACCTGCTTCGTCGCCTCGTCAGCAACCTGCGTGTTGCCGAACACCCCACGCCAGCCGGACTTCTTGAAGATTTCCAACGTCTTCTTCGCTGCACGCTGGAGCTCCCCCCTGACCTCGTCGCTGAGCAAAGGCGACAGGTCGTTCCCCGTGTGGTTTGCGGGATCTTCCACCTTGATGGATTCAATCTCAGTTGCAAGCACGCCAAAAAAGGCGCGCAACTGCTCCCCAAGACCCTTGTCCTTCTGCTTCTTCAAGACGTCCACCGCGGCAAGCTCCAAAACGAAGCTGCGCACTTCCAAGCCGTTCCGGATGCGCCACAGCTTGATGAGCTTGACCCCGTCAATCACGCCGGAGTCCTTGACGTGCCTGATGTGCACGTCCGGGTTCGTCTTCAGGCGCTCTTTGCTGCCGGACGTCTGGTGCAGAAAGACGTCGTCCTTCGCCTCGTTGGTAAACCGTCCAGGCACCACGTCAATGTGGAAGTCCGCCTGGGACCCCTTGTCGCGGAGACGGATGGCGCAAGTCTTCTCCTCAACGACATAGGTCTTGGAGAGCGCGTTCTTCGCGCCGTCATAGATGCCCTGAAGGGTCAATGACGGTGCCTCTTCGTTGGGCAGATAGAACAGGATGTCGAGGTCGTAGGCCTCCTTGAGCATGGTGCCCTTCGCCTTCGACCCTCCGTACTTGATGGTGGGCTTGTCGCCTTTGAACGCATCCATAAGGATGCCCTCAATGGCGGCACGGTGCTCCCGCAGATCCTTGAGTTCGGGGTCTTCCTCCTTGAAGGCTTGGGAATCGAGAACCTGTGAGAGATACTTGTCGTCGTCAGTAGTCATGCTTCTCACTCCACTTTGAGGGCCAAGGGAAATCCCCCCCTGGCCTTGTTGGCGTCATGCACCAGCAACGCTGGATGCACTTTTGGAAGACGTTCGCGGCCGCAGCAGACAGCAACGGGGGCAGGGACAGCCGGAAAGAGCCGAAGCTCAGCCGCACGCGGGTGCTGCGCCTGCATTTCCGCCAGGAACCGGCGGTACTCCGCGCAGAAAGCCTCGAGGTCTTGTGCTCGCTGGAGAAAGTCCGTCCCTGGTGGACGGCCAACCAGCGTCATCTCGTAGACCGTATGGCCATCAAGGTCAGGCAACGCCGCGATGTTGATCGCGCCGGACAAGGACAGCACCAATGCAACCTTGTCGGTATGGCCGTCCCTCAGGCGCGTCGTCACGTACTGAACGCCTGGCCCATCCTCTCGCCACCTCCAGTCGCCGGCATCCACGCTGCCTGAGACAGAGCGGTGGTACTGGAAGAGGTCGGTCCGAATCGTGCTGCTGAGGTGACGACCAAGCACGACGAGCAAGGGGATTGGGGCCAGTGCGAACACAGACAGGTGGTCGGGGCCATTCCCGTTGTTGAGGCTGGCATGCAGGCTTTCGAGGCGCCGCTTGATGTGGTCCGCTGCGGGGCCCCAAAACCCTTGCCCATCAACATCGAACTGACCGACGTCAATGTGCTCAGCTTCACGACACGGGAAGCGGCGGTTGCCCTCCAGTGCATCAAGCACAAGCGGGCGCGGAATGCGGACAGGCTGGTCAGCGATTCGCGCTGTCACCTGCAGGACGGTGGTCCTGACGTGCCGGTCCAGTCCGGTCAGGTGGCGGATGCGGTCTTCATGTTCCTGTTTCTGCTGTTCCAGCTCGGCGCGCGGGTACTTGCTGGGGGCGTCATCAACGGCCTTGTGATGCTCCTGGCAGAGCAACACCAGGTTGGTGATGTCATGGACATCTGCGGGGCGTGCGCCATCGAGGCCGCGGGGGCCGCCTTCCCTGAAGGCCACCACGTGGGCGAACTCAGCAAAGTTTCCAGGGCGCTGGGTAACAGAGTCCTCCAGCAAGAATCTGTTGCAGCCGCGGAACTCGCAGCGGCCACCCGCCCGCACCCACAACTCAATCCGTGTCCACTCCGGAACCTTCCGATTCAAGTGCGGACAGAGATGGGGTCCTCCTGTTTTTGCTGCTTCCTTGGCTTTGGCCATGCGCTTCTCCGAGGGGGGCTCCGCACCCACCAAGGACGACTATCGCACGGATCAACCAATGGTTGCCAATTTGTTTTGTACAGCACTGCTTTCCGTCACCTGGACATCTAGGTATCTAGACGTCTGTCTGAACGCAGTGCCAGCACATGCGCCCTTCTGCGCCAGCGTGCGGCCCGTCCTTGACGACTACGTCCAGCACAGTGCCCGACCCATGAGCCCAGCCGAAGACCGTCTTGGACGGCGACCTGTCCAGGGCCACACCGGTGTCCACGTGGCGCGGGTCGGTTCCTTCGAAGGTCTCGAAGTTGGGGGCCGATATGTGGGCACTGCAGCAGCTCACACGCATTGGGGGCACTTCTCCTGAACTTTCGAAGTGTGCGCTTAAGCTAGGCATGGCCCGGGGAACGGCAAGTTCCCAACCTGGACGCACCGCGTACAGCATTGCTTGACACGGCGTGGGCGCCCGTTATTGTCTCCTCGGCCAATGAAGTCACCTGTTGAGCCCTTTTACGCAGAACTGGGCAGGCGCATCGCGGTTGCGCGCGAAGGGAAGGGCTGGACCCAGCAGCACCTGGGAGCCAGTCTTAAGCCTCAGCATACGCGGGCATCTATCGCAAACCTAGAAAAGGGAAAGCAACGCATCCTCACTCACACCCTGGTGGATTTGGCCATAGCCCTTGGGCAAACCCCCGCAGACCTTCTCCCGCCGCTTCCATCTCCCGAGGCGACAACGGCGGTCCAGAACGGAGTCGGTGATTTGGACCTCCCACCAGAGAAGAAAGAGGCGCTCCTCAAACTTCTGGGGCTGCCCACCACCACCACAAAGGAGGCGCGCTCGTGAGCTACCAGCACATTCGCCGCCAAGCTGAAGAACTCGTTGAGGCCGCGGCCATCAAAAAGCCGCCAGTCGACGTGGAACGCGTAGCCAAGCACCTGGGCCTTAACGTGGTTCACGCCGAGTTAGGCAAAGACACGTCTGGGCTTCTCGTCGTGCAGGGACCCGAGGACGTCCGAATCTGCATCAACAAGGAGGACCCACCTACGCGGCGCCGCTTCAGCACAGCCCATGAAATTGGGCATTGGGTTCTCAAGCATCACACCAAACCGGGTGTTCATGTTGACCGCGGACACGTTGTCCTTGCGCGAGACCAGCGTTCTTCGCAGGGCGTGGACAAGACCGAGGTGGAGGCAAACCAATTTGCCTCCGCATTGCTCATGCCGGAACGGATGCTCAAGGAGGCGGTTGCGACCAGTGCGAATCCACTTCGCGACGTGGACATTACCGACCTCGCCAAGGTGTTCCAGGTCAGTGAACAGGCAATGACAATCCGCCTCACCCGGCTGGGTCTATTGGAAGTCTAGATGTCTGGACATTCAGACACCTAAAGTGCTAGACGCCCATCACCATGATTATTGCGCTCGCTGGCCAGAAAGGTGGCTCCGGGAAGACCACGGTGGCCATTGCCGTGTCTGCGGAGCTGTACGCCCGGAAGAAACGCGTGCTGCTGGTGGACGCGGACCCGCAGGGCAGCGTCCGCACCTGGGGCGCAGTGGCCGCGGAGAACAACCTGGAGACGCCCACCATCGTGGCCATGGCGTCTAACCTGTACCAACCGGGCCAGCTCCCGGCGTTGGCGGCCGGGTACGAACACACGGTGATAGATTGCCCGCCGCGCCACGGGGACATCCAGCGCGCGGCCATGATGGTGTCTGACCTGGTGGTGCTCCCCTGCGGGCCGTCCGCGGTGGACGCCTGGGCCGTGGCGGAGTCGGTGGAACTCATCAACGAAGCCCGAAAACTCAAGCCCACGCTACAGGCCGTGGTGCTCATTACGCGCAAGGTGGCGCGGACCACCATCGGGAAGCAGGCCCGGGATGCCCTCCAGGCGGCCGGATTGCCCATTCTGGGCACGGAACTGGGGTTCCGGGTGCCTTACCAGGAGGCGCCCGCCGCCGGCCTTGGTGTGGCCCAATACGCGCCCAAGGACCCCGCGGCCGTAGAAGTCCGCGCACTGGTTGATGAACTCCTGTCCCTGACCAACCCGTCCGGCCCCAAGAAGAAGAGGTCCGCCCATGGCTAAGAAGCCCGCCATCACCCCCCGGAAACCCCCCGGTGCTGTGGACCCCGCTGCGGCAGCCAGCTTTGTGGCCTCGGGCGGGCCATTGCCCAAACATTCAGACACTCAGACATCTGAACGTTCTTCGGCTCCTAACGTCATCACGAGACAGGATGGGCGCCAGTTGAAGCGCACCACTGTGTACCTCCCACCGGTCACGGCGAAGCGCCTGGCGGTCCGGTGCGCAGAGTTGGAAATGGAGCTGAGTGCCGCCATGACGGAGGCCATTGAGGCTTGGCTGTCCCGCAAAGGTTGACCTGCAACCCCAAACCCCCGGACAACCACGGCCATGCTCAAGACCGTCCGCGATGCCTGTCAGCCGCACAAGATGGCCCTGGACTTTGCTCTAGGGGACCAGATTGAAGACCTTGCCAAGGTCATTGCCGGCACTGACCCCTCCCAGTTCTTCGACAAAAACTACGTCACCAAGGGCATGCAGCAGCTCTTTGACCAGGGGCTCCGCAGGCTGGCTGGCAAGTCAGACCAGGCGGTCTTTGAACTCACACAGGCCATGGGCGGCGGTAAGACGCACACCATGATCGCGCTGGGGCTCCTGGCGCGCGATGAAGACCTCCGGAAGAAGCACGCTCCAGAAGCGCCCGCCTTCAAAACCGCCAAGGTGGTGGCGTTTTCCGGCCGCAACTATCCAGACCACTACTTCTGGGGGGAGATTGCCCACCAGCTTGGCAAGGACGCGGAGTTCTCCAAGTACTGGCAGAACGGCGCCGGAGCCCCGGATGAGAACGCCTGGCTGAAACTCCTAGGCGACGAACCCACCCTCATCCTCCTGGACGAGCTACCCCCGTACTTCGACTACGCCCTCACACGGCAGGTGGGCGCCGGCAACTTGGCCCAAGTGGCCACGGCCGCGCTGTCAAACCTGATGGCAGCATCCCTCAAGCTTAAGAATGTCTGCGTGGTGGTTGCCAACCTCAGCGGGACCTACGAGGGGGCCACCGCGGAGCTGAAAAAAGCCATCAAGAACGTCCAGAACGAGGCGCAGCGACAGGCTAAGCGCATCACCCCGGTAGAGCTGGCCAGCGATGAGATTTACCAGATCCTGAAGAAGCGGCTTTTTGCCAAGCTGCCCACGGATGACGACGTGGACACAGTGGCACAGGCGTACGCCACGGCCATCACCGAGGCGGAAAAGTCCAAGACGATTGGCAAGAGCGCAGAACAGATTGCGCACGAAATCCGCCGTGCCTACCCGTTCCACCCATCCATCAAAGACATCATCGCTCTGTTCCGGAACAACGAAAGCTACCGGCAGACACGCGGCCTCATGCAGTTTGTATCACGCATGATCAAGTCGGTCTGGGACCGGCCGACCAATGACGTCTTCCTAATTGGCCTTCAGCACATGAACCTCAACGACAGCGACGTCCGCGAGGAAGTGAAACGCATCAACGACCTGAGCGGCGCCATCTCCAGTGACGTGGCCGCCAACGGCGCAGCACACGCAGAAGTCATTGACGCGCAAACCAATAGTGACGCGGGCAGCCAGGTTGCCGCGTTGCTCCTTGCGTCCTCCTTGTCCACGTCGGTGGACGCCGTAAAGGGCCTGAACCGCCAGCGCCTTCTTGAGTTCCTCATTGCCCCACACCGCAACCCGCTGGAGTTCTCAGCGGCCTTTGACCACCTCAAGACCAGCGCCTGGTACCTCCACAGGGACAAGAGCGACGCCTACTACTTCTCCAACGTTGAGAACCTCACCAAGCGCCTGTCATCCGAGGCCGAGAAGGCGCCTCAGAACAAGGTGGACGCGGAGATGCGCCGCCGCCTGGAGAACATCTTCAAGCCAGTCAAGAAGACAGCCTACCAAGAAGTGAAAGCCCTGCCCGTCATCAATGACGTGAAGCTCTCCGGCAGTCGGGTGCTCCTCATCCTCAGCCCGGACACCAAGAACCCACCTGAGGACGCTAAGCGGTTCTATGAAGCTATTACTGAAAAGAACAACATCTGCGTTCTGACTGGTGACGGGTCGGACATCAGCAACTTGGAGGAGAAAACCCGCTACATCTATGCCGTCTCCAAGGTGAAGCAGGAGCTTCCGGACTCCAACCCGCACCAAGCGGAACTGGGGGAGAAGTTGGAGCAGGCGGAGCACGATTTCAACGCCACCGTTACGGCCACCTTCAACCGTGTCTTTTTCCCGACGAAGAATGGCCTCACGGCAGGCAAGATGGCCATGATCTTCAAGGAGAACGATTTCAACGGCGAGGAGCAGATTGAGACTGCACTGTCTGCCACCTCAGCAAGCAAGCTGGTCCTAGATATGGAGAAGGACGCGGACGGACTCATCAAGAAGGCAGAGGACCTCCTGTGGCCAGAGAACCAGAAGCGCGTGCCATGGAAGGACGTGCGCGCCCGAGGCGCATCCAACCCGCGGTGGACTTGGCTGCCCAACAACGGACTGGACACTCTGCGGAAGCTGGCGGAACAACGCGGGTCTTGGCGGTACACCGACGACGGCTACATCGAGAAGGGGCCATTCGAGAAGGAGAAGGCCACGGTCCTCATCAAGGAGGTACCGGGGGGTTACGATGAGGAGACCGGTACCGCGACGCTGGAGGTGACTCCGCTGAACGCCGGCCCTAACGCGCAGGTGTTCTACTCGGAGAAGCCTGACGTCTCACCCAAGTCCACCCAGATGAAGGACTCCAAGTTGGATACCAAGGCCACGCGCTTGTGGTTCTTGGCGGTGGACCCCAAGGGCGGCCATGAGAGCGCGCCGGCGCAAACGTGGAGCAACCGGCTCATCATCACCCATCAGCCCCACGATGGCCTGGGCAAGCGCACCGTGGAACTACGCGTCGTCCCGCGTGGAACCATCAAGTACACGCTCACTGGCGCCAACCCCGCGGAGGGTACCGTTTACACCGGCCCCTTTGAGGTCCCGGTCACCGAGCAGACCCTGTACTGCTACGCGGAGGACCAAGGGGTCACAACCAAGCGTGAGTTCATCCTTCAGGCCGCCGGCAACACCGGCACCAAGGTGGACAAGCACAAACCTGCCAAGCTGAAAAAGAAGATGGACTTTGACGACGTCCCCAAGACGTTCGGCCTCATCTCCAAAGCCAAGCAGATGAAGGCAAAGCTTGGTGGCGTCTCGCTGACGGTGGGCTCCGGCAGCAACAACGTATCCCTGCGCTTCAGCGCAGAAGCCGCCATCACCGGCGAGGCCATGGAACAACTCATCAAGGACCTGCGCCTGGCCCTGGGCGATGACAATGCACCCGTCATCACTAAGGTGGTGGCCGTCGGGTTCGGGACCGGACAAGACCTTGAGGACTTTGTCAGCGGCAACAGCGTTGAGGTTCAACCCAACGAGGTGGAGCAGTGACCCACGCGCGCGACACCATCGGCTTTGGAGTGCCGAACACCGTTGACCCTCACCACGTCCAGGTTGTGATTCCACGTGGCCGTGAGGACAAGGTGCGCATCTCTGAGCACTTTGGGTTGCGCAGCGGAACGGATGGGCTCCCGGAGCACATCGACAGGGTGGAGCTTGACCGTACCAAGTGGACGCTTATCGCAGACGACGTGAAGCGCGTGTTCAATGAGCGCCTCAAGGAAAAAGACCTTGCCACCTGCCGTTGGCAGGTGGGTGAAAACATGGTGGAGCGCCTCCTGGGCAAGGAACTCTGCGTGCTCGCATGGGCCGTGGAGTACGCCAACGCCGACCTGGTGCCCGTGGCCGTCCAGAACTGGTCTGGCTTGAAGCCGGAGGAGCGGTGGTGGCTCTTCACCGCCACGGCCGCCGCGACAGGCGGCGTGGATGACGGACAAGTTGGGTGGCGAAAGGCCCTCCGCTACGCACTCACGGAGAATCCCACCAAGACCACAACTCCGGTGGCCCGCCCTACACGACGACGGAAGGCCCAGCAGGAATCGCTGAGCCTCTTCACGGACAAGGGGGATTGATGACTAGTCGCTCCGTGGTGCCATTCTCACTCAGAGACGCCCCTGCGTTCATCGAACGCGCCTTTCCCGCGCAGAAGATTTCGATTGAAGCGCAGGCGGAGAGGAAGGCAAACGCCGGTCAAACGCTCACTGTGCTCGGAAGCTATTGGAAGGGGAGAAAGCCACTGTTCCTATGCCGGGCCTGCATTCTCGGGTGCCTCCTGCCCGCCACAGAGAACGCGGAAAAGGACCTTGAGGTGTTTGAACTTCTGATGGCGATGACGGACGAAATGTTTGCTCACCGCGTCAAGAAGGTCAGTCCCGACGACGTCGAGCGTTTCGCTCCTGACCTGCTTGCTGAGTTGGTTACCCCGGCTGGCAAGTGGGCTGTGCGTGGTCACGACAAAACGGTTCTGCTCGGCCGCGTACTAGCTAGGATGCCCTACAATGAACGTCTGGCGCAGCGAAGCAAAAGACCAGAGGAGTTGGACAACGCTATCTACGAAGGCATCTGGCGGCGCGTAAACGAACACCTTGGCACCAGCGCCACTAGCCACACAGAACTCGTTGAACAACTCAGCATCATGCGTTTTGGGCGACGCTGTTACGTCGTTGACACTTTCGCTGGTGGTGGCTCAATTCCTTTTGAGGCAGCTCGTCTCGGCTGCGACGTCTTTGCCAGTGACCTAAACCCCATCGCATGCATGCTGAATTGGGGGAACCTCAACATCCTTGGCGGCACCCAGCCTCTCGCAGATGAGGTGCGTAAGGCCCAGCAGCGCCTTGCAGAACTTGTTGACGAGGAGTTGCTCTCCGCCGGAATCGAACGAGACGAAGACGGCTTTCGCCCCAAAGCGTTTCTGTACTGCCTCGAAGTGAGGTGCCCAGAAACTGGATGGCTGGTGCCCCTGTCTGGAACATGGGTTCTCAGCAACACGAACGTCATTGCGGAACTGACACCTGACCACCGCAACAAGCGGTTTGATATCTCCATAGTCCCCGACGCATCTGCGGGTCAGATGGCGAGTGCAAGGACGGGGACTGTCCGAGATGGTCACATGGTTTATGAGTTGGACGGCCAGGAACACCGTGTGCCACTTGCAACATTGAGAGGCGACGTTCGGGGCGTTGGCAATGCACTGAGGCAGTGGGGCCCGTCTGACGTGGCACCAGCGCCGGGCGACCTTTTCCAAGATCGCCTCTACTGCGTTCAGCTCTCACGGGCTGCCAAGGGTAAGGACGATGTCATCTTCCGTGCCCCGACCGACTGGGATGCGCAAAGTGAGGTGAAAGCCACCGCGTACGTGCAGCACAACCTTCAAAAATGGCAAACGGACGGCTTCATCCCAGACATGGCGATGGAACCAGGTGAGAAGACTGACGAGCCGATTCGGACGCGCGGCTGGACCTATTGGCACCATCTCTTCAACCCGCGGCAACTCGCAATGTTCGCGTTGTACTTCAAGCACTTGAGATCGCTTGAGGACAACGTCGTGAGCGCCGCTGTCGCCATCTTTCTGGCAAAGTCCCTAGAGTGGAACTCCAAGCTCTGCCGTTGGGATACTGGCTCGGCGGCAGACAGACTCTCAAACGTGTTTTCGAACCAGGCGCTCAATACGCTTGTGAACTACGGGGCCCGTGGTCACAGCTACCTTCAGAACCACACGCTCACTGAGTACTCACCGGAGGCACTTCCCAAACGGGAGCAAATTGTACGTTGTGCCCCAGCACATGACCTCAAGCTTTCATCCCTGTTTCATCTTGCCATTACGGACCCGCCTTACGCCGACGCCGTTAGCTACCACGAGATTACCGAGTACTTTATCGCATGGCTTCGCAAGAAGCCGCCCAAGCCTTTCTCGTCGTGGATTTGGGATAGCAGGCGCGGGCTCGCGATCAAGGGGAGCGGTGACGACTTCCGACGCGAAATGGTGCGGGCATACTCCGCTCTTGCGGAGAACATGGAAGACAACGGCCTGCAAATTGTGATGTTCACCCACCAGGACGGACGCGTCTGGGCGGACATGGCGGGCATCTTCTGGGCCGCAGGCCTCCGTGTAACTGCAGCATGGTACATCGCGACGGAAACCAGCTCTGAGCTGAAGAAGGGCGGCTACGTTCAAGGAACCGTCATCCTCGTGCTGCGCAAACGCACTAAGGATGACCGCGCGTACAAGGACGAGCTGGTCATTGAGATTCGGCAGGAGGTGCAGCGACAGATTGAGACCATGGTAGGGCTCAACCAAAGCACGCGGTCTCACGGGCGCTCGGAGAACATCTTTGAGGACGCAGACCTCCAGATGGCCGGCTACGCTGCGGCGCTGCGTGTTCTCACCTCCTACACACACATTGACGGCACAGACATGACCCGGGAGGCGTTGCGACCGCGAGTGGACGGGGAGCGCTCTCTCACTGACGACGTTATTGACCTCGCTGTTTCCATTGCCAATGAGTACTTGGTCCCCGAGGGACTGGACGCCCGCGTTTGGGAGCGCCTGAACGGCAGTGAGCGGTTCTATCTCCGGATGCTGGACGTGGAGACCAGCGGGGCCAAGAAGCTGGACAGCTACCAGAACTTTGCGAAGGCCTTCAAAGTTCCGCAGTACCAACCGCTCATGCACAGCGTCAGCCCAAACAATGCCCGCCTGAAGTCAGCAACGGATTTTGGCCGCGCCGAGTTCAGTGGGGACTTCGGTGCGTCCACGCTGCGGGCTATCCTCTACGCACTCATGGAACTCCAGAAGGACGTTGAGCCTGACGAGGTGATGAGCCACCTGCGGGACAACGTGACGGACTACTTCCACCGGCGTGACGACATTGCGCACGTGGCGCTCTACATCGCCGGCAAGTTGGAGAAGCGGCGAACGGAGGAGGCCTCTGCAGCGCGTGTCCTCAACGGTCTGGTGGTCAACGAGCGCGTGGGTGCCTGATGTCCATCAACCGGTTCTCCTCAAGACAGGGGAAGATTGGGCACGTGTTCCTGCGGGAGAAGCTCCTGCAGGCGCGGCGTTACCACCGAATTGCCGGATACTTCCGCAGCTCCCTGTTTGAACTCATCCACGAGGAGCTGGAGGGCATCGAGGATATCCGGGTTGTGTGCAACAGCGACCTGGACCCGCGGGACATTGGTGTTGCTAAGAGCGCACAGCAACAGGCCATGGCGCTCAAGGAGAAGTGGAACGAGGGGGGTGGTGACGTCGCGGACGCTGTACTCCAGAAGGATCGCTACAAGCGTCTCTTCAAGCTGCTGAAGCAAGGCAACCTGAAGGTCCGCGTGGTGGGGCGGAACACGTTTCCGTTCCTGCACGGGAAGGCTGGCGTCATCGAAGCGACCAACGGCGCCACGACGTCCTTCCTGGGTAGCATCAACGAGACGCGAGACGGCTGGGGCGAGAACTACGAGCTGCTGTGGGAGGACCCCTCCACGGACGCGGTGAAGTGGGTCACTGACGAGTTTGAGTACCTGTGGTCCCAGGGCATCGACCTTCCGGACGTCATCCTTCAGGAAGTGGAGCGCTGCGCCAACCGCGAAGAGTTCTCCGCGGTGGAGGCCTGCCCGCCCAGGGCCATGGCGGCCGCGGCCATGGCGGAGGCGCCCATCTACCGCCGCGGTGAAGCCCTCATGCCGTGGCAGCAAGCTTTTGTGGGCATGTTCCTGCAACACAGGGACGTCTACGGCGCTGCGCGCTTCCTCCTGGCGGATGAGGTGGGGGTTGGCAAGACACTGTCCCTGGCCACCAGCGCCGTCCTGGCAGCGCTTCTGGGGGATGGACCGGCCCTCATTCTGTGCCCGGCCACGCTCACCCAGCAGTGGCAAGTGGAGCTGTGGGACAAGCTGGGCGTGCCGTCCGCGGTGTGGACCAACAAGAAGACCTGGATGGACCACACCGGGCACCACATCCGGACGCGCGGCGCGGAGGACATCGCGCGTTGCCCCTACCAGGTGGGCATTGTGTCCACGGGGCTCATCTTCCAGCAGACTCCGGAACGGGACTTCCTCCTCAAGCGCACCTACGGGACGCTGGTGCTGGATGAAGCCCATCGTGCCCGCCGTGCCGGCGGCCTGGGGAAGAACGCCGGCGAGCCCAACAACCTCCTGTCCTTCATGTTGATGGCTGCCAAGCAAGCCAGACACGTGCTCTTGGGTACGGCCACGCCCGTGCAGACACGGGTGGAGGAGCTTTGGGACCTCCTGGACGTGTTGAACAAGGGGGCGGACCACGTCCTCGGTCGCCACAACAGCAGCCAGTGGCGGCAACCACCGCGTGTGCTGCCGCTGGTGACCGGACAAAAGGGGATAGAGGACGAGGACGAAGCATGGGACCTGCTACGCAACCCGTTGCCACCACGTCACGAAGACCCCCTGTTTGAGCACATCCGGACTGACTTCAACCTTGGGAACCATGAGCACTTCACCAGCCGGCCCGCTGTGGAACTGGAGGAGTTCACGCGCGAGGAACTGAAGGACAAGGTGGAGTCAAAGACCAACGGGCTGCACTTCTTCCAGCGGCACAACCCCATTGTGCGTCACACGGTGCTGCGCAAGCGCGCATCCCTGGAGGAGCGCGGCCTCATCGCCAAGATTGCGGTGGACATCCACCCCAGCAAGTACGACCAGAAGCCATTCTTCACGGGCCTTGGCCTCTACACCAGTGCCCCCATCGACGCGGCTTACAAGGAGGCTGAGACGTTCACGGCCCTCCTGGGCAAGCGAACCAAGGCCGCAGGGTTCATGAAGAGCCTGCTTCTGCAGCGCATCTGCTCCAGCCTGGCCAGCGGGTTGGCTACGGCGGAGCGTCTACTGAAGAAGGAGACGCTGGAGGACGGCGAAGAGTCCGCCACCCCAGAGAAGCTCAACGAGTTGACCACCGAGGAGAAGGAAAGCCTCGAACGGCTTGTGGAGCACCTCAACGAGAAGCCGGAGGACCCAAAACTTGAGGCGGTGACGCACTACCTGCTGGACTCCCCCAGGTGGCTGGAGCTGGGGTGCATCATCTTCAGCCAGTACTACGACACCGCCTACTGGGTGGGCCAAAGCCTCGCCAACAAGCTCCCGAAGGAGCCCATTGCACTGTACGCAGGCACGGACCGCAGCGGTATCTTCCGGGACGGGATGTGGTCCAGCGTGGACCGCGAGGACATCAAGAAAGCGGTGAAGAAGCGCGACGTGCGTCTGGTGGTAGCCACGGACGCCGCTTGCGAGGGGCTCAATCTTCAGACGCTAGGCACGCTTATCAACGTGGACCTCCCGTGGAACCCATCCCGGCTTGAGCAACGCATCGGCCGCATCAAGCGGTTTGGCCAGGCGCGGAGCAGCGTGGACATGCTCAACCTTGTTTACCACGGCACCCGCGACGAGGTGGTCTACCAGCGCCTCTCCGAACGCATGAAGGACCGCTACGACATCTTTGGCTCACTGCCTGACGTCATCGAGGATGAGTGGATTGAGCACATAGAGGAGCTGGACGAGCGGCTGTCCGAGTTCATCGAAAAACGGAAGACCGCCAACGCTTTTGAGTTGCGTTACGGAGACACGGTTGACCCTGACGGTGAGCCCTGGGAGCGCTGCTCCAAGGTCCTCTCCCGTCGAGACATTTTGGAGAAGCTGTCTAGGGGGTGGTGAAGCCACAAGAGTGAGGAACCACACGCCCATGGGCCATGAGAGAACTATACAGGTCGTCACACCACCCCAAAAGCATGGGCCCGTTTCCGTGGCTCCTGAGGGTAAAGGCTTTTTCGTATTTCACACCGCGCTGTTGTGGGACGTCGCCGGACCCTTTCGGCTGCGCCAAGAGGCGTTTGCCGAGGTCAAGAAGCGGAACAAGTCCGCCGGCGTGAATTCCTGGGGCGTCCAACTCAAGGACCTGAAGCACCCCAAGGACAAACGGGACCCTGTGCTTATGGCGGCCACGGAGCATCTTGCCGCGCGCCTGCAGGAGACCAAACGCGAGCCGATAGAAACACTGATGAGCCTCATCACCGTGTGCGGCCTGGCGTTTCTTGAAGGCGTCTACAAGGAGACCATGGAGATTGAGGCCAAGGGCGGGATGCTCATCAAGGCCACGCAGCCCAAGGACGTCCGTCCGCGCACACGTGGTGGGGTGTTCTTCACACTGGCGCGCCAGAAGATGACACCGGAACAGCAGATGGCCGTCCCGCATTGGAAGCGCCAGAAGGAAGCGCACCGGAAGCACGTGGAGATGAGGAAGAAGTTGGCCGCGGCCGGTTCTGGTCAAAATCAAGCCAAAGACGATGCCCCAGCTCCAGAGAAACCTGACCAAGGGTAAAGCCGGATTATCCGCTATCAGCGCCATTTTGGACACTCAGACATTCAGGCGTCTAAGCATCCACGGAGAGGAGACGAACCATGCGTTGGTCTGGTTGGCTGAACTTGGGCGAACTTCAGGCGAGCAAGTGGAAGGGCCTACCCACCAGTCCCGGCCTCTATTGGCTCGCTGCCGTGGACGGCTCTCAGTCACGTCCCTTGGTGCGCGTGGTGCGCACGGACGGTGAAGGAACCATCTACATTGGTCGTTCCATGAGCAGCATTCGAGGTCGCATCAAGACCTTCTGGAAGTGCGCCACAGACGCCATGGAAGAGGGCCACATCGCCGGTTGGAGGTACGCCCGCTCATCGCTGCGTCGCAGATTCCCGCTTCAGTGCCTGGCGGTGAGCTACCTTAAACTGCCAGAATCCAAGGTCATGCGCGAAGAGGCCGAAAACCTTCACTGGTACTGGAACAGGTTTGGCGAGCTTCCACCCCTGAATTTCAGCTTGCCGTGGCTGAAGAATTAGCGGCGCACCAGCTCAAGCGGCAGCGTTGATTGATACGCGTACGGTGTTCCCAAGTTGCGCGGGCTTCTGCAGGCGCTGCAGGTGGTCATGGGTAGTGGTCCGCCCCAAAGTGGCATCTTCCACCATGGAGGCCAGAAGCGCCGTGGAGCTGCGCGGGACGGGCACTTTCCCGCTTTCCCAGCGAGAGACTGTCTCCGCAGAGACGTCCAGCAGTATGGCCAGCTCCGCAGCCTTCACCCCCAGCGTCTTCCGCATGAAGCGGAACGCCTCATGGGAGCCAGCGCCCGCTGCAGCCAGGTGGGAGGCAATGGCCAGCTCAAAGAGCCCAATGGCCTCCGCCTTCATGAACGTCTCACCGCACTTGGTGCAGCGTTGGGCGGGGAGCTGTGCGGCAAAGACATGCCCGTCCACCTTGATGGACTCATCCACCACCGCGGTTTCCAGCTTTCCCTTGCAGATGGCACAGAGCTTCATAGGGGTCCTCCTTAGAACAGCGTCACCACCACGACGTCATCTTCAACGACGGTGATGAGGGTGATGTCATCGCCGTCCATGTCAAAGCTTGGAACTTTCCAGCGCTGGTCTGGTTGTTGACGGCACGTTTTGGCTTCACGCAGGGCATGGCAAATGTCCTCGCGGCCAGCGCCGCGTTCTTTCATCCGCTGCCGAGCATGGCCGCCGAGAATGAAGTTCCCAGCAACACCAGCGCGGTTGAGCGCTTCCAGTGCCTCTTCTTCAGTCACCGAACATATCCTAACCAGACACCACAAAATGTCAAGCAGACATTCAGACGCCTGCGCCTATTTGCCCACCATTGCGCCTTCAGCTTGTCCACCTGGTCGGTGAGTTCCTGGACGCGCTTGCGGAGGCGCTCCTCAGCGTCTCCCGCATCCTTCCGGCCCATTTCGTAGGCACAGCCGGCGCACTTGTGGCGCCAGAAGCCTGCTTGAGAATCATGCAGCGCGCTGATGGCAGATTTGGGCAACCGGTCCGCGTGGTCTTTCTGACAGGACATTGGCGTCCCCTCCTCAACACGGAACGCTTCTCCAATGGCGGTCAGATTTCCACTCACGGGCGTTCACCTTCTTCAGGGTCACCCATTGGCCTTGCGCCAGGATCCTCCGTGTGATCTTTATGGACCTCTAGAGGTTTGAATGTCTGAACATTCAAACACCCGGACCCCGAATGACTGACGCCGCCACCGCCCTTGTGCTCGTCGAGGACACCGCCATCGGTGACCCGGTGGACCTGGCGCGTTTGGACACCGAGGCCGACCAATTCGCCTCCAGTGCCCGGGCCGAATCCACCCGAAAAGCCTACCGGTCGGACCTCAAGGGATTCTGGGCTTGGTGCCATTCTGCCGGGTTGCCGCCCTTCCCCGCAGACCCCAACACCATCCGGCGCTACGTCACCCATCTGGGGACCAGCGGGCACAAGGTGGCCACCATTGAGCGCAAGGTCGCCGCCATCTCCAAAGCGCACCGGTCCCGAGGACTGGAGAGCCCCACCCGTTCCGGCCTCGTTTCCGACGTCATGGCCGGCATCCGGAACCGCTTGGGCGCCCCCCAGAAGCAAGCGCAGCCCTTGGAACCCGCGGACGTTCTCCGCGTTGCGCATGCCTTGCCCGTCACGCTCCGCGGTCATCGGGACCGGCTCATTCTCACGCTGGGGTTTGTCATTGGTGCGCGCTGTGACGACCTTGCGCGGGTTCGCGTTGAAAATATCCAGGACACTACGGAAGGGCTTCTCATCACGCTCCCCCGAGGGAAAACGGACCAGGCTGGGCAAGGGCGCTTGGTGGGCATCCCGTACCAAAGTGACCCCGTGGGATGCCCCGTCCGTGCGGTGCGCGCGTGGTTGGCTGCGGCCCAGCTCACCAACGGTCCCCTCATTCGCGCGGTGGACCGCCATGGGAACCTCAGCTCCGAGGCCATGACGGCGCGGAACATCAGTGAAGCCGTGACCCGCATGACTGGTGACGCCGGTCTCAAGGGCCGCTACACCGGGCACTCCCTCCGCGCGGGTTTCTGCACCACCGCTGCGCGTCTTGGACGCAGTGAGCACGCCATCATGGCGGTCACTGGTCACCGCTCCGCCGACACTCTCCGCCGCTACATCCGCCGTGGAACGGTTTGGCAGAACAACGCCAGCGCTGGGCTTTTCTGAGGGGCTTTCTGCGGCCACCACCGGCTTGCGCAGGCCCATGGCTGCCCGCATCATCTCCAGCCCTTTGAGCCGGCATTCCCGGCAGTCGGCAACGTCATGCGTGCCGCACTTCTGCGAAGCCGCTTGCATGAGCTGGCGCTGGCGGGCCGCCTCCTCTTCCCGCCGGCGTTCCTCAAGCGCGGCACGCTCGGCCTTCTCCTGCTCAACCCGCCGGACAATGGCGTTCACATAGCGCCATGAACTCCCAACACCGTGCTTGAGTTTGGCTTGGCGAAGCTGCTCAAGCGCGTCCACGACGAGCGACAGCGGCTTTCCCAGCGCCAGAAGGGCATCACGGAGTTCCGTTTCCGTGTGTGGCACCTTTGAGCGGGTTTGGGATCGAAGTGTCTGACCCCGCCCCCCCGGAGGGGGGGTAGGGGGGGTATTACCCTCTAAAGGGGGAAAGGCTTGTCGGACATTTTCGGGGGCATCAGGCCGGACATGCGGGCTCCCGGCCTGAGCGCCCGCTGGCCCCCCTTCAGCCCCCGCGGGGGGCGCAACAGCCAGCGGCCGGTGCCCTGGAGCCTGGCCCGCACGCTCTCGGTGCCTCCGTGGCCGTGCGAACGCTTGAGGGCCAGCACGCAGCACGAGCTGTCCCGCCGGGGTCACCCGGTACAGGTTGGTGCGGTAGTGGCTGGCGTTCTGGCGGCTTTCTAGGAAGCCGTCTTCTTCCAGCAGCGCCCGATAGCGGCGCACCTGCCGGTCCCCGTACTTGGCGGGTTCACGGCCAGCCTTCTCGGCCATGATGCGGGCAATGGTCTTCTGGCCCAGCCAGGCTTCCCCTGTGCGCTGGGCGTAACGGTTGATGAGCCCCAGGGCCTTAACGGCCTGGGCTTGTTGACTGGGCATGGGGGCACTGGGCCGCCTGAGACTGGGAGGTCAGTTGCTGCTGACCTCGGCCTAGGCGGTAGCTGAAGGGGGAAAAGAAGGCCCTTCGCTGTGCTCAAGGACTCACGGGAGTGCTGTGACAGCACGTGACAATACGTGCATTTGACGGGCTTTTTCATCACCGCACACCCCCGAAAAGTACTTGCCAACCTTCGGGCGCACGGGTATCCGTACGGTCGAAGGTTCCGCACAAACGGGACCGACACCGAGCTAGCCGCTCAAATCTTCTGAGCCCCATGGGTTGCCACCCGTTGGGGCTCTTTTGCTTTTCTGGGGTCGCCTAATACCGCCCGGCGCCCTACATCCTCAAGCCTGATCCTCGCCGCTCGTCGATCCTTCAAGGAAGTTCTGAGCCTTGAGACGCTGCTGCGTGCCGCTACTCAGCGCCAAACAAATCTCGACGGAGACGGGCCGCGTCTTGCCCGAACACTGACCCCTCAGCTGCCTTGGCGCGCTGCTTTGCGGCCACCACCACCGCGTGCTCCTCGGGCTCAGTCGGGTTGGTGAACACCGGGGCCGATTCACGCTCCGACGGAGGAGGCGCTACGGGCTGCTTCTCGCGGTCCTTCTTCTTCCCCACGGCGTCCTCCTCCATCACGGCGTGCCATCAAACAGGAGCGTCTTGGCTGCCGCTGGAACGCCTGCGCCATTGCTCTTCACGAAAAAGTTGGTGGCGGCATCCAGGACCATGGACTGCGGGGGACCGGACCAAGACGCGGAGCTGTAGAAGTTGCAGCCGTTGATGCCGCGCCTCAGCGATGGGTCTGGACCTGCCTGTACGTTGAACGCGCCGGCAACCACACAGTCCGTCATCCCGGCCACCACTTGGACACGCACCTGGTACGGCAGCGCAGCAAACGCGCACCGCTCCGCCTGCAGGATGATTCCGGTCCCTGGACCTGCAGGGCCCTTGTCACCCCAGATGCCCTGCCCGCTGAAGGAGCTGTTCCGGAAGAAGCACAGCGGGCTGGAGGCGTTGTGAGGGCCCGGGGAAACGATGAGACCGGACGCGTCCACGTTCTCCAGGCCCAACACGAAGACGCTGGCGGTGGCTCCATCCACCTTGAGCGCAATGGCGTTGGTCCCGTCGCCCACGCGGCACACGCCTGGGGAAGTTCCGCCCACCAGTGGGCTGAACCAAGCGTCCCCATGGTCACCGTGGATGTGCAGCTCCGCGGGCAACGTGGAGCCAAACCGCTGGGCAGGGTCAGACACCATGGCCAAGGGTGGAAGTTCACAGCCGGGTGCGTGGACGGTCAGGCGCCGAGTGGATGGCAGAGTCACGCCCGCGGAGCCCTTGTCCACTGAGCCCGCGTGCAGAACGTGGATAACCCACGGGACGTTGAAGTCACCGGCATTGACCGGCGGCCCGATGAAGTCACACGCGAGCTGGAGGGTCTTGAACGGCGCACCGAACGTCCCGCGCTCCGGTGCGCCGTCGTCCACCCCACCGGCGGGGCTCACCCACACATGACGCGCATAGCGGACCGAAGCGCCCGGTGGCCCGGCCGGCCCTGCAGGACCCGGAGCACCTGGTGGTCCCGGAACGGGCACAGCGCTGCTGCCACCCCCGTTGCCAAGGAGTCCTTGGGCCAGGAGCGTGACCTCAACGTCCGTCTTCCACTTCCAGAAGTCGAA
>Ga0154020_10002133_pt1 | contig 24052 bp, 17 predicted proteins | sample Klosneuvirus_201_FD_109709 | JGI IMG/M metagenome (GOLD analysis project Ga0154020, IMG submission 109709) | Active sludge microbial communities from wastewater, Klosterneuburg, Austria - Klosneuvirus_20160825_MG | ecosystem: Engineered > WWTP > Aerobic digester > Activated sludge | place...
CGCTCCAGCGGGCGCCGTCCCAGTGCTTCAGCGCACCCGCGCCGCCGACCCAGATGTCATCGCGAGCGCTGCCCCAGATGGTGTACCAGGTGCCCTCCGGTTCGACGACGGCGAGGCCGCTGGCGTCGCCGTGGGCGATGCCGTCGCCGACCGCCCAGATGTCGTCCGTGCCGGCGGCCCAGATGGCGCGCACCGACGTCTGGGTCGGAACCTCGACCCAGCGCGCTCCGTCACGGCGCACCACTCCTGACGCGGCGACCACGAACAGCGCGTCGGCGCCGTCGCTCCAGGCGGCACGCGGGGCACGCAGGGTGCCCACGTCGACGCTGACGTCACTGCGCCCGGCGCCGCTCCAGCCCGCGACCCACAGCCCGCCCGCGGCGGGCGCCAGCGCGCGCACGTCGAGACGCCTGGCCACGTCGATCCAGCTGTCGTCGCTCCAGTGTGCGACGCCGACGTCGGTGCCGAGCCACAGCGAGTCCGGGCCGCCGCCGCGCAGCGTGGTCAGCTCGGTCGCGCGTGGACCCAACCCGCCGGTGGGGGCCTCCAGGGTGTGCACGTCGCTCCAGACCGCGCCGTCGAAGTGGTGCACTGTCTGCGTCGACACCGCCCAGACGTCACGCGGCCCGCTGCCCCACACCGCGCGCAGCGGCACCTCGGGTCCGCCCACGGTCCAGCGCTGGCCGTCCCAGTGCGCCACGCCGTCCCCGACCAGCCAGACATCGAAGCGCGCGCTGGCCCAGATCCCGCGCACCTCGCCGAGCTGCTCCAGTTCGCCGTCGTCACCCAGCGGCGCCAGCTGCTTGCCGTCCCAGAACAGCGGCGCGCCATAGCGACACGCGATCCACACCTCGCTCGCGCTGACTCCCCACAGCGCGGTCAGATCCATCGCCAGATCCGCGCGCAGCAGGCCGCGCGGCACCGTGAACCTGGGCCGCGTCCACAGCTTGCCGTCCCAGCGCAGGATGACGCCGACGTCGCCCACGGCCCAGACGTCGCTGGCGCTGGCGCCCCACACCGCGGTCAGGTCGCTGGTCACGTCGGTGTGCACCGGCCGCCACGCGCCCTCGACATGGTGCGCCAGCAGACCCTGCCGCCCGACCACCCAGGCTTGCTCGGGCGAAGCCGCCCAGATCCCCTCGAGATCGCCGGCCGGCTGCGGCCAGTGCCAGCACATGCCCTGCGGGTTGCACAGTGGCCCCTCGGCCTCGGCCCAGCGCGCCACCGGCGAGGCCGACGGGCCCGCGCGGCGCGGTGCCCGCTTGCAGCCGGCGCCCAGCGCGAGCGCGGCCGACACCAGCCCAGCCCGCCACGACCTCAAGGCTTGCCCGGACCGACCAGTCGCACCCGGTACAGCCGGGTGCGCGCCGTGATGTACAGCGTGCGGCGATCAGCATCGCCAAAGGTGCAGTTGGCCGGCTGCTCGGGCACCGTGATGGTGCCCCACATGGTCCCCGACGGTGCGAACACCTGGACGCCCGCCTGGGTGCTGACGAACAGGTTGCCGGCGTCGTCCATGGCCATGCCATCCGGCGTATTTGCGGTGTTCACGAACAGCTGCGCCGCGCCGGTGCTGCCGTCGCCCGCGACCGCGAACTTGCGCACCAGGCGGGCCGCGGCGTCGGCGACATACAGCGTGGCCTCATCGGGCGACAGCGCGATCCCGTTGGGCTGCGTGCTGTACATCGCGATGCGCGTCAGCGTCCCGGTCGGGCTGACGCGGAACACGCCCTGGGTCGGCTGGCGGTCGCCGGGCAGCGCGGCATAGTCGGGATCGGTGAAGTACAGGTTGCCGTCGCTGCGCGCGATGACGTCATTGGGCGAGTTCAGCCGGGTGCCGCCGAAGCTGGTGGCGACGTCCGAGAGGGTGCCGCCCGCCAGCGTGCGCGAGACCCGGTGGTTGCCATGCTCACACGCCAGCAGGCGGCCCTGGGCGTCGACCGCCAGGCCATTCGAGTTGCCCGACGGCATGCGAAACGTCGTGATGGTGCTGGGCGGCACCAGCTGCCGGATGATGTTGCCGTCGATGTCGGAGAACAGCAGGCGGTCGCCCAGCCAGACCGGCCCCTCGACGAACAGGTAGGGCCCGCCGGGCACCATGGTGACGGTGCCGATGCCGGTCAGCGGGTTGACCACCGCGGCGTCGTCCATGCCGACGCGCGCGTCGACCGACACCACGTCGCCATCGCTGGCCACCGCCCCATCACCGACCAGCGCAGCATCCGCGCTGGCGCCAGCATCGTCGGCGCCCCCGCCGTCGCCGTCACCACCACATCCCACCAGCCCCAGCACCCACACAACCGTCAGCCAGCGCCTCATCGCACCAGGTTCGACCATCGCCCCACCCCGGTCAATCTGCTAGGGTCCGCGCCGTGCCATTCTCGTTCCAGCTGCTCGGCAAGGACCCCGACTCGCGCGCCCGCCGCGGTCGCTTTCACACCATGCATGGCGTGGTCGAGACCCCGGTGTTCATGCCGGTCGGGACCCGCGCCACCGTCACCGGCCTGGCCCCCGACGAGGTCGCGGGCCTCGGCGCGTCCATCATCCTGGCCAACACCTACCACCTGATGCTGCGCCCCGGCCCCGAGCTGTTCCGCGCCGTCGGGGGCATCCACCCCTTCATGCGCTGGCCCGGCCCGGTGCTGACCGACTCGGGTGGCTACCAGATCTTCTCGCTGCCCGGCTCGCGCACGCTGTCCGAGGACGGCGCCACTTTCCGCAGCTACATCGACAACCGCGTGCACGAGCTGACCCCCGAGCGCTCCATCCAGATGCAGGGCGCCATCGGCTCCGACATCATGATGGTGCTCGACGAGTGCATCGACGCGACCTCCGACGAGCCCCGCGTGCTGGCCGCGATGCAGCGCACCCACCGCTGGGCGCTGCGCAGCCTGGCCGCGCGCGAGAACCCCGAGCAGGCGCTGTTCGCCATCGTGCAGGGCGGTCTGGTGCGCGACCTGCGCCGGCAGTCGGCCGAGTTCCTGGGCGGCCACCCCTTCGACGGCTTCGCCATCGGTGGCCTCGCGGTCGGCGACACCCGGGCCCAGCGCGAGGACATGACCGCCTACATCGCCGATCAGCTGCCGCAGGAGCGCCCGCGTTACCTGATGGGCGTCGGCACCCCGCCCGATCTGCTGTACGCCATCGGCTGCGGCGTCGACATGTTCGACTGCGTGCTGCCGACCCACCTGGCCTGGCAGGGCACCGCCTTCACGTCGACCGGCCGTGTGCGCATCACCCGCAGCATCAACCGCACCACCGAGGCGCCGCTCGACGCCAGGTGCAGCTGCTCGACCTGCACCACCTTCAGCCGCGCCTACCTGTATCACCTGATGAAGTGCGGCGAGCCGCTGGGCCCGCGCCTGCTCAGCAAGCACAACATCCACCACTACCTCACGCTGATGCGGGACGCCCGCGCCGCCATCGAGGCCGGCAGCTACGCCGCCTTCGCGCGCCAGCGCCTGAGCGAGATCGACCGCCACGACCACGCCGAGGGTGCCCGCGCATGAGCCACGAGGTGGTGCGCACCCGCACCGGAACCCTGGCCATGCGCAGCATCAGCGACGGCGAGGTCATGCACCCCGGCGTCGGACCGCTGGCCGAGGCCGCCGCGCTCTATGTCGCGCAGTCGCGGCTCGCGCTGCGCCTGACCCCGCACCCTGCCGCGCTGGTGCTGTTCGATGTCGGCCTCGGCGCCGGCTCCAACGCGCTGGCCGCCCGCGCCGTGTCCGAGGCCGCCCCCGCCGACGCCGCGCGCCTGCACCTCGTCAGCTTCGAGCGCGACCTCGGCGCTCTCGAGCTGGCCCTGGCCTCGCCCGACGCCGCCGCCTTCGGCCTCGCCGCCGGCTGCGAACCCGCCAGCGCCGCGCGCGCCCTGCTCGACGACGGCGAACACCACACCGCGCGCACGCACTGGCAGCTGGTGCACGGCGACATCCTCGCCGCGCTTGACACCATGTCAAGTACTCCAGGCGGATCGCGCGCCGATATCGTCTACTGGGACCCGTTCTCGCCGCGCACAAACCCGACCCTGTGGACCGTCGCCGCCTTCGCCAGCCTGCTCGGCGCCGCCGGCCCGCGCTGCACCCTGTTCACCTACAGCGCGTCCACCGCGACGCGGATCGCCCTGCTCCTGGCCGGCTGGGCCGTCGGTGTCGGCGACCCCACCGGCGACAAGCGCGAGACCACCGCCGCCGCCCGCGACCCCGCCGACCTCAGCCGCCCGCTCGACCGCCAGTGGCTGACCCGGGTCGCCCGCGCCGACGCCCCGCTGCCCCCCGACGCCCCCCCCGACACCGCCGCCCGCGTCGCCGCCTGCCCGCAGTTCGCCTGATCCGCCCCTCCGACTTTTCTCGTGCTTCGCCCGCACTTTGCAGTATGACTCCCCCCCCATGTCGTCGATCGCAGTCAACGGAGTCACCAAGGCCTACGGCGGCAAGCGCCTGTTCGAGTCCGTCAACGTCACCTTCAGCGACGGCCGCCGCTACGGCCTCACCGGCCCCAACGGCGCCGGCAAGTCCACCTTCATGAAGATCCTCTCGGGCGCCCTCGAGCCCGACAGCGGCACCGTGGGCCGCCCGGTCAAGACCTCGGTGCTGTCGCAGGATCAGTTCGCCTACGAGACCAGGCGTGTGCTCGACGTCGTGCTGATGGGCAACCGCCGCCTGTGGGACTGCCTGACCGAAAAGGAAGCCCTGCTGGCGCTGCCCGAGATCACCGACGCCCAGGGCGAGCGGCTCGGCGAGCTCGAGGGCATCGTCGCCGAGGAGGACGGCTACACCGCCGAGCGCGACGTCGGCGAGCTCCTGTCAGGCCTCGGCATCGCCGAGTCCGAGCACGAGCGCCCGATGTCGGAGCTGGCCGGCGGCGACAAGCTGCGCGTGCTGCTGGCCCAGGCCCTGTTCGGCAAGCCCGAGGCGCTGCTGCTCGACGAGCCCACCAACAACCTCGACCTGGCCTCGATCCGCTGGCTGGAGCGCTTCCTGACGCGCTACCAGGGCGTGCTCATCACCATCTCGCACGATCGCCACTTCCTCAACGAGGTGTGCACGCACATCGCCGACATCGACTACGAGACCATCATCATCTACCCCGGTGGCTACGACGACATGGTCGAGACCAAGGGCAACCTGCGCAGCAAGGTCGAGCAGGAGAACTCCGACCGCAAGAAGAAGATCGATCAGCTGCAGGACTTCGTGGCCCGCTTCGGCGCCGGCACCCGCGCCTCGCAGGTGCAGTCGCGCAAGAAGGAGATCGACCGCCTGCAGCTGGCCGACCTCAAGAAGTCGAACATCGAGCGCCCCTTCATCCAGTGGAAGGTCGAGACCCCGTCGGGCAAGCAGACCCTGACCATCGACAAGCTCTCGAAGCGCTTCCCCGAGGCGCGCATCTGCGACAACTTCAGCGCGCTGGTCCTCAAGGGCGAGAAGATCGCCATCGTGGGCGCCAACGGCGTCGGCAAGTCGACGCTGTGCAAGATGCTGATGGACGAGGTCAAGCCCGACAGCGGCACCGTGACCTGGGGCTACCAGACCACGATCGGCTACCTGGCGCAGGACCATCGCGACGCCATCCCCCACGGCCTCACCGCCGCCAGCTTCCTGCACTCCATCGACGCCGACGCCTCGGTGCAGGACGTGCGCGGCCTGCTCGGCAAGATGCTGTTCAAGGGCGAGGAGGGCCTCAAGCCCACCAGCGCGCTGTCAGGCGGCGAGACCGTGCGCCTGCTGTTCGCCAAGCTGATGCTGGAGCGCGACAACGTCCTCATCCTCGACGAGCCGACCAACCACCTCGACCTCGAGTCCATCGTCGCGCTGGGCGACGCCCTGCGCCGCTATGACGGCACCGCCTTCGTGGTCACCCACGACCGCGACCTCATCGCGACCTTCGCGACCCGCCTGTTCGCCTTCACCCCCAAGGGCCTGATCGACTTCCCCGGCACCTACGAAGACCTGCTCGTCAAGTACGGCGAGGCCGCGATCCGGCGCTGACCGGCTGGCGACCTGACGCCCGCTACCGCGCGACGTCCAGCCGCACGGTGTCACCGCTGTCGAGCGCGCTGGCCGAGCGCAGCGGCCGCGGCAGCGCCTCGACCGCTGGCACCCCGGCGCCGTCGGCCAGGGCTCCCAGGACGTCGGCGACCTCGTGCGCCGTCGGTCGTGCCGCCGGCTGCTTGGCCAGACAGCGCGCCACCAGGTCGGCCAGCGCCGCCGGGGCCAGCGCCGCGGGCAGGTGCGGCGCGGGCTGGTGCACGTGCAGGTGCAGCAGGCTGCGCACGTCGCCCATGAACGGCGGCTTGCCCTTGATGAGCTCGTAGAGCAGCACGCCGAGGCCATAGACGTCGGCCGGTGGAGCCACCGTCTCGGGCGCAGTGATCTGCTCGGGCGACATGTACACCGGCGTGCCGACCATGACGGCGTGGCCGGTGGCGCCCGCGGCGAGGCCATCCAGCGAGCGCGACACCCCGAAGTCGAGCAGGTGCAGCCCGGGTGCCTGGGTCGAGATCATGACGTTGCTGGGCTTGACGTCGCGGTGCACGACCCCGACCTCGTGCGCCGCCGCCAGCGCCTCGGCCAGGCGCGCGCCGATGCGCGCCGCCGCCAGCGCCGGCCAGCGCTCACCCTGGGCCAGCGTCGTGGCCAGCGTGACGCCCTCGACCAGATCCTGCAGCTGGTACAGCCGGCCCGCCTCGGTGATGCCCACGTGCAGCGTGGGCACCACACAGGGGTGCTGCACCACCGCGGCGGCCTCGGCCTCGGCCGCGAAGCGCACCCAGACGTCGCTCGACACCCCGCTGTCGGGGCGCAGCACCTTGACCGCGACGGCACGGTCGAGGATGCGGTCCTGGCCGCGGTACACGTCGCCCATCGCGCCCGAGCCCAGCAGGCCGCGGATCTCGATGCGGCCGTCGATCATGGCGCCGACCTCGAGCGGCGCCTGCTCCCGGGGCTCCAGCGAGCGCAGCGCCTGGGCCAGCTGGCGCGAGCGATCCACCACCTGCCTGCGCAGGTGCCGGTTCAGCTTCTTGATCTGCTGGGCCCGAGCGATGATCTCGTCGACCTGGGCCAGCACGCGGTCCTCGAGCTCGGCGTTGAGCGCCGACAGCTCGGCACGCTGCCGCTCGATGACCAGGCGCGCGGCCAGCTCGGCGCGCGCGCCGGCGGTGATGATGCGCGCCATCACGAAGGCCAGCACGGTGAACGCGACCCCCGAAGACAGCGCCATCATGCGCAGGGTGTGATCAGGGACCACCCACAGCTCGCCGAGCACCAGCGCGACCATCCCGACGCCCAGCACCGCCACCATCACGCGAACGCTCAGGCGCAGCAGCAGCGCCAGCCCGAGCAGGGAGAAGATGTACGCGGTGGTGCTGCCATGAACGCGCTGGGCATTGACCGCCAGCGCCGCGGCCAGCAGCACATAGACCAGCGCGAACAGCGCGCCGCCCCAGCCACGCCAGCGCCCGGTTTGCCAGCGCGGCTCGAACCAGTGCACCAGCACCGCCAGCAGCGACGCCACCGGGATCGCGGCCATGTTGATCACGCACGCGAGGGCCATGGCGCCAGGGAGCTGGTTGAAGGGCCCCCCGGCCGGCCAGTACAGGACCACCGCGAGCAGGTGCAGCGGTAGCAGGGCCAGCGCGGCGGTGACGACGTTGCGCCGGTTGCGCGCCAGTGACTCGGCCTGGTAGCGCGCCTCGCCGTCCACCCCCAGCTCGGTGCCGCGCAGCTGCGCCACCAGCCACGCGCGTGCCCGGGTGCCGAGGTCGCGCAGCGGGGTCAACCAGCGCGGCAGGCTCGACCTGGTTGCGGCCGACGACGGCGCCACCTTGCGCTGCTGTGACGGTAGCGAGGTCAACGAGGGCAGCGCCCGCATCAAGCGCAACGAGCTGGAGCTGGCGCTGGCCCTGGTGCCGCCGCCATGGTCGAGCCTCCCGAGCTCGGGAGTCCTGGCCATGTAGGTGTCTACCGCCATCTGGTGCAAGCTCGCTGACTGCTTGCTGTTTGCTCCGTCCATGTGGCCTCCACACGGAGGTCACTGCGAGTTCGGGGCCAGCGTCAGCGCGAGACGTTGCCGGGCTGCAGCCGCACGGTCTCGCCGGTGGCGACCACCTTGGCATTGGCGCCTTCGGGCAGCCGCGGCCGCTCCAGCAGCTCGGCGGCGGGGATGCCGGCGGCGTCGGCCAGCGCGCCCAGCTCGGCGGCCAGCTCGCGCGCGGTCGGGCGCGCCCCGGGCGCCTTGGCCAGACAGCGCTGGATCAGCGCGCTCAGCGCCGGCGGCGCCAGCTCCTCGGGTAGCCGCGGCGCGGGCGCGGTCAGGTGCTGCTCGAGCAGCCGCGCGGCGTTGCCCACGAACGGCGGCTTGCCCGCGACGAGCTCGTGCAGGAGGACACCCAGCGCATACACGTCGCACGGCGCCGCCACCGTCTCGGGCGCCGAGATCTGCTCGGGCGCCATGTAGATCGGTGTGCCCACCATGTCGTTGCGCCCGGTCGCGCCCGCCGCCGCCGCGCCCGGCTCACGCGACTTGGAGACCCCGAAATCGAGCAGGTGCACCCCGGGGGCGCGCGTCGTGATCATGACGTTGCTCGGCTTGACGTCGCGGTGCACCACGCCGGCCGCATGCGCCGCCGCCAGCGCGTCGGCCACCCGCGCCCCGATGCGCGCCGCCGCCAGCGCCGGCCAGCGCTCGCCCTCGACCAGCGTGGTGGCCAGGTTGATGCCGTCGATCAGCTCCTGCAGCTGGTACAGCCGGCCGTCCTCGGTGACGCCGACGTGCAGGGTGTGCACCACGCAGGGGTGATGCACCGCGGCCGCCGCCTCGGCCTCGGCCGCGAAGCGCACCCAGATGTCGCTCGACACCCCGCTGTCGGGCCGCAGCACCTTGACCGCGACGTCGCGCTCCAGGATGCGATCGGCGCCACGGTAGACGTCGCCCATGGCGCCCGAGCCCAGACGACCACGGATCTCGACCCGGCCGTCGATGGTCTGGCCCGGCTCCAGCGTGTGCTGCGTGCGCGGCCCCAGCGACTTCAGCGCCTGCGCCAGCTGGCGCGAGCGGTCGATGACCTGCGCGCGCAGGTGCTGGTTCAGCTTCTCGATCTCGCGGGCGCGCGCGACGATCTCATCGACCTGGCTCCGCACGCGCTGCTCCAGCTCCTGGTTGAGCGCGCCCAGCTCGGCATGGCTCTGGGTCAGCTCGGCGCCCTGGCGCTCGATCAGCATGCGCGCGGCCAGCTCGGCACGCGCGGTGGCCACGTTGATGCGCGCCATCACGAAGGCCAGCGCGGTGACCGCGACGGCCGGCGACAGCGCCATCACCTGCAGATCCCGCACCGGCTGCACCCACATGATGCCGCCCACCAGCGCCGCGAGGCCGGTCCCCATCACCAGCAGCGTCGCCCACGCGCGCTGCCTGAGCAGCAGCCCCAGCGCCAGCATGGTCAGCGTGAACACATTGATGTTGCCGTTGACGCGCTGCGCGTTGATCGACAGCCCGGTCGAGAACAGCACATAGATCAGCGCGAACAGATCGGTGCCCCAGCCGCGCCAGCGCCCGGGCCACCGGCGCGGCTCGACCCAGGTCACCAGCGCCGCCAGCCCCAGGGCCAGCGGCACGATCAGCAGGTTGGCCAGGCACACCGTGGCGCGGAACTCGGGCAGGTGCGGGAGCGGACCGCCAGGGGGCCAGTACAGGGCGAACGCCAGCAGGTGCGCCGGCGCCAGGGCCAGCACGGTGGCGCGCACATTGCGGCGATTGCGCGCCAGTCGCTCGACCTGGTAACGCTCCTCGCCCTCGCCGGGGAGCGGCACCCCGGCAAGTAGTCGCCCCAGCCGCCTGAGCAGGCCGGGAACGTCAGGAGCCCCCATGGGGCGGATCATATGGATTTTCGGGGGAATCTACAAACCTGCCGCAGCGGGCAGGTCAGGCAGGTCGCGGAAAGGGTGGGCTACGGGACTTCAGGAGCGGTGCTGCACTGGCCAGCCACGCAGGCCACCGGCAGTGGACGGATGCACAGGGCCAGCGGGCAGTTCATCCGCACGCCCGAGCACTGCGCCTCCCAGCTGGCGCGCAGGCGATCGGCGCCGTCGTTGTTGACCACGGTGGTCGGGCACAGGGTGCAGTAGCACTCGCTGGGGCTGGAGATGTAGTGCGAGTACGAGGTCCGGGTGCAGTCGGCGTCGACCGTGCACGAGGTGTCGTCGGCGACCGCGACGTGCTTGACCGGGATGTAGAACTGCGAGGCGTTCAGCTTCTTGCCGTCGCGGGTGTTGCGGTTGTAGCCGGCGATCAGCAGCTGACCCGAGCGGCCCAGCTCGCCGACGATCTTGGTCGCGTGCACGCCGGTGAAGCCGACCACGTTGGTGGACAGCGTCGAGTTCAGCTTGGCCTCGTGGTAGCTGACCGGGCACGGGGTGGTGATGCAGCGGATCTTGTTGTCGTCGACGCGGTAGAACACCCCGCTCGGCGCCAGGCCGTCAGCCGACCGCCAGACCTCCTTGGCGGCCAGCACGGTGTAGTTGATGCCCGACTGGCTGGCGGCCTTGAAGGTACCGCGGTAGATCGAGGTGACCTCGGCCGAGCTGACGGCGGCGATCTCCTCGTCGGTCAGGCCCAGCGCGCTGTAGTCGATGTCGGTCACGTAGCACTCGGCGGCGTAGCGGCCGTCGGCGCAGCGGGTCTCGGCGCGGTTGGCGCGGCTGACCCAGAAGCCGCCACAGAACGGCCAGGCGCAGCGCCGGGTGTCGTAGCGCAGCTCGTAGTAGGTCGACGTCGAGCTGATCGAGTCGGCCTTGGCGTCGGCGGCGGCGAGGAGGTCCTCGTCCTGCTCGACGGCCTCGTTCTGGAGGCTGAGATCTCCGGCGTCGGAGCCGTCCTCGCTGGCGCAAGCGCTGGTGAGGACGACGGTGGCGAGTAGAGCTGCGAACGTCGAACGGCGGACGATGGAGAGCATCATGTAGCGGCGCAAAGCACGAGGTGTGCCGCGCGCGAGCGCACGCAAGTTCGCGATTCCAGTGCTGGCGGCCAGCGGCGCCGTCAGTGATTCGCGCTGCCAGCTGGCCACTGGGCTTGCCAATGTCGTGGTTTGCGACAGACCATGCGGCCCATGTCCTCGCCCATGCGGCTCGTGCTGGCCCTGGTCCTCGCGGCCAGCGGCGGCGCCTATCTCGGCTGCAAGAAGACGGCACGCCGACCAGCCGCCTCGCCCAGCCCGAGCCATGCCGCCGCCAGGGACGCCGCGGTGCCCGTCCCGACCCCGGATGCCGACACCAGGGACGACGACCTCGCCGCCGCCAGCCTGTGCGGCGACGACGGCGACTGCGGCTGGGACGACCCCTGCAACGCCAGCCGCTGCCAGAACGTGCAGGGACGCGACGCGGTCGGCTGTGACAAGTCGCGCCCGCCGCCCGGCACGTGCAGCTGCATCAACCATCAGTGCACGCTGCACCCCGACGGCTCGCGCAGCGCCGCGCCCGCGCCCGCGCCGGCCTGCAGCAGCAGCGCCGACTGCGCCCTCGACCTCGGCGCGGGCACCTGTGTGCTGGGCGGCCGCCGCCTCGGCCCCATCATCACAGAGGGCCCCATCTGCACCTGCACCTCGGGCAGCTGTCAGTTCGACTGGTCGCCCCCGGTGCCGTGCCAGAGCTTCAAGGACTGCAGCCTGACGCATGAGCCACGCCTGCGTCCGGTGCCGTCAACCCAGGTCCCGCGCGAGCTGCCGCGCCCGGTGCGTCCGTGCCAGGACGGCGAGCGCGACAGCGTGTGCGGCGACGATGGCCTGTGCCACATCGTGGCCTGGAGCTGCTGAGCGCCGGCTAGGCTCCGTCTTCCTCGTCACCTTCATCGTCGTCACCGGGCGCCGGGCGGCGATCCCACAGGGCGGGCGGCCTGAACTCCTGCGGGCGCGCCACGATCACGACCTCGGTGCGGCCCGGTCGGGGCGGCGCCGCGGTCAGCTGGCCCAGACGCTCGTGCTCGTCCAGCTCGGCGAAGCCGCCGATGAACCTGCCGTGCAAGAACACGTAGGGCGTCTCGTAGTGGCGCGTCTCGTGGATGAGCTGCGCCCGCAGCTTGTCGCTGTCGGGCACGTCGAGGTCGAGGTCGACGAAGTGGTACGGCAGCTTGACGCGCTCGAGCAGGTCGGTGGCGCGGTTGGTCCAGGGATCGAGACGACGGCCGAAGACCTGGGCGGCGAGGCTGGGATCACCGAGCGGCATGGCCGCTTGGTAGCACGAAGTCGGCCCCGGGTCAGCCCGAGGTCCCGATGGACTGCATCAGGTCGACGTCGGCCGGCGTCAGGACGAGGCCTGCGGCCGCCAGGTCCTCGCGCATGTGCTGCAGGTCCGAGGTCCCGGTCAGGGCGATCATGCCGGCGGCGCGCGCGAACGCGAACACCACCTGCGGCACCGTGGCGCCGAGGCGCCCCGCCAGCTCGCGCACCGGCGCCTGCACCAGCTCGCGGGTGTTGGCCGTCAGCAGCGAGAAGCCCTGGTAGGTGATGTCGTGCTGGCTGCACAGCGCGCGCACCGCGGCGTCCCAGCCGGTGCGCGCGTAGCAGCGGTTCTGCACGAACGCGGGCTTCACGCGGGCCTCGCCGCACAGCAGCTCGAGCTGCTCCAGCGACACGTTGCTGATGCCGAGCAGGCGCGCGCTGCCGTCGCGCTGCAGCCCCTCCATGGCGGCCCAGGCGGCGCGATCCTGCGCCGACCAGCCCTGCCCCGACCAGGGCCCGTGCAGCACATAGGAGTCGATCATGGTGACGCCGAGGTGCTGGCACGAGCTCTGGAACGACTCCAGCACCTGGGTGCCGATGTCGGCCTTGGCCTCGTAGGGCAGCCGGTGGTCTTGCCCACGCACATAGGTGAACTTGGTCTGCAGGAAGACATCGCCGCGCGCCGTCCCGCTGGCGGCCAGCGCGGCGCCCACGCCGGCCTCGTGGTAGTGCTTGCGCTGGTTGGCGGTGTCGATGGCCACGAAACCTGCCGCCAGCGCCTGCCGCACCAGCGACTCGGTGCGCTCCTCTTTCCACGCGGTGCCGTACATCAGGGCCGGCACCGGGATGGAACGGACCCGAAATCCGTCACTCATCTCGCAAAGATACCCTGATCGGGGCCGGGCCAACTTGCCCGTCGTCATTTGTTTCCGTTCCATTACGCCATCTGGCCGCCGAAGCGGCTATGTTTCGCGTCAAGGAGGCAACCTCACCAATATGAGCGCCAACATCACCCCGACCCCCGGCCTGCGTTCCTTCCTGCAAATCCCCTACGACGAGCTCGAGCAGCTCAACCTGCAAGCCAAGGAGCAACGGCTGGCACGGACGCCGCTCGATACCGTGCGCGAGCAGCGCATGAAGTACCTGTCGGACGAGAAGCGCATCAAGGCGGTCACCGTGTGCTTCACCGACCTCGAGGGTCGGCTGCACATGCTGGACTATGACAAGAAGTTCCTGCTCGGCAGCGCCGACAACCTGACCTTCGACGGCAGCTCCATCCGCGGCTTCTCCGCGCAGCAGGAGTCGGATCTGCGCCTGAGCATCGACTGGCCGGCGTTCTACTGGCTGCCCGCCGACGTGTTCGGCTCCGGCAAGGTGCTGGTGTTCGGCGAGGTCATGGAGCGCGACGGCTCGCCGTACATCGGCGACCTGCGTGGCCGCCTCAAGGCCTACGCCGAGAAGCTGTTCGCCAAGGACGGCACCGTGTGCAACGTCGCGCACGAGATCGAGGGCTTCCTGTTCAAGGGCAAGGACGCCGAGCGCCGCTACCACGAGACGCGTGCGTTCGAGTTCATCTCCACCGGCGGCTACTACCACTCGCTGCCCGGCGACATCCTGCGCGAGTTCATCGATCGCTCGGCCGAGGCGCAGCGCGCCATGGGCTTCGAGAACGAGAAGGATCACCCCGAGGTCGCGCCGTCGCAGTTCGAGATGAACTTCAAGTACTCGGACGCCATCGTCGGCGCCGACCAGGTCCAGCTGTACAAGCTGCTGGCCCGCCAGGTCGCCAGCCAGCTCGACATGACGGCGTCGTTCCTGCCCAAGCCATACGCCGGCGTCAACGGCAACGGCATGCACACCAACATCTCGCTGGCGCGCAAGGGCGCGAACCTGTTCCACGACAAGAGCGGCAAGGACGGGCTGTCGGCCGGGGGCTGGGACTTCATCGGTCGCATCCTGGGCGCCGCGCCGGACATCTGCCTGGTGCTGAACTCGTCGGTCAACTCGTACCGGCGCCTGGATCCGCACTTCGAGGCGCCCAACCAGATCAAGGCCTCGGCCATCGACCGTGGCTCGATGGTGCGCATCCCGCTCGGCAACGAGCGCTCGGCGCGTGTCGAGGTGCGCAGCGTGGCGCCCGACGCCAACCCGTACATGTCCGTGTACACCATCCTGCGCACCGGCCTCGAGGGCCCCAAGCTGGCCGACGCCGAGAGCGGCAAGACGCGCTACCTCAGCGACAACATCTACGACGCGCTGCGCCTGTTCAAGGGCTCGAGCTTCGTGACCGAGCTGTTCGGCGAGACCGTGCAGGGCAAGTTCGCCGAGCTCAAGGCCGCCTCGGCCGACCGCTGCCCGCGCGCCCTGGGCGCACAGGTCAAGGTCAACGAGGTGCAGTTCCATCACGAGATCACGAACCAGTACCTCTGGAATCAGTTCTAGCGCGCAGCGCTAGAACTGATTCAGAGGTACTGTCCGGTTCCGTCTCCGGTCCGCCTCCGTCTCCGCCTCCGTCTCCGAAGCCCCGGCGCCCCCCAAGGCGCCGGGCGCTTTTCCTTTGCGCACCATGTAGGATCTCCGCGTGGAGCCACGGGAGGGGACGCCACCGGCACAGCTGTGCGCCGGACGCTTCGAGATCGTGCGCGTGCTCGGGCGCGGCGGCATGGGCGTGGTCTACGAGGTCCTCGATCGCGAGCGCGGGGTGCGCGTCGCGCTCAAGACCCTGCTCTCGATGTCGGCCGAGCACCTGCTGCGCTTCAAGAACGAGTTCCGCGCCCTGCAGGACGTGCTGCACCCCAACCTGGTCGAGCTCGGCGAGCTGATCGAGGACCAGGGCCAGTGGTTCTTCACCATGGAGCTCGTCGAGGGCACCTCGGTGCTGCGCTGGGTGCGCCCAGGCGCCAGCGCCCTCGACGCCGGTGACAGCGATCTGTTCGACTCGCGCGATGGCCTCATCACCGAGGTCGAGCGCGGCCCTGCGCTGAGCACGCGCGAGCCGCGCCCCGACACCGGTGGCACCCTCGACGAGGCGCGCCTGCGCCCGGTGCTGGGCCAGCTCGCGCTCGGCCTGCTGGCGCTGCACGCGCAGGGCAAGGTGCACCGCGACGTCAAGCCGTCGAACATCCTGGTCACGCCGGCCGGCCGCGTGGTGCTGCTCGATTTCGGCCTCATCGCGGGCGCCACCAGCGCGACGCCGTGGGAAGGCGACGTCGTGGTCGGCACCCCGGCGTACATGGCGCCCGAGCAGGCCCGCGGCCTGCCCGCCGAGCCCGCCGCCGACTGGTACAGCGTCGGCGTGGTGCTGTACCGCGCCCTGACCGGCCGGCTGCCCTTCCTGGGCAGTGCGCGCGACATCCTGACCGCCAAGCAGTCGACCCCGGTGCTGCCGCCGCGCGTGATCGCCCCCGAGGTCTCGCGCGAGCTCGAGGAGCTGTGTCTGGCCCTGCTGGCGACCGAGCCCGCGACCCGCGCCGGGGGCGCCGACCTGCTGCGTCTGGCCGGCCTGCCGGCCGACGCGCCGCGCCCGGGCAGCGAGCTGTTCCTCGGCCGCGGCCCCGAGCTGGCCGCGCTCGACGCCGCCTTCGCGGCCTCGCGCAAGGGCCCGGTCGCCGTCGTCGTCAGCGGCGAGTCCGGCGTCGGCAAGAGCGCCCTGTGCGCCGAGTGGACACGCAGGACCTCCGGCACCGGCGCCGACGCCGGGCCGCTGCTGCTGTCGGGGCGCTGCTTCGAGCGCGAGTCGGTGCCCTACAAGGCGCTCGACGGCGTGCTCGACGCCCTGTGTGTGCACCTCGGCCGGCTGCCGGCGCCCGCGCTGGAGGCCCTGCTGCCCGAGGGCGCGGGCCTGCTCGGCCGCGTGTTTCCCGCCTTCCAGGCGCTGCCCGCCATCGCCGCGCGCGCCCCTCGCGAGCGCGCGCTGGATCGGCCCGAGCTGCGCCGCCGCGCCTTCCGCGCCCTGCGCGAGCTGGTCGCCGGGCTGGCCGCGCGCCGCCCCCTCATCATCGCCATCGACGACCTGCAGTGGGGCGACGCCGACAGCATGGCGCTGCTGGAGGCCGTGCTGGCACCGCCCGAGGCCACCCCGGCGCTGCTGCTGTGCACGGTGCGCGACGACCACCCGGGCGTCGCCGCGCTGCTGGCGCGCCTGCCCGGTGAGCGCCGCCGCCTGACCCTGACCGGCTTGCCGCCCGACGACGCGCGCGCCCTGGCCGCGCACCTGCTGCCCGGCGGCGCAGGCGCCGGAGCCGGAGCCAGCAACACCATCGCCGCCGAGGCCGCCGGTCACCCCATGTTCATCGCCGAGCTGGCGCGCCAGTCCAGCGCCAGCCCGCGCGCGCTGCGCCTGGAGGACGCCCTTTGGCAGCGCATCGCCGCGCTGGAGCCACCGGCGCGCGCGCTGTGCACCCTGGTCGCCAGCGCGGCGCTGCCGCTGTCGCAGCAGACCGCGCAGGCCGCCGCCGACGTGCCCGCGGCGGCCCTGCCCCGCCTGCTCGCGCTGCTGCGCGGCGAGCGCCTGCTGCGCACCAGCGGCCCCGCCGCCGGCGACACCGTGGAGCCCTACCACGATCGCGTGCGCGCCGCGGTCGCCGCCCACGTCGCCCCCGCCGAGCGCGCCGAGCTGCACCGCCGCGTCGCGCGCACCCTGGAGTCGCAGGACGGCGCCGACCCCGAGGCGATCTACCTGCAGTGGCGCGAGGCCGGCGAGCCCGGCGAGGCCGCCCGCCACGTGGTGCGCGCCGCCGAGCGCGCCGCCGAGGCGCTGGCCTTCGATCGCGCCGCCGAGCTGTATGCCGACGCCCTGGCGCTGGCCGACGCCCACCCCGCCGCCGGTCCCGGCCGGCTGGAGCTCGAGATCGCGCTCGGCTCGGCGCTGTCCAACGCTGGCCGGGGCGCCGAGGCCGCCCACGTCCTGCTGTCCGCCGCCCGCGCCAGCAGCGGGGCAGGCGCCATCGATCTCGAGCGCCGCGCCGCCGAGCAGCTCCTGCGCAGCGGGCTCATCGACGAGGGGCTGAGCACGCTGCGCGGCGTGCTGGCCGCGGTCGGCCTCGACCTGCCCGACTCGGGGCGCGCCTCGCTGCCCTCGCTGCTGTGGCTGCGCGCCGTGCTGCGCACCCGCGGCCTGGCCTTCAAGCCGCGCTCGGGCCCGCTCGACGACGCCACCCGCGCGCGCATCGACGTGTGCTGGTCGACCGCGCTGGGCCTGTCGATGGTCGACTCGGTGCGCGGCGCCGAGTTCCAGACCCGCATGCTCCTCCTGTCGCTGCGCGCCGGCGAACCCTACCGCATCGCGCTGGCGCTGGCCCTCGAGGTCGGCCACGTCTCCGCCGCGGGCACCGGCGCGCACGCCCGCACCGCGCGCCTCCTGACCCGGGCTCGCGCCCTGGCCGCCGAGACCGCGGTGCCGCACGCCATCGCCATGGTCGAGGGCTCGGCCGGCGTGGCGGCCTACCTCGAGGGCCGCTTCGGTGACGCCCTGACCCAGTGCGAGCTGGCCGCGCGCGAGTACCGCGAGCGCTGCGTGGGCTCGACCTGGGAGCAGGACACCATGGAGATCGTGACCTCATGGGCGCTGACCTACCAGGGCCGCTTCGCCGAGCTGTCCGCGCGCTTGCCCGGCGCGGTGCGCGAGGCCGAGGCGCGCGACGACCGCTACCTGGCGGCCTCGCTGCGCACCGGCACCCTGGTCGCGGTGCCGCTGGCGCGCGACGACGTCGCCGGGGCCCGCCACGCCCTCGACGAGGCCGCGCGCAAGCTGCCCAGCAAGACCTTCCTGCACCAGCACTGGGACAACCTGCTGGGGCAGTGCGAGATCGATCTCTACGAGGGCGACGGCGCGCGCGCCCTGGAGCGCGTCGAGGCGGCCTGGAGCAAGCTCAAGCGCGCCTTCGTGCTGTTCATCCAGATCAGCCGCTGCGAGGCCCACTTCCTGCGCGGCCGCGCCGTCCTGATGGCCGCCGGCGCCGCCACCGCCCACGGCGAGGCGCGCAGCGTGCGCAGCCTGCTCACCAGCGCGCGCCGCGACGCCCGCCGCCTGCACCGCGAGGACGCCGCCTGGGCCCTGCCGCTGGCGCACCTGCTCGAGGCCGGCGCCGCCCACCTCGACGGCGACGCCACCCAGGCCGTCGCGCTGCTGGAGCAGGCCCACGCCGGCTTCACCACCGCCGGCATGGCGCTGCACGGCGCCGTGGTCGGCCACCGCCTCGGCGGCCTCATCAGCGGCCCGCGCGCCGCCGCGCTGCGCAGCCACGCCGCCGCCTTCATGCAGCGCCAGCACATCGCCAACCCGACCCGCGTGCTGGGCTGGCTGGCGCCCGGCTTCGAGCCGACCGGCTAGCCTTCGACCTAACCCAGGTTGTGGAACACGTGCTGGACGTCGTCGTCCTGCTCCAGCCAGTCGACCGTGGCCAGCGCCGCGGTGGCCTGCTCCTCGGGTAGCTGCATGGGCGCCACCGGCACATACTCCGAGCTGGCCGAGCGCACCGTCAGGCCGCGCTTCTCGATGGCCGCCTGCAGCGCACCGAACTGGCTGTGCGCTCCGCGGATGACCAGCTCGGGCTCGCCCTTCTCGTTGTTCACGATGCCGGCCTCCTCCAGGCCGTGATCGATCATCTCGAGCTCCAGCTCGTCGATGTCGACCCCGGTCGGATCGACGCGGAACACCGCCATCTGGTTGAAGTTGAAGGCCACGCTGCCGGTCGAGCCCATGTTGCCGCCGTGCTTCTGGAAGCGCATGCGCACGTTGGCCACGGTGCGGGTCGGGTTGTCGGTCGCCGCCACCACCAGCACCGCGACGCCGTGCGCCGCATAGCCCTCGTAGACCAGCTCCTCGTAGTTCGCGGTGTCCTTGCTGGTGGCGCGCTTGATGGCGCCCTCGATCTTGTCGCGAGGCATGCTGATGGCCTTCGCGTTCTGGATGGCCCGGCGCAGCTGCGAGTTGGTATCGGGGCTGCCCCCGCCCGCCTTCGCCGCCATCGTCAATTCACGCGACACTCGCGTGAACGCCTTCGCCATCTTGTTCCAGCGCGCAAACATGGTGGCCTTGCGCGTCTCGAAGATCCGACCCATCGTGGTGCCTTCCTCTCGCTGATTCGGCTGATTCGCTTCGCGGGTTTCGCCGCGCAGCCTACAACTAGGCCGCCTCGAAGTCGATGAAGCCGCGCTCCACGTCGACGTCGCGCAGGCGCACCTTGACGTGGCTCGCCAGCTCCAGCGCGCGCTCGCCGCGCACCACCTTGCCCTCGGCGGCGGGCTGGAAGATGCGCACGAACACGCCCTTGTCGCTGGCGCCCGTGATCAGCCCATCGAAGACCTCGCCGACGCGCTCCACCAGCAACTGCGCGCTGGCCGACTTGAGCACGCGGCGCTCGACCTTCTCGGCCGCCGCCGCCCGCTCGCTGGCGCGCGTCGCCAGCGCCGACAGCGTGGCCTCGTCATAGCCGTGCCGGCTCAGCGCCAGCCGCTGCGTGATGAGATCGACATAGCGCCGGTTGGGCGCGGTGGCGTGGGTGTACTGCTCGGTGGCCAGCCCGAAGTGGCCGACCTCGATGGTGCCGGGCCGATGCGCGATGTACTCGCCGCGCCCCATCAGCTTGACCAGGGACAGCGAGATCTCCGCGAACTCGGCGGCACGCTCGCTGCGCATGCGCGCCACGAACTTCGACAGCGCCAGCGACGACGGCGCCTCGGGCAGGGTGTGCCCGCGCTCCGCGGCGTACTTCATGATCTTGGCCCAGCGCTCGGGCGCCTTGACCACGCGCCGGATCGACGTCAGCCCGCGCGCGTCGAGCGCCTTGGCCACGGTGCGGTTCGACGCGATCATCAGCTCCTCGACCACATTGCCGGCGCGATCCTGGTGGTGATCCGCCATGCCGACCAGCTTGCCGTGTGCATCCAGCACCGCGCGCGGCTGCGCGGTGTCGACGTCCAGCGCGCCCGCGCGCCGGCGCCCCTCGCCCAGCAGCTTGGCCAGCGCATCCTGCATCTCGACCTGCGCCGCCAGGTCGTCACGCCCCTCCAGCGGCGCCGGCCTGGGCCCGGTGCCATCCAGCCACGCCGACACCGACGGATAGTCCAGCTTGGCGTGGTTCTCCACCAGCGCCGCATAGACCTTGCCCTCGCCGATCTCACCATCGGCGCCGACCACGGTCTCGATCACGATGGCCCGCCGCGGTACGCCCGCGTTCAGCGACGACAGATCGAACGACAGCCGCTCGGGCAGCATCGGGAAGGTGCGCGCGCCGGTGTACACGCTGGTGCAGTTGTGCTGCGCGAACAGATCGATCGGCGAGCCCGCGGCCACGAAGTGATCGACGTCCGCGATCCCGACCCACAGCCGGTAGCCGCCACCGGCGCGCTCGCTGGCCTCGACCTGATCGAGATCGCGCGACTCCGGGTTGTCGATCGACGTCCAGGGCAACGCGCGCAGATCACGCAGCTCGGCGCCGGGCCCCGCGGGCCGCGCCGCCTCCGCCTGCGCCAGCGCCTCGGGCGGCGGCTCGGGCAGGAAGCCCTTCTCGAGCATGGCACTGCCAGCGATGTCGTACAGCGACGGCACAGGGCGGGTCATGCCCGGGTTTTACCACGACCCCTGGTCGAGCCCCGCCAGCGCCAGCCCCTGGGCCACCGAGGTCAATTCGTCATCCCTCTGACCGGCCAGCTTGGCTGCCCCGAAGCGCCTCTCGAACAGCCGCCGCACCGCGGGCACCAGCGACGAGCCGCCGGTCATGAAGACCCGGTCCACCGAGCTCGCCGCCACGCCGGTGCTGGCCAGCAGGCGCTCCACCGCGGCCTCGATGCGGCCGAGCTCGTCGCCGATCCAGCCCTCGAACTGCTTGCGGGTGACGCGCTTCTTGAGCTTCAGCGGCCCGTCCTCCAGCGCCAGCTCGGCGCTGTCGGCCGTGCTCAGCGTGCGCTTGACCCGCTCCACCGCCTGGTACAGCCGGTAGCCGAGGTCGGCGTCGATGACGTGCTCGAGCGCGGCGATCTTGGCGGGCTCCAGCGACTGCGCCCGGGTCTCGGCGATGAAGCGCAGCGTCTCGGGCGACTTCAGGAACGACAGCGTGTGCCAGCGCGCCAGCTTGCCGTAGATCCACGGCGGCACCGGCAGCACCTTGTCGGGGTCCTTCTCCATGTAGGACCGCACCATGGAGCCCTTGCCCAGCGCCGGCGCCACCGCGTGCAGCACGATCTGGGCGTCGAAGGCGTCCCCCGCCAGCGCCACGCCCTCGGTGCCGAGGATGCTCTGCCCGCGCGCCGCCCGCCCCGCGCCGCGGAAGCTCGGCCCCACCGTGAGCAGGCAGAAATCGCTGGTGCCGCCGCCGAAGTCGGCGATCAGCACGCGCTCGTCACGGGTCAGCCGGGCCTCGTAGTGCCAGGCCGCCGCGATGGGCTCGAGCTCGAACACCACGTCGTCGAAGCCGGCCTCGGCCAGCGCGCCACGCAGCCGCCCGACCGCGAAGTCGTCGTCGACGGCGCTGTCGGCATGGGCGAAGCGCACCGGGCGCCCCACCACCACGCGACGCGCCGCCGGCTGACGCGCGCGCAGCACCTTGAGGAAGGCCGCGATCAGCGCCTCCAGCGTGAAGTTGCGCCCGAACACGCCGGTGGCCTGGAACGACCGGCTGGCCAGGTGGGACTTGAACGACTGCAGGAGGCGCCCATCGCCGTCGGACTCCAGATAGCGATCGATGGCCTCGGGCCCCACCACCGGCTCGGGCACCCCGCGCGGCCCGCGCCGATCAGGATGGAAGTAGAGGATCGAGCGCAGGCTGTCGGCGCCGGTGCGCCCGAAGCGCTCCAGCGTCACTCGCCGCTCGCGGTCCGCCACCGCCAGCGCGCTGTTGGTGGTGCCGAAATCGAGGCCGACGGACGTGTGCATCCGGTCCTCCTCCCGCACAGGGGGGCGAACCATTAGCAGCCACGTCGGCGCGTGTCAAACCGTCAGCGCTTGACGAAGCGCATGACGCGGTCGAGCTCCAGCGTGGCGACGTCGGGCGCGGTGGCATAGCCCGGCTCGACATAGGTGCGGAACGCCAGCGTTGACAGCCGCCCGGCCTCGATCCCCGACGGGCACATGGCCACCGGCACGCTCAGGCAGTGCGCCTCGCTGCCACAGTCACGCTTGATCTTCCAGGCGTACAGCGACCCGACCTGCGGGCTCGCCGGGACATAGTCGGCGGCGCTGCCGGCCCAGTCACGGCTGGTCACGCTGGCCACGCCGACCAGGTGCTGCAGCGCATACACGCTGACGCTGGCATAGGTCGCCTTGCGCGTGACCTGGTGATCGACGCCATACACCACCAGGAAGTCGTCGGGCCCCTCCAGCCACTGGAAGAAGCGCGTGGCTGGATAGTTGGTATCGCGGTTGTCGCCCGCACAGCTGGAGGTGCCCATGATGCAGGCGTCGGGATCGGGCACGCCCCCCGTGACCTCGAGCGCGCTGCCGACGTGGGTCGCCGCGTAGCGCGCCGCAATGGCCGCGCCCAGCGCATCGACCGAGGTGCGCAGACCGGCCTCCGACCCGCCGGCGTTCTTGGGCCGCGCCGCCGGCCGCGCGAACGGCTGCGGCGCAGGCGCCTGCGTCGCCGGCGTCAGCCGCAGCACCACCCCGGGCGGCCGGGCCAGGAACGCCGCCCCTGCCCCGGCGTCGGCCCACAGCGCGACGCGGAACAGGATGGCGAAGGTGTCGGCGGCCTGCTCCAGGCCGAAACGCGCCAGCGTGGGATCGAACACGATGGTGTTGATGGCCCCCGCCGGCCAGCCGCCGGCCAGCAGCGCCGCGCGCACCCGCGCCTCGGTGGCAGCATCCGGCGTGGCGATGATGGCGACCTGCCCCGCGAAGGCATCGGCCCCCGCGGTCGCGATGACGTGGCTATTCAAGGTCTCCGACAAGCTGGCGAACGCCGAGCGCCGTCCGCCCGCGCCGTCGTCACGATCCATCAGGTACGGCGTGTAGCCGAAGTAGACCGCGCGCGGCGGCGTCTGGCCGAGGTACAGCAGCGCCTCGTCGGCGCGCAGGCGCACCACGTCGGAGCGCCCGCTGGCGTCCTCGCGGGCGTTCGGTACGGTCTGCCCGGGCGCGCGCGGCACCCGGAAGGAGCCATACGGACTCGACGGATTGTTGCCCGAGCAGTTGCGGCCCTGCATGCAGCAGTCGGTCAGATCGAGGATCTCGAAGCGGCCGCTGCCGATGCTGAAGCCATCCGCCGCCAGCGCCGCCTCCACGCTGCGCTGCAGCGGCCCGGCATCGAGGTCGACCAGCGCGCCGCCGTCCCCCGCCACCGCACCGTCACCGCCCGCGGCGCCGTCGTCGCCCGCCACCGCACCGTCGCCCACCGCGGCATCCTGCGCCGCACCACCATCGCCGCCCCCACACCCCGACCCGGCCAGCCCGCCACTCGCGGCCGCCATCGCGCACAGCCCGAACCAGAGCACACGCTTCATGCCGTCAGTATCCCCTGCCCCTGTCGCGACCACGCAGCAGCCCCCGTGATTTCGTATTCCACTCGAATACGGCATCATCCGCGCATGCTCACCTGGCTCGGCACCGGTCTCCTCGGCAGCAACTTCGTGCGCGCCCTGCGCCGCCGCGGCGAGGCCGTGCAGGTCTGGAATCGCAGCCCCGACAAGGCGCGCGCCCTCGAGGCCGACGGCGCCCGCGCGCTGTCCGAGCCCGCCGAGGCCGTGCGCGGCGCCAGCCGCGTGCACCTCACGCTGTCCGACGACGCCGCCGTCGACGACGTCCTCGAGAGCGCCCGTCCCGGCCTGGGCGACGGCGTCACCCTCATCGATCACACCACGACGTCGCCCGCCGGTACCGCCGCGCGCGCGCAGCGCCGGCAC
>Ga0154020_10002134_pt1 | contig 24044 bp, 18 predicted proteins | sample Klosneuvirus_201_FD_109709 | JGI IMG/M metagenome (GOLD analysis project Ga0154020, IMG submission 109709) | Active sludge microbial communities from wastewater, Klosterneuburg, Austria - Klosneuvirus_20160825_MG | ecosystem: Engineered > WWTP > Aerobic digester > Activated sludge | place...
CACACGTTCTTTAAGCGCTTTGAAGCCAGTGAGATTGAAAAAGCCGATCTGGATGTAAAAGCCCTGCTGACCAAACAAAACAACCTGCTGCAATTGCAGGTAGACATTGAAGGTACAGTAGGAGTAGATTGCGACCGCTGCATGAAGTATTTTGATTATCCGATCGAAGCTTCAGAAAGTCTGGTCATTAAACACGGAGAACCTTCTGAGAGCACAGATGAAATTCTGGTGATTCCTGAGGGACAAGAGGAGTTTGATGTGGCCCAGTACCTTTACGAGTACATTGTGCTTGCCATACCGGCTCGCCGTGTGCCCTGTGAAATTGACGAAGAGGAATTTGTATGTGATCAGGAAATGATAGACAAATTGGAGAAGTTGAATGTGGCGCCAACTAAAGAAGAAAACAAAAACCCCTTGTGGGATAAATTGAATAAATTAAAAAACTGAAATAAAATAAAAACAAGAAGCCATGCCAAATCCTAAACGAAAATTATCAAGATCCCGCAGAGACTCACGTCGCGCCACTTATAAAGCGCCTTCAATGACCATTACCAAAGACGCTGCAACCGGTGAAGCTCACCTGATGCACCGTGCACATTGGTTTGAAGGCAAACTTTATTACAAGGGGAATGTAGTAATGGAAAAAACCGCTTAAGCGTTTAGTTTCATGCATCACGTTACAAAGCAGGCTTCGGTCTGCTTTTTTGTTTTGCGAATAAACCTTAGTTTAGGCGGGGTGAAAAAAGCGATAAGAGCATTTTTAGATCTTGGCATCAATGCCACACATTCGGTTGTTGAGCAAAGGCGAATTAAAACGGTAAACCTGCTGAATGCCGTTATTTTGTTGTTCCTGCTAATTGGCTTGAGTCATTATTTGTTCATTGGCAACAATTATCCTCTTGTGCCGGAGCTTATTTTTATGTGCCTTGCTGCGGCTTCACTTGTATGTAGTTATTATGGCAAGACTCAGCCCGCCTTTTTCCTCCTTACATTTAACGCAAATCTTTCGATTTTTTTTATCAATCAATACTACCCATTTGAGTCCGGCTCCTACCTTTTCTTTTTCCCATTAATTGTCAGTATTATACTTCTCAATAATGTCACATCGCTGAGTTGGATGGGATTTTTGCATTTGGGTGTTTCAGCCCTGTCATTTATACTTTCCATCACACTTGATCTGGAAAGCTGGAGGCTGGAAGGTTTAAGCGCAGAATCTATACAGGTGATGTGGTACTATAACATTGTGATGGCCGTATTACTCACCGCCATGGTCAGCGGCATACTCAACAGGCTAATAGTGGTTCAAAATCAGGAAATAATAGCCCAAAATCAAGATTTGAGCCGCGCCAAAGAAGAAATTAACGGGTCATTAAAAGAGAAGGAAGTTTTGTTGGCGGAATTGAACCACAGGGTGAAAAACAACCTGGCCATAATATCCGGTCTACTTAATTTACAATTGGAGAGCAGTGGCAATCAGGAAGCCCGGCAGGTGATTCACGACAGCAAAAACCGCATATTGAGCATGGCTTTGGTGCACAGGATGTTGTACAATCACCCCCAGCTAAAGGAAATTGATCTGTCTAACTATTGCAAGGAGCTCATTCGGGAATTGCTCAACTCCTTTAACCTCAATAATAAGGTCGAAATCAAAGAACAGTACGACCCAATTTGTTTGCCGGTAAATAAATCCATACCATTTGGACTGATACTTAACGAAATCATCACCAACAGCATAAAATATGTGTTTACTCAGGAAAATCAAAATAAACATCACCTTGAAGTGAGTATCTCACAGATAAACGCTGAGGTGGTAATGGTTACAAAGGATTCAGGAGTGGGGTTCCCCAGAGACTTCAACGAGGATCAGGACAGCAAATCGCTGGGTTTGTTTTTAATCAAATCGCTTGCTGAGCAAATTGATGGGAAAGCTGTGTTTTCAAATGACAACGGGGCCAGGGTGGAGTTGAAATTTTTATTGAATTAATTGTAAAAAACCAAAAAACGGGCGCCCCCTAATCAAAAATTAAAATTGTATAATTGTACCACTAAAAAGGCTAGTAAATCGAATGAAGATTGGTTTTGATATTTTAGGCGGTGATTACGCCCCGGCGAATTGTCTGGAAGGCGCTTTGCAGGCCCTTAAAGAGTTGCCGGCAGACGTTAAACTTGTGTTGATAGGCGATACTGAGCTTGCCAAATCGTTTTTTTCTAAACATAAGACCGACCTTTCGAGGCTGGAATTTGTGCATACCACAGAGGTGATCGAAATGGGGGAACACCCCACCAAAGCTTTCTCTCAAAAACCGAACAGTAGCATTTCAGTTGGTTTTAAACTTCTCAAGGATAAACAAATCGATGCCTTTGCAAGTGCAGGCAATACCGGCGCCATGTTGGTGGGCTCTATGTTCACCGTAAAAGCCATTCCCGGAGTGATTCGCCCTTGCATCACATCTATATTGCCGAAAGAAAACGGGGGATTTGGCATCGTACTCGATGTGGGAACAAATGCCGATTGTAAGCCCGATGTGCTATACCAATTCGGAATTTTAGGGTCCATTTGCGCAAAAGAAGTGTATAAAATAGAAAACCCAAAAGTGGGATTACTCAATATTGGCGAAGAAGCGGAGAAGGGCAATTTGGTTACTCAAGCTGCGCACGCCTTAATGAAAGACAGTAAGGACTTTAATTTTATCGGGAATGTTGAAGGGCGTGAGGTGTTCTCGGATAAGGCAGACGTGGTGGTTTGTGAAGGCTTTGTTGGCAACATCCTTTTAAAAACGGCAGAGGCCTTTTATGAATTAATCCAAAAACGCAAACGCAGCGATGCGTATTTCGACAAATTCAATTATGAATTGTACGGAGGAACGCCTGTATTGGGCATTAACGCAAATGTGTTGATTGGTCACGGCATTTCATCCGCATTGGCTTTTAAGAACATGTTGTTGCTGGCTAAAGATGTTGTGGACGCCAAACTCAACGACAAAATCCTACAAAATTTTCAGTGATGATCAGAGCAGCCATTACAGCAGTAGCGGGATTTGTGCCCGAAAACATACTCACCAACAAGGATCTTGAAAAGATGATTGATACCACCGACGAGTGGATTACAACGCGTACTGGGATCAAAGAACGTCATATTGAAAAAGACATTAACAAAGCAACCTCGGATATGGGCGCCGAGGCGGTGAAATTGCTTTGCAAAAAAAGAGGCATACAACCCGAAGAAATTGATTTATTGATTTGCGGCACCGTAACCGGAGACATGATCTTTCCCGCTACAGCCAACCTAATTGCTGCCAAAGTGGGCGCAAAAAAGGCCTGGAGTTTTGATATTGGCGCCGCCTGCTCGGGCTTTATTTACAGTTTAACCACAGGCGCCCAATTTATTGAAACCGGACGTTACAAAAAAGTGGTTGTAGTTGGAGCCGACATGATGAGTCGCATTGTTGATTATACCGACCGCACGACTTGTGTGATATTTGGAGATGGCGCCGGAGCTGTATTGCTTGAACCCACTACTGAAGAGGTTGGTGTCATGGATTTTATTTTGCACGCTGATGGGAATGGAGCCACTCACCTGCACATGAAGGCCGGTGGATCTTTACGACCACCAAGTCACGAAACCGTTGACCAAAAACAGCATTTTGTGTATCAGGAAGGACAGCCGGTGTTTAAGCACGCTGTAGTGAATATGGCAGAGGTGAGTGCCGCTATCATGGAAAAAAACAATTTGAAGTCGGAAGATGTGAAATGGCTGGCGGCACACCAGGCCAACAAACGCATTATTGATGCCACCTCTCACCGCATGGGATTGGATGATAATAAAGTGATGATGAATATTGAGCGTTATGGTAACACCACCTCCGGCACCATTCCGCTTTTGCTTTGGGACTATGAAAAGCAACTAAAAAAGGGAGATGTGATTATTCTTTCTGCCTTTGGCGGCGGTTTTACCTGGGGCGCCATTTACCTGAAATGGGCCTATGATGGGGCCAAGGTGGGCAAGTAAAGAATGAATAAAGACACAAAAATTTTAACCCGAAACTCGTCACGTTCCGGGTTTTTTAGTTGTTAGCAGGATTAGCTTTTTTCATAAATTTTTCATATATTTGATTAATGCTAAATCAAATAGTATGAGAGAGAATATATACATCACTATGTTTTGGCTGCTTTTGTTATTTTCAACTAAGGCCCAAGTTTCTATTTCGAGTTCTGATTCTGTTATTTGCGCAGGCGAAACAGTAACCCTTACAGCCTTAACGCCAATTATGTTTGATTGGTGCTATTGGAAAGCAGGCAGTTCCACAAGCTCCAAGACCATTGCGATTCATCCTTCATCTGATACTCTCATTACTCTGAATTGTTTGGATATTCATGCTAATAGTCTAACCACAAGTTTTACACAAACAGTTTTTGTTTGTACAGACATTCGAAACATTGAGTTTCTGCCAGGCGTGTTTCTTTATCCAAACCCGTCAAGCGGCAAATTTAAATTAAGTGGTTTGAGTGAATATACACCCATTCAAGTATTTAATACACTAGGTAAACTAATACTTCAAACAAGTGCTGAAAAAGGAATAACTGAACTGGACCTCACTGGAAATCCGGCTGGGATCTATTTCCTGAATTTTGAGTATAAAACTCAGAGGATCCTAAGAAAGGTCGTCTTGGAATGAATAAGCAGGACAATTATTCAGAATTAGAAAACCATCCGGGATTATTATAGATTTATTTTATCACTCCAAGCTCCTTGCCCACCTTAGTAAACGCGGCAATGGCCTTATCCAAATGTTCTTGCTCGTGAGCTGCGCTAAGTTGAACACGAATCCGGGCTTTGTCTTTTGGCACCACAGGATAAAAGAATCCAATGGCATAAATGCCTTCTTCGAGTAATTTATCGGCAAACACCTGTGAGAGTTTGGCATCGTATAACATCACCGGAACAATAGCGCTATCCCCTTCGCGAATATCAAAACCAGCGGCCTTAATGCCTTTTTTGAAATAGTTCACATTCCATTCCAGTTTATCGCGAAGTGCTGTGCTTTCGGATAAGAGATCAAAAACCGCAATACTAGCTCCAACAATGGAAGGAGCCAATGAATTGCTGAACAAATAAGGGCGCGAACGCTGACGGAGCAATTCGATAATCTCTTTTCTTCCGCTGGTAAAGCCACCCATGGCTCCGCCAAGAGCTTTGCCTAGTGTGCCTGTAACAATATCCACACGGCCAATCACATTTTTGGCTTCAATGGTGCCTCGTCCGGTTTTCCCGATAAACCCGCTGGCGTGGCATTCATCCACCATCACCAAAGCATTGTATTTATCGGCGAGGTCGCAAATTTTATCTAAAGGAGCCACAAAACCGTCCATGCTGAACACACCGTCAGTTACAATGATTCTGTGTCTTTGGGCCTGGGCTTTTTTGAGTTGTTCTTCAAGATCGGCCATGTCGCAGTTTTTGTAACGGTAGCGCTGGGCCTTGCACAAACGCACTCCATCGATGATGCTGGCGTGGTTCAGTTCGTCGCTGATGATGGCGTCGTTTTCATCAAACAAGGGTTCAAACACTCCTCCATTGGCATCAAAGGCCGCTGCGTATAAGATCGTATCCTCGGTGCCTAAAAAAGTGGCTATTTTTTGTTCAAGTGTTTTGTGAATGTCTTGTGTACCGCAAATAAAACGCACACTGCTCATGCCAAAGCCATGGGTATCCAGGGCTTTTTTTGCAGCCTCCAGCACTTTCGGATGTGATGACAAGCCAAGGTAATTGTTTGCACAAAAGATGATAACGTCTTTGTGGTTTACCTTTACGCTGGCACCCATTGGCGTGGTGATGATGCGTTCGCGCTTGTACAATCCATTGTCCTGTATTTCTTTCAGGGTATTTTGCAACTGTTGTTTTAATTCTCCAAACATGATTTAATAATTTATGCAAAGATAATTTCTAATTGATAGTAAGGAAGAGTTCATGATAATTTTATTCATGATTCAAACTTAAGTGCTTACAAAATTGCTTTTTGTATCTTTACCTTTTATGCGCATTCTGCTCACAAGCTTCTTAATTTTCCCCTTTGTTTTATCCTCCCAAAGTGGACCGGCTGGTGTTGGGAGTTCAACTAATAACCCACTTTGGTTAAAAGCTGATGCCGGAACCAGTTCTACTGTAAACGGCACTGCTATTTCTTTGTGGAATGATCAATCAGGTAACGCCATAAATGTTACCCAAACTGTAGCCGCCCAACAGCCTTCATTTACGAGTAATGTGCTTAATGGTTTTCCGGCCATACAATTTGATGATGTAAACGGCGCCAATGTAAACGATAAAATGATTGGTCCCGATTCTCCATTATTAGACAATACCAGTGGATACAGTTTTTTTATGGTCACGCGTCCACAAAATGTGGATAACAATGCCAGGGTAATCGTTTCAAAACGTACGGGTGTGGCTATCAATCAATCTTTCATGCAATTTTTTTTTACGGGCAGCAGATTTTATACCGACATTCAAACCAACAATAACCGCTACAATACCAATTCAACTTTTACCGCCAACAACAATTACATTATCGACCAGCTGTATGATGGCACACTGGCTATAGCATCGCGTTGCAGAACCTATGTTGGAGGCACGCTTGATGTTACATCTTCAGAAACCAACACACTCGTTCCTGATAATGCATCCCCGCTTGTGATTGGCAGCACCGATGCATCTGACCCCCGGCCTTTTGGTGGATATATTTCTGAAATTATTTTATACAGAACTGCTTTGAATGATGCACAAAGAATTATAGTCGACAATTATTTATCCGCTAAATATAACATAGCGCTGAGTGCAAACAATAAGTATTCAGGTGATGATGCAGGCAATGGCAATTACGATTATGAAGTGTGTGGTGTAGGACAAGAGGCCAGTGGTAGTACGACTTCTTTTTCAAGTTCAGTTTCAGGAGGCTTGGGTTTAAGTATTAATTCGGGGCTGGATAATGGGGATTATATCTTAGCCGGACACAATTCATTTACAAACGATGCCACTTATTCTGACGTGGGAGGAATGACCGGTAGTTTAAATGCGCGTTGGACGAGGGTTTGGTATTTTGATATTACCAATACATCCGGCAATTTAAACACCAACATTGAATTTGATTTAAGTGATGGAGGAGTAGGTAGTATTAGTCCAGGACCGGCTACAGATTATGTGTTATTGTATAGGAGTGGGCAAACAGGCAATTGGACAGAGTTGAGCACAGCCAGTTCAGTCAGTGGAGATAAGATTAATTTTAATTCAATTGTGTTAACTAACAATGGTTATTACACCATTGGCACACATGAATTTAATGCTAGTCCGCTACCGGTTGAACTAAAAACATTTGTTTTGAGCATTTGCAATAATGGGGTTTGTTTGCAATGGGCAACAGCTTCAGAAAAAAACAGTGGTTATTTTGTTCTGGAGAGAAGCAGAAGTGGAATTGATTTTGAATTTTTGTTTCAAGTGAAAGCGGCTGGTAATAGCATGAGCGAAATCAATTATTTGGAAACTGATTTTAAACCGTTATCGGGCCTCAGTTATTATAGGTTAAGACAATTTGATCTGGATGGTGCTTTAAAACTCACTTTGATAAGAAGTATAGAATTTGTTGATGAAGGCGATTTGTATATTTTCCCTAATCCCAATTCCGGGGAGTTTTCAATTCAATTAAAAACACAAGAGGGAGAAGAAGTTTTGGTGCTAATCACTGATGCATCCGGAAAGGAGCTATATTCAAAGGTTTGGCTTAGCAAGAAGGAAGAAAACAGTATTGGGATTGATCTGCAAAATACGCTAGCTCCCGGACTTTACCTCATAACGGCAAGTTCTAAACACAAATTTTACAGTTCTCGCCTCCTGATTAAATAAAATTTCCATCCTGAAAAATCAGTTTATCTTTGTCGGTGATGGACAATTACATTATTTCAGGAATTCAGCAGGTAGGCATAGGCGTGGCCAATGTTCACGAAGGCTTTAATTGGTACAACCGTATGTTTGGCATGGACATCCCCATTTTTGAGGAAGCTGCCGAAGCCAATTTAATGCTGCCTTATACCGGTGGGCAGCCGCACAAACGCCATGCTATTCTGGCCATCAACATGAAAGGCGGAGGAGGTTTTGAAATCTGGCAATACACCAGCCGCGTGCCTCAGGCCGCTAAGTTCAAAGCGCAATTGGGTGATCTGGGTTTGTTTTGCGCTAAGATGAAAACCGATAACGTGAATGCCAGTTATTCTGAATTGCGTGCCAGGGGCGTAAAATTGCTCGGAGACATTAGCAGCAATCCCCAGGGAAAAAAACATTTTTTTGTGGAAGACCCTTTCGGGAATTTGTTTGAGATCATTGAGGACGATGTTTGGTTTGGAAATGGCAAACAACACACCGGGGGACCTGTAGGCATGATTATTGGGGTGAGTAACCTGCAAAAATCCATACAGTTTTATAATGACATCCTTGGCTACGACAAAGTGTTGTATACGGGAGAGGACAGTTATGCTGATTTGTCTGTATTACCCGGTGGCGCTGTAACTGCAAAACGCGCGATACTTAGCCACAGTCAAAAACGCGTGGGGCCATTCTCAAAATTGTTTGGGAATTCTTATATCGAACTGGTGGAAGCCAAAAACTACACACCCAGAAAAATTTTCGAAAACCGCTTTTGGGGCGATTTGGGCTTTATTCATTTGTGTTTTGACATTAAAAACATGGCAGCGCTTAAACTCAAGTGCGAGGCTGCAGGACATCCGTTTACCGTAGATGGGGGAGCAGGTTTTGAGATGGGTGAAGCGGCAGGACACTTTACTTACATTGAGGACCCGGATGGAACACTGATCGAATTTGTAGAAACCAAAAAGATTCCAATTCTTAAAAAACTGGGCTGGTACCTTGATTTGCGCAAACGCAAACCCGAAAAGCCATTGCCTGACTGGATGTTAAAATCCATGGCGATGAATAGGAAGAAGGTCTGATCAAAATAACTTTTGAATTGTATAGACCATTTCGTAAATTTGATTTATGAAACTGTTGTTAGAAGTTCCTGATAATAAAGCAAATGCACTTTTGGAAGTGCTTCGGGGCATTTCTTTTGTAAAAACGCAACAATTAACGGACTCAAAGGCGATGTTGCTTTCTGATTTAAGAGAGGCTGTTTTGGAAATGAATCTTGTGAAAGCTAAACGCAAGAAGGCAAAAAAAGCTGAAGATTTTATCAATGAGCTTTGATGTAAAAACGATCAGCGTTTTTGAAAGACAAGCAAAAAAATTAAAGAAAAAATACCCTTCTTTAGGTTCAGACCTTTTAAACCTTATACAAAAACTTAAACTAAACCCTGACTTAGGTGTTCCGCTGGGCAACCAATGTTATAAACTCAGAATGGCGATTTCTTCAAAGGGGAAGGGAAAGTCGGGAGGGGCGAGAGTAATTACTCACATTTATTTGAGTGAGAAGACAGTTTATTTGCTTACTATTTATGATAAGGCGGAAAGAAATACTGTAAGCACAATAGAACTTATACAGCTTTTGAAGAATATTAAGTAATTAACACAATAAATAATTAGAACTTCTTAATTCTTAACATTCAAGTGAAGCTTCGAGTCATATTACTTATTATTTCGTTCAATGGCATTCTTGCTCAAAATGCAACGAAGAAATGGTTTTTTGGGAATGGGGCAGGGCTTGACTTTATGCCTTTTACACCAACCGTAATAGTAGGAGGAGCGCTTACTAGCTCATTAGGCTGCGCTAGTATTGCAGACAGTAATGGGAATTTGTTATTTTATACTGATGGCGCTACGGTATATAACTCAACGCACAGCGTAATGGCTAACGGTTCTGGTCTAAATGGGGGCGGAGTCGCTCAATCTGCTATGATAATTAAACGTCCTTTAAGCAATAATTCATACTTTGTATTTTCTTTGCAGAGTGGTGGCTTGTATTATTCAGAAGTTGATGTAACCCTTGCTGCTGGAAGTGGTTCTTTGATAGTAAAAAATGCCCCTCTATTTATTGGCAGTTGCTCACAGCAAATGACCTCTACCAAACACTGCAATGGAACCGACTACTGGTTGTTGGCCATTTGTGGTGGATCATTTCATGCGTTTGCTGTCACATCCGCCGGAGTTGGAACATTAGCCGCGATTTCAACTCCAACAGGCGTTCTTTACGGCTTAAATGGGTGTATGAAGCTATCTCCTAATGGAAGAAAGTTAGCCGTAACTAGCACAGATGCGCCTTCTCCCTCAAGCACGGCCTTTTCCAAGGTTTCCCTGTTCGACTTTGATAATATAAATGGTGTGGTACACAACGGAGTCTATGTTAATAATCCACCTAATTTTCTTAATAATATACTTTTCTCTTATGGTTGTGAATTTTCTCAAGATGGCTCTAAATTATACTATGACTATAGTGGTTTAAGGCAGTATGACCTATGTAGTGTTGGGCCTCCAAACAACGGACTATTAATCTATTCCAATAACGACGGCGTAACGGTTAACACATCTTTGAAAAGAAGTTTTCAATTGGCTTCAAACGGAAAAATATACATTACTCTGTCACCAACGTCTTCTTCTAGTCCTGTTTTTGTACCGACTAATAGTTTGGCATTGATCAATTTCCCCAATCTGGCAGGTGGTGCCTGTTTATTTAACCCAATAGGCCAATCAATTGGTTCATACAGCGCACAATGGGGGTTGCCAAATTTTCCAGGGAGCTACTTCGAACAAAGACCGACGCCTAATTTTACTAACTCAGCAAATTCAGATGTTGGATGTCTTACCAATACTTTTTTTCCTGCTCAGATTTGTTCTTCAACAGGATATAGTGTAATTGGCTATCAATGGAATTTTGGAGATCCAGCTTCGGGCCCTGCAAATACCTCTTTCCTGATTAACCCAGTACATTCCTATTCAGCAACCGGCATCTATACAGTCCAGTTAATTAGAAATTTTACCTGCTTTTCTGATACTATAGTTAAGCCTGTTTTTGTAACATTACCCAGTCTAAACGTGCTATCACAATCAACTAGCTGTGGAATTGCAACTGCCACAGCTCTGATTTCAGGAGGATACGGGCCTTATAATTATACCTGGACTCCATCAGGTCACACAACAGCAATTGTCAGTCTTACAAACCCGGGAGGAATTTATACAATTAGTGTAAAGGATATTGGAGGAGGGTGTTTAATTACGAATACAATAAACATTCCCAATACGATTTTAAACTCGAGCATAAGCGTAACTCCCCCACTGTGTCATAACATGAACAATGGTACTGCAACAATTTCTGTACTCGGTGGGTCTGGATCATATACCTATACTTGGACAGGAGTTGCCCAAAACAGCAATACTGTAAATGGACTTTCATTTGGATCATATACTGTAACAATTCAGGATTTAATCAATCTTTGTATATCAACAAAGACGTTTGTGATGAGTCAACCAAGTCCTCTTACATCTGCCATGGTTTCTGCCTTCGGATCCACGTGTGTTGGTTACAGTATTCCGATTTGGGCAAATGTTAGTGGGGGTACTCCGCCTTACCAGTATTTATGGATTAATGGACCAGCCGCTCAAGTTTTTACAGTTAGCCAGAATGTAACAGGAACGTATGTTTACAGTTTATCAATAGTAGATTCACACAGTTGTGCTGCATCTAATACGATTGCAGTAAACTTTGTGAACTTTCCCAGCCTTATAGTTCCTTCTGTAAGTGTATGTTTTCAAAATCAGGTTAATCTGGTTGCAAGTGGCGCGAGCAGTTATACGTGGATGCCAGGGAGCTTTTTTGGAAACCCATTTCAAATATCCCCTGCATCAAGCGCCATATACACAGTAACAGGTGACAGCCTTGGTTGTTCTTCATCTGCTACCGTTCAGGTTACTGTTTTAGCGAAACCTGGACTGACTCTTAATGTAAATTCGCCATTGTGTGTCGGACAAACTTTGCTTTTGAACACAATAAGCAATGGAAATTCATTTCAATGGTCAGGTCCTTCCGGATTTTCTGCGGTAAGTCAATCAACAACTATTGTGGGGGTATCGCTATTAAATTCCGGAATTTATACTGTAATTGCCTCAGGAAATAACTCATGCTCAGCACAAAGCACTATAAACGTAAGTGTTTTTCCAAATCCTGTTTTAAGCATTTCCGGTAACTCAATTATTTGTTACGGTGAAGCAACAACCTTATCCGCTAATGGAGCTTCGAGTTACACTTGGAATACAGGACAGACCATTAATTCTATTTTAATAAATCCAATTCAAACTACAACCTATACCGTATCAGGTTCAATCCCACCAATTGGATGTACTTCAATTCAATCTTATACGGTAAAACTATATGAATGCACAAACATTGATGAAGAAGGCTTTTCTGGGTCCAGCGTAAAACTCTATCCTAATCCAAACGGAGGTAACTTTAGTATTAGGCTTTCAACACTATCCGAGGTAACAGTTATTGATGTTCTTGGTAGAAGTGTTTATTCAACGAATATGAATGCCGGAACATCTTTGATTGAATTGGTAAACATCAATCCAGGAGTCTATTTCATAAATATAAAGTCTCGAGAAAAATCAGATACGTTTAAAGTCATAATCGAGTAACTTGCTGATTTTTATTGTCCGTTTTACCCAGAAATGCTGGCGCATTCCAATAAATTCAAAGGTTTGATAGTCACGCACCTAACTTTTATTAAACCCCTTTTTTGACTACCTTTGTCCCTTGCCCAAAATAGGACATATTCAACTTCCCGAATTCCCGCTTTTGCTTGCGCCCATGGAGGATGTGAGCGATCCGCCCTTTCGCTACGTGTGTAAACAATACGGGGCGGATTTAATGTACACCGAATTCATTAGCAGCGAAGGTTTGATACGCGATGCCATCAAAAGCCGCAAAAAGCTCGACATTTTTGATTACGAACGTCCTATTGGTATCCAAATTTTCGGAGGCGATGAAGAGGCCATGGCTATGTCGGCAAAAATTGTGGACGCCACACAACCCGATTTAGTAGACATTAATTTTGGCTGCCCGGTGAAAAAAGTTGTGTGCAAAGGCGCCGGTGCAGGTGTTTTAAAAGACGTGGACCTAATGGTGCGTTTAACCAAAGCCGTGATAAAAAGTACCAGTTTGCCGGTGACCGTAAAAACCCGCCTGGGTTGGGATGAGAGCATGATCAACATTCAGGAAGTGGCAGAACGTTTGCAGGACATAGGCGTTCAAGCCCTTACCATTCACGGGCGAACACGGGCGCAGATGTATAAAGGTTCAGCGAACTGGGACCGAATTGCAGAGGTGAAACATAATCCCCGTATACACATTCCCATTTTTGGGAACGGAGATGTGGACAGTCCTGAAAAGGCCCTGGAATACAAAAACAAATACGGGGTAGACGGCATTATGATTGGCCGTGCAGCTATTGGTTATCCCTGGATTTTTAATGAGATCAAACATTTTTTTGCTACCGGAGAACACCTGCCAAAACCCGAGATCGCAAACCGCGTGGAGGTATGCAAAACCCATTTGCTGAAATCGGTGGAATGGAAGGGTGAAAAATTAGGGGTCTTGGAAATGCGCAACCATTATGCGAATTATTTTAAGGGCATTCCAAATTTCAAAGAAACACGTACCAAATTGGTGACGCTCAATTCCCTGAACGAGTTGCTCGATTTACTTCATACAATTCCTCACGCATCCGAATTTGAAGCGGCCTAAAATTGGCACCTCTCACTTCTGAACTATCGTATCTTTCGGTTAAACGCCATCCGCCCTTATTCGGCAGGATTGATTATATTTGATTAAAGATTTGTTTATGAAGTGTTCTCAACTTAAATACCTTCTGCTGTTCTCACTTTTCTTTTCCTTTACTGCTTACAAGGCGCAAAAGCTCACCCAATTTTCGAGCGATACCATGAAATTCATGGGAGACCTTAGAACCTATTTCATCGACAATTCAGCCAACAAAGAACTGGCGGAGGACTACATTAAAGTCCTTGAAAAACTTTGGAAAGAGAACGTAATCACAGGTTATTACAAGGAGATTGCTATCACCACGGCAAACACCATGCTTAGCAAACGCATGAAACCCTATCCCTATTTCCAGGGGTATTTTAATACCCTGGTGAACTGCATCCAATCAAAACACAGTTTCGAAAACTTTGAGAACTGGCAACTTTGCGTGGATAAAATTCTCACTTCCAAATCTAACCGGGGTGTTCAGGAATTTTTGAACATGAGTGAAAATCTTTTTCTCGACAATACCTTTTACAAAACGCCTTCCTACCGGTATTACACCCGCGAGCCCAATTTTGTGTGCGAGTACGATTCAATACCCTTGTTACGTTTTACCGAGATTACACTCATCGGCGCTAATCCCCGGGGCGACAGCATGGCCATTGAAGAAACCCAGGGCATTTATTTGCCTACCACAGGGCGCTTTATTGGCAAAGGTGGAACCGTTAGTTGGGAAAAAGCAGGATTGGATGCATCGGTTAACGCCGTTCTAAAACGCTACACCATAGATTGTAAATCGGGAACGTACTCAAGCGACAGCGCGGTTTTTAATGGTAAGCAGTTTTTTGATAAGCCGCAGTTGGGCAAACTCACTGACCGTATCATTACCGAGAACAACGACGATTCCTATCCCCGTTTTGATTCTTACAGCAAACGTTTGTTGGTAAGGAACATTTATCCGGATGTGGATTACGACGGGGGATTTAGTATGCGGGGTGCAAAGTTTGTTGGTTCCGGAAGTGGCAGCAATCCGGCCAGAATTATTTTCAGGTTGGAGGATAAAAAGTTTTTAGAGGTAACAGCCAAAGCCTTTGGTATGGGCGCTGATAAAATTGTTGCAAGTCCGGGTACGATCAAATTCTTTTTGGGAAAGGACACCATTTACCATCCGGGCTTAAGTTTTAATTATCAGGTTGAAAAACGCACGGTTACCATTCTGAGAGGGGATGATGGTCTGCAAAAAACCCCTTTCCTCAACACCTTTCATATGATGGACATGTATTTTGAACAAATCGTGTGGAACATTGATGAACCAACCCTGGCTTTTAACTTTTTACCGAATAATTTTCAAGGAGAGGCCTTTTTTGAATCCTCAGATTTTTACAACCGGGATAAGGCAGAGGCCATAAGGATGGGAGAAAAGATCTCGCCCATTACCCGAATGATAGAGTATTATAATAAAGCGGGCAAACCGGAAAGTTTCAGCGTGAGGGATTTTGCCATCGACCTCAAATTTATGGCTAACGATTTGAGGCCCATTATTTTTAAGATGGCCATTTTTGGCTTGGTGTATTTTAATCCCGAAACCGACATGATCACTGTAAGACAGCGTTTGTTTGATTATGCCGAAAATGCCAAACACAAACACGATTACGACATCATCACACTGCACTCGGTAACACCGGGCAAGGACAATGCCAACATGAACCTGCTCAATTTTGATCTTACCGTTCATGGCGTGAAAATGGTTTTGTTAAGCGATACCCAAAAAGTATTTATGTTTCCAAGAAACGGGGACATTGTTCTAAAGAAAAACAGGGACATGGAATTCAGCGGTACCCTCTCATCGGGTAAATTTGAATTTATTGGCAAGGATTTTAAGTTTGATTACAAAGAGTTTAAGGTAAAAATGAACACCATAGATTCCATCAAGATTTTTGTGCAGGCCACTGAACCTGATGTGAATGGCAATTATCCATATAAAAAAGTACAAACACTCATTGAGAATGTAAATGGAGAATTGCGCATTGATGCTCCAAAGAACAAAAGTGGCTGGGGTAAAGCGCCAACATTCCCCAGCTTTGAGAGTTTTAAGGAGAGTTATGCGTTTTACGACAAACGCCAGATCTTTAAAGGCGTTTACAACCGGGATAAGTTTTATTTCAAACTGAATCCATTTAAGATTGACAGTTTGGATAACTTCCGTAACGAAGGACTTAGATTCAATGGGGTGTTTTCATCGGCGGATATTTTTCCTGATTTCGAAGAATTGCTCACCTTGCAGAAGGATTATTCCCTTGGCTTCATCCGGCAAAGTCCACCTGATGGCTACCCGATTTATAAGGGCAAGGGAAATTTTAATCAGGAAATCCGTTTAAGCAACAAAGGCTTGCGGGGTGGTGGAGATTTGAGTTTTTCATCCAGCATATCAAAAGTTTCTGATCTGATATTTTTCCCAGATAGCGCGAATGGCAATGCCAACAGTTTTGATGTAAAAGAAGGGGATAATCCGGAGTTCCCGATGGTGCATGGTGATACGGTTCGTTTACACTTTATGCCTTATCAGGATTTGTTGCAAGCCTTTGATCTGAAAAAACCATTTAAGGCATACAAAGAAAATGTGGATTTCAGGGGACGGTTTGATTTGAGTTTTAAAGAACTTACCGGAAATGGAAAGGTGGATTTTGAAAAGGCCTCACTGATTGCGGGGAAAATTTTGTTTGTGAAACGACGATTTTTCAGCGACACGGCCAATTTTCAGTTAAAAGCGTTCAACGAGGAGGGTTTTACGTTTAGTACAGTAAATGTAAACGCAAAAATTGACTTTGACCAAAGGCTTGGAGAGTTTATTACCAATGGTGAAGGCTCCTATGTGAAATTTGATAAAAACCAATACATCGCGTTTATGGACCGCTTCAAATGGTACATGGATGCTGAAGAAATTGAATTGGGTGATGAGAACAAAAAGATGGACCCTGATGCTGTTGAAAGCGGACTGGATTTGGAAGGGCCTGAATTTATAAGCGTACACCCCAATCAGGATTCTCTGCGCTTTTTTTCACCGGCAGCCAAGTACAATCTGCGTAAATACATCATCAAGTGTAAAAATGTACCTTTTATATATGTGGCCGATGCCAAGGTTTTTCCAAAAAACGGCGATGTGACCATTTTTAAAAGCGCGGTTATGGATACTTTGAGAGAGTCTTCTATTCTTGCAAATACAGTCACAAAATACCATACCATTCGAAACACAACCGCGACTATTTTTGGAAGAAGGTCTTACCTGGCTTCCGGGGATTATCAGTACGTGGACGAGAACGAAAAACCCTACCTCATCCACTTTAATACCATTAAGCCGGATGCTCAGGGGCAAACCATTTCAGAGGGTATGATTCCTGAAAAGGATAATTTTAAATTCAACGATTATTTTTCTTTCGCAGGGAAAGTCTTTTTACAGGCCATGCAGGAATTTCTGACTTTTGATGGTGGCACCAAAATTGTTCACAATTGTAATCGCATTGGAAAATCGTATTTAAAATTCTCGGGAGAGATTAATCCAAAAGAGATCCTTATCCCTATTCCAAAAAAGGCCCTTGACATGACCGGCCAGCCGGTAGGAACAGGTTTGTTCTATAGTTTGGATAGCAACAAAGTGTATTCCACTTTTTTATCTCTTCAGGGTTCGCGTATCGCTAAGGATTTAATCGAGGCTGATGGATTGTTGACTTATGACAAGGAGACTAAAAAATATGAGATTTCAAATAAAGAAAAACTTGAGGAGATGAGTTTACCGGGCAATTATGTGAGTTTGAATACTGAGAACTGTGAGATCTATACTGAAGGCAGTTATAACATAAGCAATGACCTTGGGCAGGTAAAAATTAAAGCTGTTGGGAATGCGGTTTACGATGTTCAGAAAAACGAAGATTTTTTTAACCTGATGATGATCATTGATTTTTATTTTGACGCGGGAATTATTAAGCGTATGTCAAAAGACCTTGAACTTTACATCGGTAGTCTAAACCCGGTTCCTTTTGAAGGCGATTTGTTTAATCATGGTATTATTGAATTATTAGGTAAGGAGCGCGGCGACAGGGCACTCTCGGAATTAAATTTGTACGGGAATTATAAAAAATTCCCGGATGAACTTGAAAAGGCCTTGGTGTTCAATGAAGTTAAAATGCGTTACAATGAAGTAAGTAAGTCATATATCTCTGAGGGGATGCTGGGTTTGGGAAATGTGCTGAAGTCAGAACTATTCCGCTATGTTAACGGTGTGATTCAAATTAAAAAACAACGCGGAGGGGATGCAATTGATATTTATATTGAAGCTGACCCAAACACCTGGTATTATTTCTCCTACTTTAAAGGCACCATGTTGGCCATAAGTAGTAATACTGCCTTTAATACGGATTTACAGGAGCTAAAAGCTAAAAGCAAAAAAATGAATGTGGAGAAAGGACCCTCCTACCGTTTTGACCTCACCAACAAAAAGAAGAAGGATCTGTTCTTAAGCAAAATGAAACAACTGGGCGCCATGGGGGGTGAAGAAAAGACGGAAGAGGAATGATGTATGGCAAACGCTTGCTTATCTCCTTTGGTAAGGAAACGTGGCATTTTTACGATTGAATTTCTGATACTGATAAGCAATATGTCTTTTTATCTGCCAACTCTTGTTTTACTTTTTTCCTTTAGGATTGTATGTTCGCAATCTGAGATTCGGATTACTGAGCGCTGTGATTTTACTTATACGGAAAGCGAAAAACTCGAACTTATTACCGAACCCTTTAAATGCAGTTCCCCGCCTGAAGGTTGTTTTTTATTGAGAACAAACGATGAGTTGGCGAAATTTCACTCAAGCTATCCGGCCAATCATTCAGCTTGTAACACGTATCAACTTCCTATTGTTAATTTTGACACCTGCATGGTTTTGTTTTTTAAAATAGCACATTGGTCTGGGGTGCAGCCCAAAAAACAATTTTATTACAGGGAGGGCAGCCTGGTTATTTTTGTTGCATTAAGTTTTAAAGCAAAGGATGTAAACTCTGCAATCAATTCTGACTGGGGATATTATCTTGTGAGCAAAAGGTATCTGACTACACTGCCTGTGGTTTATACTTGTCACAAAGAGATAGATTAACTAGCTATCTGGGCAATAGCTTAAGTATATAACATTAAGACCTAAGATTGGTTTTTGTAAAAATCACAAATCGAATTCTGCAAAAACCAGGATCCATTTATTGGGTTCCGTTTATTGTGCTATTAGAACCAAATCAGTAATTCATGAAGCAAACAGGAAATACAGACCTGATTTCAAGAATGACACATCATTTACTTCACCTGGTTTTGTTTAGGCCTTTTTCCAATTGTGGGCTAACTGTAACACAAAAGGTATGAAAACAATAAAAATACTTTGGCTACTCATGATCACTGTCGTTCAATACAGTCGTGCTCAGGATACGATCTATATAAATGCTAATATAAAATATCCGGTAAGAATAGTGGAATACAATTCGTATGATGGGTTTATTAAATACCAATTGCATACAGATTCTGACTCCTTAGTACACATCATGGCAAGTAAAGCTATTTGGAAAATTGTTTATGAAAAAAATGGCGCTACTTATTTCAGCACGACCGATCCTTATGAAACTATTTATAGAAAGAATAGAACGACTAAGTCCTATCCAATAAATTGGATTGAGAATGATATACGGGATGAGGTAATTGTTTCTATTCTGATGCCGGGAATTAGTTACCAGAGGAGAATAGGACGAAATCAATCGTTGTACGCAAGAGTATATATAGGATTTAGTATATGGCTATTTGAAGAATCAACTGCAATTATGTCTTTTTTTGTACCCAAGGTATATACAGCACCAAGCCTTCTTTTTGGATACAGAGTGTATTACGAAAGAAAAGTTAAAAACAGAGCTAGGCATCAAGAACTAAAGTATATAAGTCCTGTGTTTAGGGTGGCGTATACTCAAAAGCCCATCCGGGAATATGAATCCACTCCCCGTCCGGTGTGTACAATAGGATTAATAGTGGGCAGACAAATAAACTATACCAGTCGACTAAACATTCATAATTTATTCGGCGCCGGGTACATGTTTGGTAACTCAAGCGAGTTTAATCAATCAGAGTTTCAGGAACGACTTGCCTTCTTTTATCAGATACAGATTGGGTTTTCGCCTAAAAAATTTAACAAAAAACAATATTAGCTTGCAAAGTTCTACATGTGAGATTATTTACTAAATTCACAATGGATGTTTTTTATGGGAAAGTAATCCCTAATCAAAACGCAATGCTGGTATGAAAAAATGTTTTGTCTTATTAAGCCTGTTTGTTTTTAACCTTACAGCAAACGCTACCCACAACCGCTCCGGCGAAATTATTTACAAACGGGTAGCGCCATTCGGCACGCTAAATGCCCCCATTTATACCTATTCCATAACCGTAATAAAATACATGGACCATGGTTCGCTTATTGCTGACCGCTGTGTGGATACGGTTTATTTTGGGGACGGACAAAAAGGAATAGCGCCACGAATAAATGGCGGAACAAGTTTAAACTGCGGCTGTTCGGGGACCATACAGTGCGGTCAGCTCATCGTTCAACAAATCGGGTACACCTTGAAAAAAAACATCTATTCAATTTTGCATACTTATTCTGGAGCAGGAACCTATATTATTTCCAGCTCAGACCCTAACCGAAATGTCGGGATACACAACATTCCAAATTCAGGCTCGGTTCTGTTTTATATTGAATCTTTACTGGTAATCAATTCAGGTAATGCGTTAAACAGCTCACCTGAGTTTGGCAGCGACCCTGTGAATCAGGCCACATTGGGCGTCTGTTTTTACGATAACCTCAATGCGAGTGATGCGGATGGTGACAGTTTATCCTATGAATTGATTCCCTGTGCAGCACCGGGATATTTTTACCCTGAGATTCCGGCATCAGGAAGTTTGACTCTTGATCAAAGCGGAACCTTCACCTGGTGTGTACCTCAATTTATAGCTGAGTACCAGGTAGCCTATAAAGTAAAAGAGTGGAGGAAAAATGGATCTGGTGTTTATATTCTTAACGGCTATGTTATCCGCGACAGGCAGATTTTAGTGAACCCCGGGACTGTAGGTGCAGATGAACATAAAGGTTTGACAGAAATAAAGGCGTATCCAAATCCGGTATTAACTTCCCTAACCTTGGATTTAGGAAACATATCATATGCTGCCATAGGCTGCAGCCTTTATTCCTTCACAGGCATTTTGATTGCAGAAAAGAACGTGAAGAAAGGCGAAAACACACTTGAAATTGATCTGTCAAATATTCAATCCGGAATGTATTTGGTAAAGCTGGAATTGGATGGCACACAAAAGTGGATTAAAGTACTGAAGGAGTAGTTGAGTAAAGAAACCACGATGAGCCTGTTTTTGAGTTAGTTCGGGGTTAGTACAGAGAATTTACACTTTTTATTTATAGTGCTTAAGCTTTGGCCCGGCAATTTCTTTTTATTTCCAGAATCTGAGTTTTCAGGAACCCTAGTTAGTTTATTAAGCTTTCATTGTAATGTGCGGACTAGTTTGGAAGTAACAAGTCCAATTGTATCGGAAGTAACACCACTTTTAGCGCAAGTTCAATCACTTATAAAAGGCCAGGCTTATTATGCAACGTAATAAGGCCATTCAGGGTAAAAGCAATCAAGCGCGTGAAAGTAATTGTTTAACCCTTAACACAACAAGCCATGAAAACACTTTTCTCAAAAGGAGTACGTTTCCTATTAATTCTCGCTTTGTTTTTCTTAGATGCGGCACCACTTTGGTCACAGGATTCTTGCATTGTAACGAATACAATTCAGGTTCAAATGACAGATGAGCAATACACCGAGCCCATACCCTTTGCAAATGTGGTTGTCTTCTCAATGGATGGAAATCAAATTGGAGTTGGCACAACTAATATGGACGGAATGGTAAGTATATCCGTTCCGGTATCCAATAAATACCTTGTAAGAGGCGTTTTTGTCGGGTATAAAGCTGTTACCGATACCATTGAGATGGGAAACAAAAACGTCAAATTCCACCAACTTAAGCTTAGCGAATACGCTGGAATGATTTCTTGTTGTATGTGTTGTTGTTTCAGTTCTGAGGAGATCGAAACTGAGGAAGAAGTTTGGGAGGCAGAGCGTATGATAGAAAGGGCCGAAGAAGAAATGGAAATTCGGAATGACCTTAACGATTTTATATGTTATCCAAACCCAACTTCAGATTATGTGAATATTAATGTAAACGGCTTAGAGGCAACTGAACTACTTATTCTGAATACTTCCGGTCAGCAGATAATAAAAAGAGAAATAAATGATGAGCTGTATTCTTTCGAATTTAACCTGAATCACCTTCCATCCGGTTTATATCTGGTTGTGTGCAGAGGAAGCGGACTAAGTTCTAAAACCAAAACCATTTGCAAACAATAATTACTAAAAAGAGGAGGCGGACACTCGCCTTCTCTTTTTTGTTACAAGGAAATGAAGAGAACATTTATTTTAGAAACACCCAAGTGAGCAGTTGGATTAAGCAGAAGTGTTTTGTTGGGATGATCTTAAGATGATAGACAAGAAAAGGGAACTTAAGAATTCCTTGTGAATCAATAGCCAAAATGAAATGAATGGTCAAAATTAGATTGGGGGTGAATAAAATTGGAGGCGATACCGCCTTGTATAAGTTTAATCCTTTTACATCCTTAACCCTGATTAATTGCTCTTACTGTGGTGTACTTTTAATAAAAGCTTGTCGGATTGTTACAACAATAAAATTAGATCCACTTAACCTTTGTAAGAAGGAGTTTCATACGACTCAAAGAGACAAATTTACATTTTACTTACCCGTTCGTAACAGGCATCAATGGTCTTATACATTTGGTTAAAAAACTTAAACCTTTGTTTTTCGGCGACGCCACTGATGAGGGTGCTTTTTTTGACGATGTTTTTTACCCAATGTTCGGTTTCTTCGCAAAATTCCTGGTTATTGGTAGTGAGGGAGTTTAAAGAGTTAAACGTAATGTATGCGTATTTGGAAGCGCCGCTGTTTATATAAATGCAATTTGTTCCCAACACCACATCGCTGCAGTACATCGCTAAATTTTCAGTAGGAGCACTTATTTCTTTTCGGCCTGTTTCTGCGCACTGTTCTAAATAGGCAGCCATTTTTTTTATTTCATCTAATACCGCAAGGGCATCTGAGGTGTTCTGAAATGCCCCACTTTCAGCATAAAATTCTACTTGTTTTAAAACAGTATGAATGGTTTCATTGGTCCAAACCTCTACACTGGGTATGCTCCGGTACTCTTTAAATGCATTTAGTGCCAAATCCACATGGGCCTGCGGTATAATGCCAAATTCAAATTTTTTACCCTGATACATTGGAATATTCAAAACACTGCGCTGCCAGTAAAAGAGTTTAAATTGCGTTAACCTATCGCTAAAAAAGGAATAGAATATCGGAACCTCCTCGGCGATATAGGTGATTTTTTTTTCCGGGAATGCGTTGATTGCTTTTACATGGTTGTAAATTCTGTTCAGGTATTTCTCGAAATTTTCGGCATTATCAGTCAATTTAGTATAGGTAAACGTTACAGTATCACCTAAGTTGGAGAATATACCATCCAGTGAGAGGCTGTATTTTTTGGCAATTTTGCATACTTCATCAATGCTTAATTCTGTTTCACAACGAATGCGCCTGTAGGCACTATCAGTACTTACGCCCAGGATGTCGGCCAGTTCTTCGGCTAGTCCTATGTTAGGCGGTAAAACTTCCTTCACTTTCAAAAGGAAGACAGATTGCAATGGCAAGGATTTAAGTGTTTTAACCATAATCGTTTTTTGGAAGTAAGATTAAAGGTATCATTTTTTGTTAGGTTCCTTATTTCTGCACTGTGATTATGCAATTATTGGCATTTTTTCAACTGCAATTGGTTAAGGATTAGCTGTCGCTGACCCCAGGTTCACACAGTTTAGATAGCTATCGGGATGCAATTGCAAAAGGCAGTCCTCCTTCGGAGTTCTGTGTTTTTTCACTAAGGATTTTCCAAAATGGGATTAGCTGTCGCTGATCCCAGGTTCACTCAGAGTTGCAAATGCAAAAGGCAGTCCTCCTTCGGAGTTCTGTTTTTTGGGATCAGGGTCAAAAGTTGTGGGGAAAGGGAAAAAATAGGAGTTTTGCGTCACTGAAAAAATAGATAGTGGACCAATCGTACAACGCCCTTTTGAAAATGATACTTCCAGAATCGATCTGCGA
>Ga0154020_10002135_pt1 | contig 24042 bp, 19 predicted proteins | sample Klosneuvirus_201_FD_109709 | JGI IMG/M metagenome (GOLD analysis project Ga0154020, IMG submission 109709) | Active sludge microbial communities from wastewater, Klosterneuburg, Austria - Klosneuvirus_20160825_MG | ecosystem: Engineered > WWTP > Aerobic digester > Activated sludge | place...
CTGTTCTTCAAGTTCAGTGGTGCCGAGGAGTCTCGATACATCTTCTCTACGCTCGGTCTGGAGCCCTGGGGGAGATGGGGCTCGGGCGTCGTCGAACTGGTTGCGGCGGTGCTGCTCCTGCACCCGCGCACCTCCGCCCTCGGTGCGCTGCTCGCACTCGGGGTCATCAGCGGCGCCCTTGTCGGTCACCTCACAGTGCTCGGCGTCGTCGTGAGGAACGACGGCGGCCTCCTCTTCGTCCTCGCAGTTGTCGTCCTTGTCTCCAGTGCCGGCGTGCTCGCCATCCGGCGTGCACAGCTCCCTCTCATCGGGCCGCGGCTCGCGGCTCTCGAACGTTGAAAGACCCATGACCACCACGACACCCCCACGTCCTCTGAATGTTGACCGAGCCGCGGCGCCCAGGCCCAACGCCGAGATCGCCCGCCTGCTCGAAGCCGATTCCGGCAAGGCCCCATGGCGGCACTGGGGCCCATACCTATCCGAGCGCCAGTGGGGAACCGTCCGCGAGGACTACTCCCATGATGGCGACTGCTGGAACTCCTTCCCGCACGACCATGCCCGCAGCCGCGCATACCGCTGGGGCGAGGACGGGCTGCTCGGCATCTGCGACGATGACGGCGCACTCTGCTTCGCGCTGGCGCTCTGGAACGGCAAGGACCCCATCCTCAAGGAGCGTCTCTTCGGCCTCACCGGACCCGAGGGCAACCACGGCGAGGACGTCAAGGAGCACTACTTCTATCTGGACTCCACGCCCACGCACTCTTACATGAAGGCCTTGTACAAGTACCCTCAGGCCGAGTTTCCGTACGCGAGACTTGTTGAGGAGAGTCGCCGGCGCGGCCGCAGCGAACCCGAGTTTGAACTCTCGGACGCCGGGGTGTTCGACGACAGCCGGTACTTCGATGTCCAGGCGGAATACGCCAAGGCCGCGCCCGATGACATCCTCATCCGGCTCGTCATTTCCAACCGCGGCCCCGACGCGGCCTCCCTCCACGTCCTGCCCCAACTCTGGTTCGCCAACAGGTGGTCCTGGGGGTGCGACTCCCAGGTCGCTGGTGGCGACGGGGCGTGCGGCGTGCGGCCGGCGGTCAGGCTCGAGTCGCCGGGATCCATCGCCGCGACTCACCCAACGCTCGGCATGTACAGGCTCCTCGCCGACCTTGCTCCGGACGGGTCCGCCCCCGAAATCCTCTTCACCGACAACGGCACAAACACACAGCGCCTCTGGGGAGTGCCGAACGACTCACCGCACGTGAAGGACGCCTTCCACGAGCGCGTCATCCATGGCCGCACCGACGCCGTGAACCCCGAGCAGTTCGGTACCAAGGCCGCGCCCTGGTACAGGATGAATCTTGCCGCCGGCGCCTCGGTCACACTCCGACTCCGCCTGCGCAAGAGCGACTCCCCCGCCGCCACGCCCTTCGGCAAGACCTTCGACCAGACCTTCGCCGACCGCATCCGCGAAGCCGACGAGTTCTTCCTCGGCAGGGGCCACGATCGCCTCTCGCCCGAAGAACGCCTCGTCGCCCGCCAGTCCGCGGCCGGCCTTCTCTGGTCCAAGCAGTTCTACCACTACGACATCGGCCCCTGGCTCGACGGCGACCCGGACCAGCCCCGCCCACCCGCCTCGCGCAAGGGCGGGCGCAACGCCGAGTGGCGGCACCTGAACAACCGCGACATCATTTCGATGCCCGACAAGTGGGAGTACCCGTGGTACGCCGCGTGGGACCTCGCGTTCCAGATGCTCCCGATGGCCCAGATCGATCCCACGTTCGCCAAGGACCAGCTCGTGCTGTTCCTGCGCGAGTGGTACATGCACCCCAACGGGCAGATCCCCGCCTACGAGTTCGCCTTCGGCGATGTCAACCCGCCGGTCCACGCCTGGGCCGTGTGGCGCGTGTACAAGATGACCGGCACGCGCGGCGAGAAGGGAGGGCGTGACCGCGCCTTCCTTGCGCGCTGCTTCCAGAAGCTGCTCCTGAACTTCAACTGGTGGGTCAACCGCAAGGACCCGCACGGCAAGAACCTCTTCTCCGGCGGGTTTCTCGGCCTGGACAACATCGGCGTCTTTGATCGCTCTCGCCCGCTCCCCACCGGCGGACACCTCGAACAGGCCGACGGCACCGCCTGGATGGCCTTCTACTGCGGGACCATGCTCAGCATGGCCCTCGAGCTTGCGGGTGGCGGCGGCGCAGCCCGCGACCCGGCCTACGAGGACATGGCCACCAAGTTCTTCGAGCACTTCATCGCCATCACCGACTCCATCAACACGCTCGGCGGCGCGGGCCTCTGGGACGAGCAGGATGGGTTCTACTACGACCAGGTCCGCGTGAACGACGTGGCCACCCCTCTCCGTGTCCGCTCGCTCGTCGGCATGGTCCCGCTGCTGGCGGTCGAGGTCCTCGAGAGCGACACCATCGACAAGCTGCCGGACTTCAAACGCCGCATGCAGTGGTTCCTGGATCACCGAAAGGACCTCCCGTGGTTCCAGACCTGCAACTGTGCCCACGGCGGGGCCCGGCATGGGAAGGCCGGTGGGGCAAGGCATCGCCTCCTCGCCATCCCCACCCGCGAGCGCCTGGAGCGCGTGGTCGGTTACCTCATGGATGAGAGCGAGTTCCTGTCGCCCTACGGCATCCGGTCTGTGTCGAAGCACCACCAGCACCACCCGTATGTGTTCCACGTTGGTGGGGCCGCCGATCAGGAGCATCGCGTCGATTACACGCCGGGTGAATCCACCAGCGCGCTCTTCGGCGGCAACTCCAACTGGCGGGGGCCGATCTGGTTCCCCCTCAACTTCCTCATCATCGAGGCTCTCGAGCGATACCACCACTTCTATGGTGATGACCTGACCGTTGAGTCGCCCAGAGGATCAGGCACACGCTTCACACTCGCCGACGCGGCCGACGAGATCCGCTCCCGCCTCGCCCGCCTCTTTCTGCGCGATGCCTCCGGCCGACGCCCCTGCCACGGGGACGACCAGCGCTTCGCCGCCGATCCTCACTGGAATGAGCTGATTTATCTCTATGAGCACTTCCACGCCGACACCGGCCGCGGCCTCGGGGCATCTCACCAGACGGGGTGGACATCGCTTGTGAACCTGATGCTTGGAGCCCGCAACCGATGACCGCTACTGACCGCCCCTGACCACCAACTGCCCCCGGCCCATGCCGGAGCCCCGTTGAACCTACACCTCCATCGCGCCGGACCCGACGGCTGTTGATGACGGCCGGTCCGACCCACGTGCTCGTTGATCTCGCCTGATGCACCAGCATCCGCTCCCGGGGCCGCAGGGGTACCAGGCTCGGCGAGCCCGCAGCACAGTTCGGTAGGAGCACTCGCTCCCGCTCGCACGGGCGCTCGCACCCTGCCCACCCGTTCCACCCGCGCCCGTGAGGGCCGGGATATCCCCCGCCCACCCCACTCACAAGGAGTCTCATATGAATCGCATGAATGTCGCCTACTCGCTCGCTGCCGGAGTCACCATTCTCGGCGCTGTGGCTCTCGCCGGAGGCCGGCCCGCCGCTTCGGTCGCCCCCGCCCCCGCGCCGCAGACCATCGCCACCACGCACGCGCTGACGCTCGAGGGCGCCAACCAAGTGCTCGCCGCGGCTATCGCGAAGGCCAACGCCCGCAGCGCCGGGGGCGCCATCGCCGTCGTCGATGGCGGCGGCAGCCTCATCGCCTTCCAGCGCCTCGACGGCACCTTCGCGGCCGGTGCGGCCGTGTCGCTGGGCAAGGCACGGACCGCGGCCCTGTTCAAGAAGCCCACAAAGGCATTCGAGGACTCGATCAACGGCGGCCGCATCGCGCTCGCGGCGGTCCACGAGATGACTCCCCTCCAGGGCGGCGTGCCGATCCTTGTCGATGGCCACGTCGTCGGTGCCGTCGGCGTCAGCGGCGCGCACAGCCAGCAGGAAGACGAAGAGATCGCACTGGCCGGGGCCGCGGCCATTGCTTCCTCCGCTTCCGCGGCGCCGCAGTAACCCGTTGTCGCCTCCGGCATCCCACCAACACCCCCACAGAGGACCAAAGCCATGCACCCAATCCGTTCTTGTCACTTCTGTCTCGCCATTCCCCTTGTCGCGGCGCTCCTGTGCGCCTCCGGATGCTCCACGCCGGGCCGATGCGTCGGCGCTGCCGGCGCCTCCTTCGAGTCCAGCGACCAGAAGCTCCTTCTGAACCTGGACCGGGACGGCGTGGCCATCCAAGGCCATGACCCCGTCGCCTTCTTCACCGATTCCAAGCCGGTGATGGGCGATCCGAAGATCCGTTCGTCGCACGGGGGCGCGATCTACTGGTTCGCCTCCGCCGCCCACAAGGCGATGTTCGATGCAAACCCTGAGAAGTACGAACCCCAGTTTGGCGGCTGGTGCGCCTACGCCGTCTCCATCAACGCGCTCTCCCCCATCGAGCCCAAGTACTGGGAGATCGTGGACGGCCGCCTCCTGCTCCAGCACAATCAGAAGGCGTGGGACCTCTGGCACAAGGACACCGCCGGCAACATCGTCAAGGCGGACACGCACTGGCCGGGCCTGGTCGACAGAAACGGAGCCCCGCCCCGCACGCTGTTGAACGTCGATGAGAAGGGCCTGGCGCTCGCCGGCTACGACCCCACGGCGTACTTCCTCGACAACAAGCCGCTCAGGGGCGATCCCACTCTCTCCCGTACCTACCAGGGTGCCACCTACTACTTCATCGATACTGCGCACAAGAACGCGTTCGAGATGAACCCGGCCAAGTACGTCCCGCAGTTCGGCGGCTTCTGTGGCTACGCCGCCTCCATCAAGAAGGTCTCGCCCGTCAATCCCGAGATCTGGCAGCTCGTCGACGGCCGCCTCGTCCTCCAGCACACCCCCGAGGCCTACCGCCTGTTCAACCAGGATGTCGCCGCCAACAACGCCAGGGCGGAGGCCAACTGGCCCGCACTCGCCCACCGGCGCTGCGGCGGGTAAGCCCGCTCACCCCCCTCGCTCTTCGACCACGCACATCACACCACGCCGGCGTCCGCCCGCCCTGTGGGCCGGGCGACGCTGGCGTACAGGACCATTTCCATGCTCGCTCGCTTCCTTCCCGCGCTCGTCGCGAGTCTCGCCGTCTGCACTGCTGTCACATCCGGGCACGCCGCTGGCGACCAGTCGCCGGATGTCCCCGACGCCGTGATCGATCTCCGCACGCCCGCCGGCGTCTCGCTCATCAACGGCCAGTGGCGCTACACGGATGTTCACATCGTGGACTCCGACTTCCACGCACCCGGCCCCGACAACAGGCCCACCGGCGCGGCGGTCAAGACGCACGACATCCACCCCCGGGTCGGCACTCACGACTTCGACAGCGCGCCGTGGCAGGCCATCAACGCCGACTCACTCGAATCACGCCGCACCAACGGGCGGTTCGCTTTCGCCTGGTACCGTCTGGACCTGAGCATCCCCGATCACATCGGCGACTTCGCCGCCGCGGGCTCCACGGTCGTCTTCGAGATCACCGTCGATGATTACGCCGAGGTCTGGGTGGATGGCTCGCTCACTCAGACGCTCGGTCAGTCCGGCGGGCAGGTCATCACCGGGTGGAACGCGCCCACTCGTGTGACCATCGCCCGGGACGCGAGGCCGGGACAGCAGATCCATCTCGCGGTGTTCGCCGCCAACGGGCCGCTCTCCAACCCGCCTCCCAACTACGTCTGGCTCCGCTCCGCGACCCTCGACTTCTACAAGCCCGGCCGCGGCTGGGTGAATCCGCCAACGCCCGTCGCGACCGAGATCACCCGCCTCGATCCGGCGCTCGATGCCATCATTACCCCAGGCACCAGGGCCGAGAAGCTCGCCGAAGGCTTTTCGTTCTCCGAGGGCCCTCTCTGGGTCCCCCAACTGCCCCCGGGCAAGACCTACGGCGGCGGCGGCACCGGCGGCTACCTCCTCTTCAGCGACCCCAACAAGAACGTCATCCACCGCTGGGACCCCGCGAGCGGCGAGGTCTCAATCTTCCGCACCAAGAGCGGGTACACGGGCGCGGGCGGCCCAAACATCGGTGAGTATCACCAGCCGGGCTCCAACGGCTTGGCCCTCAGCCCCGATGGCCGCCTCACTATCTGCGAGCATGGCAACCGGCGTGTCACGCGTCTGGAACCCAACGGCTCGATCACCGTCCTGGCCGATCGCTCCCAAGGCAAGCGCCTCAACAGCCCCAACGACCTCGTGTACCGCTCCGATGGCGCGCTCTTCTTCACCGATCCGCCATTCGGCCTGCCCCGGGTCTACGACGACCCACGCAAGGAACTGCCGTTCAGCGGCGTCTTCTGCCTCTACGACGGTGTGCTCAAACCCGTCGCCCACGGCCTCAAGGGTCCCAACGGACTCGCCTTCTCACCCGATGAGAAGTACCTCTACGTGGACAACTGGGATGAACAGAAGAAGGTGATCGTTCGGTACGAGGTGGCCCCCGACGGCACACTCTTAAACGAGACCACGTTCGTGGATCTCACCAGCATCCCCGGAGACATCTGCTTCGACGGCCTGAAAGTGGATGCGGGCGGCAACGTCTACGCCTCCGCGCCCGGCGGCATCCGCATCTTCTCACCTCAGGGCAAGCACCTGGGCACGATCAGCCCGCCCGAGCTGCCCGCCAACTTCACCTTCGGCGACGCCGACCGCCAGACGCTCTATATGACCGCCAGAACGGGGTTGTACCGCATCCGGCTCAACATCGCAGCCGCGTACCACTGACGCACCGAACTCCTGGATAGGCTGGTCGCGTGCTCGAATGGCCCGGCTTTTCCAACAAGGCAGTTACTGCGGGAGGACCCAACCCTCTTTTCTCGCACCGCCCTTACTTGGAGTCGCCAGCGGGAACCGCGCTTCCGAGGGATGCCTCGGCCTCAACCAGAAGCGCTTCCGCATTCCGCGAGGCCCCGGCCGGAAGCGCGTTGCGGATGTCCTTGGCCTGCTGGAACGCGGCGCGGGCGGGCTCCGGCTCGCCTTGCCCTGCGTGTGCCAGGGAGAGGATGGCCCAAGCCCACACCAGCCGCTCGTGCGGGGCCGGATTCGCTCCCTCTATGACCATCCGGGCGGTCGCGGCGGCGTCAGCGTGCATGCCAGCCCGGAGCTGCGTGACGCCAAGCGAGATGCGAAGGCCGGCATCGTCGGGCAGAACGCCCACCGCTGCCTGCATCTGCTCCACAAGCGGGACCCAAGCCGGACCATGGGGCGTCGTGGGCATGCGCAGGAGCGTGGCGTTGTGAATCTGGTTGGGATCGTCTCCCCGTGCCTTGACAAGGTCGAGCGCGACGGCTCGTACATCCTCGCTCAGGGAGGGGTCGGCTTGGATCAACGCCCGCGCGCGCTGGGCGACGAAGCCGGAATCGGCAAACGCCTGGTCCACGGGTCCCCGGGCCAGCGCGGTGCCGAGCCGGCGCTGGTGGTGCTCGATCGGAGCGCTCTCATAGGCGATGACCGGGGTGGAGGGGTCGGCGATGTGGAGCGTGCGCCCGTCGGGGCTGAAGGTCGCGGCCCGCCGGTTCGACCATGTCACACACCTGAGGGAGGCGACCAGCGAGAGATCATCCGCGGCGAACACGCGGACTCGCTCGTCGTTGCTGATCACCGCAATCCGAGCGCCGTCGGGGCTGAAGGCAAGGGCCTCGCCCGGCTGCGCCGACTCGGCGCGGACGAGGATGCGCGCCGTTCGCGGATCAATCCTCACGATGTCCGTTTCGGTCGACACCGCGATCGAGCGGCCGTCGGGCGCGAACACGGCGCCGCGGACGCTCGACGTCACCGGGAACACGGCGATGGTGGCGTGCCCCGCACCCGCCTCGCGAACTCGCACGACCTGCTCCGTGCCCGGTGTCGGCTGATGAACGTCGGTCAGCTTCAAGCCGGCCCGTGCGACCGCCAGCACGAGATCGTCGTCGGGGCTGAAGGCGAGGAGCGTGATGGCACTCGCGGCGGGCTCGGGCCAGGTCGACGGCGGAGCGTCCGGCACCCTCGGGTCAAACTGGATGATCCTCCCGTCCAACATCCCGGCGAGCAGTCGGTCGCCCCCGCGGGACCACGCAAGGGCGGTGACCATCGCCGGTTCCGGGATTGCGAGCACGCCCGTCGTGTCGCCAGTGGTGACGTCGAAGATGGTAATGCCGGGCGAGCGTCCGGCGACCGCGAGGCGGACGCCGTCCGCGCTGAACGCCGCGGCGTAGAGCGCGTCGCGGGAGGGGTATCGAGACCAGAGGTTTTCGCCGGTCTGGGTGTCGAAGAGACAGACCGAGCCCCAGCCCACGACCGCGCTCTGGCGTGCGGTCGGGCTGAGTGCAGCGCAATAGCCCCCACGCCAAACTACCTCCGTCCGGAAGGGCTGGCCGTTCGCGAAGGTGCGGGCCTGGGTGACGCTGGCATCGCCTATGACGTAGGCGGTGGTCCCGGCGGGGTCTACCACGAAGGCCGCACCCGTGTCGTTGGGGATGTTGACCTTGAACAATGGCTCGGCCCCAGGCCAGACGAAGGTCTGCACAACGCCCTGCGTCGATTGCAGGCCGAACGCGCGAGGGCCCCCGGGGCGAACTTCCCGGTAGTCGTTTCTCGCCAGGGGCAGCCGACGGAGCTCTCCGTTCCGGGCGTTGATCTGCACGATCCGATCGGTGGTGACCGCAACCACCCCCTCGGGTGGGGCGGGCACGAACACGCGGGAATCGGCTCCGAATCGCGTGATCTCGCGCTGCGTGTCCAGGTCCCACACCACGTTCCAGCCCGAGCCCTCGGTGACGAGGACCACGGAGCGTGTGCCGCCGATGGGTCCGTCGATCCATTCGATGGGCTCGCCGGTGTAGGTGACGCGGTCGAGCACTTGCTCGCTGCGGATATCGAGGCGGACGGCTCCGTCGGGTGTGCGGCGCCAACGTCCGCCCGGAAATGAGGCGCCCAGGAGCGTCGACGTGCGCTCGGACCAGACCTCGCCCGAGGTCGAGACGTCCCAGAGAGTCAACGTGCCCTCGCCGGTCCAGCCGTCCTCGTGATCGGCGATGCAGGTGATGAGGAGCGATCCATCGTGGTTGGCCTGCGGCATCCGGAATCGCCAGGACATTCCCGGCGGGGTGATGAGCGCGTGCTCGAGCCGCGCGGTCGCGGTGTTGAACACGCGCACGCCGCCGCTGCGGGCGCGTGTGAACAGGCGGGTGCCGTCGCCGGAGATCGCCAGGCCCTCGGTGTCTCGCGGGGTATCAAACACCCGTGAGACGGGGTCGCAGGCCCAGCCCAGGTGCGCCCACTCCCAGCCGCGGAAGTCGCGCGGGGTGGCGGCGAGTTCCGTGCGAGCGTGACCGATGGCGCCCTGCTCGATCTCCGTGGCCGCCAGACCGATGGCCAGGCTGTACGCCAGGCGGCTGGACCGGAGCGCGGCCTCGTCCGCGCGGAGGCGCTGGGCGGCCTCGGTCTTGGCTGCACTCACGGCGCGTTGTTCGGAAACCACCGCGTCGTTGCGGGCCGTCACAGCGCGGATCGCGCCAACCGCGGTGCCAATGAGGCCGAGCACGAGGCTGAGCAGGAGCGCGCAGCCGACCGCGACCTCCCGCCGGTGTCTGCGTGCGAACTTGCGGACGCGGTACGCCGCCCCGGGCGGAGCGGCCTCGAGCGGCTCGTGCGAGAGGTGACGCGTGATGTCCCTCGCAAGGTCGGCGACGGAGGCGTACCGGCGCGTGCGATCCTTCTCGAGGCACCGCATGACGATCCAGTCGAGTTCACCCCGGACCGACTCCCGCAGGCGGGCCGGCTCTGTGTGCCGCATCGCCGCGACCTCGTCGAGCGTGGCCATGGTGCTCAGGCGCGTGCTCGGGCGGGGAGGATCGACCTCCCGGATGACGCGCCGGAGTTCGTCGAAGGCGGCGGCGCGGAGGCGGCGAGGGTCGAATGGTGTGACGCCGGTCAGGAGTTCATACAGCAGCACGCCCAGGGAGTACACGTCCGAGCGAGTATCGATGTCGGCCGCGGCGGCGGCGTCGCGCCCGGCCTGCTCGGGGCTCATGTACTCCGGCGTGCCCAACAGTTGGCGGCTCTCGGTAAAGAGCGTGCGCTCCGCGAGCCGCGACTGCGTCGCCTTCGCGATGCCGAAGTCAATCACCTTGGGGATCGGGCGATCGGCGTCTCCGCGCCCGACGAGTATGTTGGAGGGCTTGAGGTCGCGGTGGATGACCCCGCGGTGGTGCGCGTGCTGGACGGCCTCGCAGATCTGGCCGAACAGTTCCAGCCGCTCGCGAACTCCGAGGCGGTGGTCGTCGCAGAACTGCGTCACCGGCACACCCCGGACGAGCTCCATCGCAAAGAAGGGGCGGCCTGTGGCGGTCGCCCCGGCGTCGAAGACCTTGGCGATGCCGGGATGGTCCATGATGGCCAGGGCCTGTCGCTCCTGCTCAAAGCGGGCGATGACCTGGCGCGTGTCCATGCCCAGCTTGATGACCTTGAGGGCAACGCGCCTGCGGATGGGGTGTTCCTGCTCGGCGAGGTAGACCATGCCGAACCCGCCCTCGCCGATCTGTTCGAGGAGGTGATACGGGCCGATGCGGGCGCCGACGCCCTCGCGGAGCGACTCGGGCGCGATGATCGTCTGCGCCAGCGCCCCGGGCGCACCCGTCGGGGCCTGGAGAAACTCCCCGGCGACGTCGAGCTCGGCCAGCAGGGCTCGCACTTCTGAGACGATCTGCTCCCCGTCGGGGGTCAGCCCCTTGGCCGCGGCGAGCACGTGGGCGCGATGCTCCGGTGCCGCCTGACTCACGCGCTCCAGAAGGTCCTTGACTCGCTGCACTCGATCGCCGGCCATGACGATCTCTCCGGAGTGGGGCTATTCAGACGCGGCACGCATCAGTTGATGCAGACGGGCACGGGCATACGCCCAGTCCCGGTCGACCGAACGCGGGGATACACCGAGCGCTTCGGCGATCTCCGCGACGCTGAGTCCGGCGAAGAATCGAAGCCGAACGATCGTGGCGGCCTGCGGGTCGTCACGCTCGAGCTGCGCAAGGGCGTCGTCCAGCAGGAGCATGAGGCCGGGTTCGGGCTCCGTTGAAAGGGTCAGCTCAGAGAGTGCGGCGCGTCCCGGCGCGCGCCGACCGTCGCCGCCCCGCTTGAGGCGGGCGCGGGCCCGGGCCCGATCGACAAGAATGCGGCGCATTGCCTCGCCCGCGGCGGCAAAGAAGTGCGCTCGGCTTTGCCATGCGACCTGACCGCCACCCACGAGCCGGACGAACGCCTCGTGCACGAGCGCAGTGGGCTGCAGCGTGTGCCCCAGACGCTCGCCCTTCATCCGACTCTGCGCGAGCCGCCGGAGGCCTTCATACACCAACGCGAAGAGCTCCTCGGATGCGGCCGGGTCGCCAGCGGCGCAGGCGCCCAGCGCCAGCGTGATGCGCTGCGTCTCCGGCTCCGTCGAAGATGGATCTGTGTTCCCCATTGAGGCGGCGTGTTTCGAGCGGAGGGCCGTCGAGGGCACAATATACCGATTCCCCGTTGACGTGCGAGGCTCACTGTCGGCGATTCGCCGACGACCGACGCACAGGCCGCACGCACCGGGCGACGGGCGCAGACCGTGAAGCGCGAACAGCGCACCGTCGCGGTCCGAGAACCCGGATGGGACAGTCTTTCTGAGCATCAGCGCCTCCGGCGGATCGGGCCGAACAGGACCATGGGGCCGACGCCCACCGCCGCGCCGGGTGATGGAATGGCACCGGCGACGATCGCCACGCCCGGCTCGCTCTCGTAGGCATAGTCAAGCACCGTGATCATGTATCCTGGGACGGGCAGGATGTTGATCTGCGCGCGGGCCCAGCCGACGTGCATACGACCGTTGATGTCGAAGGTGAAGCCGACGTATGCGGGTGGGTCGCCGTACTCCCACAGGCCCCAACCGCCCAGCCCGACTTCCCACGCAAACTCGTGCCGCTCATGGTCCAGGAAGTAATCGGAGCCGGAGACAAGCGTGCCGGCACCGAGGAGCGCGAAGCCCTCGCCCTCAGCCCAGCGGACGGCGACACCGGGGCGCTCCACCCGGAAGTACGTGCCGCGGGTCGGGAAGCCCGTCGTCCGCTGATACTGAGCGTTGATCGTGAACTCCGCCACGCCATCATGATTGATGTCAAGCGGCGCGGCCGCGTGGTTGGACCCCGGGTTGGTGTCGGGGAACGCCGCTGCCACGGTGATCGGCTGCGGCGGGAGGCTGTACACGATGCCGGCGAGCGCTCCCGGAGCAAACACAGCCGCTGCGACGGCACATGCGAGCGCGGCGAGTCTCATGGACGTTTCCTTCGGATGGTGGTGATGGATGCGAGGGCCAGCAGCACGGTCCCCCCCGGCGCGGGAATGCCCGAGACTCTCCATGACGCGAACGACCCGTCGGGAGCAAGGCCGCTCCCGACGATGATCGAACCATCGGCGGAGATCGCATCCGCACTGCGGAGCGTGTACCCGCCGAGGTCGAGCCCGAGAGATGGAAGATACGTATTGAGGTCGACAAGGCCGGTGGTGCGGCTCCAGTACACGGCCGCCAATCGCCCGAAGCCACCCGGCCCGGACTCAACATCAAAGGCCTGACCGACGATCACGTCTCCCGATGCGCTGATCGCGTTGGGCTGCGTTTCGGTTCGTTCGGCGAAGGGCAGCCCCAGCGCCCCGAGATACTCCATGCCGAGGGATTCGCTCCAGCGGAAGATGCCGTACTCGCGCTGACCGCCGGTGATGTGGATGTCTGCAACTCCGGTGATCGCGGAGCCGTCGGCACTCATGGCCGAAGACGAGGCGAAGGAACCGCCCTGGAGAAGGCCCAGGTCCTGCATGCCGCCGACGTGCGTCCATCGGAAGGGCCGTGCGGTGTTGAAAACGCCGTCATGGGTGTTCCCGGCGACCACCGTGCCGTCCGTGCTGATCGCCACGGCACCCGAGTTGAGCTGGTCGTCGAAGGTCCCGAGGTCCTGCATGCCGCCGGCCTCGGTCCACCTGAACGCGCGGCTCTGCGAGTTACCGTTGTCACTCCAGCCGACGACAGCCGTCCCGTCGCCGCTGAGGCCCATGCCCGCGGAGCGCACGCCGCCGGGGAGGTGCCCCAGTTCGACGGGAACGCCGTTCCGCCAGATCGTCGCCCGCGTTGTGGCCCAACTGCCGTTGATGCTGGAGCCCCCGGCGGCGATTGTGCCATCGGTGCTGACGGCGCGTATCTCGCCGCTTGTGGTGGCGGATGGGACCGGAAACGTTTGCACGCCCCCGCCGGGCGTCCAGATCGCGGGCTGCGTCCCGGTCGACAAGTCATAGTCCGACCCGGCGAGCAGACCGCCGTCGGCTCGCATCGTCGCGGTGTAGAAACTCCAAGGGACGTCGCTGGGCGAGAAGACGGGCTGCGCGAGGGCAGGGGTGACCGCCGCGGCGAGCGCGATCGCCGTCCAGCCTGTTCTCGTGGTCTCGGGCGAGTATTCTCGGATCATCGCTGCCTCCTTCGAACTGTCATCCACCCGGCCAGCCCAAACAGCGCGAGCGTGCCCGGCGCGGGGACCTGTCCCGCGCTGATCGCCACGCCCGGCTCGGTCTGGTACGCCCATTCCAGCGCACGAAAGTTCAGGTCATCCAGCTCGAACTCCACCTTGATCCAGCCGAGTTGGCCCGCCCGCGTTCGCACGCCCACGTAGCCGGGCGCGCCGAAGGGAAAGAGCGACGAGTGCGGGCCGCCGAAACTCGCGACGGCATGCGCGGCCGTATCGAACCAGCCATGCGGGAACATGGGCGCGACGGGTTCGCCCGCCGTGAGGCACTGCGTGAAACTCCATCCGCCCCACGCGGGTACGGCGAGCAGCTCCGCCCCGCCCTCGTGCATGTTGTAGTCAGCGTCGCCCTCGCCGACGAACAGCTGTCCGACGCTCGCGCCGCCGGGCACGTTCGGCTGGTCGCTCGGCGCGCGCGTGATGTCGAGCCAACTTGGCTCAAGGGTCCACCAATCGAAGCGCCAGTTGTAGTGTCCAGGCTGCCCCGGCGCGGGGTTGGTGAAGTGCACGATCTCCGCGTGCGAGGCGGTGACGCACGCGGCGAGCGTTACCAGCACTATCTTGATCATGGGGCTCACGCTCTCCTCCGTCGCATCAACACGGGCACGCCCATGGCGGCAACGACCAGGACACTCGGCGCCGGGACGCCGGCCACCACCCACGAGACATAGCCGCCATCGGGCCTGTAACCGAAGCCAGCGATCACCGACCCGTCGGCCGAGGTCGCAGTCGGGTATGTCAGCCGAACGCCCCCGAGATCGACGCCGAGCGAAGGGAGAAAGGCATTCAAGTCCACGAGCCCCGACGCGCGGCTCCAGTAGAGCGCGGAAGATTCTCCGTCCACCGTGTTGAACCCGACCAAAACGTTCCCGTCCGCGCTCATGTTCGTCGCGACGCTCATCGCGGTGTCGTGCTCGGTGTTCAGTCGTCCCAGAAACTCCATCCCGGCCTGCTCCGTCCAGCGAAAGAACCCATACCGCGGCCACGAGTCGGGCACAAGAATGTCGGCCGTGCCGGCGATGACGCGGCCGTCCGCGCTGATCGTCGACGCCCAGGCGACCGAGCCGCCCGGAGCGGGCCTCAGCATGAGTACCTCGCCCGCGGAGTTCCAACGGCACGCCCCGGCCTCGGTGTTTCCGACGATGAACGATCCGTCGTTACTCGCACCAAGCGCCTCGGAGGTCTCGAACCCGTTCTCCGTCCCCAGGTCCTGCATGCCCTGCTCGGGCGTCCAGCGGAACGCCTGCGTTCCGCCAGTGCCGGTGCTGCCCCAGCCCACCGTCGTCGAACCGTCCGCGCTCACCGCGCGCGCCACCGAGTTGTAGCCCCCGGGCAGAAGCCCCAGGACCTGCGGCTGCCCGTTCCGCCAGATCGTGGCGCGGTTCCGGTCCCATCGCGCGTCCACGCTGGTGACCCCCGCCGCGACCGACCCATCTGCACTCAGGCCAAAGACTTCGCCGCTGTTGAACCCCGTCGGAGGGCTGAGCGGCAGAACGCCGCCCTCCGGTGTCCACGTACCGGGCAACGCATCGATCACCTCGAAGTCGTACCCCCCGCCGAGCATGGAGCCGTCCGCGCGCATTGACATCGGCCTGAAGTTGGTCGGCAGCGGCGTGAACACGGGCTGGGCGAGCGCGGGCGCCGAGGCGGCCGCGCCCGCGAGCGCGAGAGTCCGCCACGAGCGACGGGTAGATTTGCGGGCGTCCATCACGCTCTCCTCGCACGCCAACGCGCCAGGGCTGCCACGCCCGCAAGCATCGCGGACCCAGGCGCGGGGGCCTGACCGGCGACGATCGCCACGCCCGGCTCGGTCTCGTACGCCCACGACAGGGCATTGAATGCCAAGCCTTCTGGCTCGACCTCGATCCAGCCGTAGTTGCCCGCGCCCGTGCGTACCCCCATGTAGCGGCGCTGCCCTTCGGGGAAGGCTGTCACCACCGAGCCCGGCTCCAACTCCATCGCGTGTGTGGCGAACACTGAGAACCCGAAGTCACTGAACCCGATGAGGTCTCCGCTCGCGTACGCGGTCGTGGCAAAGAGACCCCACGACGCGACAAAGGACCTGTTGACGGCCGCGCCGCCCACCGTGCGATTCTGGGGAGTAGTTTCGCCCGGAACAAAGACGTACATCTGCCCAACACTGCTCGCCGACGCCAGGTGGCTCTGGGCAGCGGACGGCATGGTGATGTCGAGCCAGCTCTGCCAGCCGTCCGTGCGCTCAAGGCGCCAGTCGTAAGGTCCCGGCTGGCCCGGCGCCGGGTTGGTGAAGTGGACGATCTCCGCCGTCACGGGCTGAGCCATGAGGCCCACCGCGATTCCGCATGCGAGTAGGGTCACTTTCATGAACGCCTCCTTCGGATGCCTCTCAGTGATGCCAAAGCGAGGAGCGCCGCCGCGCCCGGCGCGGGGACCTGGCCCGCAGTAATCGCCACGCCCGGTTCGGTCTCGTAGGCCCACGAGAAGGCGGCGAGACTCTGGCCGAAGCGTGCGACCTCGACCCAGCCGAATCGCCCGTTCGCGGTCCGCACGCCGATGTAGCGTCGTTCCCCCTCGGGAAAGAGCGAGCTCACATTCGGGGGCATCCCGAGCGCGTACAGCGCCCAGGATTCGTACCTCCGGTCCGCCAGCGTGTCGCCTTGCGATAGCGCGAGGACGAAGGCGTCGTCATCCTCCGCCACGGCGAACGCCGACCATGGGCCCGGGTGGTTGGAGTCGCCGCCGATAAGCACACTCCAATCCGGCCAGCCGCCGGGGACGCCGCCCAGGCCCTGCGCGATGGTGCTACCGGATTCGGCGTTGGTCTGCGCCGCGGCGGGCAGGGTGATGTCCAGCCAGTTCGGCACCCCGATCTCCGCGAACCAGGCGTAGTGGCCCGGCTCGCCCAGCGGCGGATTGAGGTGATGCACGATCGCGGCGAAGCCCGCGGGCGCGAGACTCCCCAATGCAAGCGCAGCTGAGAGTGTTGCCGATCTCATGGCCGCCTCCTTCGGAACGTGGGGAGGGCTGCCAGCGTGCACAGCACCGCCCCGCCGGGGGTGGGCACCGCTCCGGCGGCGATTCCCGCGCCCGCAGTGGTCTCGTACGCGTAGTCAAAGACCGTCACGGCGTAGGTCTGCGCTGAGGACGAATACGTGATCTGGCCCCGAGCCCACCCGAAGTGCGACGCGCCCCCCGTCTCGAATCGAAAGCCAAAGAACGCCGGCGCATCGTTGAAGTTCCAGGCTCCGTCGCCGCCGGCCATGCCGTACCAGACGTAGAAGGGGACCTGGCCGCTCGCCTGGTACTCATCGGAACCTCCAAATCCGATCGGCGCGCCCGCCAGCAGCGGGTCAAGCACCCCTTCCCATTGGAAGAACGCCCCAGGGCGGTCGGCGCGGATGTACGTGCCGAACGAGTGTCCCGGGAACGTCTCTGCATGAAAGGCGTGGATCGTGAACTCTGGCACGCCGTCGTTGTCGATGTCGAGCGGAGCGGCTGCCTGCCCGTTGGGTGCAAGAGCCGCCGCGGTAATCGGCGCGTCGGGGACCGTGTGCACGATCCCAGCTTCCGCCGCGCCGACCAGGCCCGCCGCCCCCACGATCGCTGAACCCATGCGTGTCATCTTGCGACCCTCCGGACGGTTCGAGTGGACAAAGCCCGGGCCGCCCGGTGGTCCGGGCAGGGCCGGGTGCGAGAGAGCTCTCAGTTCTTTCCGCCGCGTGTGACGATGACGTCGTCGAACGAGGCCGAGAGTTGCCCGCCGTTGCCGCCGGGCTGAAAGGTCGGCTGGTTGTACATGATGAACGCCGCGCCGCTCTGGCTACGGAAGCGATGCTCGTTGACGGCAAGCTGCGGCGCATCGGGCTCCGGCTGGTCCGAGGCCCAGACCTTCATCGTGAGGTGCACGCCGTGCATCGTGACCACCACCGAGTAGTCGCGCCCCACGTCAAAGTGAAACGGAGCCTGCGCGAGGGGAGGGTTGCCGGTGGCGCCACCCGACTCCGGGATGACATTGACGAAGATGCCCAGTTCGCGCTGGTAGTTGAACGCGATGTAGGCGGCGCCCGGAGTCTCCGGGTTGCCACGGCCCGCGAACTGGAAGTTCGTGGACTCGTTGTTGAGCCGGACGGTGAAGCGCACGTCGCAGTTCCTGTAGTCCCGGTTGCCGCTCGAGTCCCCGAGGAGGACGCCATCTCCGACGTAGAAGGGCAGGGGCGGGAGCGTCGCGTTCGACTCCATCTCATACCGGCCGCCCGAGGCGTCGTAGGTGGTCCCACCCAACGGCGCGAGCGCGTTCACTTCGACCCAGCCCGCAGCGTCGCCGTCCTTGAAGTCGTCGGCGAACAAAACGTTGCTCGACCATGCAAGAGGTGCCGCAGCCGCCGCGGCGATCACGAGTGAACCGGCCAGTGCGTGGATCATGTCGTCTCCTTTTCAAGATTCGTGCGTCAGGACGGCCGCCCCGAGTCCGCGCCCGAGTCCGCCCCTCTGGTGAGCGCCGCCACGCCCCCAATCACGCCACGGTTTCACGCGGAGCCCGTGCGTGGGCTTCGGTCGCCCTCCACCTGAGAGCGAACCGGCCCCAACCGGCAGCCAAATAAAGGCCGTATATCCAGCCGCGCCCTGTCCTGCCGCGGGCGTGCATCAGGGCACCGGTGCAGCCCAGCTGCCCCAGCCCGCGGCTTGCTTCGCGTGCCGTGCAGCTGATGACAGAGCAGGCCTCCCCCGAGGGGCAAGACTCAAGCCCGCGACCGCATCGTTCGGTCACTGGACCGGCTGGTTGGCTGGTCGCATCGCGGACATGAACGGGCCCCCTCATGGTCCGCCCGGCGGTCGGATCGGCGGCGGCGACAATGCGCTACCTGGTTGCCCGCCACAACGGTCCGATGCGGGTCCAGGAACTGGCCCAGACCATCGGGGCATCCGCCGCCTACCTCGCCAAGATCATCCACATGCTCGCCCGCAAGGAGTTCTTGGAAATGACCAAGGGCCGGGGCGGCGGCATCACCGCGCCCAGAGCAGCCCAAGATCCGGAGTGCCGACTACCGCCAGTGCTCGGGCGTGCCCGGCCGTACCAAGTCACACGGCTCACCCTGGTATCGGAACTGAACTGAGGACACCTTAGAGGTGGGACTCAACCGTGCTCGACCCGACCGCCTCGCGACAAGCCCCAAGTACGAAGCCGGAGGCTGTTGAGCACCACGCTCACGCTGCTGAACGCCATCGCGGCGCTCGCGATGATCGGTGAAAGCAGCCAGCCCGTGAGCGGGAAGAGCACGCCCGCCGCAACGGGGATGCCCACGACGTTGTAGATGAACGCCCAGAACAGGTTCTGCCGGATCGTCCGCATCGTCGCGTACGAGAGTGCGATGGCCTCGGGCACCGCTCGCAGGTCCCCCCGCATCAGCGTGACGTCCGCCGACTCCATCGCCAGATCCGTGCCTGTTCCGACCGCGATGCCCACATCCGCCTGCGCGAGCGCCGGCGCGTCGTTGATGCCGTCGCCGACCATCCCCACGACGTAACCCTCGGCCTGCAGGGCCCTGACCTTTTCGGCCTTGTCCTTCGGCAACACCTCGGCAAACACCACATCGACGCCCACCTGCGAGGCGACCGTGTCTGCTGTCCTCTGGTTGTCGCCGGTCATCATCACGACACGCAGCCCAAGGGCGTGCATGGTGGCGATGGCCTCCTTCGACTCGGGCCGCACCGTGTCGGCGACCGCGACAATCCCGGCTTCGCGTCCGTCCACGGCGACGAACATCGGGGTACGTCCCATGCCCGCCAGTTCCGCGGCCTTGTCCGACAGTGTGATCGCCACGCCGCGCTGCTGCAGGAGCGCCGCCCTGCCCACCAACAGGCTCCTCCCATCGACCGTGGCCTCAACCCCATGCCCGACCACGGCCCGGACGCCGATCGGCTCGGTGAGTGGCAGCCCGCGTGCCCGGGCCTCACGCACGATCGCCGCCGCGAGCGGGTGCTCGCTGTGCTGCTCCGCCGAACCGGCCAGCCGGAGCAGTTCATCCTGGCCGATCTCGCCATTGGTCAATGGCACGATGTCCGTAACCGCCGGCTTGCCATGGGTGATGGTGCCGGTCTTGTCGAGCACGACCGCGGTGAGCCTGTGCGCGGTCTCCAGAGCCTCGCCGCCCCTGATCAAGATGCCCTTCTCCGCACCGCGCCCGGTCCCCACCATGATCGCCGTCGGTGTCGCCAGCCCGAGCGCGCACGGACAGGCGATGATGAGCACCGAGACCGCCGTGACCAGCGCCATGCTCAACCGCGACTCCGCCTGTGAGGCAAGCCACCAGACCACAAACGTGACGAGGGCGATCGCGATGACGATGGGCACAAACACCCCGCTGATCCTGTCGGCCAGCCGCGCGATCGGGGCCTTGCTTCCCTGCGCCTCCTGCACGAGCCGCACAATCTGCTGAAGCGCCGAGTCGGCCCCGACCTTGGTCGCCACCAGCCGCAACGCGCCGGTGGTGTTCATCGTTGCGCCAAAGACGCTGTCGCCCGCCCTCTTCTCGACCGGCACGCTCTCACCGGTGAGCATCGACTCGTCCACCGCCGACTGTCCGCTCTCAACACTCCCGTCCACAGGTATCTTCTCGCCCGGCCGCACCAGCACGCGGTCTCCAACGACCACAGATTCGATCGGCACGTCCTGCTCCACGCCGTTCCGCACGACGCGGGCCGTTCTGGCCTGCATCCCGATCAGCCGCCTGATGGCGGCGCCCGTCCGTCCCGTGGCCCGGGCCTCAAGGTACTTGCCCAACAGGATCAGCACGATGATGACCGCGGCGGCCTCGTAGTACACGGGGACCATCGCCATGCCCCCCATCGGCCCCTCGGGGTGCGCCGCACCAGCCGCAGAGCCGCCGACGCCCGCGAAGAACCCGGGCCAGATCGTCGCCGCCAGCGAGTACAGGTACGCCGCGCCCGTGCCGATCGCTACCAGCGTGTCCATGTTGGCGCTGAAGTGCCGCAGGCCCTTCCACGCCGAGCGGAAGAACTGCCAGCCACACCAGAACATCACCGGCGTGGTGAGCGCGAGCTGCAGCCAGTTGATCCAGGGTCCCAGTGGGGGGACGTTGAACGCCTCGATCTTCCCGTGCGACATCGCGATCACCAGCACGGGCAGCGACAGCGCCGCGCCGACGCCCATCTTGATGAGCAGCCGTCGCGCCTCCACATCGTCCACGTTCATGTGGGCCGAGTGGTCCTCGCCTTTGCCCGCTCCATCCATCGCGTGCCCCGCGTGCACGCCAGACTCCTGCTCCGCGAGCATCGCCGCGTGGCCATGTCCAGCGTGCCCATGAGGCGAAGCCGCCGCACGCCCCGCCGCGGGCACGATCGCCTTGTACCCGATGTCGTCCACCGCCTTCGCGAGCGCCGCCGGACCCGTGGCCGCCGGGTCGAACTTCACCGTCGCCAACTTGGTGGCAAAGTTCACGTTCGCCGACGAGACGCCGGGCTGCCTGGCCAGCCGCCGCTCAATCCTGTTCGCGCACGAGGCGCACGTCATGCCCTCGATGGGCAGGTCGGCCCGTTCTGTTGCCGCTTTCATGGCGCACCTCGTCTTCGCCGCTCACCGCGCGACCTTGGCCACCAACTCCAGGAGTTCTCCGATCATGTCGTCCCGCTCGGCTCCTTCCACGCTCATGGCCGCAACCGCGCAGTGCGTGAGGTGGTTTCGGAGCAGGTTCTTGGCGACCGACCGCAGCGACTCCTGCACCGCCGCGGCCTGCTGGATGATATCGGCGCAGTAACGGTCTTCCTCGATCATCGCCGCGATGCCTCGCACCTGGGCCTCGATCCGACGCAGGTGCCGAAGGTTCGCGGCCCTGATCGCCGCATCGACGCCCACAGCGTGCGCCCCCGGCCCCACGCCGTCGCGGACCTGGCCGAGCCCGACCCCTCCGCCCCCTCCCGGCCTGCACCCGCACGCCACGCCGCTCTTCCCCAGCCGCCCACTGCCGACGGAACCACGCTTGACCGCTTTGCCCTTGGCCATGATCATCGCTCCCTGTCTCACCGCTTCACCGCCCACTTGCCCGCAGCAGCCGCCCGAGTTCTTCGCGCTGCCCCCGTCCCGCGCAGCGGCCGTCGCGACACCCGCCCCAGCCGAAACGTTCGGTCCGGGGTGGGGCCGGTCTCCAGACCGGCTCTACAGGTTGGGGCAGTCCCCTCCCCCGATGACATCGATCAGGGCCGCGATGTCATCCTGGTCCGCGTTCCCATCGTGGTTGAAGTCCGGATCAAGGCCGCTGGGATTCTCGCCGCCACTGATGACATTTGTCAGGTAGGACACGTCGTCCTGGTCGCTGTTCCCGTCCAAGGTATAGTCCGTCAGGCAGTTCGGACCGGCGCAACAGTCGATCCGACCGTCCATGTCGGCGTCCAACGTGGGGTTCGCCGCAATGTCGGCGGCGTCATCAACCCCATTCCGGTTACAGTCCATGTACAACTGGAAGTCATAGGCGAAGTTCTCGCCAACGGGCACATCGAGCGTGACGAGCAGTCCATCGGACAGCAGCCGGGCGCCGCCGTTGAGTCTCGGGCGAACGCGGTATCGACCAGCGATCAACTGCGTCTGATCCCGCCCCGAGAGGATGAGCGTGCGGGCAAACCCGCCCGAGGAATCCGGGATGAGGCTCCAGTCGATGAACGCGGCGTAGTCGACGTCGGTTTCGGGGTCGTTGTGTTCAACCCCCTGAGGGTCGATATACCAGACGTAGACCGGGCACACAGTGGGGTCCTCCGCGAAGACGGGTCCATAGAACGTGAGCCGAAGGTCTGCGCTGCCATAAGGCACGGGCGCAGGGGTTGCTGGCACGGGCAGACACGTCCACCTCGTGAGGTACCCCAGATTACAGAACTCGGCGCTCCCAAAGACCGGTGGCGTCGTCTGGTTTCGAGGAGGGGCGCAACTCTCGCCATGCAGGCGGGTCGGAACAAGCGCGACGCTCCCGCCGCCAACCGAGTAATCCGTGTTCGAGTAGTACGGAGCCGGCGAGAGCGGCGGACTCGCTGGTCCCGCGACCCTGATGTCCGCGGCCCACGTGCCGCCGCCAGCCGCATCATTGAGAAGGACGAGACCCTCCAGCCCGGGGGCAGACGCGGTCCCAAGTGTCATGGGCTGGGTCAGAGAACCGCCCGCGGCGATAATTCCGGTCATGGGACCGTTCACCGTGATGGGCTTGTCGATATTGCCGCCGAAGGCGAGCGTGCCGGCGAGGGCCCCGAAGTTCATTGTCGTTCCTGAACCGGTGAGACTCGAGCCGACGTACATCGTGCGCCCGGCGGGCAGCGCGCCGCTCACCTGAACACGATTCCGTACCTCGTTGAGGATCGTGATGTCGGCGTCCAGGTCGCCCCCGGCCACGATGATCCCGTCAGACGCGGGCGTCGCGCCGTCGATGTTCTTGGCGGTGAGGGAGCCGGTGAAGCCGCCCGCCGTCGTCGCAATACGCCAGACTTCGCTGGAATCCGACGGGGCCGAGCCGAATGTTGAGTCGATGTCCGCCCAAATCGCCCGAGCAGTGATCCGCCGGATGGAGCGCTTGGCCAAGATGTAGTTGGCGAATGCCTCAGTGCCAATGTCGCCGTTGGGTGCCACAACCTAGTGGATGGAGCCCGCGTACGCGACGATGTGACCAAGAACATCACCCGCGCTACTGCGGACAAGGACTATGTCGGAGATGCCGGTGGAAGAAAACAGCGGTGGCCCAGCCAGCAGCGTCGCGGCCATATCGCCGTTCGTCGACACCGAATTGATATAGTCAGCAACCACGAGGCCGGAGTTTGGAGTGCCCGAGGCGCCAAGGGTCCCTGCGATCTGAATACTCGCGACGCTCAGGTTGGCGGGACTGGGTGCGGGGAGGTACGACACTTCATCCAGCCGGGCGATGGTGCCACCGTTCTCGGTCACGGACACCGTAACCGTACCGTTCGGGAACGGACCTCGTTCCGCCTGTACACGAAGGTAACGAATTGACTGCGTGCCTTGGACGCACTGAACGGCGATACTGCGGTCCGGATTCCCCGTGACAAGCAACTGAATCTGCCACATGCCGTCGATGAACTGGAACTCCAGGCATGTGGCCGTGTTTGCGGGGAGGACTTGAAACGGTGCGTGAACTGGGCACTGTGCCCGAGCCGGCACGGTGGCGAGTACCAGGACGAGGACGACAAGCAGAGCGGGAAATGTCATGGGGTGCTCCTCCTCCTTGGACCTACAACCAGAAGCAACATAAGCGCAGAGAGCACGCTCGGGCTCGGCACCGCTGCCGCCACTCGAATCGCCCCGCCAAGTCCGAACCACAGAGCATCTCCCCCTCCCTGAGCGATGTGGTCGTGGTACTGGTAGAGAGTCTCCTGGGCGAACGATCCAACGACGAAGACCTCATCGTCGTGCGGGCTCATGAGCGTCGCCGTCAGCGTCGGCACGGTGCCGGACACGTCGAGCAGGCCCCAGGGCGTCTGCGTCGCGGGGTACTGCCCCAGCGCCCAGTCGCCGATCCTGCGGTTCGTGCCGATCAGCGTGTCGCCGA
>Ga0154020_10002137_pt1 | contig 24039 bp, 40 predicted proteins | sample Klosneuvirus_201_FD_109709 | JGI IMG/M metagenome (GOLD analysis project Ga0154020, IMG submission 109709) | Active sludge microbial communities from wastewater, Klosterneuburg, Austria - Klosneuvirus_20160825_MG | ecosystem: Engineered > WWTP > Aerobic digester > Activated sludge | place...
TAGAGGCCGTTCAGGGAGGCGACGAGCACGCTCTGGCCGCTGCGGAGATCGAGCTCGCGAGGGATCGTGCGCTCGACGGTGTCGTCCGGTAAGTCCTCGATCGGGGCGCGACGCGCGCCGACGAGAATACGGCCTGCTGTCTGCTTCTTGACCATCGTGGCCACCCCCACGTTACCACTCTGCGCGGCACTTGCGGGGTGGTATGCTAGCGGGAACTTCGCCTCAAGCGAGCCCCTGGAGCGGTCGAAAACATGGGACTTTCCGAAAACACGCAGAACCCTGGGCTCGCGGTCGACAGCAACGACGCCCTTCGTTCGCTCCCCATCGCGGCGCTCGACAGCGGCGAGCGCGCCTCGGCGGCAGGCATCCTCTACCGGCTCGACAAGGCGAGTTTTCTCCCCGACGACGACGTCAACGTGATCGCGGCGCGCCCGGCGATCGTGTCGTTCGTGCCCCTCGTGGTCAACCCGCTCATTCCAGGGCGCTGGCGGCTCGAGACGGCGCCAGCGCCTCCTGGCAGCGGGCTCGTCACCGAGTACCAGGACGTGCTCGTGAACGGGCAGACGCTCTTCAACCTGGCAGCGTTGCCGGCGGGTGACGTCGTCATGCAGATCAACGGAGTCACCTACCCCGAGGGGACTTCCTGGACCCGCGCAGGTCTCGTCGTCACCTGGCTCGACGTGCCCTTCGTCCTCGTTGCAGGCCCCGGCGGTGACGCCGTGACGTTCATCTACTGATGGCAAGGGTGAGAGGAAAGCAGGTCGCGAGCGACATCCTCGCGACCGACACGGGTAAGGCGGCGCCGAGCGCGCCCTACACGGGGCTCGGCGTCGGCGTGCGGAACCTGGGCTACGCGAGCGTGAGCCTCGTCTCGGGCAGCGCGAACGCGGGGGTGATCAACGTTGGCGACGTCGTCATCAAGTCGACGACGATCAACAACGCGGTCGACCGCGTCGCAGCCAACCAGAGCGTGCTCGTCCTGGGCGTCGCGGTCACTGCCACGACCGCACCGGGGCAACCTGTGGAGGTCGCGACCGCCGGCGTCGTCAACGTGAACGTGCAGGGTGCGGTCACGCGCGGCCAGCGCCTCGGTACGAGCACGACCCTTGGGCGCGCTGCCGGTTTCGCTGCGACGGCGATCAACACGGTCCTCGGCAAGGCGCTCGCCGCGAACGCCGCGGGCCCCGCCACGATCCCCTGCCTCTTGACCTTGAACTGATCGCTTCGAGGAGAACCTAGAAAATGATCCTCACCGGTGCCTCGCTTCCTGGCGGCAGCGACATGAGCAACATCCTCTACAAGGCGATCTTCTCCGTGAACGCGCCGGGGGTGACAAAGCTCTACGTGCCCATCGGCACGTACCTGCGCGCCGACGCGAACGACGCGCTCGTCGAGACGAGCAGCGACGGTCAGGCAACATGGGACCTCTTCGAGAACGACGTGGCCTTCCTCCAGAAGAACACTGTCGATCCGTCGGTGGCCGACCTCTGTCCGGGCTTCTCGCTCGACGTGCCGGGCGGCGTCACGCATGTGCGCATCACCTACTGCGAGCGACGCTTGCTCCTGCAGGTGCCGACGGTGTCTCCGGTGCGCGTCGTCAACGACGGGTTCGGGAACCTCTCGCTGGACGGCACCTACCTCTGGAACAAGACGAACCCGATCAGCTGGACGAACGGCGCACTCGTCTGCTGCGCGCTCGACCCGGTGGGGGGAGACGCCTTCCTGCTCGAGGTGTGGCGCAAGGCCCGTAAGGGCGGCTACTCGGGCCCGCGCACGACCCGCATCCGCGCTGGCGCGCGCTTCGTGCCGTACTTCCGGACGCCGGTGCCGCCGGGCGGCCTCTTCGAGGCGACGAGCATCCAGCGGGCGGAGCGCGGGAAGCAGAAGGCGTTCGCCTTCTGCCTCTACGATCCTGCGACGGGCGCGCGCACCTCGCTGAGCCGCGAAACCTTGCACGTCTACCGCGCGACGCGGACCTGGGTTTCGGGCTGCTACCACAGCGGGCCGTAGCTCTCCCGAGCTCTGCTCGGGTCCCCCTGCTCCGAGCTGCGCTCGGATCCCCTGATCTGCCAGAGCGGCGCGCTCGCGAGCCCTGAAAGCCCGCAGACGGGCTTTCCAGGCCTACCGCACGAGCCCTGCGTGGGGTAAGCTCGGGGCTCGTGTGCCTTTCGGGTCGCCCTCGCGGCTCCTTCGGGTCGCCCTCGCGGCTCACGCGGCATGCCCAACGGCGCCCTCAGCGATGGGGGCGTCGTTGTTCTTCAGATCGTGATGCGCTGCGCGTCGTAGAGCCTGATCGCCTGGGCCACCTTGATACGCCAGGAGGGCGGCAGCCCGTGGGGATCGAAGGTTCGGCGCCCTCGGAGGACGTCTGCGGCGCGCCCGCCGCGATCGATGCTCAGGAACCCGGCCTCTCCCGGGAAGTAGACGCGCGCCCCCACGCCGGGGGCGTCCCAGGCCTTCGTGAAGTGGACCCCGTTGGCGACGAAGACGGCGACGAGCTCGTCGGCGTAGGCGCGCGCGGTCTTGAGGGGTGCCTGGGCGTCGGAGTCGAGCAGGCGCGCGAGGGCGCGCTCGAGGAGCTTGCGTTCGAAGGCGTTGAGCGGCACGCCCTTGAGCCACTTCTGCACGATGGGCTCGTAGGTCTCGCCGCCGGCGCGGCCCTTTTTCGCCTTCGCTTTCGCGGGCGGCTCGACGACCACGATCTCGGTCGGGCCGACGACGTAGAGCCGCATGTCGTGGAAGAACGGGTCGGCGGCGGTGAGCGAGCGCTTGCCGACGAGGTTCTTGAAGAGGGTCTTGCCGGCGACCTGGAGATCGACGCCGGGCTTCACGTCGACGGCCCACGCGCGGCTCTTGATGTAGTGGAACACCATGTGGCCTGTGAGCAGCTCGAGGGCCTTCGGCCCGAGCAGGCGCTCGGCGACGTGCGCGTCTGTGGGGCCGAGCTCGCGCCCTAGCTCGTCGGCGTGCAGGCGGCGCACCTCGACGGAGCCGTCGTTGTCCACGAAGAGGTCGTCGAGGTTCATGGCGTGCGGAGCAGGGTGATGCGCGGATCGCTCAGCTCGGCGGCGTAGCCGTAGGCGGGCGCGATCTTGTCGGGGACGATGACGAGGAACGTCCAGCTCTCGTAGGGAACGCCGTCGCTGCCGTACACGTACGGCGAGGGCAGCTGGTAGAGCTTGGTGCTCGTGACCGGGTCGGTGCCGATGAGGGAGGCCACGTCCTCGGCGGTCTTCCGGTTGGCCATGCCCACGGGTCGAGCCTCGTTGCCGATGGGGGTGAGGACCATCCAGCCGCTGTCGACCGAGATCCTGGTGAAGGGCTTGACCCCGCTCCGCGCGAGCGGGTTACGGTCGACGAGCGCGGGGTTCGAGACGATGTAGCCCGCGCCGGCGAGGGGCTCGACGAACCGGGCGAGCTCGAGCTCCGGCGGCAGGCCCTGGAGCGCTCGCCCGAGCTGTCGGGTGAATGCAGCGTCGGCCTCGAGTTTTCGGGCAGCCTCGAGCTCGGCCTCGTAGTCGCGAAGGGCGTGGAGCATCTGGAGAGGCTACTCCCCTAGGAGAAGAGCCACCAGAGTACGGCCACCGTGCCGCCCACGGCCCACCCGACGGGGCCGCCGAACGCGGACGCAGCGAGGAGACCGGCGCCGGCGCCGAAGACGGCGGGAGCGACGACCCCCTTCGGCGGGGTGAGCGCGGTGAGGTAGGGGGCGATGGCCCCGACCGAGCCGGCAGCCTGGATGGAAGCCTGGACGATCTGCCCGAGCGTCTCGGGCGAGCCGAGCTCGAAGTAGGGCAAGCCCGAGTGCGCGACCATCATGTCGGCGCGTTCCTCTCGCATGCTCGCGAAGACGTCGCGCAGGGTCGCGAGACCGCTCTCGTCGGCGCCATTGGAGATGGCCTCGTCGGTCTGGGCCTTGTCGGAGGCATCGATCTCCGCATAAGCCTGGTCGCGCGTGACGATGGGGTGGACCCTCTCGAGGCTTCGCACGGCGGCGCTGACGAGAGGCTCCTCCTTCGCGTGGTAGTAGCGTGCAATGAGGACCGCGATGGCTGCCGCGCACGACTGCGCGCGCCGGACGGCAGCGGGGTCCTCGCGCACGAGCCAGAAGCCGAAGGAGCCCTTCTCGACGCGGACGCCGTAGAACAGGGCGGCGTCCTCTGTGTTCTTCGGGACGAGGGGGCTCGAGACTCGGCCGCCCTGGGGGTTGATGCCCTGGGGGACAACCCTGTTGCCGGTTGCGCCACCGTAGGTCGTGGTCGGGTAGATGTACCCAGGAAGGCCCCCGTGCTCGGCGGGTAGGTATCCCTGGAAATCGAGGTTCGAGAAGGGGAACCACCCGAGCATCGCGAGGTCACCGACGCGCGGGTCGTCGGTCTTGTAGGCCCAGTCGATGATCTTGCGCCACTCGGTGAGCCAGTCTCCAGGAGGCGCGCTCGTGCGGTACCACTCGATCTGCCGCTCGAGGTGCTCGGCGAGATCCTTGGCGTTGCCGAAGAGCGCCGAGTCAGGAGGTAGGAGGCCGAACTCGAAGAAGAAGGTCTGTGCCGCAGCCTTGGCACGATCGACGTACTCCTGCTTGTTGAAGTCCTCGAACACGAGCTTCTTGAGCCAGAGGGAGAACTCGGAAAAGGCGAAGAGGAGGCCGCCGATGATGATGCCGACGGGCCCCCCGACCGCTGAAGCCGCCGCGACCTCTCCGAACATCTTCCGCTGCGCTTCGTTCTCCTGCTTTCGGCGCTCGGCGGACACCGCCGCGCGCGCCTCGAGCGCGACGCCGAAGCTCTCGATGGCGTCCTTGCTCGCGCCCTCGGCGCGCCAGTCCGGGCCGATGAGCAACATGGTGTCTTCCATGCCGCTCGCGTAGGTGATGATGGCCTGGGCGACGCGGTAGCCGCCCTTGCCCGCCTTGCTGATGTCGCCGACGTCGACACCGTACCTGTCGGCGAGCGTCTTGGCGTGTTCTTCGGCCTTCTTGCGCGCCTCGCCGGCGAGCTCGAGCGCCTTCTCCTTCCCGAGCCGCTTGAGGGTCTCGGCCGAGAAGCCCGCGTCGACGAGGTTCCGAGCGTCCTCGTCGGAGACGCCGAGCTCCGTGAGCCGCTTCACGCCCTGCTCACGCATCTCGGCGAGGATGGCACCACGATCGAGCGAGAGGCCCGAGCGCTTCCGGATCTGCTCGAGCGCCTCGGCGCTCAGGCCGCGGATCTCGTCCTTGATACGATCGACGGTGGCCTCGCCCTCCTGGGCGAGCTTCATCTTGAGCGCAGCGACCGCCACCTTGGCCTCGTCGACCGAGAAGCCGAGCTTGCGAAGCATGCTCTCGGGGCTTTCCAGGCCCTCGGTCACCGAAGGGTCGAGCAGGATCATGTCGCCGACCGTGGCCCTGCGGTGGTGCTGCAGCATGCCCCGAGGATAGCCCGATACAACAAAAAAGACGAAGCCCGCACCACCATGGTGCGGGCTTCACCCCGGTTCTACGGACAGTCCCGAGCGTAGCTCAGGGCACCGCGGCCAGGTAGTCGACGACGATGTCGTCGGTCGCGTCGGTGTCGAACCCGAGCCCGCCCCCGCGGTAGGGGACGTCCGCGGCGCTGATGGCAGTGAGGGCCTTGGCCGTCACACCACCGTCGCTCGAGTAGTAGATGGCGTCGTTCGCGATCGAGGCGCCGACGCGGTAGCGAACGCCGTTGATGTTGAACTCGATCGTCGCGGCGCCGCCGTTGCCCGTGAAGGGCTGCTGGGTGAGGGCGCTGAAGATCGCCTGGCCCGAGGCGTTGGTGACCGACGCGGCCCCGAACTCCTCGATCTCGCGGACGTTGTTGTAGGCGCCGGCCGCCGAGACGCTGATGCCGGCCGGCTGGTTCGCGGGGTTGCCGAGCAGGAGCGTTCCACCCGTGGCGCTGTAGGTGATGCCGCCCGAGGGGTTCCACTTCGCCTGGATGCCTCCGAGGGGGCCGATCTCGAGACCACCGTCGGTCGGGGTGCTCGGCTCGACCTTGAGCTCGATCTCGTTGTTGGCGTTGATCTGCAGGGCGCCGGTTGCGCTGTTCGCGCGCGCGACGAGCTCGCCCGAGCCGTTGATGGCGAGACCGCCCGTGGAGTCGATCGCGACCGCGGTCTTGGTGTTGACGGCGATGCCGGTCGCGGTGTGCTCGAGGCCGCTCGTGGTCGCGTCGATCTTGACCTGGATGCCGGCGTTGGGTCCGATCTCGAGGCCGCCGTCGGTCGGGGACGGGGGCTCGAGCTTGGCCACGAGGCCGCCGTTGGTCCCGATCTCGAGGCCGCCTTCGACGTTGGCGGTCGAGCCGAAGAAGGCCCGGAAGCGGCCCGTGGTGTCGTCGAACTTCAGACCGGTGTTCGGCTCGATGTCGCCGGACAGCTTGTTGCCGACGTACGTGAGGCCGCGACCAGACGCGCTCGGGGTCGTCTCGATGTCGGTCGCGATCGAGAGGCCCGTGATCGCGATGCCGAGGCCGGCGGTGTAGCCGGCGGGGAGCGGGATCGCGTTCCAGGTGATGATGCTGGTGTTGAGGACGAACGCGCCCGGCGGGTAGAGCGGGCTCGTGACGACGTAGATGTAGCCGAAGCCAGTGACGCTGTTCGGGTTGTCGCACGCGACGGTCGCACGAGCGACCTCGTCGTTCGCGTTCATGTCGCTCGCACGCGTCAGGATCCACGGGTTGCTGCCGTCACCGATCTGCGTGAGCTCGTAGATGCCGTTCTTCGGACCGTCGATGGGGCCCGAGTAGCCGCGCACGAGGACGCGCTGTCCGAGCTTGTTGACGTTCACCGTGTCGACGACCAGCGAGATGTTCGCGGCGGAGGTGAAAGTGGCGGTGCCGCCGGGCGTGCTCGCGAAGACGGGCGTGTTGGGGAGCGGCGTCGCCACAGGGGTGACGGCCTCGACGTTGGCCTTCCAGGTCATGCCCTGCTGCACGGCCTGGAGCTGGTTGTAGTTGACGGCGTCGGTACCGCTTCCGCCGAAATCCGGCCCACCCGGACCGAGATTGATGATCTTCTTGCCGAGAGCGGTGTAGTCGCTGCCCGGCGCCGTGTTGGCCACGTCGGTCGAGAGAACCGACCCGTCCACCTTCGCGGAGGTGACGGCGTCGTCGTTGATCTTGGTCGTGGTTACGCCATTCGGCGCGTCTGCGAGCTGCTTACCCTTGACGAGAGACATGAGGGGGACTCCTTTGGGGCCCGTGCCTACGCGCCCGCGCCCGAGAGGATATCACGGGGCAAAGGTGGGCGTATGCTCCGAGCTGCGCTCGGATCCCTCGCCTTCAAGTCGTGGACTTGATCGCCGCGGAGAACAGCGCTTTTCCCGCAGCCACAGCGACCTCGGCGACCCCGCCCTTGAGGAGCAGCGCGGCCTGCTTCTGCGCCACGGCGCGGGCCTTCACGACCGCGGCGACCGCCTGCTCGACGGAGCGGACCTCCACCACCTCGATCCCGAAAGCGCGGGCCTTTTCGTGCCACTCGCGCTGCGCGTCCGAGAGCTTTCCGCCGGTCTCGTCGCACTTCACCTCGAGCCAGAGGTGGGCCCCGTACCGGATCGCCACGTAGACGTCCGGAGAACCCGCGCCGAGGCCGGTGATCTCCGTGAACGCCTTTCGGCTCTTGCGGACGACGATGTTGGGCACGGCCCACGCGTCGAGCGGCGCCTTGTTGATGGTCTGTACGATCTGCCCCTGGAGCTTTCGTTCGCCGGTCATGGTGTTTTCCCCTTCGCTCCGAGGGTTCCGAGCGGCGCTCGGTTTTCCTTGTCCATGGTTCGTCCCCGCTTCTCCCGGAGCAGGCGCTCCCCGACGCGCCGTCCGTGGGCCATCCCCTGGGGTGCGTCGTAGAACGCGCCGTCCTGCGCGGCGGCGCCGGCGTGCAGGTTCACCTCGTCCATCGCGGCGCGCGCCTCCTCGCTGGAGAAGCCGGCGGCGACCATGGCAGCTCCCAACTGCTCGCCAGGCTTGCCCGCAGGGACGACGTAGGGGTCCTCGAGCACTTGGGCCAGGCCGTGGACGAAGGAGAGCCCGTAGACGCGCCGCGCGCCCCCCTTGCGGGCCACTTCGAGGCGCAGGCTCCGGTGCGTCTCGCAGGCCCGTGCGACGCTGGCCTCGCTCGCAGGGTCCTCGACCACGCCGTAGAGATCGGTCCCCTTCACCGCGCAGGTGACCCTGTAAAAGTTGGCGAGCACGAGCACGAGGCCGAGGGGCCAGACGCGGCGGCTGTCGCCGGGCACGCCGAGCATGTGGAGCATGCGCTCGACCTCGCGCTCTTCGGTGTCCTCGCTGGTGAGGCGGTACCTGCGCGCGAGCTCGTCGGCGGCGGCCTGAGCGGCAGCGGCCTCGTGCTCGCGGTCGGTGCGCTTCGCGAGCGTGTGGAGGGCGCGGACCTTGGCGATGGCGCGGAGACGGCTCACGGGCTCTCCGTCTTCGTGGCCTCGGGGGTGACGGTGTCCAGCTCGAAGAAACCCACGAGGCCGCGCGCGAGCGTGAAGGCCTGCCGGGCGTGGAAGGCGCCGCAGGTGCATTCCTCTTCGGAGGTGAGTGCAGGAAAGTTCTTGTATTCGCACTCGTCGGCGTGTGCGACGGGGCAGCAGCTCAGGAGGTCAGCGATCTTCGTGACGGTCTTCTTGACGTGTTCAGGTGTCATCGGGGGTCCTGTCTGCCACGGGCACCTGCGTGAGGGTCCAGAGGTTCACGCCGAGCATGGCTTCTCCACCCTCGGCGGCTTCGCTGGCGCAGCCCTCGCAGACGGCGAGGCCCTCGAAGTTGTAGACGGCCTCTCCCTCGCATGCGCGGAGGGTTTCGCGTCCGGGGCCGTAGTGTTTGGCTTGGCATTTCACGGGGTCGGTTCTCCGCAGGCCATGTAGAGGAGGATCGCGGCGTGGGCGACGAACACGAGGCTCCAGCCGACCGCCCAGGCGACGAGCTTCATGAGGCACCCGACGCGAGGGCGACTTCGAGTTCTTCGAGTTCCGACTCGTGGCCGGGGTTGATCTCCCAGACGACGGGTCGGGCGCCGAAGACGTGGGCGACGTACTCCTCGGGCGGGAGGCGCGCCTCGGGGAACCAGGCATCGTGGACGATGCCGTCGAGCAGCAGGGCCGCGTGGTACTTCCATCCGCCATACCCGACATCGAAGACGCGACGCCCGAGCGGCTCGACGTAGAGGATGGCGCCCTCGGGGTGTTCGTGAAGCAGCTCGTTGACGAGCTCGAGGCACTGGCCGTCGTACTCCTCGAGGGCTTCCCCAGTGGGGAGGACGACGTCAGTGGGCATCGGGCTTTCCCGCGGAGGGTGTGGTGGAGGTCGAGGCGGACGTCTTCCTGATCTCCGCGATCCGCGCGCGGGATCGCGCGATCTCCGCCTCGCTCTCCCGGATCATCGCATCGAGGGTGGCGTTGAAGCGGTCGATCCTCCGGAGCACGTAGAGCGTGCCCCCGGCGATGCTGAGGATCCAGACGAGGCCCACGACGAGGGTGGCCTTGAGGAGGTCGCGCGGGGTCACGGCGCAGCCTGACCTTCGAGCGCACCTTCGGGGAACACGACGATCTCGCCGCAGGGGACGACCTTCGTCGCCTGGAGGCGCGTGTCGCACGCGGCTTGCGCCTCGACGGGGTCGTCGTGCTCGCTGTACTCGATCTGGTTGTCCGGGCGCCAGGTAAGGGCGACCCAGAAGGGCTCCCGGGTCTGCGGGCGGAAGCGTCGCTCGACGCGCGCGAAGTCCCCGCCGATGGGGCTCGCGTTGCGCCTCCAGCGGAGGTTCTCGCGCACCTCCCAGGCCTTCGCGAGGGGCGGCAGCGCGCTCGAGATGTGGAGCAGCGCATCGCCCTTGAGGTATGGAAGCGCGCGGATCACGACGTAGAACCCGTAGCGCTCGAACATCTCGTCGCTCGTCAGGGCCGGACCGCCGGCCTGGCAGTCGCCGTCGTCGCGGGGCGGGGCGCGTTCGGCGCCGATGCGCGCGAGCTCTGCTCCGAGCAGGGCTCGGATCCTCCGTCTCTGGAGCTCTGCGAGCTCAGAGCGCGCCTCACGGACGGTTTCGCGCAGGAGCAGGATCTCGGCTTCGGCCTCGTCGAGATCGTCGCAGACGCGCTGGACCGATACGCGGCCGTGCGTCAGCGAGGAGAGCAGGTCCGTGCGCTCCTCCTTGGTCGTCGTGGTTCTCATCGGCCCCACCTCGGCGCCCTGCGCCCTGCGGCGAACGCGATCTTCGTGAGGCTGCTGACGAGCCTCGCGGTCTTGTGGTCGCCGTCGGCGCGCAGGCGCTCGAGGATGCCGGGCTCCAGGATGCCGGTCCGGTAGGTCTCCCAGAGGACGAAGTCCCAGGCCTCCTCCGTCTCCGGTGAGGGATCGGGCCCGATGCGCGAGGCGAGATCGGTGAGCCTCTGCTCGGCCTGCTCGACCATCTCGGGGGTGGCGGCGTCGATGCGGCCGACGCGCCACCAGTCGCGGAGCGCCACGCGCAGCTCCATGGGGGTGGGCTCCTTCTTGAGGGCGTCCGTCGGCAGCATGCGCGCCAGCGCCTCCTGCGCGGCGGCTTCGTCGTTGATGATCTGCTGGCGGATCTGGTCGCGCCACACGCTCGCGCGGACGGCCTTGTCCCACTCGACGACCTCGACCTTCCGCGCGCGCACATAGGGCTCGCGTGCGAAGAAGCAGTTCGGGTGGTGGAAGAGGCCCTCGGACGTGGCGACGGGCTGGATGTCGGGGCCGTGGTTCGCGAAGTTGAGGCAGCGCTCGCAGCGCTGGTAGCCGAGTTCGTGGAGGCGCAGCTCGCCTCGGGACCGGTGGGCAGCTTCAGCGAGATCCATCACGATCCTCCTTCTTCTCGACCTGCCTCTTGTTGCGCTTCATGTCCTCGAGCGTCGCGGGCTCGCCCGGCTCGCCCAGCTCTGCTCCGAGCGGCGCTCGGATCCCCTGTCCCGCGAGCACGCCCGCAGGCTTCTCGACAGGTGCGAAGTACGGCGCAGGCTGGGGCGGCCCCTCCGCGTCGGCCCTCTCGTCGGGCGCGGCCTCCTCCTCGGGGAGCGGCCCGCTGCCCGCGCGCCGCCGCGGGTCGCCGGCGGGCGGGAACCCCCCCCCGAGGTCGCCGGGACGGCGCGGGTAGTCGGCGAGCCACATCGGCGGCATCGGCTTGATCACCGAACCGTTCTCGATCCTCGTGAAGAAGCGCACCTCTTCGAACTGGAGATCGTAGACGTGCGCGGGGTGCAGGTTCTCGAGGGACTCGCTCGCGACCTGGAGAGCGCGGGCGAGGGCGTCGACGTCCTCGGGCTCGTGGCCGCTCGCGAGGAGCGCGGGCCGCTTGTCCTCGAGCACGGCGCGCCCCGTCTCGAGCATCCGGCCGAGGACGGTCGCGCGCACCCGGAAGACGGTGCTGTGGGTGCGGCGCTCGTCGCGGTCCATCTGGCGCTGCTGCGCGTCGATGGCCTTCTCCTGGATGCGTAGGAACCAGTCGAGATGTTCTTCGTTCACGGGACGTCTCCTTGGGTGGGATCGGGATCGACGCCGGCCATCCGGCGTGCTTCGGCGTAGAGCTGCGCAGCCTTGTTCGCCCAGAGGACGGCGGCGCCGGCGCGCTGCGCGAGGGTCCATCCGAGCTTGTCGGCGAAGATCTCGAGCAGGGCGTCGCCCTCGCCGCGCGCGAGGGTGGTGTAGTTGCGGTGGGCGCGGGCGGCGTTCCGCTGCAGCTCTTCGAGCCGCGAGCACTCGGGCGGGAACGCGTACTCGCGCGACGTGTCGGCGAGGGCGAGGAAGGGCCGCATCAGCTCGGCGATCGGTGTCGGTTCTCCGACGCGGGCTGGGGCCGGCCCCTCGGCCAGGTTCACCTTGCCGACCGTCCTGCAGACCGCGCAGGGGTGCTCGCCCTTGACCACGACCGCGAGCAGGCCGACGGTGCGGTACGCCCCGTGGCGCCCACGCGCGCGGCACTGGGCGCAGACGAAGTGGCTCACCGGACAGCCCTCCGCCAGTGGTAGTAGATGCGTGCCCGCTCCCGCTTCGGGCCCGCGAGGACGTCGTCGCGGCCGCGCACGGGCGCGATGTTGGTCGAGACGAGCTCCCAGTCCTTGGCGGTGGGCATCCCCTTGCGCGAGGCGTCGTCGTGGGGCATCGGCGCGCGTCCGATGTTTCGGGTGTCGTCTTCCTGCTGACCGTCGTCGTCGACGAACGTCGTGAAGTAGATGTACTCGACGCCGGAGTTCGTGTTCGGCCCCCAGGCAAGGCAGGCGCGCCAGAGCTCCATGGCGGCGTCGTTCCACTCGTCGACGCTCATCGCGTCCCGGAAGAAGGTGGTGCCTTTCGCGAGGGTTTCCTTCTTGTCGTTGAGGATGAGCCACTGGCCCGTCTCGTAGCTGGCGTCGCGGATCGGAGCCCAGGAAAGGACGATCCCCTCGCGCAGGAGCACATGGTTCGCCCGACGCTCCTTGTTCCCGAACCGGAAGGAGTTTTCGAGCCAGCTGTTCGCGTCGCCGAACGAGCGGATGCGTAGCGGTGCTTTTTCTTCTGCCACGGTGTCTCTCCTACTTGGCGTACACGACACAGACGCACTTGCTGTCGACCCAGGTTGCTCTTCCAACGTCGCAGCGGCCCGACCTCTCGCACCGGCGCCCGTCCCGGTAGTCGAGGACACCGAGGACAACGAGGGCGAGGAGCGCGACGGCCGCGAGGGCGAACACGGCACGCGCGGCGCGGTAGCCGAAGTCGTCCTTGTTGGGGCGGCTCTCCTTCTTGGTGCTCGAGAGGCGCGTGCTCCAGTCGCGGCTGGAGATGCACCCTTCGCGCGCCTCGTGGACGTGGTCGATGTTGTCCAGCGTGAGGAGCATGGAGAAGACTTCTTCGCGGATGCGCGCGGTGTCCCACCCGGAGGCGTCGACACGCCGGGCGATCGTGCCGTTCTTCCGGACGGCTTCCAGGTAGAAGCCCTTCGCTTCCGCGGGGGCCTGGGGCGCCGGCGCCCGGTAGGAGAGCAGCGGAGACACGTCGCGCAGGTTGTGAGTTCCCACGGTCACTTGCTCTCTTTCTTCGCGGCTTCGCGCTTCGCGAGGCAGCGCTTGCACTTGCGACGAACCTCGTTGTCGCTGTAGCCCAGGTCGTCGAAGTTGAGCATGTACTGCTCGGGGTTCTTCGCGCAGAGAGCGCTGCGCTCGACCGTCGCCAGGTGGTAGCTCGACCTCGTGTTCACGGACGGGTGCCACGTCCCGTCGAGCGGGTACCACTTGGTCGTGTCCACAGGCTCCTGGGTGGTCACAGCGCGACCCTCTCGAGGCCGCACCCTTCGAGGGCCTTTTCGAGGATGTGTCGGCGGCTCGTCTCGCTCTTCGGGCTCTCGCCCGGAGGCGCCCAGTCGGTCCAGGCAGCGGGCGAAGAGAAGTCGACGTAGGCAACACTGTCCCGAGGAGGGGCGGAGCCGCGCACGCGTCGGATGGACGTCCCCACCACGGTGAGCTGCAGCCCGAAGCCGCACCGCGCCGTCGTGAAGTAGAACATGAGGTCAACGCGGTAGAGGAACCCGCGTGTCGGATCGACGACCTTGACGTCGAGCAGCTCGAGCGGGTGCGGGCTCACGTGGGGCGCGAGCTCCATCAACGCGCGGGCGAACTCGGCGCCGACGATACGCAACTCTTCGCGGACGGAGAGGTGCGAGGTCATGATGGCCCGCCCATCCCGAGCAGCGGAGGCATGGCGCCGGTCTTGTACGAGGCCTCGATCTGCTCGGCGAGCGCACGGTGCATGGTGCGCCCGTCGGGGAGCAGGAGGTCGGCAAAAAACTCGCGCTCGATGGAGCTGACCCCCATGGCGACGAGCTCGAGCTTGGCCTTCACGACGAGCAGCACCGCGCGCCAGCGCGCGCGGCAGGCCTGCTCGTGGTGCTTCCGTTGCTCGTCCGGCGAGCGCTTGCCGAACAAGCGACCGCGCTCTCCCTTGGCCCGCGTGGAGAAGTCTTCGAGCTTGGGCATGGGGATCTCGAGCCGGTAGTGGCGATCGGCGAGTCGGAAGACGGCGAAGGCGGTGCCGCGCTCGTCGTCGTCGCCGAAGACGCGCTGGGCGGCGCCGTGGCGACGCAGGAGGGCGTCGAGCTCCGCCTTGGACTTCTCGACGCTGACGGTGGTGTTCTCGGCGTAGGTCACGACGTCTCCTGGGGAGGTCCAGCCGGTTTCACGGCCTCGACCTGGACGAGGGTCGTGAACATGCGGGTCTGCGCGAAGAGCAGCTCGCCTCGACGATGAACGCGGGCTTCGTAGATAGCGCCGCCGATCAGGAGGGCGCTCCAGGCGAGCGAGGCGAAGACGATGGCCGCTCGCAGGGCTGGGAAGAGGTCGAGCTTGGTGAGCACGCTGTTCATGATGAACATGACGAATGGGTAGCTCCAGTGCATCAGCTGCTTCACGAGCGAGGCCTCGAACCTCTCCTCTGCCTTCGTGAACGCGGCGAGGTCGTCCGCGAGCGCGTCGAGCACGCGGTCCGCGTTGTTCTCGAGGAGGACGAAGCGCCGGGTCCCGCGCGGAGGGTTGCGGAGCAGGAGAACCTCGCTGGGGCTCTCGGTCATGACGGCTTGCTCCCACCGAACGTGCGCGCCCAGCCCTCGTCGTAGGCCTTCGTCGTCACCCGTGAAGGCCCCTTGTGCGAGCGCGCGGCGGCACCCTTCTCCGAGTAGGAGTTCTCGACGATGTAGTTGCCCCGAGACGGGTCGTGGGTGAGGGTGAGGAGCTCGCGCCCGAGGAGCGGCTCGCCGTCCTTCGCGTCCGAGCAGACGCCCTGCTCGAGGGTGTGGTCGGCGCGGTGACGCACGTACGAGCGCTGACCGTTCGGGAGCAGGGGGCCAAGCAGCAGGCGGTCGCCGCCGTGGATGCACTGCGTGTTCTGCTCCGCGCGGCGCGCGGATCCACTGGTCTTCTTGGGGTCGTCGGACATGGTCAGGGTGCTCCTTTGCGTGCGGTGCTGAGGGCCACGATCCTGCGCAGCGAGGCGTAGGCGCCGACCTCGCCGCAGAGGTCGGGCTCCTTCAGGAGGATGATGGGGTGGCGGCAGATCAAGTTCTCGGCGATGGCGAGGATCAGGCTCTCGCGGGTGGGCAGGTGTTCGGCGGGCGGCGTCTTGCGGGTTTCGTGAAACGCGCTGCGTTCTTGGTCGGTGGCCATGGTGTTCCCCGGTGCGGCCGTTCACTTCGGGACGAGCAGGTCGGCGATGCCGACCAGCAATCGGTGCAGAGCAGGACGAGCGGGCACCACCCCGCCGGCATCACCTTGCCCTCGTGGGTTTTCTCGGGGACGCGGACGTCGAGCGAGCGGAGCGAGGTGCCCTGGGCGAGGTGACCCGCTTCGGCGCCGCAGCCTTCGCATGCACCGTTGGCGTGGATGTAGATCCGGAAGCGTCGGAGGGTGTTCACGACTCCTCCAGGCCTGTGGCCACGACCTCGGCCCGCAGGCGGTCGATCGCTTGCTGGGTGCGGAGGTCGTAGCCGACGCAGTCGACGACCGCCGTGGCGGCCTTCCGCAGCCTCTCCAGCTTGAGGCTCAGGACCATCAGCTCGGTCGTGGCGAGCGAGGCTCGAGCGAGGGTACTCACGACCCCTCCGAGACGAAGCCGCAGTTGCATGGCAACTCGTCGCGACCGAAGGCACCGCCGTGGGCGCAATCGGGTGCGTGGCGCGAGGCAAGCGCGGGCCGGACCTCGTAGAGGGCACCCGTTTCGAGAGGGCTCCCCGGAGGCTGGGCGCCAACGAGGATGCGGTCGCCGGGCTGAAGAAGTGCCCCACGGGCGTGCCGCAGCCTCTTGCCGATGTCGAGGTAGATCGCGTTCACCTTGGCGGCCTCCTCGGGCGGGAGGTGTTCGCCGACGTCGACGCGCTCGCGCGTGACCATGGCGGCGATCTCGCCGGACAGCACGAGGAGGTTGACGTCGCCCTGGTAGCGAACGAGGCGCGCGCGGATCTTGTCGATCGTCGCCTCGGCGCGCTCGGCGCGGACCTTCCAGTCGACGCTGCTCGCCTCGCTGCTCGCTCGCCTGCCCGCGAGGGCCTCGAGGTTCGTGCGCCCCTTCTTCCACGCTCGACCGTTCGGGCAGAGGCAGAAGCGCAGCACGCCGCAGGGGACGCCCGCGGGGGTCTCGACGCGTCCGCGGGTGTCGATCACGCCGGTGTTGCCGCAGAGGCCGCAGTGGTCGCCGTCGGCGAACTCCATCCAGGGCTCAGGACACCCGTATTCCTCGGCGTCCTCGGTCTCGAGCTCGATGCCGAGCACGGCGAAGCCCCTGGGCACCCCGAACTGGCCCTCGGGGGTGAGGTAGGTCACCCGCACGCGGAGCGTGCGCGTGGTGTACTCGCCCGGAAGACTGTCGCCGACGCGGCGCTTGCAGACCTTGCACGACTTGGGACTCCCCATGTCGCCCTTGTCCGAGAGTTCGAACTCGCACACCCCCTCGTGCGCCGGCCGCCACTCCCGAAGGAGCAGCGTGTCGCCGACGGCGAAGGGGCGATCGGCGCGACGGATCTCGTAGCGCTTGCGCCCGTCGAGGACGGCTTCGAAGGCGGAGGGCCAGGTCTTCAGGTCGTGTTCCATGGCTCAACCCTTCTTCTCGGCGACAGGCTTCAGGATCTCGGCGGCGAGGTCGCGGTAGAGGCGCGCGTACTCCTCGCGCCCGTCGACAAACTCGCGGGTCATGCGCGCGCGGAGCAGGTCGGCGATGCGGAGGCGCTCGTCGGCCGCGCCCTGGTTCGTGGCGATGCGCTCATCGTTCGCCTCGCGCGCTCGGTAGTGGTGCTCGCAGAGCACGACCAGGGCGCCGTCGCACCCGTCGGTATCGCGACGATCGTGGTCGAGGCACTCTCGCGGGGCGCGGGCGCCAGACGACGCCACGGGGATGGCGCGGATCTTCTCTGCGATCGCCTGCTGCGCGCGGACCCAACCAAACATGCGGTCCGGCAGCGTGTGGGCGGACGGGCACTGCTCGGCGGTGAGCGCGGCCCGCTCGCGCATCTCTTCGAGCGTCGTCGGGGCGGGCGCGGAGGGCTGGGGGTCGACGCGCTGAGGGTCGGCGCGCACGACCAGGGTGCCATCCTTCTTCAGCGCAGGGATCTTGCGGATCTGATCCGCGAGGAACTCACAGCAGCGGGTCCACAAGAGGCCGTTGTAGGCGAAGCTCGGGCACCTGCACTGCTCGGCGACGTACGCGGCCCGCGCGTTCATCTCGGCCGGCGTCTCCACGGAGCCCGGCGGCGTGTGGGGGTGGGGTTCGATGGCGCGCACCTCCTTCGCGACCGCCTTGCGGCAGTGCGCCCAGAGCTCGTCGTCGCCGAAGCGAGCGCTCGGGCACGCGTGCTCGGCGGTGAGCGCGGCCCGCTCGCGCATCTCCTCGGGCGTCTTCGGGGGCTCGAGGATAGGGCAGTCGTCGTCGTCGAAGGCCATGGCGGACTACCCCTTCTCCTCGGCGCGGTGCGCCAAGAACTTGGAGGCGCTCGCGACGGTGACGAGCGCGCGCTCGCTGTTCGTCGGGCGCTTGAGGGCGACGCGCCAGGCGCGCTGCTCGCTCACGTAGGAGCGGATGCTGGCCTGGCTCACGTTGGCGAGCGCGGCGAGCCAGCTGTCGGGGATGGGCTTGCGCTGCACGTCGAGCCGGTAGCGCCCGAGGGCAGCACAGCAGACGGTGACGAGGTCGCTGAGGTAGGGGTCGACGCGCTCGAGGGCGTCCGAGGCGGGGTCGACCCTGGCGGCGGGGCACGAGATGATGTCGGCGAGGATCTGCCGAGCGTCGCGGGCGTGCTCGTCGGCGTTCTCGCTGCTTCCCCGGAGCGCGTACCGGACGACGCCCGCGACGATGTCGGCGTAGCGGCTGAGCGGGGTGCCGCTCGGCGCGACCGAGACGGTCTCGAGCCAGCCGTCGAGGAGCATGCGGCGCTCGAGGAGCGCAGCCTCGGCGGCGAGCGCGATCTCCATCGGTCGCATGTCCCGGAGCTTGCGGCCCTTCTGCGCTGGCATGTCGTCGAGGTCGCTCAGATCTTTCGGTGTGCTCGGTGTGCTCGTGCTCATGGTCCAAGGGGTAACACGTTTTCGCTTGCAGTCAACATCTAACGTGTTACAGGTTTCGGCATGAGCAACCTCACCCCCCTGGGCCACGAGCCTGGCTCGAAGGCGAAGAGCCATCTCGACCGCGCGAACGACCTCCTCGACGAGGCCAAGGCGCTGCTCGCCGCCGAGGCGAGGGAGCCGGAGGCGCCCGTGCGGGGGTTCTGGCGACCGGTCTCCTGGCCCCGGATCCTCGGGTCGTTCCTCGACGAGCGCACGGTGGCCTACGGCAGCGAGGAAGACCTGCAGGGCTACGACGTGAACGCCGAGGCGCGCATCGTCTGGACGCCGTACGTGCTGAAGATCCGCGCGCTCGTCGAGAAGGAGCTGGAGTCGTGAGCGAGAGCGACACCCTGGCCGCACGCGCCTCGCTCGGCGAGACGGGCGACGTCGAGATCCGCCCCGCGGGCTACCTCGGTGACGCCTTCTTCGCCGCCTACCGCGCGGCGACGAGCGGCACCAAGTACGACCGCAAGAAGAAGTGCCAGGTGACGGCGCCGAAGCGCTGGCCCGCGCTGAAGACCAAGATGCTCGACATGGGTTTTCAGGTCTACGAAGACGCGAAGTTGTCGCAGCTCGTCGCGAGCGGCATTCACAAGAAGAAGGTCTTCAGCGACCCCACGCTGGACGCGCGCGTGGCCGAGGCCGAGGAGCGCACGGGCTATGAGCTCTACGACTACCAGCGCGAGGGCATCGACTTCCTGAGCGCGCGCAAGGGCGCGCTCCTCGCCGACGAGCAGGGCCTGGGCAAGACCCTGCAGACGAGCCTCGCGATCCCCCCGAACGTCTCGGTGCTCGTGGTCGCGCCGGCGGTGGCGCAGCTCGTCTGGCGCGACGCCCTCCACGGGCCTCCGGACAAGGCGCACCTGGCGCTCCGGCCCGAGCTCGAGATCGTCGCCGCCAAGCAGGTGGGCACGCTGCCCCAGCCGCGGCCGGGGGTGCTCGCGCTCGCCACGTACGAGGACACGGTGCGGGCGATCTCGCCGGTGCGGAAGGTGGAGATCCGCCTCCCCTGGTGCGTCGGCGTGGTCTCCCAGGAAGCGGCATGGGATCTGTGCGAAGCCTTCGCCACCTGGCCCTGCAAGCGGGACAAGGACCCTCCGCCGCTGCTGAAGAAGCAGCTCACCGCGCTGCAGCTCTTGGCCGCGCCGCACCTCCGCGCGCGCACCGTCTGCCCCGAGCGCTCGGCGATGGTGCCTCGCATCAAGCAGCACTGTGCCGCGCGCTACGCGCTCGTCCGCAAGTTCAGCAAGAAGGCCCCCGCCTACGACCTCGTGATCGCCGACGAGGCGCACTACCTCAAGAACCCGAAGAGCCAGCGCAACCAGGCGTTCCGGGCGCTCTCGGACGCCGCGCAGCGCGTCTGGCTGCTCACCGGCACGCCGCTCCCGTCGACGCCGCCGGAGCTCTGGGCCGTGCTCGACGCCGCCGACATCGCGAACGAAACCTTCGGCTCCTTTGACGAGTTTTCGGTGCTCTTCGGCGCCCGAGAGGAGCTGATCGAGACCTGGGATCGCGTCAAGAAGGAGAAGAAGAAGATCAAGTTCCTCTCCTGGCCCACGGACCGCGCGCCGGACCTCGAAGAGAAGCTGTCGGAAGAGGCCGCCGCGGGTCTCGCGGGGACGATGCTGCGCCGCACGAAGAAGGGAAAGCTCGACCTCCCCGACAAGGTGTACCGCATCGTGCCGGTCGCGCTGCCGAAGCGCGTCGACGCGCTGATGGAGAAGGCCCGGGCGCAGGTGCTCGCCGAGCTGGGCGTCGACCTCGCCGCCGACGAAGATGTTGACCAGAAGGTCCCCTTCCAGATGATCGCCTCGACGCGAGCGGCTGTCGCGGAAGCCAAGATCCCCGCGCTGCTGGAGCTGCTGGATCTCCACGAGGCCGGAGGTGAAAAAGTGCTGGTCTTCTCGGCGCACCTCGAGCCGCTCCGAAAAGTGGCCGAGCGCAAGGGGTGGGCCTCGATCACAGGAGAGACGCCGGCAGCGGAGCGTCGCGAGGCCGAGCGTGCGTTCCAGGCAGGGGAACTCCACGGGCTCGCGTGCTCGATCCGCGCCGCGGGAACCGCGCTCACCCTGCACCGCGCGACGGTCGAGGTCTTCGCCGACCTCGACTGGGTGCCCGCGAACAACGCCCAGGCCGAGGACCGTGCGCACCGCATCGGGACCGATCACGTGGTGGTCGTCGAGCACCTCGTGTCCGACCACGTCATCGACCGCCACGTCACCGACGTGCTCACGCGCAAGACGCGCCTCATCACCACCACGTTCGCGAGGGTCGAGACATGAGCTCGGGAAAAGGAGGATCCGAGCGCCGCTCGGAGCAGAGCGCACACTGCCTCGTCTGCCTCACCCCCAAGTCGAACAGCCACTGGGGGATGTGCCATCCGTGCCAGCGGAGCTTCGACCGCTCCACGGCGAAGGAGCACACGATCATGGCCGTCATCGTCTGGGCGGCGCGGCGTGCGCGGCGTGCTGCCCGTGCCGAGAAGAAGGGAGCCAGCACGTGAGCAGCAGCAGCACACGTTGGGACGAGCGCTACGGCGAGCGCTACGTCACGGCGGCCTCGATCAAGGGGGCGCACGCGCGGGAGATCCTGGCGACGACGCCGCCGGTCGCGCGGCTCGACCGCCGCCTCTGGGTCTTTCGCCGGACGGCGTCCGGTTATCGGTACGACCTGCTCGGCTTCTCGCGGGAAGCGCTCTTCTGGCAGGACCAGGACCAGAGCACCATCGAGGTCAACGCGCCCGACGTCCAGTGGTGCGAGCGGCTGGTCTGCAGCGCGAGGGGCGTTCGGGACGCCTTGCTCGTGATCGTCGAGGCGATGCTCCAGTGCGATGCGACCTGCATCACGCACGAGGACTGTTTCGAGGAGGCCTTGAAGGGGTCGCCCGAGCTCGGGCTCCGCTGCGCGAGAGGTCAGCTGCATCGGATCGCGCTTTCGTTGCCGTACGGCAAGCAGCTCAAGACCGTGCCGCTCGTCCGCGAGGACCGACGAAAGCGTTGCATGCTGCATAAGGAGGTTATGCCCGGTGACGAGGAGCCCGACCCGCATCCGAAGAGCAAGGAGCTGTTCGCCGGGGCCGCCTCACCACCCGAGGCGCGCCCATGAACCTCTGCGCCCAGATTGGAGCCTGGCGCTCGGAAAAGCCGCCGCACCGCAAGGACCGCAAGATCTGGTGGCGTCTCCGGCGCCTCTGCCAGGGCAACCAGTGGTGGGACGAGTGGAGCTACGTGCGGCGCTACCGAGCCTGCACGCGAAACGTCTGCGAACAACCGAAGGGGAACAGGCCATGACGACCGACCAAGAGAAAACCGATCGCGAGACCCACGACCGCATCAAGCTCAGCGACCTCATCGCCCGCCTCGTTGACGAGGCCGGGGGCACTCCGGAGGCGTACGCCTCCGACCACGACCGCCTGGTCGCGGTCATGGGCCAGATCACGCGGCACGCGTGGCCCGAGGCGAACGGCGAGCTCGTCCGGTTCGGCCTCGGCCCCGAGGACGTGCGCCTCCGCCCGGTGCTGGCGCGCATCGACAACGCCCGCATCCAGCTCACCGACGCGATCGACACGATCGGGCGCATGCACGGCGAGGCCGGGAAGCTGCGCGCGGAACTCGAGACGACCCGCGCCCTGAACCAGGAGATGCGCCTCGAGCTGAAGAAGCAGGCGGACGCGAGAGCGGCCAAGGACTTGCGCATGGTGCGTCGCAAGTTCGACAAGAAGGGTCGCGAGAAGCGCGGCGCCAAGACCGCGACGATGGGCGCGACGGTGTCGAGGAAGAAGGCCGCCCGATGATGCCCTACGACCTGGGCCCGCGGCGTCCTCGCCCGGAGGACCCGCTCGAGCGCGAGGAGCGTCTGCGCAAGCTGCGCGTCGCTCTCATCGCCCTCCTCATCGCTCTCTTCGCAGTCGCGAGCCTTTTCAGCCTCGCCTGCGTCGCGCTTCTGCCATCGGGGCTTTGGAAGATCGCTCTCTCCGTCTTCTTCTCCGTCTTCATGGTCTCGTTCTTCTACGAGCTGGTGAAGACCATCTTTCGCTCCAAGAGGGGCCGCCCGTGAGCCGCGGCGAGGACGCCAAGCTGACCGTCGGCGAGCTACGCAAGGAGCTCGAGGGGCTGCCCGACGACATGCGGGTGTGCATCGAGGTCGAGACCGAGTTCGGAGGCTTCTTCGAGCTCGACACGCCGAACGCGATCGACGTCCGGCCGCTCGACCGTTCGGGCGCCAAGTGTTTGGTGATCGAGTTCGAAGACGCAGAGGAGACCTAGATCATGGCCATGAACCCCCCGAAACTCCGAGACTGGAAGCGCGGCCGCCACCAGGTCGGGCTCTTCCTCCGCACGCCGAGCGGCGCGGTCATCGAGCTCGTGAACGACGACACCGACGCCGACACGGTGAACCTCGCGCGCTGCATGCTCTTCGGGCCCGAGGCGCTCTCCGACGCCTTCAAGGCGCAGCTTTCCCTGGAGATCGCCCGCCTCACGCCGGTCGCGCCGGACAAGGACGGCGTGTGATGAGGCCGCGCGCGCTCCCGGGCAGCAAGCCCCCGACGAAGAAGAAGCCGCGACACTACGACGACGGCAAGTTCCTCGAGACGATCCAGATCCAGGGCGGCTCTCCGGGGCTCTTCTTCGAGGCCGACCTCTACCTGCGCCGCGTCACGGTGGGCTTCGGCATCGCCCGAGAGCTCGCGGCCTGGTGCGAGGAGTTCCAGGTCGAGGCCACGGGCACCGACCTCGTCCAGGTGCGCAAGGCCATCGAGGCCAAGATCCGGGAGAAGGCCAGCTTCACCTGGGAGCCGTGGCTCGTCATCGACATCAAGGAGTTTTGTGACGAGAAGGGTGGCGTCTCCGCCTGGAACGAGCACGGCTTCGCGAGCGAGCTCGAGATCAAGGTCTCCGCCTACTTCTTCGCCGAGCGCGGGGGCAAGAAGTTCCACCGTTCGCAGCACAACGGGGAGAAGGCGAGCATCGACGACGGATGGCCGAAGCCGAAGGCGCGCCACAGCTCGTGTACGTCCTTCGGGACACGACAGGGCCACTGGTACACGACCCGGGCGGTTCTCCGCGACACGCCCGAGGTGCGCGAGGGGCTCGACGTCATCCGCAACGGTCTCCACCGTTTGAACCTGCAGCTGAGCGCCTTGCTCACGCAGAACAACATCACGACCACCCTGGAGAACCTGCTCCGAGGTCGTGACGACACGGGGCGCGTTCTTCCTGCCCTACTGCCACCTCCTGCCAAGGACGGCACGTGAGCTCGCTCGGCAGCTCGAAGGATGGAGGATCCGAGCGCCGCTCGGAGCGAACCGTGGTGTCGACGCGCCTCGAGGACAAGCCGCTCCGGCGCCTCGCGAACCTGCTCGTCCGGATCCGCAAGAGGATCGGGATCGAGGTCTCGAGGTCCTCGCTGCTCGAACGCGTGATCGAGCGTGGCCTCGAGAGCCTGGAGGCCGAGGAGAACCGCGCGAGCGGCAGCCGACGCGTGCCCATCCAGGCGAAGGTCGCGCTCTCGCCGAGCATGCTCCAGATCCGCCGCCTCCCGGGCGTGCGCTTCACCGTCGAGCGTCCAGAAGATCTGCCGCGCCGTCCCGACCTGGGGGCGCTGCTCGGCACCACCGACGAGGGCGTTCGTGCCGCCGCCCGTAGGCACTGGCCGAGGGAGGGGGACTACGCGCGGGTCCTGTCGGACGACGGGATCTACGTCCACGACATGGCGGCCCTCCGCGGGTTGAAGCAGTGGCGCAAGGTCGATCCGGTCGGCTCGCTCGAGTGGGCGGTGTTCCTCGTCAACGTGCCGGGCGGCGCCGTCGCGCCGATCGGCCTCTGGCCCGAGTACTGGCCCCCGGTCTCCGCCGCCTCCGGGCCCTTCTGGAACGGCCCCTTCGTGATCGCCACCTGCAGCTCGAGCGTCGCTGCCCAGGCGGTGGTGGACGCCCTCCTCGACGCCGCGCGGATGTTCGACCCCCGACCCGA
>Ga0154020_10002138_pt1 | contig 24029 bp, 15 predicted proteins | sample Klosneuvirus_201_FD_109709 | JGI IMG/M metagenome (GOLD analysis project Ga0154020, IMG submission 109709) | Active sludge microbial communities from wastewater, Klosterneuburg, Austria - Klosneuvirus_20160825_MG | ecosystem: Engineered > WWTP > Aerobic digester > Activated sludge | place...
CAGTGCCGCCACCACGGCGTCTGCGTCTGTCTCACTCAACGTCTCCAGGTGGGGCCAGGGCATGGCCAGAGGGAACAGCCGCCGCCCGTCATACCCGCGCCCTTGGGTCACCGCCTGGTGGAACAGGTCTTTGAGCTCGGCGCGGTCATTGCCAAGCGAGCGGGGCAGCAGCGGGCCCGCCAAAAACACGCCAAACGGCCCCACATCCACCGCGGTGACCTCGGGGCCGCTGTTGCGTGCGTCCCAGCGGTGGCACCCGGTGCAGGACTGCGTGGCCAGCAGGTGCGCCCCGCGGGCCGCAGGTGGCGTCTCATCCACCTGGGACACCCATTGGGCGGCCAGCTCCTCAACCGTGTTCACCTCGGCCATGGTCTCCACGTAGAGGCCCAGCTGCAGCAGTTCCTTGTCCTTGAGCAACGGGCGGTACGCGGGCATGGGTGTCCCGGGAATCCCCCGCGCCACGCGCAGGGCCACATCCCGGGCAGAGGGGCCACCGCGCCACTCCACGGGGCGGTGGAGGCGGGGCCAGCGGGCCGGTGTGCCGTCTTCGTTCTTCCAGCCCAGCAGGGACGCGTCCGGCCCGCCCCGGCCATCCAGCCCGTGGCAGGTGGCGCAACCCGCCCGCGCGTACACGCTGGCGCCGTCCATCACGTTTTCCGCCGTGGGGTCCAACGCCGTGCCCAGGTCCAGAAGGGGCGTGTTGGGGTCCACCTTCAACAGCGTCAACACATGACGGCTGAGCGCCTGCAACTCCACCTTGCTGAACAACCCGCCAAACGCCGGCATGGCCGCGCCGGGAACGCCGCGCTCCACCACGGTGGCAACGTCCGCCGCGGTGAACGCCGTGGCGTCTGCCGCGCTGGACACCCGCAGCCCCAGCCGGAGGGACCGCACCGGCGCGCGCAGCTGGTTGGCCATGGGACCGTCCCCCTCCATGCCCACGCCGTGGCAGTTGAGGCAGTAGGCCTTGAAGAGGCTGGGCGCGGACCTGTCCGTCGGTGCGGGCCCGCTGTAGCCCACCTTCTCCACCGGCGGGCGGGCCACGGGCTGTGCCAGGACCTGGCCCGCACCGGTCAACACCAGCACGGCGGCCCACACTTGCAGCTCAGGAACGCGGAAGCCTTTCACGGGTTGTGGACATTGCGTCCTTGCTGGGGGGCAAGTCCAGGGCATTTGGACGCGTACGTTGACAGCGGGGGCCACCGGGCGGGAAGCGTGCCTTCATTGTTCCGCCGCGGCGCCACGCGCGGCGGGTTGGAGGGGGACCATGGCCACCAGGGCAAAGCGCTCCAAAGCCGCCGCCAAAGGGCGCGCGGTGGCCATCACCGGAGCGGCCGGCACGCTGGGGCGCCTGGTGGTGCAGTCCCTGGCGCAGGAGGGGTCCCTGGCCCGCGTGGTGGCCCTGGTCCACCAGGCCAAGACCGTCACGCCGCATGAACACCCCACCCCGGTGCAGTCCCACCGTGTGGATTTGACGGATCCCACGGCGGACGCGCGCCTGGCGGATGTGTTGCGCCGCGAACACATTGACACGCTGGTGCACGCCTCCTTTCTGTCCAAGCCGGCGCCGGACGCCGCGTTTGGCCACGAGCTGGAGGTCATTGGCACGCTCCACGCGCTCACCGCCGCGCGCGCCGCGGGCGTGCGCCGGGTGATCCTGCTGGGCCGCACCATGAGCTACGGCGCGCACCCGCAAAATCCCGCCCATTTGCAGGAGGACGCGCCGTTGCGTGGCGCCCCGGGGTTCCCGTTTGTCCAGGACAAGGTGGAGGCAGAGACCGAAGCCGCGCGTTTTGCCTCTGCGCATTCCAAGCCCACCGTCACCGTGTTGCGCCTCTGCCCGTTGCTGGGCGCGGGCATGAACAATTTGTGGAGCAACTACTTCCGCCGCATGGTGGCGCCCGCCGTCCTGGGTTTTGACCCGCTCATGCAGTTCCTCCACCCGGCAGACGCGCTGCGGGCCATCCGCCTGGCCGTGTCTGAGGACCTCCCAGGCGCGTTCAACATTGTGGGCCGTGGCGTGGTGCCCTTGTCCACCGCCATACGCATGGCGGGGGCGGTGACCGTGCCCGTGCCACGTCTTGGGGCACGCGCCGCGCTGGCCGGCCTGCGCGCCGCCGGCGTGACCCAGGTGGTCCCGCACCTGGCGGATTTTTTGACCTATCCCTTTGTTGCCGACGGGACCAAGGCGGCGCAGCAGCTGGGTTTTGTCCCGCAATACGGCCCGAGGGAGACGCTGCTGCAGTTGTTGGGCGCCGGGCCCGCCCTCCACGTGGTGCCCCCCTCACCCTTGTCCACGGGGGACGCCCATGGGTGAACCACGCGCGCGCCGCAAGACAACCCGCCGCAAGGCCGCCCCGCTCCCGGACATCCAGGAAGTCCAGGGCGAGCTGGCAACGGCGGACGTGGCGTTGACCCAACCCATCCCGCCGCCACTGGTGCCGCCAATGCCCCCGCCAGAACGCCCGTTGACGGGCCTGCGTGGTGCCCTGGCCCGCGTGCGCATGGACGGCGTGGCACCTGAGGTGGACGGTTTTGGCCTGGACCCCGTCTTCCAGCACCGCGCGCAACCCGCGCTGGACGCACTGTACCGCCGCTACTGGCGGGTGAGCCTGTCCGGCGTGGAGAACATCCCCGCCGACGGGCGCGCCATGCTGGTGGCCAACCACGCCGGTGGACTGCCGTATGACGCGTTGATGCTCATGCACGGGGTCCGTACGCTGCACCGCGCCCAACGGCTGCCACGCCCGCTGTTGGAAGACGCGTTCTGGCATCTCCCATTCCTGGGTGTCTTCCTGGCGCGGCTTGGCGCGGTGCGCGCCCACCCGGACAACGCCGAGCGCCTGCTGCGGGACGAACAACTCCTGGCCGTCTTTCCCGAGGGATTGAAGGGAATGACCAAGCCCTACAAAGACCGTTACAAATTGCAGCGTTTTGGCCGCGGCGGTTTTCTCAAGCTGGCCTTGCGCACCAACACGCCCGTGCTCCCCGTGGCCATCCTGGGCGCCGAAGAAGTGCATCCCCTGCTGGGCCGCCTGGACTTCCCGGTGCCGGGCGGCCCCCTGCCCTTCTTCCCGCTCACCCCCACCTTCCCGTGGCTGGGTGTGCTGGGAATGGTGCCGTTGCCCACGCGGTGGTCCATTCGCATTGGCGCACCGCTGGACATCCGTACCACGCCCAATGTGGATCTTGAAGATCAGGGATTCATCAACGCCCGCACCGAACTTGTGCGCAGCGCCATCCAGCGCATGTTGGATGACGGCCTGGCCGCCCGGCGCAGCGTGATGTTTGGCTGAAATTCCGCCGTCAGCGGAAAATCTTGCCCGGGTTGAGGATGCCCGCAGGGTCAAACGCGGCCTTCACGCGTTTTTGCAGTGCAATGACCTCTGGCCCCTGCTCCAGCGTGAGCAGGTCCATCTTCACCACGCCCACGCCGTGTTCCCCGCTCACGCTGCCACCCAGCGCAATGCAGGCCTCACCCACATCTTTCATGCACGCTTCCACGGCGTCTTTTTGTTTCACCTTGTCTTCAAAGATGACCTGCACGTGGAGGTTGCCGTCCCCCGCGTGGCCAAACGCACACGTGACCAGGCCGTGTTTCTGGCCCAGCGCACCCACGCGCGCCACCATTTCGGTGACGCGCGAGCGCGGGACCACCACATCCTCACTCACCTTGAGCCCGGTGATGCGGCGCGTGGCGGCCGAGAGGTTGTGGCGCGTGGCCCAGATGGACGCGCGCTGGGCCGGGTCCTGCGCCACAAGGACGTCAAACGCGCCGTGGGCGTTGGCCACATCTGCCGCGCGCATGAGTTCCTGGAAGACCGCGTCCTGGCTGTTTCCATCTGTTTCCACAATGAGGGCTGCCACCGCGTGGTCCGGGAAGCGGTAGCCGCCCATGGGCCGCACCGCCTGGATGGTGAGTTCATCCACGTATTCCAGGGTGCGCGGGGAAATGCCTGCTTTCAGGATGGCGGTCACCGCGTCTGCCGCATCTGACGCGCGCTTGAACACCATCACCGCGGTCTCCACCACGCGTGGATTGGGAATGACCTTCAAGGTCAACTGGGTGATGAGCGCAAGGGTTCCTTCGCTGCCGCACAACAACGCGGTGAGGTCATAACCGGCCACACCTTTGTGGGTGCGCCGCCCCACCCGCAACGGTGAACCATCCGCCAACACCACGTGGGCCCCCAGCACGTAGTCCCGCGTGACGCCGTACTTCACCGCCCGCGGGCCGCCAGCGTTTTCCGCCACGTTGCCGCCCAGCGTGCAGTAGCCAAGGGACGCAGGGTCCGGCGGGTAGAAGAACCCCTGCCGTTCCACTTCTTTGTGCAGCGTCTCCAGGATGACACCGGGCTCCACCACCACCAGGCCATCACCGGCGTGGAACTCCACAATCCGCTGCATGCGGCCAAACGCCATCACCACGCCGCCACGCACCGGAACACACCCGCCAGACCGCCCGCTCCCCGCACCGCGCGGCGTGAGTGGGACCCCAAAGCGCGCGCACAACGCCGCCACGTGCGCCACCTCACCCGCGTTGCCGGGGGAGACCACCACGTCCGGCAGCACCGGCGTCAGCCCGTGGGTTTCATCCTTGCCGTAGGGTTCCAGCGCGTCCGGCGCGGTGAGGACATGCTGCGGCCCCACCACATCCCCCAACGCACCCACCATGTCCTTGGGAACGGCCACCCGGGGGCCCGCTGCCACGCTGAGTGCTGACGCCATGGGCCACCCGCCTTTGTCTGGTGCGCCCCCGCTGTTGGCGCGGGTGGCCCAGGCCCGTGCATTGAGATCACACGCGTCCTGCCCGGGCAAGTCCCGGCCAGAGTGCGGCGCAACCTGGGTTGCTCACATTGTCTGGATTCCACGCCCGGACGGGGAATGAAACAGATTGAAACGGTGCAACCTGGGTTGCTCACAATCCTGGCAGCCCGCGTTAATTGGCGGTTTTTGTGCGCATCCCCGGGGGATCTACAAGCCCCTCTGGGGGCCGCAGGGTGGCGCCCCACCCGGAGAACAAACGGCCTGACCCGGGGCCGGGGGGTGTCCGGCGTTTGGGCACCTGTCCAAATTCCGGACAGGTGACCGGGGGTGGGCGGGCGGGGACCGAAATTGAAATTGGCGCGTCCGGACAATGCGTTTTGCGTTTTTAGGGTGGTTTGGCAGGGTTCTTGGATTGAGGAAGAGCGTCACGGCGTCAATGAAGGCGCCAACAAATCACTGAGGGAGCACACCATGAAAGTGTCAGCTGGCGGGAGCGTTGCTTTGGGTTCCATGCAGGTTGGGGGCGGCATTGGTTTTGACTCCAGCGGGCTGGCCGCGCTGGGTCAGCGCGCCGTCCAAATGGCCCAGGACGGAATGGGCGCGGTTGCCGCCGGCGCAGGGGCGGTGGCGGACCGGATGCACCACGCCGCGGGCGACGCTGTCGGTGCATTGGCGTCCCGTGGCACCGAGCTGTTTGAACAGGCCGGAAAGACCATGGAGAAAGCCCACGCGCTGTTGCCTCGGTTCAGCTTGGAAGGGCTTTCCGGCCGCATGGGGCTGGCACACACGCCGCCGCGGCCGCAGTTGCCAGGCCACAACGTGTCGGTGCGCGCTGAGGTGGGTGCCCTGTTTGGAGTGCGCAACGGCGGCTGGAGTGCCACTGGCGGAGTGCGGTTCGGAAACATCAAGGCAGACGGGAGCTTCACGGTTGAAGCCGGAAAGGTACCCGCACATCAACTGCCCACCATCAAGGACACGCTGCGGGCGGTGTTCCAGGTGGGCTTTGGCGGCGCTGGGCGTCTTGGCTTTGACCTTGCCGCCCGCGTGGCAAACATCCCCGTGCTCTCCGTGGCGTTGTCCTCGTTTCCGCTGGGCTTGTCTGTTCTTGGGCAGGCGCGTTCTGCCGTTGCGGGCGGATTCAAACATCTGGCCGCATTTTTTGGTGGGCTGCGCCCCAATGTGAACATCAACGTCAAGACAGACATCAACGTGCACGTTCGCGCTGATGTGCGCGTGCACGGCGCCCCAAAACCGCCGCTGGTGGTGAGCACCACCATGCCGGCCCCAACCAGACCGGCCGACCCTACTGCGCCCGGCAACAATGAAATGTCCAGCATCCTCAACAACCCAAACCTGACATTTGAGGACAAGATTTTCCTGTTTTGCCTGGCGTTTGCCAAGAACAAGGAGAAAGAAATTGAAGCGATGATGGGTCGGTACAACGCAGCCAAGGCTGCGGCGTCCGGCAATCCGACTTCCGGAGGTGCTCCTCAAACTGGTGCACCCCCGGGAGGCGCGCCCGTCCCTGCCACTGGCGGCCCAGCGGCGCCCAGCGGGCTGGGTGGTTTGTTGGCGGGGATTGGTGGGACCCTGGGTAACAACGCATCCACCGTGGGTGGAATTGTTGGCGTGGTGAAGAACCTGGGGGTCAAAGCGCTGAACCTGGCCTCCAACGTTGTCCCCATTGTGCTCCCCGCGCTGGTTTCTGGCGCAGCGGGCCTGCTCAGCGCCATTCCAGTGGTGGGAAGCATTGCGGGCGCTGCGGTGGGTTCCATTGGGGGCGTTGCTGCCAACCTTCTTGCCAAGGGTGGCCTCACCGCTGCGGCGGCATTGTTGCAGAACCTTCCCTTGGAGAAAGTGGCAGCGGCCGGCGCGTCTGTGGCGGGCAATGTGATGTCTTCCATGGCATCCCGGCAGGGCACCAGCGCTCCAGGCAACCCAGCACAGGCAGGGGCTCAAGGCGCGGGTGCGCCCGCCACCGCCGCCAAGGGGGGCGGCGTGCTGGACATGATCAAGCGCGCGGGCCCATCGGGGTTGTTGGCGCTGCTCATGTTCACCGGCGAGCCCATTGGCGGAATGATTGGCCTGGTGGCTGCTGGTTTCACCGCAAAAAAAATGATGTCCGGCGGTGTCGCGGCCGGCCCAACCTCCACCTCCGGACCCGGCGTCCCCACCGCAGGCGGCTCCACCGTGCCCGGCACCAAGTTCACTGACGACAAGGGCACGGTCTTCGATGCCGGCGACAAGGAGAGTGAAAACCAGTTCATGCAGCGCCTGACCCACAACAACCAAGAACTGGCCCGGATGTACGAAATGGTTTCCACGCTTGGGAAATCGATGCACGACACCCAGATGAGCTCCATCCGCAACATGCGCTGAACAGGTTTGACCGCCGCGTTGAGGAGCCCACCATGGCCACGCCCCTTCCCCCCGCCGGTCCTGCCACGCCCGCGCCCGCACCACCCCAGGTGGTGCGGGCGGGCAAGGGTGAAACGCTCAAGGCTCTTGCCACCCGGCATTTCAAGGATGACCGCGCCGCGGATCTTCTGGCGCAGCTGAACCCCGGGCTCCCGCGCACCGGCCCCATCCCGGACGGTGCGGTCATCCAGCTCCCGGCGCGCGCGGTGGCCGCAAGCTGGGCTGCAAAATTGGGGATCACGCTTGGGGTGGATCCCAACCGGCCCAGCGGGACGCGCCAGAAGCGCGCCTGGAACGCGTTTCAAAGCGGGCCAACCAACCGCCCCGCAGGCCCTTCGGCGCCCGCGGGGCCGGACGCGGCGCTGGTGGGCGCGCTGGGCGTGGCGGGCGTGGACCGGCTTGGGCCGGGGATCCTCACCGCCGCGCTGCTCAAGGACCCCGCAGCACTCTCCGAAGCAGTGGCCCAACGCGTCCACTGGATTGGCGCCGGGCGCGTGTTGGAAGCGGCAGCAGCCACACCGTTGAAGGCACTGGAGGAACGTGCCGCGCGTGCGGCACACGCCGGTGGCGTTGCGGCTGCCGCGGGCAGTGTGACCAGCGCGCTGCAACGCGCGTTGTGGGACGTGGTGGTCCAGGAAATCCAGCGGGACAGCCGAACCCTGCTGGCGCGCGCGCAGCAAGCCCTTCAGGCCACTGCCAACCACCCGCATGGCGGACACCTGCTGCTGGCGTCCCTGGCGGACGCCCACCCAGACACCGCCACGCGGTTGCTGCTGGTGCTGGGCATCCCCCGCGCCGAAGGAGAAGCCACCCTGCAGCGCCTGGCACCCCTGGCCGCGGTGCGCGCCGCTGCCGGTCACGCTGCCGGGCTGGCGGGCCCCCAACGCCAAAAGCCGCTTTTGGACGCGGGCCTTCCCGCTGCCGCGGCGGCCCGGCTGGCCGGTCAGCTGGGCGCCACCGCGGCGCAGGGCGTGGACGTCCCGGTGCTGGAGGCTCTGGGGGTGGATGCGGTGGCGCGCCGGGCCCACCAGGGCGCCCAGGCCATGCTGGCCCTGGTGCAGCGCGCCGCACCCCAACTTTCCGCGGTGCCCGCCTCAGTCACCGCGGCCCACTGTCACGTGGCCCGCCAGACCGCGCTGGCGCGCCTGGGCGTGACGGTGGCCGAACACCCAACAGACCAATGGGCCACCAATGTGCCCCAGCACGCGCTGGATGCCACCGTGGTGACCGCAGGACCAGCCGCCCTGGCGGGCGCCGCCGCCCTTCCGGACACCGTGCGCGTGGCCTGGAGGGCCGTGGAGGCCCTGGGTGCGCGCCTGCTTGATGTGGATGCCCACAGCCTGGGCCAGGGGCTGGGCGTCCTGGCCGCGCGCGTGGCGCCGCGCGCCACCCCCGAGGACCACGCGCAGGACGTTCGCCGCATGCGCTCGGGCGCGGTGGCCGCGTTGGGCAGCAAGGCGGCGGTGCGCGCGCAAACTGGCGTGGAGGCCCAACGCGCGCTGGTCCCGCACGCCGTCACGCTGGCGGTGTCAGACGCGCTTTCGTTTGCCGCCACCGCCGCGCCCTCCAACGCCCGCACCGAACTGCGCCGCCGCCTGGTGGACACCATCCGCTCGCACTACGCAGTGGCGCCGGGCACCCCGCGCCCAAAGCTCGACGCTGCCGCGTTGCGGGAGGATCTGGAGACGTTGGTGGAAGGTGCGCTGGTGACCGCCGGCCGGGATGACCAGGACCGCCTGCGGCGGGTTCAGGCCGCGCTCAAACAGCCCGCCCTGGTGGCCGCCCTGTCGGCGGCATTGGACCGCACCCACGGCAAGTTCCGCCGCGAAGAACTCACCCTGGGCGCCATGATCCTGCTCAGCGGAGCCTGGTTGATGGAGCACGCCCGCGGGCTGCCGCAGCCCGGCGCCGCCGCCGTGGCGGTGGTGGCGTTGTGCCAGGAGGAAGGTGGCCGCATCCTGGACGCCATGGAGCGGGACCTGCTGCGCCGCCTGGGGTAGAAGCGCGTCCACCCCATGAGCCCACGCTTTCCATCCCCGTCCGGGCGCCCCCCCAAGCGCACCCCCCGCCGCCACCGCCGTGAAGATCCTCCGGCCCCACGCGGCAACCGCGCGCCACCGCCCCCGCCCCGGCCCAAAGCGCCGCTGGTGGTCACCCGGGACGGTGCCTCTCCCGGTCCAGGAACCTGCGTCATCCTCCACAAGGACCAACACGTGGTGCTGGTGGACAAGGCGGCGGGCCTGCTCACCGTGCGCACGGATCAAGGCAACCCGCCCACCGTCATGGGCTGGCTGCACCACCGCCTCAAGGGCGCCCATGACCAGCTCTACCCCGTCCACCGCCTGGACCGGGACACCTCCGGGGTGCTGGTGGTGGCCCGCACCCGCCACGCGCTGGGGCTTCTGGTGGCGCAGCTGCGCCAACGGGCGTTCCACCGCGTCTACCTGGCGTTGGTACGCGGGACCCCGCCGCGGGCGGGCACGGTGGTGGGCTGGCTGGGAACCGTGGGGCGGGACCTGCGCATGCGTGCACTCCCCCAGGGCCAGGGACAGGTGTCCATCACCCACTTCAAGGTGCTGCAGCAGTGCGGCGGCGCGGCGCTGGTGGCACTGAAGCTGGAGAGCGGGCGGCGCAACCAGATTCGCGTGCACCTGGCGGAGCTGGGGTTCCCGTTGATGGGTGAATCCCAATATGCCCCCGCGGTGCCGGGTGACCCCATGGCGCGCCAGGCGCTGCACAGCCACCGGCTGCGGCTGACGCACCCGGTGACCCCGCAGGTGCTGGAGGGCGTCTCACCGCTGCCGGGGGATATGGCGTTTGTCTGGAAAAAACTGGGCGGGGACCTGCCCACCACCGGGCGTGACCCACCCACCATTCCGGGAGAGGGCGCGCCGGTGTTCTTCTTGCGGGGCAATGGGACCGTGGAGCAGATGCCCCCCGGCACCACACTCCCGGCACTCTACGAGGACACCCCGGACTAGCCTGGGCGCCAGCGGCACTTCTTCAGTTCTCGCGGTCTTCCAGGACGTTGACGTCCACGGCCACCGGGATGCCGGGGTACTCACTGCGTTCATCAAACCAGCGGCGGGAGCGGCCTTCGGCCTCTGCCTCCGGGTCCCCCAGCGCCGATCCGGAGTTGTAGCGCAGGAACACCTCGTAGTGACCGTCGGTGCGGCGGCGCGGGTGGGCGGCTTCCAGGGACAACCGGCGGCCCACGGCTTCCGGGTCATTGTCCTCTTCTTCACTCACCAGCGGGCGTAGCGCCTTGAGGATGGCCTTGGCGGCGCGCTCCACGTCCGGCTTTTCATACATTTTTGGCGCCACGCGCTTGGGTGGGGCGGGCGGGGCGGCGGGCCGGGGCGGCGGCCGGACGGCGGCGGCAGGGGCAACCTTCAGCTTGCGGCCGGGGGCGGTCACCTCCTGGTCCACAGCTTTGGCCACCTGCCGCGCCGGGGCCGCCGGGGCCACCCGCGCCTTGGCGGCGGGCGCGGGCTTGCGTGCTGGCGCAGCCGGGCGGGCAGACCGCGCCGGCTTGGCGGCAGGTTTTTTCGCCGCGGGACGCGCGGCACGGGTGGTCTTCTTTTGCGCGGACGTTTTCTTCATGGCGGAGCCCTGCCTTTGGTGCCCCTCCCCAGGCGGCACCTGCCCATGAGGTCTGCAGGGCGCCTAGCAGGCGTTGGGTCCCATGCTCAAGGCGTGATGGTTGGGACCCGTCGGAGGTGTGGGTCACCGCGTTGCGTCAGGGGCCGGGCGTTTGGGTCAGTTCCCGCCGTTCACAAACCGGAAGTTGATGTTGCTCCAGCTCCGGCGCGCCGCGCCCCACAGCTCCAGGTAGGACCAGTTGTTGTAGTCAAAGTTGGGGACAAACACCGCCTCCAGCCCGCCGGAGATGCCGCCGGGGGGCAGGTTGAAGGGCGCGTTCTCCTCCGTGGCGTAGGTGGGGAACGTAGGCAGGATGAGCTTGTTGCGGTTGCCCTCCAGGTACGCGCTCCAGGAGGTGCCGTCCTGGGCGTTGAAGGTGAACTCGTAGAAGGACGGCTGCTGGCCGGTGGGCGTGCGCACACGAATGGTGCGCTGGTTCATGGCGCCGTTGTCCACGGGGTCCAACAGCGCGGGGAAGCCCATGAGCGGGCCCAGCGCAATGGCGTCACCCAGGGGCCCTTCACCGTCCTGCAGCACGGTGGAGTACGGCAGGGTGGACGGCGTGTTGGACATGAACCGGGCAATGAAGGTGAACAGGTCACCCGGCGCCTGGGCAAAGTTCTCCAGCACGTACTGCCGCTCGCTGTTGATGCCCTGTTTGTCCCAACCCGGCACCGGGTGCGCGCCTTCACCGCCCAGGTTCACGTAGGCAATGAAGATGTTGTCGGTGGTGTTGGGCGCCATGTACGGCGCATCCGGGAACTGCACGGTAAGCCGCTTGGTGAGCGGGATGGACAACACAATGTCCCGGTCTTCGTAGACGCCACCCAGGTCCGCCGTCAGGCCGCGGTTGAAGCCCAGCTGGGTCACGCGGAATTCAGCGGTTTCTGTGTTGTAGATGCCCGCAATGGCAATGATGGCCATGGGTCCCGTGCGCCACGCAAACGGGATTTCATACCGGCCACCTTCCACAAACACCGTCTGGGACGGCGCGGGCTCCCACTGTCCGGGCGGGCCGGAAAAGGGGCTGGGCCACGTGTGGTAGACAAATGCCGCGGCAATCTCATTGGCGCCCAGGTTGGCGGGGTCAAACAATTCTTTGGCAAACCCGGTCACCTTGCCGCGAATGATGGGCGGTGGCGGCAACGGCGGGCCCGGCGGCGGGGGTTGTGGCGGGGACGGCGTGCCACAGCGCGGCGGGAAGGACGGGATCATGAACACCGTGATGTCTGCCGCGTTGATGCCGCCAAACGTCACATACTGGTAGTTGCAGTGCGCAATGGTCACCGTCTGGGCGCCGTAGACATCCGGACCGGACAGCGTGGCGTGGCCCCGCTCGTCGGTGAAGGCGGTGTATTGTGCGCCGGATTCGGTGCCCAGCACGGCAAGCGCCTCAAACACCGGGAAACCCGTCACCAGGTCATACGCTGCAATGTTCACCGCGCCGTTGATGGCGCCACCGCGCGCCCCGCCCACAATGAAGGACGGGTCATAGAAGGTGAATGCGCGGTCCCGGGTGGCGCTCTCGGCGCCGGCGCGTACGGTCACATCCACCAGGCCCGGGCCATGCGCGGGCGCGCGCACGTGGAGCAGGCTGTCACTGCGCACGTCCACGGCACTGCCGCTGGTGTCCCCAAAGTTCACCTGCAGGCCGGTGCGGGAAGAAAACCCAGTGCCGCGCACCGTCACAAACGTGCCGCCGGCAATGGCGCCACGAATCGGCTCGACGCTCATCACGCTGAGCGCACCGGCATAGGTGAATGCGTCCTTGAACGTGGCGCTGCCCGCCCCGGGACACTGGACGGTGAGGTCCACCACGCCGGGGCTGCCGGCGGGTGCGGCGGCAGTGACCGTCACCGGGTCCACCACCGTGGCCACCAGGGCAATGCCCCCCAGCTGGAAGGTGCAATTTGCGGCAAAACTGGCACCGGTGATGGTGAGGTTGGTTCCACCTGCCGCCGGGCCGCCGGACGGCGTCACGCCGGTGACGCGAACCACCGTCTCATAGGTGTACGCCTGGGCCAGCGTGAGCGTGGTGCCGTCCCGGGTGACGGAAACGTCCACCACACCGGCCGGCGCAAACGGCGTCACCGCGGTGAGGTGGTGCGCGTCCACCACCGTGACATCTGAGGCGGGGGTGGCTCCAAACATCACCGACAGGTTGGTGCCGTCCAGGAAACGCCCCAAAAGATGCACGGTCTGCCCGCCGGCGGTGGTCCCGCGGGACGGAGCCACCGTGGTGAGTGCCGGGACCGTCAGGTCCGCCACGTAGGTGTATGCGTTGCGCAACGTTGAGGAGAGACCCAAGGCCGGCTCGGTGACCTCCACGTCCACGCTGCGGTTGGCCATGCCCGCGGGCACCACCACGCGGGCCTCCTGCACGCCGGCAAAGTCCACCAAACGTGCGGTCACGCCGCCAAAGCTCACGCGCACATCTTCGGTGAAGCCGGTGCCGCGCAGCGTCACCACGTTTCCGCCGCCCAGCGCGCCCACCGCGGGCTCCACCAGTTCCAGCACCGGCTGCTCCACGTAGCGCAGACCCAGCGGCAGCTTGGCGGTACCAAACCGGCTGATGACCTCCACGTCCGCGCGGCCGGCGTTGCCGGGTGGCGTCACGGTGGTGAGCGAGAAACCACCATCTGCAATGGAGACCTGCGTACCGGCGCGGCCGCCAAAGGTGACCACCTGACCATCCTCAAAGCCCGCGCCCTGCAAGGTCACCGGCGTGCCACCCGTGGCGGGCACCACGTTGGGGGTCACGGTGTTGATGCTCAGCGCATTGAAGTACGTGAATCCGTTGGGCAGCACGGCTTCTTCCAACACGCCGTCGTCACCGCCCACAATACGGACCTTCACATCCACCACGCCGGGGCCGGACGCGGTGGGCAAAAACACGTTGATGAGGCCCTGGTTGTTGAAGACGGTGGTGGTGGTGTTGACCTCGTATTCGCCAAAAAACACGCGCAGGCCGCGCGCGGGGGTGGTGAACCCGGAACCACCAATGGTGATGCGGCACAGCGGGTTGCAGCGCCCGTCCACCGGACCACTGGACGGCGTCACGGTGGCCACCTGCAACCCGGACACGGTGCCACCATCCCCGCCGTCCACATCCCCCGCATCCCCCGCCCCGCCGTCCATCCCGGGCGTCCCGGAAGAAGACGAGCTGCCGGCCGCGGCACTGGTGGCCCCGGAGCTGCTGCTGGACGAGCTGACGCCCCCGCCGCTGGATGACGTGCTGCTGGACGTGCCACCAGGCCCGCCGCAGTCTCCTCCGCACGCGCCCAAGGCTCCCATCAACCCTGCTGCCAACACGCCCCGCCAACCGCGCATGACTGCCTCCAGCTTTCCTGCACCCCGCGTGAACAACGCCCACCCCCGGGCGGTGCCGCAAGGGGAAGGCCGCAAGCTAGCAGACCCCCCACCGGGGACAACCGGTCACAGCGCTTTTTCCATGCGCCTGCTGACGGAGGACGGCCGTCCAAGGTAGTGACCCGGACTAGCGGTCCCGTTCCACGGAATAACGCGCCAGCGCCGAGAGCACCCCGGTGCGCCGTCCCAACGGCTTGAGCGCGGCAACCGCTTCTTCGGCGGCATCCCGCGCGCGTTTTTTTGCGCCATCCAGGCCGTAGCGTCGGACGTAGGTGGCCTTGTCATGACGCTCATCCCGGCCCACGCCCTTGCCACCCTTGCCGGTGGTATCAATGACGTCCAGCACGTCATCCCAGACCTGGAAGGCAAACCCCAGCCGCGCGCCATAGGTGCGAAGTCCCGCCAGCGCCTTGTCTGACGCGTTGGCGCACAAACCGCCCAGGACGGTGGACGCCACAAAAAGGCGGCCGGTCTTTCGCCGGTGGATGGCTTCCAGGTCCACGGTGGCGGGATCCAGTCCTTCAGCCTGGATGTCATCCATCTGGCCGCCCACCATGCCTGCGCTGCCGGCGGCCGCCGCAAGTTCCCGCACCTGGCGCAGCGCATTGTGCGGAGCGGCGCTCAGCAACAAGAACGCGTCGGTGAGCAGACCGTCCCCGGCCAGGATGGCGGTGGCCTCGTCAAAAGCCTTGTGCACGGTGGGCTGGCCGCGGCGCAGGTCATCATCATCCATGGCCGGCAGGTCATCATGGATCAACGAATACGTGTGCACCATCTCCAGCGCGCACGCGCTCTTGAACGCGCTGGGCGCGGCCCCGCCCGCCGCCACGCAACTCTCCACGCACAGGATGGGACGCAGGCGTTTGCCGCCGGCCAACAGGCTGTGCGCCATGGCGGCCAGCAGGCGTTGCGGGGGCTGGACCCGGCCGTGTTCCGGGAGGTCCCGCAGCATGGCCAGCGCGCGGCCCAGTTCCCGGTCCACCTGCGCAGACCGGCGCCGCACCACCGCGGCCAGGTCCACTTCTTTTTCGGTGGTGCGGCGCGGCCTGGTGGTCTTCCTGGGGGACTTCTTGGCGGGGGCCATGTGTTTTCTCCGGGCTCATTTTTTTGGTGGTGGGGCGCGTTTCAGAACGGCGGTTCCCCGCCGTCATCCGGGTCCGGGGCGTCCGGGCCTGAAGGCAGCGGGCGGGTGGTGCCGTCGGTCAACAACATCTCCACGCGGCGGTCCATGTCATCCAGCCTGGCCTGCCCGCGGCGAACCAGCCCCACGCCCTCCTCAAACGCCTTGAGCGCGTCTTCCAGGGCCAGGTCCCCACGTTCCAGCTGGCCCACCAGCCCTTCCAGGCGTTTGAGCAGGTCATCAAAACGCTCTTCGGCGGCGGCGGTCTTCTTGGTGGTGGTCATGGTTCCTCCCCGTGGTCCGGTCCCAGGCTCTGCGCGCGCACCGCGCCATCCCGGAGTTTGATGCGCAGTGTGGTCCCCGCCGGCGCATCCCCCGGCGTGCGCACCAGGGCGCCATCCTCCGCGCGGCGCACCAGCGCATAACCGCGCGTGAGCACCGCCAGCGGTGAGAGTGCATCCAGCCGTGCGGTGGATTGGGCCAGCCGCTGCCGGGCATCCCGCAGGCGCGTGGCCATGGCGGCCTGGCCGCGCTGGGAGAGCGTGTGATGGGCGTGTGCGGCGGCCTTGAGCCGGCGCGCGGGTGACGCCGCCAACAGCGCGCCTTGCGCCCGGGCCAGCGCCGCGCGCCGCGCGCGCACCTGCACGGCTGGATGCGCCCCGCTCAGCCTACCCTGCACGCTGCTGAGCCCGCCGCGCGCGTTCTTGATGCGCGCCACCACGGCGCGGCGCGCGCGTGCCTCCAGTTCATCCAGCTGCTGCTGCCGGTCCATGAGCACATGCCGCGCCGAAGGAATGCGTTGCTGCGCGCGCAACAACCGCAGCCGCGCGCCCTGCAGCCGGCCATCCACCGTCTGGTGCAAGCGCTGCAGCAGCCCTTCCAGGCGCTTGAGTGTCTCGTCCCGGGACGGCGTCACCAACGCTGCTGCGGCGCTGGGCGTGGACGCATAACGGTCCGCCACAAAATCCAGGATGGTCCGGTCCGTCTCATGGCCCACCGCGCTGACCACGGGAACCCCGCAGGCCGCCACCGCGCGCGCCAGGGCCTCGTCGTTGAACGCGTTGAGATCTTCGGCGCTGCCACCGCCGCGGCCCAGGATGATGACCTCCACCCGCCCACTGTGGGCCAGCTGCAACACCGCCTGCCGAAGCTCCGCCGCCGCGCCCTGCCCCTGCACGCGCGCCGGTGCCAACAGCACGTTCACGTGGGGTGCGCGGTGCTGCAGCACCTTGAGGATGTCCTGCAGCGCCGCGGCCTGCGGGCTGGTCACCACCCCCACGCTGCGCGGGTGGGCGGGCAACAACTTCTTGCGCGCGGGATCAAAGAGGCCTTCCTTCTCCAGCTTGCGCTTGAGGGCCTCAAACGCGGCGGCCTGCACGCCCTCACCGGCGGGCTCCATGCCGCTGGCCTGCACCTGGAAGGACCCGCTGGCCTCGTAGATGGTGACGCGGCCGTGGATGGTCACCAGCATGCCCTCCCGCGGTTCAAACCGGACGCGGGCATTGTCTGACGCAAACATCACCGCGCGCACGCTGGCGCGCCCGTCTTTGAGTCCAAAGTACCAGTGCCCGCTGCGCGGTCCCTTGAAGTCAAACAGCTCGCCCTGGACGCTCACCCGTCCCAGGTTGCGCTCCAACAGCGCGCGGGACTGGAAGTTGAGCTGCGTGGGCGTCATGGGCCGCGGCTGGGCAGGTCCCTGTGCCGAGCCCGAACCGCCACCACCGGCTTGTGGCCCGGCGGGCCCGCCAGGCGGGTCAAACAACGTCAGAATGGAGCGGGGACCCGCCATGCGCGGGCGTTGTACGGGGCGGCCTTGCCGGCGCGCAACACGCCTGCACGGTCAACCCGGTCAGCCCGGCGGCCATCCCGGCCAGCGCGCGCCCGGCGGAATGGCCGCAGCCGCCGCATCCTGCGGATAGAACACGCGGTCCAGGCTGAGCCCCTGCGGTGGCGCGGTACGACCCGCCTGGGTGCGGTCTCTGGTCTCCAGGATGCGGCGCACGTCACTGTGGGGCCGGCGGCCCTGCCCCACCTCCACCAGCGTCCCCACCGTGATGCGCACCTGGGAGCGCACAAAGGCGTTCCCCCACAGCACCACTTCCACCACGTCACCGTCGCGGGTCACGTCCACCCGCCAGATGTAGCGCGTGGCGTGTTTGGCCTGACAGCCCGCCGCGCGGAACGCGTTGAAGTCATGTTCCCCCAGCAGGCACCAGGCGGCTTGCTGCATGGCGTCCACGTCCAACATTTCCGGGAGGTGCCAATGGGTGCGCGCACCAAACGTGTCCGGCCAGGCCGCGTTGTGGATCCGGTAGATGTAGCGTTTCCCCAGCGCGGTGAAGCGGGCGTGGAAGCCCTCCTCCACCGGCGCCACGGCACGCACGCCAATGCCGTCTGGAACCAATGCGTTGACACCACGCAACAGGCGCCGCAACGCCAGCGCGTCCAACATTTCTGGCACGCTGAACGTGCACACCTGGCCGCGCGCGTGGACCCCAGCGTCGGTGCGGCCCGCGGCATCCAACGTCACGGGGTGCCGCAACACCGTGGCCAGCGCGGTCTCCAGGTGGCCCTGGATGGTGGAAACACCGGGCATGCGCTGCCAGCCGTGGAAGTCCGTTCCGTCGTACTGGACGTCCAGCCGCAGCGTGACCATGGGTGGTGGAGGAATCAGGTGCCCGCGGCGTGCGGGGTCTTCTGGGTGCTGGACGCGGTGACCAGGCCTTCCACGCCCAACGCGGTGAGCACCAACGCCATGCAGAACAACGCGTAACCCGTGGGCAGCCACGGAGACAGCCCGCCCACCACGGCGGTGGGGTAGCTCCACGCGCCGGCGGCAATGGGGAAGCTTTCAAACACCGGCCCCAACACGCCGCCCAGCAGCAGCACCAGGTACGTGCGGGCGCTGCGCACCAACATCACCACCGGAAAAAGCACCACGCCGCACAGCACCGCAGTCAGGTACGGGCTGGAATTGCCCAGCGTGCCGAGCAGTGGGATTTCCACCGTCACCAGGCCCAGGCCAAGCAGCACCATGACGTGCGGGGGCAACCGCTCCGAGCGCGTGGCGTCCACATGCAGCACCCGGATGAGGCGGAACAGTCCAATGGGAAACAACGCCCACATGACAAACACCCACGCGGGCAGCCGCGCCACGCTTGTTGCGGCATAGGTCCACAGGCCCTGTTCGGTTGCCACAAATTCCAATGCGGGGCCAAACACCGCGCCCACGCCGGCCAGCGCCACGTCCAGCGGGTCACGCCAGCGCGCAAAGGCCAGCGCCAGAAGGCAAACGGTGAGCAGCGCCGTGACGCCCGGCGAGCGGTGCATGAAAGACACGCCGCCCACCGCGCCCAGGATGATGAACACCACCCACGCGGCATCCCACTTCCGGGTCACATCCCAGGTGCCCTTGAGCATGGCGGTTCTCTTTGTCCTTGGTGGAGTGTGTTGAAGCGTGACGGCGTGGATTCAGCGGCCGCCGCGGATTTCCGGGCGCACGTCCACGTCCCCGGTACGCACCGCAACCGAGCGGAAGAGTTCTTCGCTCACCACGCGGCGCACCACCATGCCGGTTTGTTCCCGCGCGGCCTGCGCCAGGTCTTCCAGGCTTTGCTGCGTGAGCAGCTTGTTTGCGTCCAGGCGCAGGCGCACCGCGCCGCCACCTTCCATGACCACCGGGTCCAGGCTGGTGCCCATGTTGAAGGACGCGGTGCCAATGATGGCAAACGGCCGGTAGGTGCGGCGCGGCAACGCGGTGGGTCCACCGGACCGCTCCAGGCCACCCTGCTGCCCAGCCACTTCACCGCGCGCCGGAGCAGTGTCCGGGGTGGTGCCCGTGGGGTCCTTGGCGCCGTCCGCCGGAGCGGTGTCCGGGGTGGTGCCTTCACACGCCACGCCGCAGCCTTCCTTGAGCGCCTGCGCTTCCAGACCGGGGGTACCGCCAGCGGCGGCGCCCACGGCCATCATGCCGCGAATGACAATGCTGGCATCCTGAAGCAACGCCAGGTCAAAACCGCGTTCGCGGCTGAGCTGGGTGAGCATGTCCTGGTTCATGGACAGCGGCCCCACCTGGACGGTGAGGTCTGAATAGCGGCCATCCGCCGGGGCCCACAAACGGGTCAGGCCAGAGGCGCCCGCAGAGGGGTTGTAGCGCAGGAAGAAGTGGTCGCTGCCGGCCAGCTCGGCGCTCTGGCCGCTGGGTTCCCACACGCGCACGCCGTCGGCGTGCATCAGGACTTCTTCCACAAACACGGTGCCTGCAGTGCGGTCCGTCAGTTCTTCCAGGCCCACCACATCCACTTCAGGGATGATGGCAACCTGGCCGGCGCGGCCGCCGGTGAGCTCCACGCCGGTGGTGTGTTCCTGGATGGGCTGGCCACAGCCAACCGCCACCAACATCCCCGCCAGCACACCCATTGACCGCTTCATGACACCACCCATGGACATATGAAATTCTGTTCTAGCGCAACCCAAGCCCTGTTCAAAGCGTCCCGGACTCATGCGGCACCCCCTTCACCTTCGGCCCGCCAGCGTTCCTTGATGGTGCGCAGGGCGGGGTTGCCGTTCACAATCTGGGACAGCCGGGGACGTTTCATTTGCAAGAGGTCTGCCGCGCGGCTGATGTTGCCCTTGGCATCCTCCAGCGCCTTGGAAATGGCTTCAAATTCAAGCTGTTTCTTCATCTGGCCCAGGGGGACCCCCGGGCTGGGTGTGCCACCGGATGTGGAATCCTGGGACGTTGCACGGTCCCCGTGCGTGGATGCACGCCCCATCCCCTGCTTGCCGCCAAACTCCTTGAACTCGGCCAGGTGCGCAGGTTCCACGGTGTCCCCGTCTGCAAAGAGGACCAGGGAGCGCACGGTGTTTTCCAACTCCCGGATGTTGCCGGGCCAGTCATACCGGGTCAGCACGTCCAGCACGGGGACCGAGAAACGCGGCGCGGCGCGGCCCATCTCCAGCGCGGCGGCCTTGGCCACGTGGCCCACCAGGGCAGAAATGTCCGGGCGGCGTTCACGCAGCGCGGGGGTGTCCACCACCATGCCCTTGAGGCGGTAGTACAGGTCCTCACGGAACGTTCCCGCCTTGACCATGGCTTCCAGGTTGCGGTTGGTGGCGCAAATGACGCGGCAATCCGTCTTGATGGGCGTGGCACCGCCCACGCGCTCAAACACGCGTTCCTGCAACACGCGCAGCAGGCTCACCTGCGTCTTGGCCGAGATGTCACCGATTTCATCCAGGAAGATGGTGCCGCCCCGCGCCAGTTCAAAGCGTCCCACCTTGCGCTGGTGTGCGCCGGTGAATGCGCCTTTTTCGTGGCCAAACAGTTCGGACAACAACAACGTCTCCACCAGCGCGGCGCAGTTGACCTTGATGAACGGGCCGCTGGCGCGTGGGCTCATGGTGTGCAGCGCGTTGGCCACCAGCTCTTTGCCGGTGCCGCTCTCCCCGCGAATGAGCACGGTGGACGTGGTGCCGTGCAGGCGGTCCAGGCGGGCAAAGACCTTGAGCAGCGCGGTGCTGTCCCCAACCATGGCGGCGTAGCGTTGGTTCCACGCGTCGCTGCGGGCGCCCGGGATTTCCGTGGTGGTGCCGTCGGTGGTGACGGCCTGCAACTCGGTGGTGTCCTGGCGGCGCGCCGTGACGGCAGTGGCAACCGGCCCCAAGAACAGGATGCGGCTGCGCACGTAACCATCCCGCAGGTTGGGCGGGAGTTCGGCGGCCACCTTGTGCAGGGCGTCCTTGGCCAGGGAGGCCAGACGTTCACTGCGGCGGGTGTCTCCGCGTGCGGCCCACAGCTCGGCTTCCACAAAGGACAACAGCGCCACCACTTCCGGGTCCGCGGGGGCGGCCAGCTGGGTTCGGGCTTCTTCCAGCAACGCGGTGACACGGGCCTGCACGTCTGCGCCGGTGGCGCCGGTGAGGATGTGGAGGCGGGCCTGGGTGAGCATGGCCTCGGCGCGCAGGCGGGGGTGGTCCAGGTCTTCCCGGGACGCGCTGAGGTGTGACAGGGCTTCTTCCGCCGTGGACAGGTCCCGGGCGCGCAGCGCGGCCTGAGCGGACCGCAGGCGTTCCTCGGCGGCGCGGCCCCGCTGGCCCATGCCGGCAAACAGCTGGCGGCTGGCTTCATAACGTTCCAAGGCCTGACCGGGACGTCCCCCGGCCAGGTGCAGGTCCCCTTCCAGGGCGGCCAGATACGCCTGTTGCGCGGTGAGGCCGGAAGCGTTGAGCAGTTCCCCAGCGCGGTCCACGTGGTCCTGCGCGGCGGAGAAGTCTCCCAGCACGGTGGAAAGGTTGGCCACGTTGAGACGGGCACGGGCCATTTCGGCGCGGTTGCCCATCTTGGTGAACAGCGCCAGGGACTCATGGTGCAGCCGCAGCGCGGCGCCAAGATCCCGGCGCTGGTGTTTGAGGGACCCCAGGTTGAGCACGCAGAACGCCTGGAACGGCAGGTCGGCCTGTTCCTCGGCCAGTTTGAGCGCGCGGCCCAGGTGGAGCTCTGCCTGATCATACTGGCTGCGGCGGAAGCTCATGACGCCCAGGTTGATTTCCGCGCGCGTCACCTCGGCGGGCAGGCCGTGGCGTCCCGCGGAATCCCGGTTGTCCTGGAACAGCTGGTGGGCCGCACCCCAGTCTTCCTTGGCCAACGCCAGCTTGCCCAGCGTGTTGCGAATGCGGATGCGCAGCGCCTCGGTCATGCCCGGGCGGGCCAATGCGTCCTGCGCACGTGCCGCAGACGCGTCCCGATCCCCGGCGACGTAGTGCGCTTCGGCCAGCGCGGCTTGTGCGTAGCCCAGTTCGGCGTTGCCTTCCGGGCCGTCACGCAACAGGCCCAGCGCACGTTCCAGCTGGCGAACGGCCACCCGCGGGCGCCCGGTCTCCGTCAACAACTCGCCCAGCTTGCGGTAGTGCGGGCCACGTTCGGCCACGGGGAACAAGGCCTTGGCGCGCCCGGCATCCCGCAGCGCGTCCAACAACGCGCCACGCAACTGGTGCAGCTCGGCGCGGCGGGAAAGAATGGCCTGACGGTCTTCCAGGCGTCCGGCCAGCGGCAGCGCCCGGGTGAGCAGGTCAATGGCCGCTCCGTAGGCGTGGGTCACGGTGAGCCGCTCGGACGCGGACAACGCGTAGGCCACGCCTTGCACGCCGTCACCGGCGGCCAGGAAGTGTTCGGCCAGGTGCGCCTCACCACCTTCCATGAGGCCGGCCCCCTTGGCTTCCAGGTGTTCACCCAGTGCACGGTGCAGGCGCGCCAGGACGTCTTGCGGCATGGTCTGGCGCAACCGTTCGGCGTGGGCGGGGCGGACGAGATTGAACAACAATGCGCCGTTGGCCACGCGGCGGGCGGCCAGCCCGTCCTCGCACAAGCCGGCCAGCGCGGGAGCCAACGCGGGCGCGGGCAACCCGGTCATGGCGCTCACTGCGTCAACGCCCATGGGTGCATCACAAATGGACAACGCCTGCGCCACGGTGCGGGCTTTGTCCCCCAGGCGGTCCAGGCGTGCCTGCAGCAACGTGCCCAGGTCCAGCGGCAACGCGGCCAGCAGTTCATCCACGTCACCCGGGCGCCCACCGCTGGCGGAAAGCAGCCGGTCCACGGCGGAAGAATTGCGCAGGAAGCGCAGCAACCCGTCCCGGTCCAGGCCACCCACGCGCACGCGTTCCACCGGTGCGCCGTCCAAAGCGGTGTCCAGCCCGGATCCTTCGGTGGCGCCCATGACCAGCACGCCATTGCTGTGGGAAGGCCCCTGGCTCAGGTGCTGGCCCAGGTACGCGCACAGGGCCCGCGTGTCCTCCTGGCCGTCCTCCAAATCCGCCAGGACCAGCGTGGCACCGGTGCGGGTGAGGATGTCCTTGACCAGCGAGAGGGTTGCTTCCTGGAAGCCCAGGCGTGACGCCGGAGGTGCCGCGGTTTCCGGGCGCGTGAGCAGGCCCGCATCAATGAGCGCGAGTGCGGCCTGGTGGCGGGTGCGCACGTCCTGGCCCGCGCCCAGCCCATCCAGGTGGCCCAGCGCGTCCCGCAGTGCATCCGCCAGCATGCCGTAGGGGCGGTGCTGGCCGGCGGCGCTGCCCTGGAACACCGGGCCGCGTCCCGCGCGCAACAACGCCTGGCGCATCCCGGACAACAGCGCGGATTTGCCCACGCCCTTGGGACCGGTGAGCAGCAACGCACCACCGCCGGCCTGCATGAGACGTTCATGCGCGCGCAGCAGCTGTTCGCCTTCGGCCTGACGTCCACCAAACACCGCAAGGTGTTCGGCGTTGCCAGAAGACTGGGAGGACATGGACACACCAAGAGCCGTGGTCATCTACCCGCTCCAACCGCCCCAAAAAGCCACAGGGCGGGTGGCACGCTAGCGGCGGATGTGGGTGTCCACCAGCGCGGCGTCCTGATCTGGAGGGTTTTGGGCATCCGCCAACGGGAGGATGGCCCCATTCGGCGGATGGTCAACCCAAGTCACGCGGAGGCGTCCGCCGCCAGGATCCACGGCGGGACCTCCTCAAACCAGGAGGCGGCCAGACGCGGGTTGAACGTTCCAAAGCGGAGTTTGGGATGACGCCTGTGGAGTTCCTCCACCAGCGCGCGCATGCCCATGGGCTTCTCCCGTTGGGCGGGGAGGATCTTGGCGTAATACGCGGGATCCACGCACAGATTGCGAAGCTGGATCATGTCCAGCAATCCGTCCGCCACCAGCTTGCTCAGCCGCTCCAG
>Ga0154020_10002139_pt1 | contig 24029 bp, 20 predicted proteins | sample Klosneuvirus_201_FD_109709 | JGI IMG/M metagenome (GOLD analysis project Ga0154020, IMG submission 109709) | Active sludge microbial communities from wastewater, Klosterneuburg, Austria - Klosneuvirus_20160825_MG | ecosystem: Engineered > WWTP > Aerobic digester > Activated sludge | place...
GCATATAGCATCAAAGAGCTCGTAACAAAAAACACAAAGAACAGGGCGAAGCGCATAGGGTACAATATTATCAAAGGGGCAGGAGCTAACAAGCAAATGTTTGATTGCTGGTAAAAGAAAAGGATGTAATTAATTACTTTTTAAATCCCGGCAAGGCCAGTTTATATTTTACTGAAACAAGCCTGATCACGATAATGACAGAAATAGAAATAATCAAATTATAATTTCGCTCCAGCGGAGTTTGCAAATCTAAAAGCAAATAAACAATGGCTCCGGCAAGGCATGCGGTTGCATAAACTTCTCTTCGAAAAACAACAGGCATTTCATTCGTTAGTGTGTCCCGCATTACGCCACCCATCACCGCAGTAAACATTCCCATAATCGCAGCAATCTCAGGGCGAATACCAAGCCCCATCGCCTTTTCTACACCCAGAATGGTGAAGAAGGAGATTCCCAAGGTGTCAAATAGCAAAAAGGTTTTACGCAGCCGAACAATCACTCTGAAAAAGATAATGGCAACCACAACACCAATCAAGATCGCATACAAAAAATTGATGTCTCCGATCCAAACTAATGGATAGCTGCCCAGCAAGATGTCTCGAAGGCTACCACCACCAATAGCCGTAATAAACCCAGTAAAGCCTGCCCCAAACCAATCCTGATCTTTGTCTTGCATGGCAAGCGCACCGGATATCGCAAAGAAAAAGGTCCCTACTAATTCGAGATAATATTGAAAGTTCACAGAATGAATGTTTTTGTAAAGTTCTGCTACATTTGAATATAATGCTACTGAAATGAAAACATCTTATCGATTAGTTTTGTCGGGGCTCATTTTGATCGCGACTTTCTGTTTTTCAAATGCTGCCACCCGCGATTTTTTTGAATTACGGATATATCAATTTAAGACCAGTGAGCAACAAACGCGTACCGAAAATTATTTGGAGAAAGCGCTGCTGCCGGCTCTGCATCGGGCGGGGATTAAAAATGTGGGTGTCTTTAAACCGTTAGAAACCGATTCTACTTTTGGCAAACGACTTTATGTGCTTATTCCCTTTCGTTCACTCGATCAGCTCTCCTCGCAAGCAGGGAACTTATTAAAGGATAAAACCTATTTGACGAGCGGAAAAGATTATCTCGAGGCAACTTTTGATAACCCGCCTTACGATCGTATTCAGACAATTATTTTAAATGCATTTTCAGGAATGCCGCAGTTGGCAATCCCCAACTTAAAAACTCCAGCAAGCGAACGCGTGTATGAACTGCGTAGCTATGAAGGCTACACAGAGAAAATTTATCGAAATAAAGTAGATATGTTTAATGCCGGTGATGAAATCGGGTTGTTTAACCGATTAGGGTTTAATGCGGTGTTTTACGCTGAAGTGTTAAGTGGTGCCCGCATGCCAAACTTAATGTACATGACAACCTTCGAAAACCAGGCCTCGCGTGATGCCCACTGGAAAGCCTTTGTAGACGATCCGCAATGGAAAAAACTTTCTGCCATGCCCGAGTATCAAAAGAACGTTTCGCATATCGACATATCCTTCCTGCGACCTACGCAATACTCCGATATTTAAGGCTACCCGAATGCTTCCCAATCCGTAAAGCAAAACGAAATCCAGCCAGATTTTACCATTAAGGATAAGCCCTTTACGCTGCCAGCCCGCCATCTGTCAATAATGAGTCTATTTTTTCTCTTGCATTAGCTGACCTTCTTAACCATTATCTCTATTTTTGGCACCTGATTAGTAAACCGTACCCCGCCCATGAAACGCGATAAAATTGTATTTGATCTTATTGAAAAGGAAAAGCAACGCCAACAGCATGGTATTGAATTAATAGCTTCCGAAAATTTTGTTTCCACACAAGTAATGAAAGCCCAGGGCTCTGTGCTTACAAACAAATATGCCGAAGGCCTTCCCGGCAAGCGGTATTATGGCGGGTGTGAAGTGGTGGATGAAGTAGAGCAATTGGCCATAGACCGGATCAAAGAATTGTTTGGTGCCGCTTGGGCCAATGTACAGCCACACTCCGGAGCGCAAGCCAATGCCGCGGTGATGTTGGCTTGTTTAAAGCCTGGCGACAAAATATTAGGGTTCGATCTTTCGCATGGCGGGCATCTTACCCATGGTTCACCCGTTAATTTTTCAGGCAAACTTTATCAGCCTTCTTTTTATGGTGTTGAGCAGGAAACCGGTGAGATTGATTTCGACAAAGTATTAGAAACTGCCCAGCGAGAAAAACCTAAAATGATTATATGCGGAGCTTCCGCTTACAGCCGCGATTGGGATTATGAAAAATTGCGCATGGCTGCGGATAGTGTTGGGGCTTTGTTGCTGGCGGATATCTCGCACCCGGCAGGCTTGATTGCCCGTGGTTTATTGAATGACCCGATGGAGCATTGCCATATTGTAACAACAACAACGCATAAAACATTGCGTGGCCCACGCGGAGGTTTGATTTTGATGGGAAAGAATTTTGATAATCCTTGGGGTTTAAAAACACCGAAAGGAGAATTACGCAAAATGTCTTCCATTCTTGATTCCGGTGTGTTTCCCGGTACACAAGGTGGCCCGTTGGAACACGTGATTGCTGCTAAAGCCATTGCATTTCGCGAGGCACTTAGCGATGAGTATTTAACATACATTGTGCAAGTGGCTAAAAATGCCAAATCGATGGCCAGCGCATTTATGGAAAGAGGATATAAAATTAGTTCGGGCGGCACCGATAACCATCTGATGTTAATTGATCTGCGCTCAAAAAATCTTACCGGTAAAATTGCCGAGGAAGCTTTGATTCAGGCTGATATCACCATCAACAAAAACATGGTTCCGTTCGATACACAATCACCTATGGTAACTTCGGGTATGCGCATTGGTACTCCGGCTATTACAACGCGAGGTTTGATGGAAAAAGATGTTATTAAAGTGGTAGATCTGATTGATGAGGCTTTAAAGAAACCTGCCGATGTAAAACATTTGAAAGCGGTGAAACGCAAAGTGAATGCGTTCATGAAGAAGTTTCCCTTGTATAAGTAGTGAATAATTAACTGTGTTTGTGTAATCCGGTTTTTAACTGGATTTGAGATTCTAATTTTATGGCAGAAGAGAAAGAAATGGCTTTCATGGATCATCTCGAAGAATTGAGATGGCATGTGGTGCGATCGGTGGTGGCTATTTTTGCAATGATGATCGTGGCCTTCATCTACACAGAAGAGATTTTTAAATATATCGTCTTTGCCCCGGGTCATGTTGACTTTATAACGTTTCGTTGGTTGTGCCAATTAGGGGCCGCCACGGGTGTTGACGGGTTATGTGTTACCGATATTCCCATGAAGATTCAGAGTCGGTTTCTAATGGGGCAATTTACCATGCAATTGCAAGCTTCGTTTGTAATTGGTTTGGCGGTGGCTTTCCCCTATGTAGTTTGGGAATTGTGGCGTTTTGTTAAGCCCGGTCTTTACAGTAAAGAGAAACAAGGTTCAAGAGGCGCAGTATTTTCTATTTCAGGTCTCTTTTTGCTAGGCATTTCTTTTGGCTATTTCATTTTATGCCCGATGACTATCGCCTTCCTGGCTAACTACCAGATTAGCCCCGATATCTCCAATGAATTTGATATTACTTCGTATGTGTCAACGGTAACTATTTTAGTTCTAAGCAGTGGCCTTTTATTTCAATTGCCCGTAATCATTTTCTTTTTAACGAAAGTGGGCATTGTTACCCCTAAACTTTTAAGAAGTTTTCGCAAGCATGCCGTAATTGCCATCTTAGTTATTGGAGCTGTGATTACACCTAGTTCGGATCCGTTAAGCTTATCGCTGATTTCCATTCCTTTGTACTTCCTCTACGAGATCAGTATTTTCATATCCAGTATGGAACTAAAGCGCAAACAAAAACGCGAACTGGAAGAAGAACGATTAGACCAACAATCATCAACATGAAGATAGCTATCGGTGCCGATCATGCAGGATTTGAATACAAAGAGTTGCTGATAAAACAACTTTCAAAATTGGGTCATGAATCAAAAGACTTTGGAACCTATAGTTTAGAATCGGTTGACTATCCCGACTTTGCTCATCCTGTAGCCAATGCCATTGAGAAAAATGAGTTTGATTTAGGCGTTTTGATTTGCGGCAGCGCCAATGGTGTGGCTATTACGGCAAACAAACATCAGGGCATCCGCGCAGCTATCTGCTGGACAGAAGAGCTGGCATCCCTCGCCCGGCAACACAATAATGCCAATGTAGTTTGCATACCGGCACGCTTTGTTTCGGTTGACCTCGCAGAAAAAATTCTGAAAAAGTTTCTGACAACTCCTTTTGAAGGCGGTCGCCACGAAAAACGAGTTGGGAAAATCAGTTGTTAATCCCCTTTCACAAGGTTTATCACCACTGATAAAATTCTTTCTACTCTCTCCTCTCAGACTTGTATCTTCACTTCCTAAATCTTTGAGGCAGTCTCAAAAATAATACAACTGTCAGATTGACCCGATAGCTATCGGGTTGTCGAAACCTAATTCCAGTCAATGATTAGCCTTCGATAAACTCAGGCTGACAACTGAAGTTAACTTTTAAGGCTGCCTCATTCTGAACATTATTGTTGAACCCTAATTTTAATCTATATGCGATTTACCATATTCATTCTGGCGCTAATAGTAAGCGCCAGTTCTTTAGCCCAAAAGAAAGCTGTGGTTCCTCCGCCACAGAAAAAACCACTTGATCACACCGTGTATGACAGCTGGAAAGAAATTACCTACAAGGCATTAACGCCCGATGGTACGGATGCTGCTTTTACGATTAATCCACAGGACGGTGATGGCAAAGTCATTTTTTATAATCTTAAAACCAACACGCAGGATTCGATAAAGCGAGCCGCTGAGATTACTCTGAGTTTCGACAGCCGATATGCCATTTTCAAAATCAAGCCCCAACAAAATCTGGTAAAAGAACTTCGCAGACAGAAAAAGAAAAAAGAAGATTTGCCTAAAGACTCGCTGGGCATTTACTCTTTCTCTTCAAGAAAAACCCAAAAGGTAGCCGATGTAAAGTCTTTCAAGACTCCTGAAAAAGCCGGGGGTTGGGTAGCTTATCAACAAGAAGTAAAAAAGGAAGCTAAGCCAGCATCGACTACCGGTGACAAAAAACCAGCGGCTAAAAAGAAAAAAGTTAATAATGATGAAAATGGGTTTACCCTGGTTCTTAAAAAATTATCAGATGATAAAGAGACTCGCTTCGGTTATGTAAAGGATTATACTTTCGCAAAATTTGGGCAAGGACTTTTATTCAGTTCCACGGGCAACGATTCAACGATGCAAGCCGGTGTTTACTGGTATGATTTGCAGAAAGAAGAACTTAAGCCCTTACTCGAAGGAAAATCTAAGTATAAATACAAAGGCTTATCAATTAGTGAGGACGGAACACAAACGGCTTTCCTGATGGACTCCGATACGACCAAGGCATTGATTCGTCATTTCAAACTTTACCATTGGTCAAAAGAAAATAGTAATGCCCAACTGCTGGATGTAGAAACCTCTATGGGGATTCCACAAAATTGGATTGTGAGTGAGTACTATACGCCTCTATTCAGTAAAGATGGCAACAACCTATTTTTTGGATCTACTCCTAAACCCATCGTACAAGATACCACTCTATTAACAGAAGAAATTGTAAGCGTTGAAGTCTGGAGTGGCGATGATGACTACATCTATCCGCAGCAGAACAGACAATTAGAAAGCGAGAAGAAACGCAATTACCTGGTAGCTCTTAATTTATCAACTAAAGAAGTGATTCAATTAGGAGATCGCGAAGTGCCCTCTATCGAATTGGGTAATGAAGGAAATTCCTCATTTTTTTTGGGTGAAACCAATGTGCCATACCGAAAATCCATTACGTGGGAAGGCTCTCCATTCAGTGATTTTTATCTCTATGATGTATCGACCCGATCAAAAAAACAAATTGCATCGCGCGTAAAAGGTAATGCCAGTCTTTCGCCTAAAGCCAACTATGTGTATTGGTATAGCATGGCCGATACTGCCTGGTATTCTTACGCAAATACAACGAGCAACACAGTGAAACTTACGCAAGATGCTAACGTCAAATTTGCCGATGAGGAAGACGATCATCCCGATTATCCAAGTCCGTATGGAACTGCCGGCTGGACCGCTGATGATGCTCAGTTTATTGTTTATGATCGGTATGACTTGTGGGCCTTTGATCCACAAAATAAAAAGGCTCCTGTTAATCTCACCAAGATTGGTCGTCAGCAAAAAATTGTTTTTCGAAATGTAAAGCTCGATCCGGAAGCAAGATTCTTAGATCCCAATCAAGATCTTTTACTTTCAGCTTTTAATGAAACCACCAAAGCAGCCGGATACTATAAGCTTTCTTTGAAAGATGGCAAGCTCACTAAATTGTTGATGGAGGATTATCGTTTTGGCGGAGTAGTGAAAGCCAAACAAGCGAACCAGATTCTTTACACCCGCGAAAGCTTCCGTGAGTTTCCTGATGTGTGGACAGCTGATTTGAATTTATCAGCACCGAAAAAGATTAGCCTCGCCAATCCGCAAATGAAAAATTATTTTTGGGGCTCGGTGGAGTTAGTTAACTGGACTTCGATAGACAATATTCCTTTGCAGGGATTGTTGTACAAGCCCGACAACTTTGATCCAAAAAAGAAGTATCCGATCATTGTTTATTTCTACGAACGCGAAAGTGATAATCTTCACAGCCACATTACACCTAATCCCTTACGGTCGGCTATTAACCGTACTACCTATGTAAGTGATGGCTATCTCGTTTTCGTTCCTGATATTGTCTACAAAGTGGGCTTCCCTGGAGAAAGCGCACACAACTGTATTATGCCGGGCATCACACAACTTATCTCTAAAGGATTTGTTGACGAAAAAAATATTGGTATACAAGGGCATAGCTGGGGCGGATATCAAACAGCGTATTTAATTACCCGAACCGATATGTTTAAAGCGGCAGAGGCCGGTGCGCCTGTTGTTAACATGATCAGCGCCTATGGGGGCATTCGGTGGGAGAGCGGTATGAGCCGGATGTTTCAATACGAACATTCACAAAGTCGCATCGGTGGTACATTATGGGAAAAGCCATTGCTTTACGTGGAAAACTCACCTATCTTTTTTGCTGATAAAATAAAAACTCCGTTGCTGATTTTACAGAATGATGCCGATGGAGCAGTGCCGTGGTATCAAGGAATTGAAATGTACATGGCTATGCGCAGGCTCGATAAACCGGTGTGGATGCTAAATTATAATGGTGAACCTCATTGGCCGGTGAAGCGTGAAAACCGCATGGACTTTCAAATCCGCATGAAACAATTTTTTGATCACTACTTAAAGAATGCTGAATTGCCTCCGTGGATGAAAGAAGGAATTCCTGCTATTGAAAAGGGAATCACGAAAGGGTATTAAAAAAGATAGCCACCGATTCACAGAATTAAGCAACGCGTCTGTGACTCTAACTTTTAAAAGAATGAAATCTTATTTCTGTTTTATACTTATTCTGGCTGTGTTGGTTGCCGGTTGTTCGCAACGTAAAATTGCTAATCGCCATATCAGGGCTGCACAAAAAATTGATGATCTGTCTTTTTCTCGAAAAGAAATAAACACCATGCGGCCCTATCTCAATGAAAATAAAAATGGGTACGATTCCATGCGGGCTTTTTCAATAGACTACTCCATTGCTCCTGCTCTTTATTTTGATCCACGTCCTGATAATTTTCAATTCAGAAAAATAAGTGATTCATCGCACTGGGATTACCCAGAACAAGTGACTGTCCCTGCCTCTGAAACAGAAATTGCTTTCATGACGGTAGCGCAGCTAAGTTCATTAATTAAGAATAAAAAGATAACCTCCACACAGCTCACTAAGATTTACCTGTCGCGAATTAAAAAATACAACGATACACTTTTAGCTGTTATTACCCTTACCGAAGACCTTGCCTTGCAGCAAGCAAAAAAAGCGGATGAGGAAATTGCCAATGGAAAATACCGAGGCCCGCTGCATGGTATCCCTTATGGAATAAAAGATTTATTTGCTGTGCCCGGCTATAAAACCACGTGGGGTGCCGAGCCTTATCAAAATCAAGTTTTGAACGACACCGCTGAGGTGGTTAAAAAACTGGAAGAAGCCGGAGCAGTATTAATTGCCAAGCTAACTTCCGGAGCGCTGGCACGTGGCGATGTTTGGTTTGGAGGCAAAACAAAAAATCCATGGGATCTTAAGCAGGGAGCGAGTGGTTCATCAGCCGGCTCTGCATCAGCTACCGCAGCAGGATTAGTAGGTTTTTCTATTGGCACTGAAACATTGGGTTCTATACTTTCTCCATCCTCACGTTGTGGTGCTACAGGGCTGCGTCCATCCTTTGGTGCTGTTAGCCGCAGTGGCGCTATGACGTTATCCTGGTCGATGGATAAAGTAGGACCGATTTGTCGAAGTGCACAGGATTGTGCCATCGTCTTTAATGTTATCCGAGGTAAAAATAAATTGGCAGAAAAAGATCATACCGTAGTGGATTATTCATTCTCTTTCAATTCACCCACGGACTTAAGTGCCTATAAGATAGGATACACAAAAAAATTATTTGATAAGGATACTAGTCGTATAGGTAAAATAGGTTTAGAAACAATCGAAAAGTTACGCTCGCTTGGCGCGAACCTGAAAGAAATAACATTACCGGAAGATGTTCCTTATCCGGCATTCGATATAATACTTCGCGCAGAGGCGGGAGCATTTTTTGATTCGCTTGTTCGTGCACACGGAGAAAGATTGTTATCTGAACAAGACGCTCCTTCGCGAGCCAATTCATTGCGTCAAGCACGATTTATACCAGCTTCTGAATATCTACAGGCTAACCGATATCGTAAAGTGCTAATTGAAAAGTTTAACGCGCTGATTTCAGAATTTGATTTTATTGTTGTTCCTACCGATGGGAAAAACCAATCTATGATAACCAATCTTACCGGTCACCCAGCTATTTCTATACCAACCGGCCTGGATGATAAAGGACACCCTACATCCATTATTTTAATTGGAAATCTTTATAACGAAGGCCCCTTGCTGGAGGCTGCTCATGTTTTTCAGCAAGCCACCGATTTCGAAAATAAAAAGCCGACTTATTTTAGTAATCCTTAAGGGGAGTAAAAGCAAGCCATTTTAAAAAGGCCACAGATTCACTGATTAATTCTGTGAACCTTTGGCCAACTCCTAAGAGAATGATTCTATTTTCCTTTTATTATAACTCTGTTTCTTGTCGTACCGATAAATGCTCGCAAAGCAAAATTGCTAACCCCTGATCAGGGAAATGAAAAGAGCCACAGATTCACTGATTAATTCTGTGAATCTGTGGCCAATTCATTGTCTCTGTCTTTAATTTTTCTTCTTCGCGGGTGTTGAGAAAGGCGGTGGTGTAATTTTTATTTCACCCTGTTCTTCCAGCAATTTTAAGGCTTCTTTTACCGCGCGCTCGAGTTGCGCATCAATTCCTTTAGAAAGAGAAACAGCATCCTGACGAACTTCTATATCGGGAGCAACGCCTTCGTTCTCAGCAACCCATTTGTTATTGATGGGATCAAACACAGCGTTGTCGGGTGCGGTAAGCGCACCACCATCTACCAAACTATAATGCACCGATGACTTCACCAATCCGCCCCAGGTGCGTGCACCAATTAGCGGCCCGGTTTTTTGCTGACGGAAAACCCATGGAAAGAAATCTCCTCCCGAACCAGCCATTTCGTTAATCAAAAGAACTTTTGGTCCGAGTATTCCTGCGGGCAACCGAAAAGGTGTGCCATTTGGAACTTCATTGGTAAGAGCCGCGCGTAGTTTGCGATTCATTAAATCCACCATGTAGTCATCTAATAATCCACCTCCATTAAAACGCTCATCAATCACTACTCCTTTTTTATCCTGCTGTGCGAAGAAATAACGATTAAAAGAAACGAAACCATTCCCTGATGTATTGGGCACCCACACATAGGCCAGTTTTCCATTTGATAATTTATCTACCATGCGTCTGTTGTCTTCTACCCATCCGCGCTGCCGAAGATTATCTTCGCTGGCAATTGGCTTCACTACTTCCTGCCAGGCTCCTGCAAAATCTGGTGTTTTATTTATATGCAATGTTGTTTGAACATCTACTGTACCATCTAAAAACTGAAAGGGATCATCGGCATCAGTTAGTTCTTTTCCATTAATGCCCACCAGATAATTTCCTTCTTGAATTTTTATTCCCGGTCTATCAAGCGGACTGGATAGTTCGGGATTCCAACTTTCTGTTGTATAGATTCGATTTATCTTCCAACGTTTATTCTCGGCCACCAGATCCGCGCCAAGCAAACCCACTGCCGGTTTATCTACTTCAGGAAAATCGCCACCAAAAACAAAACTATGGCCAACAGAAAGCTCGCCATTTACTTGATCGAGAACATAGCTCAGATCTGTGCGATGTTTTACAAAAGGAATTAACGGGGCATACCGTTCATGCACTTCGGTCCAATTTCTTCCATGCATGTTTGGATCATAAAAATAATCGCGCTCATAGCGCCAGGCCTCTTCAAAAATTTGTTTCCATTCTTCCGCCCGACTTAAGTTTACTTTGAGATTAAACTTAAGCGATGTTCCGTCATTACCATTTGCTCCTGTGGTGGACAACACTTTCCAATCATTATTAACTTTGGCCAACATTTTATTGCCATCTCCGGAAACGGAAATCTGACTTGCTCCACTGATAAATTCCTTTGCTTCACGTTTTTCAAGCGTGAACTTATGCAACACTATCCCGTTGCCCGATTTTTGTTCACCAATAAATACGGTACCCGCTGGGCCACTAAGAGTAAGTCTGTAACCCGCTTTTGGTAAGGGTAACGCAATAGTTCTTCGCTCTATATTATCGAAATCAATAATTACCGGCTCAGGCTCTTTTGGTTTTTCCTTATCTTCTTCAGCCGGCTTTTTTGTGTTTGATTTTTTATCCGCAGGTTTTTTAGTTTCTGGCTCTGGTTTCTTTTCTTCGGCTGAAGACTCTTCATCACTACGCGGTTTGAAGGGTGACAAATCCTCTTTTCTCAAATTAATGACGTATGCTGCATAGTTCGGATCAGCCATCATGCTACTGGTATTAGCCCAACCCGAGGCAAGAGCAAGTTCGGTAGTGGCTAAAAAATAAAGATGGCGGCCATCACGATCCCAGGCTGGGGAGTTTGAATCCGCAAAAGAATTTGTTAATGACCGGGTGTTATTATCTTTTACAGACCAGACGATAATTTGTTTGAAATTATTTGACCCTGATTTCGAATAAGCCAACCATTTTGAATCGGGAGACCAGGTTAATCCCATATCGCCCCGTTCAATATTTGCGCCCCCAACATCAACCGTTTTGATCGTTCCGGTTGCCATCTCTACAACGCGTATGCGCACATCATCATCGGCAAAAGCTATGAGTTTTCCATCGGGTGACCACGTAGGCTCCCAGGCCATTTTAGATTCACCAATGGAAATAGTTCTCGGTTTTGTTAATCCGTCTTGCGCAGCAATCATCAAGGCATAACCCTTTCCATCTACATCCGAGAACCAGGCTACTTCATTTCCCTTGGGTGACCAAATCGGAGCATGGTCAGCTGCACCGGAACTTAAGGTCATGTTTCTAGCATCACCATGTTCAACCGGTATGGTAAAAATTTCACCACGTGCTTCCATAATGGCTCGTTTGCCGGTTGCTGATAAAGAAACTGCGCGCGCACTTTTGGTAACATCTTCCCATTTTGTCTCTGCCCAAGGAAAATCTGCCTGAATGTCTATGGATAGTTGTTTCGTTTCATTTGTTGTTAAATCATGCAGATGCAGATATCCATCGTGCTCGAAAACAAGTTTGTTTCCATAGCCGCCAAGCCATTTAATATCAGATCCCGTTACCTGGGTAATTTGTTTCAATTCTCCGGATGCGGGCGTGTAACTCCAGATGTTGGAAGTCCAATCGCGATCTGATAAAAAATAAATTTTATCACCCAACCACAAAGGTTGTATGTCAAACGTAGATTCATTGGGTATAAGTTTTTCTGTTTGGTCGGCCAGATTTAAAATTACAAGCGGAGTATTTTGCCCGCCCCGATAATTACGCCACTCTACGTCCCAACGATGGACCCGATCAATAACTATTTGTTTACCATCGGGCGAATAAGACCCGTCTGTTCCCCATTGTTTTGTAAGTAAGGTAGAAGGTCCTCCGTCTATAGATACAGTCCATAACCGGTCGAGGCCTGCCGGTGCGGTTTCTCTCGGAGTTGCGAACAATACATGCTTGCCATCGGTACTCCAGCCACGTGTAAGCGAAGCGCTTGGATGCCAGGTAAGTCTTTTGGGTGTACCGCCTTCAATAGAAACAATATATACCGCATTATTTCCGGATCGATTTGAATTGAATGCTACCCATTTACCATCGGGTGAAAGGTGAGGGTTGCCCTCTACGGCTGGCGTACTGGTTAAACGTAAGGTTTTTTGTGAACTTAATTCTGTGACCCAGATATCGCCTCCATAAGAAAATGCTACATGATTAGCGCTTAACGAGGGTTGGCGTAATAGTCGCGTGCCTTGAGCGATAACAACTGATTCAATCAATAGGAAAATAAGAAATAAGAAAATGTTCTTTTTGAGGAGGCTTTGCATCTTACAATAAGTTAAATGAGTAGGGAATTCCAGAAGTTGTGAAATAAAATTAGGATACTAAATGTAGTAAATAAGTAAAATACGTACCTTCATCTATGCAATTAATTTACCGACATGCCACAATCACTGGACGGCTTGCATAAGGGTGATAAAGTAAAAGTGATAAAGGAGTTTCTTGATTTCAGTCATTATAAAATCGAGGCGGGCCGCATTTTAACCTTTAAGGAATACAACTACTTCCCTTACGATGGGGGTTATAGGTTTCAATTTGAAGAAGGTGCAATACGGTTGGCAGAAATTGATGCGGCAAACGAACGGGTACTGAATAATTTTAACGAGTACTTTGAATTAGTTACGTAGCAAAACGTAAGCGCTCCGCTATTTATGAATTTAGTTTGATCCGTTTTGTTTGTGATAAATCTTCCGGCCTAAGAAAGGTTTTACCAGCCACCGCTGCTGCCACCGCCACCAAAACTTCCGCCACCACCAGAAAAGCTACTACCACTGCTACTGCCCGAACTCCAACTACTAGAGCTGCTTGAACTACCTCCGGAACTTGATCCTGATCCGGTACCACCGCTTGCCATCGTCTTGCCCATTTTTTTACCCCAGGCACTTCGCATCGTTAACCATTTGATAATCGGAAAAATAATTATGAAGGATAGTCCCGGCACATACCACAGGTTCAATGGAAAAACAAGCGCGGGGAAAATTGCAAAGAATGGAATCAGAAAAGCATACATAAACCAAGCCCAACGATCTTGAATGATTAAGGCAAAAAAAGCAAAGATGCTCAGGACCGCATAGATTCCAAGACCAATAAGAATGCGCGCGGTGAGTGTTAAATCATTTACATCACTCACGTCATCGCCCTTATATTCGCCACCAATACCCGCTATGATAGCCTGTATAGCCGCTGTAACGCCTGTATCAAAATCGGCCCTTCTAAAATTAGGTGCCATCTCATTACGAATAATTCTACTGCATAAGGCATCGGTAAGTACCCCTTCCAATCCGGCACCTACTTCAATGCGCATGGCATGATCATCTACAGCGATCAACAATAATACGCCATTGTCTTTTTCTTTTTGACCCAGCGCCCATTTCTCAGCAACCCGCATAGAATAGTCTTCAACGGATTCTCCGTCTAGCGTACTTAAAATCAAAATAGCAATTTGATTGGAGGTCGAGTCTTCATAAGACTTCAGTTGCTTTTCCAAGGCATCAATAGTTTCCTGTTTTAGTACATGTGCATCGTCATGCACCCGCATATTCCATAATTCCGGAACCACTTTCTGGGCAAACGCAGAAACCGAAATCAATAAAGCGTAAATCAAAAATCTAGTGCGCATATTCTAATTCAAAATAGTCAACGTTACCACGAATCGCTCGATCCGCCACCGCCAGAAAAACCGCCACCGCCAAAATCTCCACCACCGCCCCAGCCGCCTGAGCTACGGCCTGAACCGCCTAACATTGAGCCCATCATAGCCGCTGTCCAATAGCCACCCATACCCGAACCGCCACCTCGATTTTTGCGCGACATAAATAGTATCATCAATACAATAAATATTACACTGCTCCAGGGAGATTTCTTTTTCCGTTTTGAAACCGGTGGTGCATCATTGACATACTCTCCCGAGATTGCTTTCATGATCGCGAGTGTACCCGCTTGAATGCCCGCTTCATAATCTCCCTTTTGGAAGTTAGGAGCTACCTCATTTCTGTTTATTCGACTTGAGAGTGCATCCGTAAGAACTCCTTCCAATCCATAGCCCACTTCAATCCGCATTAGGCGGTCTTGCATGGCGATCAAAAACAAAACACCATTATCTTTTTTCTCCTGGCCCAGTTTCCATTCTTTAAAAACACGCACTGCGTAGTCATCGATATCATCACCATCCATCGATGGAATAATATAAACGGCAATCTGGTTAGATGTTGAATCGCGTTCTGCTTTAAGCATAGCCTCCAGTTGTGCTTTGGCTCCAGGCGAAAGAACTTCAGCTTCATCATGTACCCACATACCGCCATGGGGCGGAATACTGCGTTGCGCAGCAGCAGGAATTAAAAGAATAAGCGAGAAAAAAAGTATGAGAAAAAATTTCATCCGAACTTTTAAAAGAAGATTCATTTGCGAAACCAGTTATTCAATTCGTAAATCATCTCCTAATTCGTTTACATCATCCGGAGTAATTACGAATCCTTTTTCCAGTAAAATCTCACCGCATCGCAAAATCGCGGCTTCAATCCCATCCACAATTTTACCTTGCTTTACGTTGTCGATGATTTTACGCACCATGGAATCCCACTCTTTTTGATCAACCACCTCGCTTATTCCCTTGTCGGCCATAACAATCACTTCATGTTCGAAAAAGGAGATAAAAATCATGATGCCCGTGCGCTGGCGGGTATTAAAAACTTCTTCCTGCAGGAATGCGTTTTCGGCACGCTTGCGCGTAGCCTGGTCCATGTACGACTGGCTTAACATTAAGCGCTTAACCAGATTAATATAGTGCGATTTCAACGCTCCAATAAATCCACCCAACATCACCAAGGTAAAAATTAATACAGGATCGTAAACGGCCAGATTAGGAACATACCGATCAAAAATTATAATTAGAAAAAATATAGCAGCGGCTCCAATCAATGCCGCCCGATAGTTAGCAATGGTGTAATGACTGCTCTTTTCTACAAATACCGGAACAATCTCTCCGGATATTTTACTCTCGGCTTCTTTCACCGCATTTTTAATACGCTCAAGGTCTTTCGGATTAAATCTTTGTTGAATTGTCATGATTGCAGCTGTTGAAAGGGTAAAGATACAACGAAACCTTTCGATTTTGCTCACACCTTTGAAATAGATAATAAGGTTGATTAACTGGAGTTATTCAAAACTTAATAAAACCAATACCAGCCTGAACCGATGGCTATCGGGTTGTCGAAGGGCAGGACATCCGAGATGAAAACCGGGAAGGCTGTGAAAACCAATCGCATCTGGCCCGGGTAAGAAATTAATTTTTGATTAAGCTTTTAAGCAAATCAAAATTTGTCATTTTTGCTATCTATGCGTGCACTGCTTTCACATTGTTTTAAACTATCTCTTTTGGTGATTATCCCTTTCATCAGTTCAGGACAACAATCCATAACTCTGTCGCAGGTGAGTATTGGCATTAGTGGCTCAGCTTCTGATGTAAGTACATCTACGGAAGCCGGATTTGTTTTGGGTGGTGGTGGTAAAGATGTGGAGGAGGCCATGAAGTGGATGATTGAACGGAGTGGCGGTGGTGATTTCGTGATTATTCGTTCAACCGGCTCAACCGGTTATAATGATTATCTCTACGAAATGGGCGGGCTCAATTCGGTTGAAACATTATTAATTGATTCGCGCGAGAAGGCAATGAGTAAAGAAGTAGGGCAACGAATTTGTGAAGCCGAAGCGCTGTTTATTGCGGGTGGCGATCAATGGAATTATGTAAACTATTGGAAGGATTCTGAAGTATCAGAGGCCATTCAATATCTGATCAACAAAAAGAAAATACCAATAGGAGGCACAAGTGCAGGTTGTGCTGTTTTGAGCGAATACATCTTTGATGCCCGTCATGATACCGCAGTCTCGGCTGATGCGTTGGCCCATCCTTATGTTGAGCAAGTCAGTGTTTCAAAAAGTTTTATTAATATTCCATTTCTTGTAAATACTATTGCCGATCAGCATTATTCGCAACGCGAGCGACAGGGAAGGCACCTTGTTTTTATGGCCCGTATGATTAAAGATTTTCAAGTAGCCAAGCCGAAAGGAATTGCGGCTGATGAAAGAACAGCCGTATGCATTGATAAAAAAGGAAATGCTACTGTGTTTGGTTCGGGCAATGCATTTTTTCTAATGGCTAAAAGTTCACCTGAGGTTTGTGAAGTCAATAAGCCACTCGAATGGAATAACAATCAGAAAGCTATTGAGGTTTATACTTTTCAGGCTTCACTTACGGGAACTCCGGCCTTCAATTTACTTCACTGGCCAACCGATAAACCCAATGAATACTGGTTTGTTTCGAATGGCCAGTTACAGCGGATTAAAAACTGAGATCACACACAGATTCTAAACTCAACTACTTCAATCCTTGCCACCAGTGCGCGGCAGGGAATGAATCGTTTAAAAAAATGGGTTCTCCAATTAGAGGTGTGGCAATTTTTATTTTCAATACTTCTGCCTGTTTGGTGGCACGCTCCACGGGCTCTTTCCACGGATGATTGGCTAAAACAAATTTGCCCCAATGCACGGGCATCATAACTTTAGCATTTAAATCGACCCCGGCTTGTACAGTTTGTTCAGGCATCATATGAATATTAGGCCATTGACGATCGTACTGCCCACATTCCAACAAGGCTAAATCAAAAGGTCCGTACTTATTTCCAATTTCCTTAAAAGCATCATCGTACCCGGAATCACCACCAATAAAAATTTTGTACTCATTGGTTTGCAGTACATACGATGACCAAAGCGTTTTATTACGAACAAACCCACGACCCGAAAAATGACGAGCCGGTGTAGAGGTCAATTGCATGCCTGGAAAAATCTCGGCCTGATCCCACCAATCAAATTCGGTAATGGCGCTTTCATCAACACCCCAGGTAACGAGATGCTGACCAACCCCTAACGGAACTGAAAATCTTTTAACCGATGATTTTAATTTTAATATCGTATTGTAATCCAGGTGATCATAGTGATCGTGTGAGATAACTACCATATCTATGGCAGGAAAATCACTAAGAGAATAAATCATGGTTCCCTCAAAAGCTTTCGAGCCCGCATACTGAACCGGTGAAGCCCGCTCACTAAAAACGGGGTCAACCAGAATGTGCTTATTGTTAAGTGTAATCAAATAGGTTGAATGTCCAAACCATACGATGGAGGGTTTTTCGGAAGGGAGGTTTTTTAAATCAGTACGAACAGAGGGCAGCGTTTGCTGTGGATATCGTATTGAATCGCTCTTTAAAAACTTCCAAAGCAAAGAAACATACGAGACATCCTCAGCCATCATGGGCGTCTCCCTGCGATTTTGAAATCCACCATCTTTATAATTTGGAGAAGCCTCGAGTCGTTGTTTGCGGCCGCCTTTCGGCAGATTGCCAAATGATTTTTGTTGCATAAACAAAATAACAATTAATGAAAATGAGATAACGCTTATTAAGAGAATCTTACCGATTTTTCGAATCATACTATTGAAGTCGCATTAAAGGCCAAATTAGTTTAATCAGAGAAAAATTAATCGCATCACTTATTTAGACTCCGAAGGCGTAGCCTTTCTTCTTATCCACTTCACGATCTCCACCCACATAACTCCAGCAAAAGCTGCCCCCAAACAAAGTGCAATGCTTTTTATGGCTATTGCTTCAAAAGCAAAAATACGTTGCAGCGGATAAAAATAAATTGATAGAAATAGAACAATCAAAGAGATTGACAAAATCAGCGGGATCAATGCATTTTTATATCGAATAGTAGTAAACACAGAATAGTAAAAGGAACGATTAGCCAGGGTTAAAAATAGGTTACTAAAGATTAATGTGGTGTAAATAATGGTTCGCACCGTGGCTTCGCTTGAACCTATTTGAATAAAGTAATATCCCATTGCCAAACAGACCGTTGTGATTACTAATCCTTGCACGATACTCAGCGATAATTCCCGCATCGAAAAAAAGGTAGAACTCATTTTACGCGGTTTGCGCGTCATCGAATTCCCCTCAATCGGTTCATTCTCAAAAATGACAGAGCAAGTCGGTCCCATAATTAATTCTAAAAAAATAACATGTATCGGAGAAAAAATGTTGATGTAATCCCACATGAGAATCAACGGCATCGTTACAATAAGGATGATGGGAATGTGGATGGAAATAATATACTGAATTGCCTTTTTCAGATTTTCATAAATGCGCCTGCCCAACGCAACGGCTTCCGTCATATTAAACAAATCATCATCCACCAAAACCAACGAGGCCGCATTCTTTGCCACTTCGCTGCCGCGTTTACCCATAGCAATACCGATGTGTGCAGCTTTAAGTGCGGGCCCATCATTAACCCCATCGCCTGTCATGGCCACAACCTCCCCATTGGCTTTCAAGGCTTCAATCACTTTGAGTTTTGCCACGGGATACATGCGGGCGAAAATAGTAACGCCCCGCACCTGTTGGCGTAACTCGTTATCATTCATTTCAATTACCTGGTCTCCGGTTAAAATACCCGTGCCCTTTTTCATTCCTACCTGATCGGCAATCGCAACCGCGGTTTCCGCATAATCGCCCGTAATCATTTTTACTTCAATGCCAGCCTCGTAAAATTTTTTGAGCGTTGTTGCAATATTTTTTTTAGGAGGATCATAAAATCCAATCAAGCCTAAAAACTGAAACTCAAACTTGTATTGCGATAAAGGAAATTCCGGGTCACTATAATCCGATCGGCCTACGGCTAGTATCCGATATCCTTTAGAGGCAAATCGTTTTGTAATACTTAGAATCTTGTCGCGCTGATCAGCAGAAAGTATACTTTGATTTAACACTCCCTCTACACTTCCTTTGCAAGCAATAATGCGGTCATTAGCATTATTACTAAACACATGAGTCATGATGGGTGGCTTCCCTCCCAAGGGATATTCATGTATTTGAGTATAGGTTAGTCGTTTATCATTCGGGGCAACCGATGTATACACCGTATGAATCGATTTTTCCATCGCATCAAATGGAGTAGGCTCCGATGCCCACATCGCATATTCTAATACTGAATTAAAAGAAGGTACTCCGGCTACATAGTCATACTCTTTATCATTTATAAAATCATAAATAACAGCGAGTCGCATTTCATTCTCCGTTATCGTTCCCGTTTTATCAGTACAGATTACAGTAGCTGCGCCCAGGGTTTCAACGGTATGCGGAGATCGGGCAATCACTTTTTGTTTATAGAGGTGGTAGGCACCCAGCGCCATAAATGTGCTGAACGCTACGGGTATTTCTTCGGGCAATACAGACATAGCCAGTGTTAAGCCTTGTAACAAGCTATGAAGCACATCGTGTGACAAATAATAATTTATTCCCCATACAATAAGGAATGCGATTGAGCCAACGCCCACCATCGCTTTAACGAAACTTTTAATTTGTTCTTGAAGGGGGGTGCGACTGATTTCTATTTCCTCGAGGGATTGACCTATTTTGCCCAACTCGGATTGTTTGCCAACGGCAGTCACCTGTGCCACGCACGATCCGCTCATAATCATGGTGCCTTGAAAAACATTATTGTTTGGCCCTTCTGTTTCCTTCAGCACGGCCAACGACTCTCCGGTAAGAATGCTTTCGTTTACAGAAAAATCATTTTGCCTAATGATGATCGCATCGGCAGGAACTTTATCGCCATCCTCCAACACGATCAAATCATCCACGACCAACTCTTCGGTATCTATTTTTTGTGTAACACCATTACGAATAACTTTGGCTAATGAGGCTGTTAGTTTTTTTAGTCCGGCCACAGCCGATCGGCTACGGTTTTCCTGATAAATAGAAATACCCGAAACAAACCCAAGCGCAATAATCATAATAACCGCTTCACTAAATTCACCCAAGAGGATATAAATAGCAGCGGTACAAACCAGAATAATAAATAAGGGTTCTGTGGCAATCTCTTTAATCACCTGCCAAAGACGATTTTGCTCACGCAGCGTTGTTACATTCCGTCCATGCTTATGGCGGCTCGTTACTACTTGCTCATCGGTTAGCCCTTTTAAGTTGCTTGCTTCCAAAATCTGTTTCAAATTTGTTTATCTCTCCACTTGCCCGACTTCATATAAAAATAAGCCATCGTAAACATACTGATCCAATAAACCCACTCACTACCCCAGCCCCAGCCAATGGATAAATTCCAACGCTCAAGTACAAAATAAACATACACACAGTAAACTACAATCGTAATAAATTCAATCAAAAGATTTACCCGCGAGTTGCCCGTGCCCGTTACCGCATTGAGCCAAATTGTTCCAACCGACATCATTAATAAAGCCACAGAAACGATTCTTACAATAGGTATGGCCTCAGCAATAAATGCATCTCCCTGGCTATAGATTTGTAGAAATAAGGCTGGCATACTATTCAAGAGCACAAAAATAAATAGCGCGATTCCCAGACTTAATTTAACAATACGATTAATCAACGGCATTACTTCATCTTGCCGCCCCTGACCAATTATATTACTCACCATCGTATTAGCTGTAGCCGCAAAGGCCCAACAAAAAACCCCAAACAACCCGAAGATGTTGCGCATCGTATTGGAGATGGCCAATGCCCGCGGACCGTGATGCTCAATTAAAATATAGAAAAATTCCCAGCTCATAATACTGATGGCAAATTGCAGGATCAGTGGAGTTGAAATAGTAAGAATCAATTTCATTACAGAAAAGTCAATCTTGGTTTGCTCAAAGAATGCGAAGGCTTTGTGAATATTCTTGACGCGGATTACCAGATAAATCACCAGCAGACCAAACCCTTCGGCCACAATGGAAGCATAGGCGGCACCATTAAAACCAAGCACAGGAAATCCAAGCTTACCATAAATCAAGGTGTAGTCTAAAAAAATATTAACGGTAGCTTCTGCCAGCGTTCCCCAGATTAAAAACCGGGTTTGATTCGTGCCAACCAAAAGAGCATTGCGCATAATGTACAGATAGAGAAATGGCAAGCCCCAAATACGAATGAGTAAAAAATTTATAACCTGATCGGCAATGAGCGGATCGTGTATAGTTGCCCGTAAAATGGTTGGCGCAAACAAGTAGGTTATCCCAATACCCAAACTTGCAATTACCAGTGCAATCCAAATCCCATGAAAAAATAATCGGCCAATCTCTTTTGGTAAACCTTGACCAGCTCTTCGCGCTATTAATGCTTGCAGTCCGTTGTTTAGTCCATTGCCAATTACCGCAAAGATTAAGTAATAAACTCCGGTTATTCCCGCGCTGGCCAGTTCCTGCTCACCCAATCCGCCAAGGAAAATATTATTCGTGATAAAATTCAGCTGCGGCACCAGCATGGCCATAGAAATTGGCAGTGCCATGAATAAGATTTGTTTATAGCTGGTAGTCAGCTTGAGTTCCATTGTCAAAAAAATGAGAGGCAAAAGTACGAGAAAGGAAAGATTTATTCATACTGGTTTGTGAGGACACAAACCTTGGATTTCAGGACACAAACCATGGGCTTAAGTTTGCGCAGTTATACGTCCCGGATTTTGTTTAAGACTTCTTAGAGTTTACAATCAGGTTATCCAATTCTAAATACTTATTCTTCATTAAACTCAATGCAAATGCAGCCGCAGAAGCACTGAAGACTGAAGCGTCAAAGGCTCCTTTTATACTGCTAGAGAATGTCATAGCCAGTGCAAAAAGAAGCAAGAGTATCCCGCTTAGGCGAGCAATTAATTCTGTTTTAAATCCGACAAGCAAGGCCAAGGCAAAAACGATTTCAGCGAATGTGGCTAATGCACCGAGTGCGGGTATTAAAGAATCAGGAACCCACGGATTTATTGCTTGGGTGTAGGCTAAAAAGCTATCCCAGTTACCCCAGGCAGAAACCGATGCATTCCATAGGCCAAACCGATCGGCCACAGCAGAAAGAAAACTGAATCCAATGGCCGCACGAAGAAAGAGTTTTATGTTTTTTGAGTTCATATCAGATTTATAAATGATTAAGGGTTTCTATTCTCAAAATTAAAAGTATTAAATTAGAGGATCTAATTGAGAATCCAATGAACGAATTAAACTTAGAAAAAGAGAAGCTTGAAATTATAAAATGGGTAACCGGGCTCAAGGACACTACTGCTATTGAAAGGCTAAGAATGCTAAGGGAAAGTCCACGAAAGTTGGATTGGTGGAGAGAAATAACAAACGAAGAAAGAACATCAATTGACAAAGGCTTAGCTGATATTAAAGCCGGCCGGGTAAAACCACACAAGGAAGCCAAAAAACTTTATGAAAAGTGGCTATAGACTTTTTTGGTCTGATAGGGCTTTAGCTGATCTGGAAAATATTATAGGCTATCTGGCTGGCCGAGAATTGGACTAAAAAGGAGATTCAAAATTTTGCAAGAGGTCTTAATAAAAGGCTTGACCTAATAATTATCAATCCAAGATTATTTCCTAAAACTGCGAAGAGAAAAAATGTTAGACGGTCCGTTTTAACAAAGCACACAGTAATTTATTATGAGACAAATAAGAACGTGATAAATGTTATTACACTTTTTGATCCTCGCCAAAATCCCAAAAATTAAAATTCTAGAATATCTGCCTGCCCAATTTGATAGCAGGGTAAAAAATTATTTTAAGCTATTCTCTGTAGCAGTATGATGATGCGCCACATGATACATCGTAAAGTACATCATCTCCCGCAAGGTTAGTTTCCCCAAAAGCGGATGTGGTAAAATTAATTCATTAAGATCCTTTTCCGAATAGTCAAGAAGTTGTTTGCATAACTTACCTACAACATCATTTACCGATTTTATAAGTTGTTCTTTCTGCTCAATTGTTACTTCTTCAGGAATAAACTGACTGGTGGCAACACCGCCTTCTTGCAATTTGAGTTTATACTTTGAGACTAATTCCTCATACGATTTACTGGGTCGGTTGGCTTTGCCAAACATGGCTTTCAAACCCAGCTTGGGCATTGCCAGGGCTTGCGTTACCGGTTTCACGCTTAGGTGAATATGGTCTAGTTGCTGACCTGCCGTCCATTTTTCATTTCGGCTTAGCACGAACTCTTCTGGTGTTAATGTATTTATATAGTTCGTAAAGGCCGTATGATTTTCCTTCAGTTTATCGATCAATTCTCGTTGTATCATAAATAGCATGGTTATATCTATGTAGAGGGCATCTCGAGGATTTAACCTTTTTTAAACTCGCGAGGTAGTTACATAGTGTAATCCCTTTATCCTGCTAAGATAGCAATTGTCTAAATCAGATTAGCTGTTTACCGTTCAGGGAAAAGGCCTCCATCCATACAAATGGATTCCCGAACTTTCGCCCCTAATTCAATTAACTATGAGAAAATACTACCTCAGCTTACTAATTTTTGGGCTATGGGTGCCATTCGCATCGGCTCAATATCAAACTCAGGCACAACTTGCACAAAAACTTAAAGGTCTTGAAACTTCCTCAAGCGGATTAGCTAAACTTCAATCCATAACAAAAACAACCGGTGGTAAGGATATCTGGTTGATGGAAATTGGAAGTGGCGACCGCGCAGCCCATCCGGCAATAGCCGTTGTGGGCGGTGTTGAGGGTTCGCTCCTTTTCAGTCAGGAACTGGCCGTTGGCTTTATTGAAAAA
>Ga0154020_10002141_pt1 | contig 24021 bp, 20 predicted proteins | sample Klosneuvirus_201_FD_109709 | JGI IMG/M metagenome (GOLD analysis project Ga0154020, IMG submission 109709) | Active sludge microbial communities from wastewater, Klosterneuburg, Austria - Klosneuvirus_20160825_MG | ecosystem: Engineered > WWTP > Aerobic digester > Activated sludge | place...
AAACCGGATAATGTTCTGTTGGCTGGGGGGGCGGAGTCGGCGTTGCCGTTTGTGAAGTTGGCGGACTTTGGGGTGTCTCTGCTTGTCGGGAAGGTGAAGACTGCGCAGCTGGCGCGCGTGACCACGCAGCAAGTCAATGCGGTGGTTGATCCGCTGGAGGCGAGCATCGAAGTACCAGTGCCCGGTCGGGAGTGGCTTGAATCCGATGACGCCGATGGAGAGGGCGAGGTAGGAGGGAATGATGATACGGTGGACGTGCCGGCTGCGGCGATCAACAAGGCGGTCGGAATCGCGGTCGGGACTTCGCGCGCTGGCTCTGCCGCCGCTGCGGATGGGTCTCCGGAATCCGTTCGAGCCAACCGCAGAGTCTCCTCTCCCGACTCCTTGGCGGCTCCCGCAGAGAGTACGGGTTCCGGCCTGCAGGACTCTGTCACTCAGTCTGGAATCTTGGTCGGTACTCCCATGTACATGGCTCCGGAGCTGTGGCACTCCGGGTCGCACTTGGCGCAGCCTTCGTCGGACTTGTTTAGCTTTGGGGTGATTGCATTTGAGCTGTTGACCAGCGTGCTGCCGTTTCTGAAACCGCCGGTATTCGCGTACGCGCAGAAGCAGCCGATGCGGATTGCCGAGCTGGGTAGCTCACGATCGGAGCTGGACCCACGTCTGGCGGCCTTGGTCGATGCCTGCCTGTCGGAGACTCCTTCTGCACGACCGACCGCGCGCTTGGTTGTCCAGCATCTTCGTGAGCTGGGTGCGCCGACTCCGTTGATCTAAGTCTTGTCCGCAGAACTCGAGTCCGCAGAGAGATAGTTGATGGCCTCGATGCTCAGCATGCTGCCACCAAATGCGCTCAAGATGGGAATTCCCACCCGCTGCCACTGATAGGACAAGTTGGTCCGCACACGCAGTCGATAGGTCGCGCGCGGCGGACCCTTGATGAGGCGCAGCAGCAAGATGAGATTCCGCCACGCATCCGCATTGGCATACGTAAGATTTCGGAGATCCAGCACCACTTCTTCCAGCTGCTGGGTCTGTGCTTCCTGATGAATTTCCGCGAATAGATTGTAGAGCCACGGCTCGCTGCCAGTATCGCGGAATACGCCCGCAATTCTGACTACGCCTCCGGGCTGGATTCCGATCGCGACGTCTGTAGTACCTCGCTGGATTTTGCGCGGAGAGAGACTCATGGGATGACCTCCTGCTCCTCTTCCTTCTCCTCTTTCTGCTTTGTCGGCACTGCGCGCCGCGCTCGCACTGTCACCCATCCAGGACGCGACTGCTCCAACTCCAACAGGCACTCTCCCTCGGCTGCGATCCGCGCCAGACCGAGCGTGCTCTGGCCTGATGCACCGCTAGCGAGTCCTTGTTCATAGACCTCAAGCAGAGCCGTCAAGTAAGCCTCACGCGCACTTGCAAACTGACGAATGAGGGCAATCCGCTGGGCGAGCCTCGCCGTGCCTACAGGATCGGTTCCAACGGGATTTTCCACCGCAACTTCCAGCTGTCCAGCCGACTCCTGAACCGTGAGAGTAATCGGTCCTTCTTCGCCGTGCTTGACTGCATTCTCCAGCAGTTCAGATGCAACCATCGCCAGTTGCTCGGCCAGCATCGGGTTGCTCAGGCTTGCGGAGATCACCGCTGCTACTGCTTGGCGGACTGACTCGATGCAGTCCCAGGAGCAAGGCAGATGCAGCCGGAGTTGCAAGCGCCCCTGCTCGACATCAGTGGTGTTGATTGTGGACATGCTACCCAAAAAGAGGAGTGTGCAATGCACAGTAACATCCAGACTTTGCGTCTGTCGAGGGGGATGTTCTGTCTTCGTGATCGGGGGGGTGGTCGCGCATTTCTATGGGAGCGGACTCTCTTCCAGCGGCAGGATCAGCCGCAGCATGGTGGTCATTCCATCGGCGCGAAGATCGGCAGACTGACTCTGTGCGTCGACCGAAAAAGAGGGTGGGTCAGCGTCGAGCAGCTCGTTCCAGCTGTGTAGATCACTTGGCGAAAAAGGGGGACCACTGTCTTCGATTCGCAGTTCGATGGTGTTCCCGGTAGTCGTCTTGGGACCGGGCTCGATCGAAATCCGGGCCTGATGTTCTGCGGACAGGCGCGCCACCGTGCGGAGCAGCCAGCGCGACAGCAAGATCGACAGCTCACTGCGGACCAAGCGAACCGACACCGGTGGGGCGAGCCGGGGCGCTTGCCGCAGCGTGGTGCAGACGGGCGCTGGCCCCAAGGTCAGCTGAAGTTGTGGCTGCAAGCGCTCGGCGAACAGCTGATACAGGTCGCTGAGCAGGGGGAGCAGCGGGACCGTCGCGACCTCGTTGGAACTGGCGTTGACATAACCTCGCATGGCCCGCACCACGTCGCGTGCGCGCTGCCCACCGCGCAAAATCGGCTGAAGCATCGCCTGCTCTTCTTCGATCAGCTTGAGCGCGCGCTGCCGAACGGCGGGTTCGAGCGTCCTCGGCTCATGCTGGCTGAGCAGACACTCGGCCAGCTCCGCGTGGGCGTCTTTGAGCGGCGCGACCAGCGACACCATGCTACTCACGGGGGTGTTGATCTCACTGGTCAGGCTGGCGACGACGCTGCCGACGGCGGTGAGACGCTCCCGACGGACCAGCTGCTCGCGGGCTTGCTCCAGCATCGCGACGGCCTGAGCCAGCTCAGAGTTGCGACGGGCCAGGTCAGCGCTGCGACGGGCAACCTCCCCCTCGAGCTGGAGATTTAGCTCCGTGCTCGAGCGCAGCCGATCGAGCAGCGCCCTCCTCAGTCCTTCGAGTCGCAGCAGCACCGTCCACAGCTCACCGGGCAGCGGCTCACTGAGCAGCAGACGATTCCACTCCCCACGCGACAGCGCCAACACCTGATCGCGCAGGCGACGCAGCGGACGAACCCAGCCGGACCACAGCAGGATTGTCAGCCACGCGACGATTGCGCAGGCAATCGCGAGGATGAGCAGCCACATCGCCCGCGAGCCTTACACCGACCCGCGCCCGCTGTCCGCAAAAACTCACCGACCACTCACGCAAGTCATAGCGCACTCAGCCACTTGGAGTAAGATAGAAGCATGAAGGCAATGTTTCTCTCTGTCCTAACCCTCGTCGGTGCATCGCTGATTCCTGGGGCCGCTTCGGCCCAAAACTGTGCAGTCCACTTTGCCGCAGGCTTTGCGCGCATCTCCGGTTCGGTTGCGAAGGCGACCACCCAAGTGGCTGCGGATCAAGAGGTTGATAGCGCGTTCGGGCCCCGTCCCCAGCAGTGTGAAGCGGGCGCCTACGCCGCGTTCCTTGAGCAGTATGAGACCTTTGGTCGCGTCGCCATCCGCGCTGGTCAGCCGCGCAAGGGGCCCAAGGGGGCGGTGACGGCGGGCAATGACAACCAGATGCGGCTCGGCGTCTCGATCATTCGCAAGGTCTCGCCGCTGCGGGTGCCGCTGGCCGACTCAAAGGCTGGCGTCAGTCTGTTCAAGCAGATCCGTAGCAACCTAAACGCCGTCGCTGATGACGCGGGCAACACGCCGATGATGGTGACACTGCTCGATGCCATGACCGCGGTGGGTTCACCGGGCCCGATCGAAGAGACGGTGTCAGTGGCGCAGTCGAATCACACCACGGGCTCGGTGAGTTCGGGGGGAACGGGCAGTGGCCATGCCGCCGGGGGGGTCCAGCAGATCCGTGTACCGCTCGTGCCGCTGCCGTCGTGGGCGGTCATCAAGCTGTACGAAGCGCGCGATCTGTGCAAGCCGCAGGACATCGCTGGGATTCAGCTTCGACTTCAGGATGTCATCAACTGGATGGAATCGAACACGCAGACCGCTCCGTAGCCTGCGCAGACCGCTCCGTAGCCTGCGCAACCGGCTTTCCTTCCGCTGATTCCTCCGCGCTCCGACTTCCGCTCTCCGCTCTCCGCTCTCCATCTTCTCCGCTCTCTTTCCGTTTCAGCTTGGTTGCCGAGAAACGGAAATGGCGCCGCTTATTTACGCATTTTGTAGGACTCAATTTCAGTTTGACCACCGTTCTCTCTCACCGTACGCTCGAGAGAGAACCTCTATTTAGGATCACCCGACTATGTACCGATACACCATGACCGCACAATCATCTCTGGGTCACACAGTCCGTTCGTTCTTCCAATCGTTCCAGCCCGTTGCACAAGCGCTGCGCCCGGTTGCGATCGCGATCGCTGCGCTGGCTGCGGGCTGTGCCACGACTACTGATGCGCCGCCCTCGACGCCGCCAGCGGCGATGCCGGATCTGATGCCAGCTTATAACTACACTGCCGCCACCATCCACCAAATCGACTCCGATCCGGGCAATGGTCCGTTTGGCAATGGTCAGCGGCTGGTCCTCGATCGCGTGGTGGCCGTGACCAAGGTCGATAAGTATGTGAACTCGGTCAACCAGCAGTGCCGCTACCAGATCTGGGTGCAAGATCCGCTGTGCAAGACGGCTCCTTGCGGCATGGTGGTGAAGGCAATCGGTTCGCCCGCGCCCAGTCCGTCCTCGACGGGAAAAGACTGTCCTTCGGCGGCCACGAGCGGCACGCTCCTCAGCGCAATTGGGAAAGGCGACAACGTCCGGATTCGCGGTCGGATCATTGTCGAAATTGACAGCACTGCGCCGATGACGGTGGTCGAGCATCAGATGTTTGTGGAGTCCATCGATGCGCTCACTCCCGATCAGGTGATCAATCCGGTGGTGATCACCGACCCCCTGGTGTTCGCACAGTTTGTGTCACATCAGGGCCAGACCTGGAACAAATACGAAGGCATGAGCGTGACGCTGGCGCCGGTCGCTGGCTCGCTCACCGTCTCGACGCTTGGCAACAATGGGTTCAAGACGACACCGGGCAACACCGACTGGGGCAACACCTTCGACTCGGACTACTATCCAGCCAACGCCACCTCGTTTCCGACGGTAGGAAGTACGTTCCGCTCGATCTCGGGAGTGGTCTCGACCCGCCATGGCGGAGAGATCATGCCGACCCGCAACAAGGACTTCGTTCCGTAGCGGGGTCTACTTGGGCGATGCAGGCTTCTTGTGCGACGGGGCAGGCGCCGGTGAAGGAATCGCCTGATGGAGCCACAGCGGCTGCATTCGATCATTGTCAAACACAATCACCAGCGTCTTATCGTCCTGGCCGAGCGTGATTCCTTCCGGCTTGAGTCCAAGGAACCGGCGCAGCTGCACAAGGGAACCATCCGTCTTCCGCCACCACAGCGCACCTCCACCATCTGGAGGCATCTTCTTCGGACTGTTGGCCAAGATCGCCAGGGAGCCATCCGGCAGAAAGCTCATATCGGAGACTCCCTGGATCACTTTCCCACCGCTTACTTCGACGGAGAGTGGTAGCTCTGCCCAGCGAGAAATGCGATCGGGCAGAAGGACTCCTTGCTGCAGGGCGGGCAGGATGTCGCGGATGCGGAGAATGTACGCGGCTCCGCTGGGAGCTTGGGGCGACTTCAGTCCGACGTAGAGTTCTCCTCCGTGAAAGGACAGCGCTTCGATGTCCACGCCACTCTGTCCCACCACTCCTGATTCCGCGATCGCGCCGGCCAGATCGATGGAGGCCAGGATCTTGAGTGCTCGTCCGACCAGCGTGAGTTGATACAGCCGGCGACGCTTCGGCTTGTCATGGCCCTTGCGATCGGTCGAGTGGGAGGTCGACAAAAAGTACGTGCCTTGCGGACCCGGACAGAGCGCCTCTGCATCATTTAACTTGTCGAGTCCGATGATCGGAATCGGCGCATCATCAAGCACTCCTTCGCGGCTCAGCGCAAACAGCCAGGGTGCGTGATTGGTCCCGTTCTCTTTGATGCCCGTGTCGTCGCTGACCACCAGATAGCGCGACAAGGTTGGACTCCACACGATTCCGGAAAGCTCGGGCATGCTGGTGCGCTGCAAGAGCTCGTTAGGAACCGTCACCGCAGTGGGTTCACTGAGCAGCGCCAGCGCCGCGGCCAGCAGACTAGCGAGAATAGACACGGAACGCCTCCCCCGGCAGAAGCGGAGTCGGTTCGTCGAGCTTGATCACGATACGGCGACCCCACAAAGGTACTGTCGGGGTTGGACGCACGCGAATCGGTACTTCTTCGACCATCGGCGCCTGTTGCGCAACATGACCCTTCAGCGGAATCTGCACCAGTCCGATCTTGCGAAGCTCCACCGCGCCGCCTAGCTGAAATGCCTTCATCTGTCGTTCTGGAACAAAGGCCACAAGATGGCCCGGGCGCGTCGTGACGATGGTGAGGACCGGCGTTCCAGCGCCTAGGGAATCACCGGCACGCTGCAAGATCGCACCGACCAGACCGTCGATTGGCGAGCGCAGCGTCAGCTGATCAATGGCGTAGTCCAGCTCGGCCAGCGCGGCTTCCTGAACTGCAATCGCGGCGCGGAATGGGTGAAGACGTTCCTCCAAGCGTCGCAGCTGTTCGTCCTTGGGTCGTGGCCGCAGTCCGAGCAGCTCCATATCGCGGGCCGAGCCCTTTGGTCGCGCCGACAAATCCGCCGAGATCGATCGCTGCTGCCGCTGCGCTTCTTCAATGTCATTGGCCCGAATCAGCTGCTTGCTCTTGAGGTTCTTGAGTCGCTTGACCTGCTGATCGTAGGCGCTCAGCTCGGCCCTCAGTCTCTGTACCGAAGCGTGCGCACGGACGGCTTGGATCTGTCCGCGCTGTAGCATTGCTTCTTGTAGATCCGTCTCGGCGGCGAGCTGGGCCTTGGCGTGAAGCAGCTCTGTCTTCACCCGATCACGGTGTAGCTCGAGCGGCTTTGTGTCAAGCTGCGCGAGGACTTCACCGGCCTTCACGGCTTGACCGAGCACGACCCGTACTTCCTTGAGTCGCCCGGCTTGCAGAGGACCCACGGTGTGAACCAGCTCTTCGGCATAGGCCATGGTGGTTCCGGGGCCAAGCGTCATGCCACGCGTCAGCATCCAGAATCCAGCCAGCGCCAGACCCACCAGCACCCACGCCGGCACTCTCCCATAGAGGGAGCGTATGGATTCCCTAAGGCTCAATGGAAGTATCCTGCATCAGCAGAGTCGCACCGGTGACCCCAGGAATGGTGCTGAGAGACTTGAGGATCAGGCCCTTTTCGGAGGCATCTCGGAGTCGCACGTGATACGCGTGCTCCTGGGTGCCACCGCCGAGGTCGCGCATGTTGATGAGCACGAAGCTCAGCGCATACTTTTCCAGCGCTTTGTTGACGGAACGGACCTCTTCCAGGCCCATAGGTACTTGCAGACGCAGCACCGCGTTGAACAGCTTGCGCGAGCCAAAGTCCGAGAACGCCAAGTACATCATGCCGAGACAGAACACTGCGGTGCCCATGACGGCGATCGTGAACGCGAGCACTCCGCAGGCCACGCCGACGCTCAGGGCGGCAAAAGCAAACATGAGATCGCGGGTGTCTTTGAGCGTGGTGCGGAATCGAATGACAGTCAGCGCTCCGACGAGTCCCAGGCCACGCGCGACATCATCCCCAATCGCCAGCATCACAATTGAAGAGACCACTCCCGCGATTGCGAGGGTGTTGGCAAAGCTCTTGACGTAGGACAGACCTCGATACGTCGAGACGTACACCCACGACATAATCATCGACAATGCGAAGGCCAGGAGCAGCGCGGCCAGCGTCAGATCCCAGCCAAGGCGAGTGTCCATACTAGGATCCCCTTTCCGGGTGCGCGGGCGGCCACTGCGCGAGATCTGGACCCACCATGCCATCTCCGCCAAGCTCAAGCAGATTCATTGCCATCACATACTTGGAGCTCGCCGACAGATTCAGTCGTAGCCGCTGGATCAGCTCAGCAGTCCACAGCGGCGCGATTCCGCGGAACTTCAGCTCGATGAGCGTGGAGGCTTCCGGTAGGTAGTGCATCTGTCCGCACAGGTGAATCCAGGCTTTCGGATCGCCGATCAGCGTCGGTCCGCACGCCGGCTGGTAGCAGATGTCGCGATCGAACGTCAGGCGCACGCCGTCCTCCGGCTCCACCGAAGTAAAGGCTTCCCGCGAGCAGGTAATGAGCACCTGCGGCGTCGCCTTGAAGGTGTACATGAGATACAGGAAGTGCTCAAGAGTCCGCCGCTCGTCTTCTGACTTGAGCTTCAGCTTGGCCGGAATCTCTCCGCTCAGTAGCTCCGGAACGAACTCCATTGGCACCACGGCGCGATCTTTGAACGTGACTCGCTTGACCTTGCGCTTGACCTCAACAAACGCTGGTCCCGACGGTGGATTTCCATAGGCACGGATGCGCAGCTTGGACCTGTCGGGCGACTTCCCAGTATGAAGATCCAAGAAGTCGTGATCATAGGAATCGAGATACAGAGAAGTATTCCGCTGTCCGCCAGGTGCCCGGTCATCACCGCGGAGATACGGCTCGGTGATCTCGCGCAACTGCTTGGCGAGCGCGTCCGTGACCCAGTACTTGTATTCAAAGCGCTCAAAGGAAATCACCTCATTTTTCATCGGGAGACCTCCGTGAGGGGGCTTCCTACCGCCGCTTCCAATCCCAGCCACGCCCGTCGGTAAGCCAGCCGCGCTTCGCCATACTCGCGCTGTCCGCGCAGAGCGCTCTCTTCACTGCTCAGGAGGGCGACCAGATCGATGTGTCCGTCCTTGAGCGCCATCTCCATCAGCTGCTCGTGCTCCGCAATCACTGGCAGAACTTCCTTGCGATATCGCGTCAAAATTTTTCGCCTTACCAAAAGCTCAGAATAGGCGGCATAGACACTCTGCTTGAGTGCCTGAAACTGGGCCTGCGCCAGTGCCAGCTCGAGATCCAGCTCCGCCCTGGTGGTCTGCACGGGTCCGCCGTTTTGATTCAGGACGGGCAGCGGCAGCTCGATTCCCAGCAGTCCTTCATCGGGGTAGTTGACCGAGACGGTGTGGCGGTATCTGCCGCTCAGCTCGAACCACGGCCAGCGCTTTGCCTTCTCGATCTTGACCGCTTGCTCACGCTGCACGATGCGGGTCTGGGCCGCTTTGAGAGTCGGTCGCGCCGCCAAGGCCGCTTCCGCGAGCGTGTCCGCCTCGGGCACAATCGCTTCCTCAAAGTCCGAAGGATAGTCACCATGCACGGCAATCGGCTGCACCGACATGATACCGAGCAGAAGGTGTAGTTGGGTCTGCGCGTCATTGCGGCGAATCGCCAGATCATCGAGATCACGCTGCGCGGACAGATTCGCAACTTGCACCAGATTCAGTTCGATCCGGGTCGCGGCACCGCGGTCCACTTTGGTGCGCAACAGGTCGAGCATCCGCTTGCGTAGCGCTAGGATCTGTTCATTTGCTCGAGCCTGCTCCCGCAGCACAATCAGCGTCGAGTGGGCCATCCGTACTTGCGTCGCGATGTTCCATTCCTGCTCTGCGATCTCGTAACGAACTTGCTCGATGTGCGCGCGCGCCAGGGATCGACTGGCCAACCAGATCACGGGCTGCGGCGGAGTCCACTTGAGGGTGCCGGCAAAGCCCATCTGATTGCCGGTCTGGACGTGAACCAGCTGGAGCTGAAGCATCGGATTTTCGATGGCGGTGGCACTTACGAGCTGACCCTCTGCAACGGCACTCTGCTTGCGAAATGCTCGCAAGCTGGGGTTTTCCTTGAGTGCCCGGAGTACCGCTGCGTCCTCACCCAGACTTTCGCTTGCGGCAGCCTCACTGTCCGCGTGAACTACCGACTGAGGATGCTCTGCGGCCCCTCGTGCCAAGTGACAGTCGGCACACAGAAGGAGGAGTGAAGCCGTGATATCCAGGAACCGCATTGCGAATCTAGGTAGACAATTGGCTGGTCGCGTCACCGACGGTGAGCTAAGTGAAGAAGAGAGCCCGCCCCTTGGCAGAGATCCCCCCGTACCCCGTGAAGGCCGCGACTCAGACAAGGCAGCTCGATTATACAAGCAACAATTGCGTTACTTCTAGGCGCTTCCGAGGGAGAAAGTGGATTTTACGGGCGCCTTCCTGCTCCTACATGGCTCGGAGCAGGAAGGGCGCTGTGCGGACTTACATCGGGCGGAGGCGACCGGTAGGAATGATCTGCTTGTACTGCGATGGACTTGACCACAGCAGCTTCGAGGAGGCGACGCCCGTTCCTTCAAAATACTCGAGCGTGACAGTGACCGGAGTGCCTGCGTTGAGGTTGATCGTGCCGCTCCACTCGGTAGAGGTCTGCGTGGCCCACTTGTTGACAAGCTGGGTGCCGTTGACCCAGAGCCGGACACCCTCATCACTCTGCGTGTAGAACGTGTAGGTATCGGTGTAGCGTGGCACGATCTTGCCGGTCCAGCGCACCTGGAAGTTGTCCGCAGGAACCGCTGGGGCGGGCGCATTGGTCGTCCAGTCAAAGTTTACCGTCGGTGAGACATTCGATACCCTGAGCGTCGCCTTGGTGAAGTCACGGGTGAGGTCGCCCGCCGCCGTCTGGTAGTAATCGGCCTTGAGTCCACACGTCGCCGGTGTACAGGTCGCCTCCTCGCCGAAGTCGAGTACGTCGTTGTGACGGTTGTCGCCGAAGGTCTGCATGCCTTGCAGCTCGGTGTAGAAGTTGCAAATGCTGGCCGCCGCCGGTGACGACACATAGTCGGTGATGCTAAAGGTATTGGCTGCTTGCAGGACCTTGCTCTTGTAGTTTGTCGGATTGAGCGGTCCGGTCGCATCCAGCTCGACGACGCGCGCGCGATACTCGGTGCGGAAGCTCTTGATGAACGCGTCCTTGAAGCGGTTGTACTGACCGTTGCCTTCCTCACCCCAGAAGAACGATCGACCACCCAGCCAGCCGATCGCTTCGCCCCACTCGCGGTCCTTGTCCTGCGGAATCATCAGCCACTTGCCGTCGGAAGCGCGCTGATACAGGAAGAAGTTGTGGAAGCCATCGTCCCACGGCACCGCCCAGTTTCGGATCGCGATGTAGTCGAGCATTTTTTGATAATCGAAGTTCGCGAGCAGGAAGGTCTTGAGCGGAGCGTAGTTCCCCGACGCCACCGCCGCCGCGCGCAGCGTGTTCATTGTCTCGATCAGCGTCTGGAGCTGGCGGTTGTTGTTCCAGTTGTAGTTCTTGCGATCGTAGGTGTAGCTGTAGCGATCGTCGAGCGTCCACATCGGACAGGTCGCATTGAGGCCCAGCGTCGAGCCATCCGACACTCCCCACGGTCCTTCGACTGCGCCCGCGTTGCCGTCGGCTTTGTAGATATCGCCCACGCGCTCGTTTGAACCGCGATAGCGCTTCATCATGTCGCCGTCGATATGCTCAATGTCGAGCATGTAGTGGTAGTAGCCGCCGTTCAGGTACAGGCGCGCGAACTTGGCTTTTTGCACCGGCACGTTGACCATCGGGTCGCCGTAGATTCGCTGACCGAGGGCATCATCGAGTCCCGGACAGGCTTGATTGAGCTTGTTGAGGACCATCTTGCTGCGCTTCCCTTCCATCAGGGCATACGCTGGGAAGTCTACTTTCCAACTTAGCACGGTGTTGGCCGGACGATCGGGGCGAGGGCTGATCGTCGTCTTGGTCGGGTCATACGCGATGCCGTTGGTGCGGTTCCAGCGGCTGCCCTCGTAGCGGACGAACGTGTCGTAGACCACGCCCTCCGAGACGAACACTGCCGGCACCCGCGCATCCCAGGAAGCGCGGAGCAGACAGCGGTTGGCGTTGGAACCGCCGGGCGACACACGCTTGTCGTCGGGACTCGGCCAGAGGACGTTGTCGTAGATCTGGTTCCAGTTCTCTTTCTTGATGAAGATTTGGTAGACCGGCGCCGAGGAATTGATCGGTGGAGTCACAAAGTACGACCACCACTGCAGGGGATCGGAAGGCCGCGGTGAAATGATCTCTGCACCAGCGCCTTTGTCGACGAGAACTCGGTAGCGAACGATCGAGTTGTTGGGTTGCTTGGGAATCGTCGCTTCGTAGAAGCCGTTGTTGTTGGTTAGACTGACGGTGGTGATCGGCTCTCCGGTCACCTGCATGTCGTCGACGAACCACTGGAGCTGCGGGTTTGCAAACTGCCCGAGGTTTGAGAAGACAACGCTGATCTTGACGGTATCTGTGGAGCCAATGAGCAGATTGCCGCTCGATGGCGCGACGATCTTGCGCTGCACGATCGTCGGCGGGGCGCCGGTCAAGGTGCTCGCACGACCCGGACTAGCGCCATCCAGCGGCGAGGGCACCCAGTTGGAGATCTCGCTCGACGGAACTGCATCATTTACGCGCTGGAGCGAGATGCCCTTGTACTGGTGCGCGGCCTGCGTGGTCGGATTGGGAAGCAGCGCCAGCCACTCATCGTCGGCACCCAGTCCGTCAGCACCGATTGGCCACGGGAATCCGACGTCGTACTGCACCGAGTCGATCGTGGTGCTGGTGTTGTCGATCAGCTTGATCGCTGCACCACCGTTGTCGAGATCGCCTTGGTACTCGCCAGCGACGTCGCTCGCACCGAGCTTGTAGCTGCTGACCGCAGTGAGCGCCGCCTTGTTTTTCGCAAGGACGAGGTAGCTCTTGGCAGCGATCGAGGTGCCGCTTGGGAAGGTGTACTGAATGCCGCCGATCAGCTGCCATCCCGACAGATCCACGGCTGCATCGGTGCGGTTGTACAGCTCAATGAACTCGTGATTGTCGACGTAGTCTGCCTCATCGACGGGGTGATACATGATCTCGGAGAACACCACTTTGGGAGCCGTGTCCACAGGTGGTGGCGTGACTGGCGGTACGTCGGTCCCGGTCATATCGGTCGTCGACGATCCGCAAGCGGCTCCGAACACCGCCAACATGCCAAACAGCCAAGGCCGCCAGTGCTTTGCGACACGCTGGTTCATGGATAAGCCTCGAGATAAGGGTTAAAGAGGGCCGCAGTCAGCATATCACGATGGATGAAGCGACTAGGAGGCGGCCCCTGAGGCTATCTGCTTACAGGGTGTCCCATTTGGTACGCACTACCTTGGGCCTTTGGCAGCGGAGGCTATTGATCGGACTTTTGCCACTGATTGTGGCGCAGCTTGTACTTGAGCGGATAGTTGGTGTCGTCGTCGGAGGGAGAGACCTGTCGCTTGACGACCCGCTCGCCGTTTTTGTCGTCCACCGACCACTTTTCATCCCACTTGCCATTGCGGTCGAGATCGACTTTGGCGCGGACGTACTTGCCGCCCTCTGCGTACAGGTTGACCTTGTAGGGACGGTTGGGAGTCGCGTCCTTGGCCTTGTCGCCACCGGGTCTCTGCTCCAGCAGATGGAGGACCTCTTCATCCAGCGGGCGGAGCGCGACCAGCTCGTGTCCAGGTTTCCCTGCGAGCTCGCCACTTGCTGCCGGACTGTCCTTGTTTGGAGGCGCGGCGGCGCTGGGATTACTGCTCGGTGGCGCGACTGGAATCGGCGTAGCAGGGGTCGGCGTGGGAGGCGCGGCGGGCACCTTGCTGTCATTTGCGGCAGGGATGCTGCTCTCGGGAGACGAGACACTCTTGCCGCAGTAGTACAGTGAACCGAACAGACCCGAGACTGCGCACAGAATCATCGTGTTGCGGAAGTTGTTGAACTTCATGACTGCCCCTGTGTTGGTCATTCAGCGAGACATCAGCGAGACATCAGGCCACGCTCGATCGGTACCGTGCAGTAGCATAGCGGATAAGGACACGGCAGCGGTCCATCAAACAGCGCAAAGGAATCGGATAGAAAGTCACCCAGCCGCTCCATCTTATGCCGGCGGGCCGGGTAGCAGCGATAGGCAGTGCCGCGATCGTCGAGGATGAAGTAGCGGCTGCCCGACCAGCACGGACGACCGGTGAAGCGGTGCGAGAGCTGGCCGGTGCGGTTGTGCCCTCCAAGCTGGATTAGCTCCGCCTGCTGGCTCGTCGTGTATTCGATGAGTCCGCCGTCGAACTTTTCGGGCTGAATCTTGAATGTGACGCCTCGCTTCGCAAACTGGGCGGCCAGCTCGGCAAGGCGCGGCAGGGCAGGGCGCGTTGCGACGGTGGTGACGTTGAGACTCGGGGCTGGCAAGCTTGGATCGCGGGACTCCTTAAGTGCATCCGAGATCAGCCGCGCTTTGTCGATGAAGGCCGCGATGTCGCTCACGTACTCTAGGTGCAGACTGCATGAAAACACTCCGACTCGACCACGCGCCGCTCGTACAAATCCGAGCAGCTTCCTTTCGCTCTGCGAGAAGTTGGTGACGATCGAGATGCGATGTTCCAGCTCGGCCAGTCCGGAGGTGATCTCATCGAGGGTGGGATGAACGAATGGCTCGCCTCCCGAGATCTTCACTTCCCAGCGTCCCGGCAGCCGCGCAAAGCCTTGCAGAAAGCGGGGCGTATCGTGGCTCCATCGTCCGCGATCGTCCATGAAGCGCTGGGTGCAGTACGAGCAGCGATAGTTGCACGCCGTGTTGATGTTCCACGACACCACTCCTTCGGCGGGGCTCATGCGCGGAAGTCGCCTCCTGACAAGCGGCGGAGTGGTACAAAATTTGCCACCGCAGCCACTTCTTCGTCGCTGTCCGGACTCCCTTCGACACAGCGGCGCGCCGCTGCCGAGACTCCTTCGATCATGCCGCGGTTGGCGGGAACGGTACACGGACAGATCTCGTACGGACAGGGCGAGGCCGACTCCCAGCGCGTGAGGGTGCCGGAAAAGACGTTGCCTAGGAATCCCTGCTTGAAGCGGCGCGCCGTCCGACAGCTCCAGCCATCGCCATTTTGCAGGAGCACCAAGTAATCGACGCCCGCGTAACAGAGACGGCCCTTGTAGCTCGGGGCCATGTTGGCGCGATCGGGAGTCGGCTTGTCTCCGACCAGCGCCGCGATGATCTTCTGATCCTCTGGAGAATATGAAGCAGTCCCACTGCCTATTTTCATGATCTGCGGAAACAGCTTCAGACCCGCTGCCTCGACGATCTGTTGCGCCGCAAGCACTTCCCGGAGTCGCCCCGGCACCAAGACGGAGTTGATCGTCAGGTGGGCGCGCGGGTCCATCTTGTCGCGCAGCACTTTTGCTTTTTCGATGAAGCGCTCGGGGCTCGTAAACTCCAGGTGCAGACTGGCCGAGACGACTCCCAAGCGACCACGGGTCAGCGTCGCAAAGCGCTCGATCAAAGACAGCGGCGCCGACAGATTTGTCAGGACGCTGATGGTGTGCAGAGTCCGCTGGACAAGCCCAGGAATGATCCGCTCCATGAAGCCCCGAAAAGCGAAGGGCTCCCCGCCCGTCATCTTGATCTCGAAGCGCTGCGGCAGCTCTTGAAAGAACTGAAGGAACTGCTCGACTTGCTCGGGACTCGGGTGGCCTGTGCGATAGACCTTGCTCTGGATGCAGTACGAGCAGTCGTAGTTGCACGTTCCACAGACCTGCCACTCGATCGTCGGCTGTCTGTTCACGGCTTGTCTGCCTCACGCCTTTTTCGACCGATGACTTGATACAGGCGCTCCTGTCCGAAGCTCTGGGCAAAGCGCTGCGAGAGGCTGTGGTTCATGTTGAACTTGCCGCACTGATGACAGGCTGGAAAGTACTCTCCCCGACGGAGCTGGGCGCGCACTTCGTTCCAGCGTGGGCCTTCCCACAGCGAAGGGAAGGGTCCGTCCGCCAGGTTGCCGATCACCACGTCCGGACTACAGCAGTACAGCACCGTGCCATCGACCAGAATGCGCGCGTAGGAATATCCCATGAAGCAGCCGATGTCTTCGATGGGAGCGGTGCGCTGTTCTCCTGCGCGGAGCTGCTCGGAAAAGACCGCAAAGTTGGCCGTCACCGACAGGCGATCGGCTTCCTCTTGGGCGCGCGGTAGCCACTCCGAAAGAATCTGTTGCCGCTGGGAATCGGTGATCCGCACCGCTTCCGTTCCTTCGCGCAGACTCGCCAGCTTGAAGTTCACTTGATCCGCTCGGTACTCTGCCGCTTGCTGGATCATCGCCGGCAGCTCATGCGCATTTTCGCGGCAGATCACATGGATGTGTTTGAAGCGGCGACCAGCCTCGCGGAACTGCGCGAGCATAGTGAGGACGCGCTCCCACTCGTCGCTAACGAAGCTGGGATGAAAGGCTTGATAGGCGGCTTTGCTGGCGGCGTGCAGACCAATCAGCAGCTGATCGACTCCGAGCGAAACAATGCGCTTGGGATCGGATGCCACCAAGTTGGTGATGATGGTGAGGTACAGTCCGCGCCGCTTGACCTCCCCGATCATGTTGTAGATCTCGGGGTGGGTGAACGGCTCTCCCATTCCAGACAGAATCACCGAGCGGAGTCCTCCCTGCTCACTCACTTCGCTCAAGATGTCACAGACAGTCGCCGAGTCGATGCGCTGACGCTTCCAGTGCTGCGGACGCGGTTGCAACAAGTGCGGCGAGTGATCCCAGCACGTCACGCAGTTGGTGTTGCAGCCGTTGGTGATGTCGATGTGCAGCGTGTCGGGTCCGATCAGCGGCTTCCCAAGGTGCATGCCGAGCAGACGAGGATCGAGACGCTTCATGACAGAGTCCTTACCGCTGCGCTCACCAGCTCTCGCAGCGAGCCAGGAGGCGACGGCGCTGCTTGCGCATTGGCCAGCGCCCGGACTCCTTGATAGAGATCCTGACCGCGCTCCGCAAGGGACGAAAGGAGTCTCCGCAGCTCGCTCACCGATTCCGCTGCCGACAGGCTTCGTTCCCCTGGAAGTTGTTTGAGCAAGGACAGCGCACCGGGCCAGTCCGAAAATCTTGCCAAGGTGGCAATCAGCTCGGCCACCGCAGTGCTCCGCTCGTCGAGATCGCCGCTTCCTAAGCGTCCTCCGAGCTGGCGCAGAATCCGCAGCAGAGCCGGCTGGGGCAAGCGATGACGGCGACCTAGCCGCAGCAGTCCGAGTGCTTCTTCACAGGGAATTTGGGAGTCCGCAAGACTCTCTTGTCCTTTCAGCGCTTGCGCGATCTCACAGATCTCGGATAGCGCTACGTCCTCTTGCAGAAGCTCAAAGAGCAGCTGATCATCCACCGCGTCCGCAGCGGCCCGCACCTGTGCTTCCGGAAGCAGCAGAGTCAGCAGTTTTTGAGCGGCCTCACGGGCATGATTGATGGGCACCACTGCCGTCGCTGCTTGCGCTGCCTTTTCCCGTCGTGCGTCCTCTAGGAAGATGTCAATCGCCACTTGCAGAGTGTGCGCAAACTCTGGCGCTTCGATCGGCGTACGCAGATGAATCGCAGCCCCGCGCTGCGCCGCGAGATCGGCGCGCTTGTCCTGTTCATCGGCGATCTTCTCTTGCGGCAAGAAGATGGTGGGAACGCCCGCGTGCAGCAGCTCATGAAAGGAGTTGTAGCCCGCCGAGCAGACCGCAAAGTCCATTCCCGAGAGCAGCTCAGCGGTTCCGGTCTGGGTCAGGAAGGTAATGCGCGGACCATGCAGCGCCGGACCGCGATACAGAGGCCCCGCTCCGACGACCAGCTGGAGCTTGGGATTGCGCAGCAGAACTTCACAAACGGTGTGAAGATGACTGCTGGCGTTGCGATCTCCGCCGCCTCCTGCCGAGACATAGACCAGCAGCTTGTCTTCCGGAGTCGCGAAGTGTGCCCGCACTTTTTCGCGCGGCCAGCACTCGGCGCGCTCGCGGATCATCACCGGACCGGTGTACTGAAGCTGATCGCGCCGCAGTCCTTTGAGCGTTCCCAAGGACTCCTCTTCATACTCCGGAACCAAGATCAAATCGTACAGAGGCAGCATCGCTGCGAAGTCTGGACGGGTCAGGAATTCTTCCTTCACCGAGCGATGGACAAATGCCTTGTACCGACACAGATCCAGCGCCGACAACAGCTCGCCAAAGGAGCCGCGCGGAAAGGTATCAACCAAGAACAGATCGGGGCGCAATAGTCCCAAGGAGTGCCACACCCACTGCTTGGCCAGCGCCAGATACGTGGTCTTGTCGATTCCCGTGTCACCGACGATGGTCTTCGATGGAAGCTTGAAGCTGGCGAAGCGCTCGGCAAACAGCAGACTGTCGGCTTCGCTGGTGGTAAGAAAGTAGATCTCGGCGCGCAGATCGAGGACTTGGGTGTAGCGGCGCAGCCAGCGATTGATCGCGCACAGCCGCGTCAGATGTCCGGCGCCCGAGCCATTGACGGCATAGTTGACGATGCGCAAGGGGCTTGCCATGGCATTCCAAGAAGGCAAACAGACAGTCCGTTAGGAGAAGTCGGAGCCGCGCTCGTGGGGGTAGGAATCGGGATTCGAGGAGTTGATCACCGCCACGACCACATCGCTGCCATCGTCGATAAGCTCGATGTCATCGTCCTCCGCAATCTGATCCTGCTGTTTCTGTTTCACCCGGCGATAGCGATAAGTGGGATGCATCGCCTTGAAGCGCGCGATCTCATCAATGTAATTGGCTTTGATTTTTCCGTCGGTGATGAGATCCCACCACAGAAAGTCATCATCGAGCCGCGCATTCTGATAGGCCCCAAAGGCGAGGATTGCAGTCTGCGCTTGCTGCTGCCTCGTCAGTAGATCCTGACAGCGGCGCTCGCGTTCCCGAAGCTTGTCGAACTGCTCGCGGGAGAATCTCTGTCCGGAATACTTGGGGCGCTGGTATTTCGTGACATCGCGCTGGAGCCGCTGAAGGGACTGCTCAATCGCCGGACGGCTGTTGGCGAGGAGCTGATTGCTGGTCTGCCGCAGATAGTCGGTCTGTTTGCGCAGTCCGTAGTAGCGCTTCGCCATCAGCTCGATGTTGGGATTGCTCTGGAGCCGGTCGCCAATCATCGCGAAGTCGAGGTCCGACAGATAGCGCTCGAGCTGAATCCGCGCGTCCTTTAGGAACTGCTCTGGCATCTTGGCGAGCTGGACATGCCCCGGATGGTTTCCGTCGGCCAGCATCTTCTGTTCCGCGACAAACTCGGCATGTTCGCGATCGAGCGCCTCTCCTTGGGCCAGCTCGGCGCGCACCTTGTCGAGCTTCTGGTCGTACACCGCCAGGCCATCACGCGCGTGCAGGTACTCGCTGCGAACTTCGGCGAAGGTCTTGTCGGATCCGAACCTGGCAACGATTTCATCGCCGGCCTTCCAGTCGCTAAAGTAGCTGAGTCGCCAGAACGGAACCGCGTAGGCGGGCAGTCCGTACTCGACGTCGAGGAGGCGCTGCAACCGAGGGTGTTCACACTTGCCGATCACCCGCGCGAAGGGCTCGCGAAACTCTTCCAGCTCGGCAATCTCACGGTGCAGTGTGCCGGTCCGCGGCGAACGCAGCAGGAGTCGATTTTGAAAGCTCGGCAGCTCTTCGATCTCGGCCAGCCGCACGCGGAGCTTCTCCCCTCGCGCGACCATCTGCTGCTTGAGCCCTTGCTGCGCCTTCATAAGCTCGCTCGCAGGATTTACCACTGCGAAGGTGCGGTAGCCGGTCAGCGCGGTTGCATTCTCGATCACCTGCGGCGACAGATCTGTCAGGATCGCGGCAGCCAGCTCGGCCAGCGCTGTCTCGGAACGACTGACCAGGGACGAGACTTCGTTCCGGGACTGCGCCTGTTGGCGATCGATGCTCTCCAGAGTGGTCGTAAGCGACGAACGAGCGCGTTCCGCCTGCTGCATATAGGAGTCGCGATTCATCATCTCGGCCATCGCCCTCTACTCCTTTTTTCCGCGGCGACGGCGAGCTGCCACCATCTCGAGGAATCGCTCGGCATGCAGGCGCAGCTCGGCCTCGCTCTCGACCTCATACTCATCGACCAGCAGGATGAACAGCGCGCCTTGGGAATTCTGCCTCTCGATCTGCGCAATCATCTCGCTGGTCAGCTCGCTGCGGTCCCCGGCTTCGGTGGTGATGAACTCGAAGCCGACGCGCGCCTGCGGATCGAAGCCGTCGACGCCAAAGCGGATGGCTCCATCTGCGAACGGATAGTTGTCGAAGATGTCGTAGCCGGCTGCCTGAAACGATTCCTTAAGAACCGTGCAGCCTTGAGATTCGGTGAGCATGGGCCTTCATGCTATCGCGAAGGCCCGAGGCGGAGGAAGTCTAGTTTTCGGGCTCGATGACCCAGGTCTCGCCGGACCGCAGCAGCTTGCTGATGTCGCCGCGACCGCGTGCCGCCACCATCTTGTCCTGCTGGGCGTGGACCAGATCCTCGTAGGCCGGGCGGCTGACGTTGCGCAGCACGCCCAGCGGCACCGGATAGTTTGGCCACTCCATCCGCGACAGCATAAAAGCGTAGGCTGGATTCTCGATGCTCTCGTCGTGGACGGCGATCTCGGACAGCGGCACTTGGCCCGGACCCTCACCGACTTCCACCACTTCGGGGATGAGGTTTTTGCCGATGCGGATTCCCTTGTCCTTGTTCTTGCCAAACAAAAGCGGCTTGCCGTGCTCCAGGTAGAGGATGCGGTCCGCCTTGTTGGTCTTGTCGGTGATGTGGACGAACGCGTCGTCGTTGAACACCGGGCAGTTCTGGTAGACCTCGAGCAGCGCCGTTCCCTTGTGCTCCCCGACGCGCTTGAGCATGGTCTGGAGGTGCGCAAGCTCGGTGTCGATCGAGCGCGCCACAAACGTACCCTCGGCGCCAATCACCACCGACAGCGTGCTAAACGGATGATCGAGCGAGCCCGACGGCGTCGACTTGGTCTTCTTGCCCATCTCCGACGTCGGCGAGTACTGGCCCTTGGTGAGTCCGTAGATCCGGTTGTTAAACAGGATGATCTTCAGCCCGACGTTGCGACGCAGCGCGTGGATCAGGTGGTTGCCACCAATCGCCAGCGCATCGCCGTCACCCGTCGCGACCCACACCGTCAAGTCGGGCCGGGCGACGCGGATTCCGGTGGCAATCGCCGGCGCGCGACCGTGGATGGTGTGGAAGCCGTAGGTGTTCATGTAGTAGGGGAAGCGGCTCGAGCAGCCAATTCCCGAGACGAACACGAACTTCTCGCGCGGGATACCAAACTCCGGCATCACCTTCTGCACCTGCGCGAGGATCGAGTAGTCACCGCAGCCGGGGCACCAGCGCGGCTCCTGGTTTGAGACAAAGTCCTTCCGGCTGAGCGCCGGCTTGGCAGTCGTAGTGTTTTCTGTCGTGGACATCGTGTACCTCTGCTGTCCTTACTTTGTGCCGCGCGGGGCGCGCTCGGCAATTGCCTGGCACAACTCCGCGACCTTGAACGGCTTGCCCTGGATCTTGTTCAGACCCTCGGCATCTACGAGGAACTCCGAGCGCAGGATTCGCACCAGCTGACCGTTGTTCATCTCGGGCACCAAGATCCGCTTGAAGCCCTTAAGGTACGGCCCAAGGCGCGGATTGAGTGGATTGAGCCAGCGCAGGTGGACGCTCGACACTTTGCAGCCTTCGCGCTGCATCGTCTGCACGGCCTGCGTAATCGCGCCATAGGTCGAGCCCCAGCCCACGACCAGCAGGTCTCCCTCGGGAGGTCCGCAGGTAATCAGCTCGCCAGCCTCACGCGCCACCCCGGCCACCTTGGCCGCGCGGGTCTTGATCATCTGGTGGTGGTTCTCGGGGTCGTACGAGATGTTGCCGGTGACGTTGTGCTTCTCGATGCCGCCGATGCGGTGCTCTAGGCCTGTCGTGCCGGGTCGCACCCAAGCGCGCGCCAGCGTCTCGGGATCGCGGTCATAGACGTGGTATTGCGACGGGTCGCTGCGGAAGCTCACCGGGAACTTGGGCAGCTGGGAGACATCCGGCACCTTCCACGGCTCCGAGCCATTGGCGAGATAACCGTCGGTCAGCACGAACACCGGCGTCATGTACTTGATCGCCACCCGCGCGGCCTCCAGGACCGTGAAGAAGCAGTCGCTCGGCGTCATCGCGGCCAGCACCGGCACCGGGCACTCGCCGTGGCGACCGTAGAGCGCCTGAAGCAGGTCCGCTTGCTCGGTCTTGGTCGGCAGTCCGGTCGACGGTCCACCACGCTGGACGTTGACGATGAGCAGCGGCAGCTCGAGCATCACCGCCAGACCAATCGCCTCTTGCTTGAGCGAGACGCCCGGCCCACTGGTCGCCGTCACACCGAGCGAACCCGAGTACGACGCGCCAATCGCCGATCCCACGCCCGCAATCTCGTCCTCGGCCTGGAAGGTCGTGACGCCGTAGTGCAAGTATCCCGACAGATCGTGCAGGATGTCCGAGGCGGGCGTAATCGGGTAGCCGCCGAAGAACACCGGCAGATTCGACAGCTGACCGGCGCAGACGATGCCCAGCGCTGCGGCTGAGTTTCCCGTCACGTTGCGATAGGTGCCCGGCTCAATCTTGGCGGGGCGAACGTGGAAGGTCTGGCCAAACAGCTCGGTGTTTTCGCCGTAGCTATAGCCGGCCTTGAAGGCGCGGATGTTGGCTTCGGCCAGCTCGGGCTTCTTGCCAAACTTTTCCTGAATCGAGTGCAGCTCGCGCTCTGTCTCGCGCTGATACATCCAGAACATCAGACCGAGCGCCCAGAAGTTCTTGCAGCGACCGGCGTCCTTGTTGCCAAGGCTTGAGCCCTCTAGGGCCAGGCTGGTCAGCTTCGAGATGTCGATCTGCACCAGCCGGTACTTCTCCAGGCTGCCGTCCTCGAGCGGGTTTTGGGCGTAGCCAGCCAGCTCCAGGTTCTTGGCGGTGAAGGCGCCGGTGTTGACGATCAAGATGCCGCCGCTCACGAGGTCGGGCAGGTTCATCTTGAGCGCCGCCGGGTTCATCGCCACCAGCACGTCCGGCTGATCGCCAGGGGTGTAGACCTCCTGCGAGCCGAAGTTGATCTGGTAGCCGGAGACTCCGGCCAGTGTGCCGGCGGGGGCGCGAATCTCCGCCGGATAGTCGGGCAGCGTCGCCAGGTCGTTGAGAGCGAGTGCACTGGCGCGCGTGAACTCCGTTCCAGTTAGCTGCATGCCATCGCCCGAGTCTCCGCAGAAGCGAATGACTACGGACTCCACCACCTGCATCGGCGGCGGGCTAGGCGGTTTTACAGCGGCAGCGCCGCCATCGGTTTGGTTCTCCATCGGTACCTACCTCACTAGGGGTCACGCTCCTCAGATTCCCGTTGCAGGGCGGAGCGTAAAAAATAGGTATTATGGGCGCGAATTTTACACAAGCTGGTTCCTGCGCCCATGCATTTCAACGGGGTAGCACGCGTGCTAGCAGAACCGCCAGCACGATGGCAAGCGCAAGCAGAGCCCACCACAGCCATTCGCTTGGCCGAACCACTTCAGCTGGTGGCGGCGCGGGGTTTGGCTTGGGCGTCGGAGTCTTGAGGCTGCGCAGCGGTACACCGGGCGACGAGTGGTAATCGGTCTTGATGATCTCCATCGGCTCCCAGATCGGGCTGCTCTGGGCGGGGGTCTTGCTCGGGCCGGTCGGGGGGCGCACCATCGTCGCTGCCTCGGCCAGGCGCTGCGCCGCAGCCGGATCGGCAGGTGTCGGTGGCACCGTCGCCTCTGCCGGCGTTGGCAGGACCGGCGGCTCCGCAATTGCTTCGGCCACCAGCGCTTGCAGTCGTCCTGGCTTGCTTAGCTCGGGCGCCAGCACCGGTCCACTCACTGCACTGGGGGCCGTCACAGTCGGGGCCAGCGCATTTGGCTCACTCACCGCGCGGACGGCCTCGGGCTGCTTGTGACCTGCCTCGATCGCCACCCGGCCCGACTCGGCGAAGACCCGACCTGACTCTCCGAAGTAGCCGGCCTCTTGCACCTTGCCATCGATGGTGTTCGCCTCGCCGCTCATCCACAACAGGCGCCGCAGCAGATCCGTTACTTGCGCCATCGTCGGGCGCTCGCTGGGCTCCTTGGCCAGCATCTTCCATGCCATCTCGATCAGCGGCGGCGGTAGGTTCGGCACCAGATCCGACAGCCGAGGCGGCGGCTGGAGCATGTGCATCGCCAGATAGTCGCCTGGCTCGACGGCCACAAACGGCGCTCGACCCGCCAGCATCTCGAACAGGATCACCCCGAGCGAATAGACATCGACGGGAGCCCCGATGCCTTTGCTGCCTCGACACTGCTCCGGGGACATATAAGCGGGCGTGCCCATGATGTAGTTGAGCTGCGTGCGCACCGCGCCGCGATACTCGTCAGCCATCTTCGCGATCCCGAAGTCGAGCAGCTTGATCCGCTCACCACCG